>Ga0194111_10003048_pt1 | contig 20120 bp, 18 predicted proteins | sample TA2KigC300mmetaG_FD_146194 | JGI IMG/M metagenome (GOLD analysis project Ga0194111, IMG submission 146194) | Freshwater microbial communities from Lake Tanganyika, Tanzania - TA2015033 Kigoma Deep Cast 300m | ecosystem: Environmental > Aquatic > Freshwater > Lake | place: Tanzania: Lake... | reverse complement strand
GGCATCGTAGCCGTAACCGAAAGACGAAAGGATTATAATGAAGGCAACACTAATGCTGGAAGATGGTAAGAGTTTCTCTGCAGAGACAGTGGGGTTTGGCGGTGAAAAAATCGGAGAGGTTATCCTCAATACCGCGGTAGTAGGTTATCAGGAGATGATGACTGACCCGGCCAATTGCGGCAAAATCCTGGTCCTAACCTATCCGCTAATCGGGAATTACGGCTGCGCGCCTAAATTCAATGAATCGCCGCGAGTTTGGCTGGCAGGCCTGGCGATTAAAGAGAAGTCACGCATCTATTCTAATTGGCAAGCCAAGGAAAGTTTTGATGACTTCGTAAAGAAGCATAATTTACTGGCGATTAGCGGAGTGGACACGCGCACCCTGGCCGTGCATTTAAGGCAAAAAGGCCAGATGCTGGGGATTATCTCCACGCATTGTTTTGAGGCCAAGGAACTTTTGTCCAAGATCAGCGTTTTCCGTAAAACTAAAAAAGAAAGTTCTCTGCCTCAGATTTCGGTAACTAAGCCCAGGCAATTATCTAAGGCCAAGGCGAAAAAAATCGCGATTTTGGATTTGGGGATTACGCAAAGCATATTAAGGCAGCTGGAGATTTTAGGTTTATCCGTTACGCTCCTGCCTTATAATGCCCCGGCCGAGGAGATTCTGCGCCTTAAAGCCGACGGCCTGATCATTTCCGGCGGCCCGGAAGAAGACGCTGGCCTCAAGGAAGTGGCCGCGAATGTAAAGGCCCTAGTCGGGAAATTGCCCATATTAGGCATATCTTGCGGCCATCAGGTTTTGGCCGCGGCTTTAGGGGCGAAAATCGCCAGGATGAAATTAGGCCACCACGGCGTAAATTATCCTATCCATAATCCCGCCAGTTATAAGGGCGAGATTACGGCGCAGAACCATTCCTGCGTCGTGGATATTGATTCATTGAATAAAATCAAGCAAGTCAAGGTTACCGCCTACAATCTGAACGACCGCAGCGTAGAGGAGATGGAGAGCAAGCCGCTTAAATTATTAGGCGTGCAATATATCCCGGCCTGCCCGGGATTTAATGAAGCCAATACGGTATTTAAAAAATTCATCAAGATGCTGGGTTAACAATTATGTTCACTTATTGCGATAACACCCGGCTATATTTGTACCCCGCCATATCGGATTGGCGGGTATGCCGTTTTCTACGGCAGATCGGCCGGTGTTCGCTAACTGCGATAACACCCGGCCTTATCGGATCGGCCGGTGTTCGCTAACTGCGAAGGAGCGAAATAATGCCACTGCGTAAAGATATTAAAAAGGTTTTAATGATTGGCTCAGGCCCGATTATTATCGGCCAGGCCTGCGAGTTTGATTATTCCGGCTCCCAGGCTTGCAAGGCTTTAAGAGAAGAAGGCTATATTACCATTCTGGTTAACTCTAACCCGGCCACAATTATGACTGATCCGGGGATGGCGGATGTTACCTATATAGAGCCGTTGAGCGTAGAGGTGCTCACCAGGATTATTGCCAAGGAACGGCCGGATGCCATCCTGCCGACCCTGGGCGGCCAGACCGGGTTGAACCTGGCTTTCTTTTTGATGAAGGAAGGGATCTTAAAAAAATACGGGGTAGAATCTATCGGCGCCTCCGTAGAGGCCATCTCTTGCGCCGAAGACCGCCATCTTTTTAAAAAGGCGATGCAGGAAATTGGCGTGGATGTGCCTAAGAGCGGGATTGCTACCACTCTGGAACAAGGGATGAAGATTGGCCTGAATATCGGTTTCCCCATAATTTTAAGGCCGGCATACTGCCTGGGCGGTTCAGGCGGAGCCACCGCCTACAATAAGGAGGAGTTGGCAAGATTTCTTTCCAAAGGATTAGAGACCAGCCCGGTGCACCAGGTGCTGGTTGAGCAGTCGGTTTTAGGGTGGAAAGAGATTGAATTTGAAGTGATGCGCGACTCGGTGGATAATGTGATTATGATTACTTCCATGGAGAATGTTGACCCGATGGGCGTGCATACCGGCGACAGCATTGTGGTGGCGCCGGCGCAGAGTTTGACTGCCGAGGAATACACCAATTTTGTCAACCTCTCCAAGAGGATTATCCGCAGGGTTGGTATATCCGGCGGCGGAGCGAATATCCAGTTCGGCCAGAACCCCGATAACGGCCATATTGTGATTATTGAGGTTAACCCGCGCCTGAGCCGTTCTTCGGCGCTGGCCTCCAAGGCCACGGGATTTCCCATTGCCCGCGTAGCCACCAAGTTAGCCGTAGGCCTGACCTTGCCCGAGGTGATGAACCAGATTACCGGCAAGACCACTTCGTTTTTCGAGCCGACGGTAGATTACTGCGTTTTTAAAATCTGCCGTTTTACCTTTGAGAAATTCCCGCGCGCCGAACGCCTGTTAAATACTTCAATGAAGGCGGTGGGCGAGGCGATGTCCATAGGCAGGAATTTCAAGGAGGCGCTGCAAAAAGGCATCCGTTCCATTGAAATCGGGCGCTTTGGCTTTGGCGCCGACGGCAAGGATAAAATCACCGACGAGATGCTGGCCGCGCCGGATAGCGGGCTGCTCAAGATGATCAAGGAAAAAATCCGCACCCCCAACGATGAGAGGTTATTTTATATCCGTTATGGCCTGAAGGCGGGTTTGTCTATTGACGAAATTTACGCGCTTTCGCATATTGACCGCTGGTTTATTGACAATATGCAGCAGCTGGTGGAACTGGAGGAAAAAATCAAGAAATTTAGGAATAAAAAACCCGAAGACGCCATTGAAATTCCGGCGGAGCTGCTCAGGGAGGCGAAAAAGGACGGTTTTTCCGACCGGCAATTAGCTTACTTGTTGAATTCTAAAGAAGATAAGGTGCGCGAATTCTCCGGGAAGAATGATGTCAAGGCAGTTTATAAATTAGTGGATACCTGCGCCGGAGAATTCCAGGCCAAACAGCCTTATTTTTATTCTACCTATGAGGGCGCCGAGGAAGCGCGGCCGAGCAAAAATAAAAAGGTGATGATTTTAGGCGGCGGGCCAAACCGCATCGGCCAGGGCATTGAATTTGATTACTGCTGCTGCCATGCCGCGTACGCCTTAAAGGAAGAAGGCATTGACAGCATTATGGTGAATTGCAACCCCGAGACGGTTTCCACGGATTACGATACCTCGGACAGGCTGTATTTTGAGCCTTTGACGCTAGAGGATATCTTAAACATCATTGCTCTGGAAAAACCCATGGGGGTAATCGTGCAATTCGGCGGGCAGACCCCGCTTAATTTGGCGGTCCCCTTAAGAAAGATGGGCGTGGAGTTATTGGGCACCAGCGCCGACAGCATTGATATTGCCGAAGACCGCAAGCGCTTTAAGCAGATGTTGCACAAATTGGAACTTCTGCAGCCGGATAACGGCACAGCCTTTACCTTTCAGGAGGCAAAGGAAGTAGCCAAAAAAATCGGCTATCCGGTTTTGGTGCGGCCCTCTTATGTTTTGGGCGGCCGGGCTATGGAGATTGTCTATGATGAGCAGACTTTGGAGAAATTTATCAAAGAGGCGGCGGAGGTTTCCGGAGAGCATCCCGTGCTCATTGATAAATTCCTGGAGGATGCCATTGAGGTGGACGTAGATTTAATCGGAGACGGCTCGACCTTTGTCATCGGCGGGATTATGGAACATATTGAAGAGGCGGGCATTCATTCCGGAGATTCGGCAATGGCCCTGCCTACTTTTACCCTGTCCGAAGATATCTTGAACCAGATTAGAGAGGCAAGCTGCAAAATGGCCAGGGAATTAAACGTCTTGGGCCTGATGAACGTGCAGTACGCGGTAAAGGATAACGTGGTTTATGTCCTGGAAGTTAATCCTCGCGCCTCGCGGACCGTGCCTTTGGTCTCCAAGGTCATCGGAGCGCCGCTGGCCAAGTTAGCCACCAAAGTTATGCTGGGCAAAAAACTAAAAGATTTGGGATTTACCCAGGAAATTATACCCGGGCATGTGGCGGTGAAAGAATCGGTGTTTCCTTTCAGCCGGTTTCCCGGCGTGGATATAATTTTAGGGCCGGAGATGAAATCTACCGGAGAGGTAATGGGTATTGACGCCGATTTTGGCCGGGCATATATAAAAAGCCAGATTGCCGCCGGCCAAAAGCTGCCGAAAAAGGGCGGGGTCTTTATTTCCGTAAGAGATAAAGACAAGCGCGCGATAGTATTTATTGCCAAGAAATTGCAGGACTTGGGGTTCTATATTTACGCTACTTCCGGGACTGCCTCAGCCCTGGAGAAGAACGGCATTAGCGTCAAGGTGCTGCCTAAGATTGCCGAAGGCCGGCCCAATATCCTGGATTATATGCGCGACGGCAAAGTGCAAATGGTGATTAATACGCCTTCGGGCAGGATCCCGCGGCAGGACGAAGTTAAAATCCGTTCGCAGGTGATTTTGTATAATATCGCCTATACCACGACCATTTTTGGGGCGCAGGCCACGGTCAACGGCATTGAGGCGCTGGCAAAAAAGGATTTGCAGGTGCGCTCGCTGCAGAGATACCATAAGGAGATTAGCGCGCAAAAACATGGAAAAAATAAGCGTAAAAACAAATAGCCGCATAGATTTGATTGACATTACCGAGAAAGTGCAGGCCGCGGTTTCTAAGCGCAAAGTTAAAGACGGGGTATGCTTTGTTTTTTGCCCGCATACTACCGCGGGCCTCACTATTAACGAGAATGCCGATCCCTCAGTTCGGCGCGATATCATCAACGCCTTAACTAATCTGGTTCCGGCAAATGCCGGTTATGCGCACAGCGAGGGGAACGCGGATAGCCATATTAAGTCATCGCTTTTTGGCTCGTCCTTAACTATCTTTGTTGAGGACGGCCAATTGGCCTTCGGCACTTGGCAGGGGATATATTTCTGCGAAAGCGACGGCCCGCGCTCGCGCGAGATATGGGTCAAAATAATTTAAAAATTTAAGTCAAAATTACAATTTAAAGTTAAAAATTTAGATTAAAAAATTGTTTAAGATTTAGAATTTTGAGTTTTGCATTTTGAATTTTTAATTCCGAGCGACTGGAAGGAGCGAGGTAATGCCGGAATTGCCGGAAGTAGAGACGGTAAAGCGCGAACTGGAAAGAGCGGTTTTGGGCAAAAAGATTACCGAAGTCTTGGTGCGCCATCCCAAGGTAATCCGCGAGCCCGCGGTAGCTAAATTTCAGCAGGGCCTGGCCGGTGTAACTATCAAGAATATTCTGCGTAAGGCCAAAGTCCTGATTCTTGAATTATCCAGCGGGAAATCTTTAGTCATCCATTTGAAGATGACCGGCCAGTTAGTTTACCCGGGCAATGGCAAGGCAAGCCGGGTAAGTTTTAAATTGTCCGACGGCAAATGGCTGGATTTTAATGACCAGAGATTATTTGCCGAGTTGCGCCTGTTGGATGATTGGCGCAAGTTAAAATTTATTCAAGGCCTGGGCCCGGAGCCATTTGCTATCAGCGCGGAACAGTTTAAAACTATGTTAGATGCCCAAAAAACCAAGATTAAGCCGCTCTTGATGGACCAGACGTTTATTTCCGGGGTGGGTAATCTTTATGCGGCAGAGGCGCTTTTCCGCGCCAAAATTCATCCGCAAAGAACAGCCAATAGCCTCTCGGATGAGGAAAAGACAAGGCTGCTTAAAGAAATTAAAGATACGCTGGCAGAGGCAATAGAACACAAGGGCTCATCGGTGGACCAGTATGTCCAGCTTTCCGGCCGGCCCGGCGATTATGTGAAGTATCACAAGGTCTATGACCGCGCAGGTAAACCTTGCTTAGTTTGCAAGACGCCGATAAAAAGAATTTCTTTGGCCAGCAGGGGCACTTATTTTTGCCCCAAGTGCCAGAGGTAAGTGAGGCCACGACTTACGGAACGGGCACCCGGCTGTATCGGAACAGCCGGTGTGCCGCTTGTGCGGCAAGTGAACGTAAGTCGTTTGGCCGAACTTACCCAGCACTAATTTTTATAAACCCTTATCCCTATCTCATAGGTGCTGATGCCAATGTAGCCTTTATAAGCTAACTCAAGCATTTAATAAAATTAGTGCTGGGTTAATTCGCGCAATAACTTACGTCGTACTTGCCGCAGAAAGCGGCATACCGAGCTTTCCGATAAGCTCGGGTAACGTACTCCGTAAGTTATGCGCTCATTTAATGAAGAAACGCCTTAAAATTAATGGTTTTATTATGTTTATCGCCGTGGTTTTAGCGGCCAGCTTTCCGGCGATTTTCTTCCACTATAAGGTAGAGGGCATTTTTGAAGAGCTTACGGAGGTGTCCGGCATCGCGCTTATTCTTTTGGGCCAAATTTTCCGCGTTTCCGCGCGCGGGTTTAAATCCGAACATTCCCAGGAAGGCCGTTCTTTAATTCAAGGCGGGCCATACGCCCTGGTGCGTAACCCGATGTATTTAGGCATACTCCTGATTGGCTTGGGTGTGGTATTGATGTTATTTAAATGGTGGGTAGCCTGCATTTTTTTAGCCGTCTTTATTACCCGTTATATCGTGTTGATATTTAAAGAAGAGAAAAAACTGCTGGCTTTATTTCCCGAAGCTTACCGGGATTACTGCTCCAGGGTACCGCGAATTTTACCTCGGCCAGCCACTTTCGTAAAAGGAGACATTAGCGGATATCTGCCGGTAAAATTATCCTGGTTGAAAAGGGAAGTCGGTTCTATCTTGGCCGTATTGTTCATTACAATTTTTATTGAATCCCGGGGAGATATTAAAACTAAGGGCTTATGGGCGTATGCCGAAGAGGCATCAGCAGTGCTGGTGACGATTATATTATTTGTGGGCCTGGTGGTTTATTTAAACAAGATGACACGGGAAGGCTTAAAAAGGGATGTTTCAACTAAAAGCAAAACTATTTGATAATCAAAGGGTTAAAGATAATTATTTCCGCTTGTTATTAAGGGCGCCGCAGATAGCCGAGCTGGCGCAGCCAGGGCAGTTTGTGCAGGTAAAGATAGGCGATGGTTGCCAGCCGCTTTTAAGAAGGCCGTTTAGCATACATAGGATAAGTCAGGGGTCACCACGTCACCACGTCACCACGTCACCAAATTACGAGCTAATAGAGATTCTTTATGAGGTCCTGGGACAGGGGACGCAGCTCTTAGCGCAAAAAAAAGCCGGCGAATATCTGGATATCATCGGCCCTTTGGGTAATGGTTTTAATTATCGGGCAACGGGCGACGGGCGACGGGCGACGGTATTGGTGGCCGGCGGTATGGGCGTGGCGCCGCTTTTGTTTCTGGCAGATAGAATAGTCACCACGTTACCCCTTCGACTCCGCTCAGGGCAGGCACGTCACCACGTCACCAGGAAGACGGTTGTTTTGCTCGGAGCAAAGACATATCGTCAGATTCTTTGCGAAAAAGACTTTAAGGCATTGGGCTGCGCTGTTAAAATAGCCACAGACGACGGCTCGCGCGGCTTCAAGGGAAAAGTTACAGAGTTGTTAAAAAATATATTAGTCACAAGTCATAAGTCACAAGTCACAAGTCAGGCTTATGCGTCATGCGACATAAAGTATGCGACTATCTATGCCTGCGGGCCTTATCCTATGTTAAAGGCGGTTAGTAATATTGCTAAACATTATGATATTACTGCGCAGGTTTCTTTAGAGGCGCATGTGGCCTGCGGCATTGGCGCCTGTTTGGGCTGCGTCGTTAATACCAGAGGCGGTTATCAGCGGGTCTGCAAAGAAGGACCGATATTTAATGCGGAGAAAATAGTTTGGTAGGGAGGGCGGCCCCATGAATCAGCTATTATATATTGGTTTGGGTTTAGTTGCGGGTATAGCCAGCGGCGTATTTGGCATCGGCGGCGGGATAATTTTAATTCCGGCGATGGTATATTTATTTGGCTTAACTCAACATCAGGCCCAGGGCACAACCTTGGCCCTCATGGTTCCCCCCATCGGGCTATTGGCGGCACTGCGTTATTATTATAGCGGTAATGTCAAATTAGGCATGGCCGGATTTATTTGCCTGGGATTTTTTGTCGGCGGATTAATCGGCGCGCATTTTGTGCAGAATTTAGCCGACCCGCTCTTGAAACGGTCTTTCGGCATATTTTTACTGATTATTTCTCTCAGGATGATTTTAACCCAGTAACAGCAGAGGGGTGGAAAAAAATGAGAAACAAATTAATGCAAAGGTTATTGCTTTTAATCTCTATGCCTATTTGCATTCTTTTTATTTTTATAAGTAGCGTTTTTAGTGATACGGTAAAATTAAAAAGCAGCAGAGAAATAAATGGTCGGCTTAAAGAGATTACTGATAAAGACGTTGTTTTAGAAATGGGCCCCGGGACAATTTGGTTTGGGAAAGAGGAGGTAGAAAGCATAAACGGTCTTTCTATAGAAGAGGCAAAGGCAAGATTATCCACTGAGGGCGCCTTTATCACGCAAGACATGAAGCAGGCAATCACTTCTTCTGCCCAAGAGGGACTCAACTTTGTATCTAAGACAAGAAAGTTGGAATTTAAGGCCGTCCCAGAGATAGAAATTGCTAACAAAGATAAAATTAAAGAATACCTAAAGCAGAATATAGAAAAAGAATATAACCAAGAAAAACTCAGTGCCAAAATTAAACTATGGTTGAGATTAGGTCTTATCTCTAAAATGGTGGATTACCAGAAAGAAGTTTTAGAGCCGCTTACCGAAGCGATTGCCGGTTACTATAATAGCGATGATAAGAAAATCTACGTCTCTGAAGATATCGGGTATGCTATTCTGCCGGGGTTACCCAGTATGACGGTTATGCACGAGCAAGTTCATGCGCTGCAAGACCAGTATCACAACTTAAAAAGCATAGAAGATTCTTTATTATTGGCAAATGAAGATAAAGGTTTAGCTATTGAGAGTGTTATTGAAGGCGAGGCCACGGTATTGATGTATGATGCCTTTTTCAGATCTTCTAAGGGCTTGGGCATGTTTGATCCGGCTAAAGAATTTGACCTCAGGTCCTTTGTTATAGACTCAATGTTGGCTTATAGTAAACATTTTAAAACCGGGCAAAGACAACCCGCTATTTTTATGGAAGCTCTGCTTTTTCCTTATGTCTGGGGAGGCAGCTTTATTCAACATCTAGTCAACACCAAAGGCTGGGAGGCGATAGATGAGATTTATCTAGATATGCCCACCTCTTCCGAGCAAATTATGCATCCGGAAAAATACTATATTGTGCGCGATGAACCAGAGGAAGTAAATTTTGTTGATGTCTCTACTATATTAGGCAGTTCTTGGATAAGGTTATCCAGGGGGGTCCTGGGCGAATTCAGTTTTTATTTAATCGGCAAAGTATTTTTAGATGAGTTATCAAATAAGTTGATGTCTGAGGGTTGGGCTGGAGATTATTTTGAGTTTTATGAAGAGCCAAATCTAAAACAGACCCTGTTGATATCTGCGTCAAAGTGGGACAGCGAAAAAGAAGCGGATGAGTTTTTCGGTTTCTATAAAAAGATAATGGAGAAGAAATATAAACAGCCAAGATTGGTTAAGGAAGACCAGAGTTTTTCTCAATGGAAGATAGGGCAAGAAAATATCTATATTTTTAAATCTAAAGATGTTGTGCTTATTATTGAAGGCGCGTCTGATAATATCGTTTCTAATTTAATCGGGGCTTTAACCATTTAGCATGAAACAGACAAATTTGGAAGTTAAAATTGGCAAATTAAGATTGAAGAATCCAATGATGGTTGCCTCGGGGACTTTTGGTTATGCCGAGGAATTTAAGGATTTTATAGATTTGCGGCAATTAGGCGCGATAGTCACCAAGACTATTACCTTGGCGCCGCGCCAGGGCAACCCTATGCCGCGCACCTGCGAGACGCCGGCAGGGATGCTTAATTCCATCGGCTTAGAAAACCCCGGTATAGATAAGTTTATCGCCGAAAAACTTCCGGCGCTAAAGAAAATCGGGGCGCCGGTTATTGTCAGTATTGCCTCAGAAGACGACCCTCAGGAATTTACGGCGTTAGCCAGGCGATTAGACAAGTTAAAAGAGGTTGCCGGGATAGAGCTGAATATTTCGTGTCCGAATATTAGGGGCACCACGTCACCACGTCACCACGTCACCCGGTTAATTGCACAGGATGCCAAAGCCGCTGATGAGGTAGTGAGAGCAGTGCGTAAAGTTACGAAAAAGACGCTGATTACCAAACTCTCGCCTAATGTCACAGACATTACCGAAATTGCGCTGGCCGCGGAAAAGGCAGGCACAGACGCCGTATCTTTAGTCAATACCTTCACCGCGATGAGCATTAACGTGGAAACCAGAAAGCCCAAGATTGCGCTGGCCGTTGCCGGCTTAAGCGGCCCGGCAATCCGGCCGATTGCCTTAAGGATGGTTTGGGAGGTTTATCAAAAAATTAGCGTCCCTATTATTGGGATGGGTGGTATAATGGATACATCCAGCGCCTTGGAGTTTTTTCTGGCCGGGGCAAGCTGTGTTAGCGTCGGCACGGCAAATTTTATTAATCCTCGCGCCACCATAGAAATAATCGCGGGAATAAAGCAGTATTTACGCGAAAATAAAATCAAAGATATCAAGGCTCTTATTGGCAACCTAAATATATAATGCGCAAGACGGAATTAATCCTGGCTTTAGATGTCAATAGCCGCCAACAGGCAATGCGCTGGGTAAATTTGCTTTACCCTAAGGTAACGATTTTTAAAGTCGGGTTACAGCTCTATACTGCCTGCGGCCCAAAAATTATTCAGGATATCCGTAAAACCGGCGCCGAGGTCTTTCTGGATTTAAAATTTAACGATATCCCTAATACTATGGCTAATGCCACCAGGGAATTATTAAAATATCAGGTGGCCATGTTTACCGTGCATACGCTTTCCGGGCCGGACGCGCTAAAAGAAGTAGCACAGGCCTGCCGCGGCAGCCGCGCCAAGGCATTGGGGGTAACTGTTCTGACCAGTATCTCCTCAAATTTTTTAAAAGATTTAAAAATACAGAGGTCGCTTTCCCAAGAGGTGCTGTACCTGGCGAAAATGGCAAAAAAGTGCGGGATGAGCGGCGTAGTCTGTTCAGTGCCCCAGGCCAAAATTATCCGGAAATATTTATGCAGGAATTTTATCATCGTCTGCCCCGGAATCAGGCCGGCAGGGTCCTCTAGGGGCGACCAACAACAAATCGCTACTCCCCAGGCCGCAAAAGATGGCGGCGCAGATTACATTGTAGTAGGCCGGCCCATATTAGAGGCAAGGCGTCCTTTAGCAGTAACGGAATCAATCCTCAGGGATATTTCATAGAATAAAAAAAGCGGGAGAGATTTATGGCAGAAGAGATAAAGGAATTACTCGCAAAAATAAGGACAGAAGGGATTCAGGCCGCAGAAGAAAAAGCAGGCAAGATAGAAGAAGAGGCAAGGCGGCAGGCAGAGGAGATTGTTGCCCGCGCCAAAAAAGAGGCGCAAAAGATGCTGGCCGCGGCAGAGGAAAAAATCCAACGGCAAGAGGAATATACCCGCTCTACCCTGGCACAGGCCGGAAGAGACGTTTTGCTTTCCTTAAAAAGAGAGATTAACGCGATGCTGGAACGGCTTATTCTTGCCGGCGCGCGCCGGGCTTTGCCGCCGCAGGAGTTAGCCAAGATTATCGCGGCGCCGATAAAAGATTATCGCGGCCAGGCCAAAGATATTGTGGTTTCCTTGAACGAAGAAGATTTAGAAAAAATAAAGCAGGGCTTGCTGGAGGAGCTTAAAGAGGCGGTGAAAAAAGGCGTTACCTTAAAGCCATCAATAGAGATCTCGGCTGGTTTTACCATTAGCTATGACGGCGGCAAGTCGCAATTTGATTTTACTGACCGCGCCCTTGCCGAATATATCGGCGCCTATATTAAGCCATGCTTGAAAGATACGCTTCAGGCGGCGTTAGAGGGATAAGAAGCATAATGGCCGATTTTTATATTTATTTAATTGCCGGCTTGCCTTTTTTGCGTTTTGGGCAAGATGCGCCGTTTTCTTTTTCGGTATTCCTGCAGAAATGCGCGGATTTAATTCCCGAAAAAGACCTGGAGATATTAAAGGCAATTTCTCTGGGGACGGAAAGTCTTTACCTGGATAAGCATCCGGCTTTAAAACAACGCTATCTTTTTGAGCGGGCTTTACGCAATGAATTGGTGAAAATCCGCGCCAGCCGCAAAAAAATAGACGCGGCCAATTATCTAAGGGGCGACGGCTATGTTGAGCCGTGGCTTAGCCATATCGCCATTAACGCCTATCGTAACCCCTCGCCGATAGAAGCGGAGAAGATATTGGATGCGGCCAGGTGGCAATTTTTAGATGAGCTTTCTTTAGGCCATTATTTTGATTTGGAATATCTCGTCGCTTACGCTTATAAATTATTGATTTTAGAGCGTTGGCAAAAGGTGCAGGCCGCGGATAAGGCCAAGGCGCTGGAAGAAGTTTTAACGCAAAAGTTAATAAGGGCTTTCTATGACCAATAAAAGAATAGGCCGTATCAGCCAGATTAACGGTAATATGGTTACGGCGGATATTGATACCTTTGTCATCCAGAATGAGGTGGCCTATATATTGCACGGTCAGGAGCGCTTGAAATCCGAGGTTATCCGCGTGCGGGAAAATACCGCCCAGATGCAGGTCTATGAGCAGACCGCGGGTTTAAAAATAGGGGAAGAGGTAGAATTTAGCTCCGAGTTATTATCCGTGGAATTAGGCCCGGGCCTGTTAGGCCAGATTTTTGATGGCCTGCAGAACCCCTTGCCTCAGCTTGCCGAGCAATGCGGGTTTTTCCTCAAGCGCGGCGTGTATTTAAACGCCTTATCCGATGAAGAGGCCTGGGAATTTACGCCGCTGGTTAAAAAAGGCGACTTATTACGGGCCGGAGAAAAAATCGGCTTAGTCAGCGAAAAGCTCTTTAAACATTATATTATGGCGCCTTTTGAGCTGAAGGGGGCGCTGGAAGTTTTAAGCATAATTACCCAAGGCAAATACAATGCCAAGCAGTCACTTTGCCGGTTAAAAGACGAGTCGGGTAAAACCCACGACGTATTTTTAAAACAGAAATGGCCGGTCAAGGCGCCCATTCAGGCCTACGCGGAAAAGTTAAAGCCCGAAGGCGCTTTAGTCAGCAAGATGCGCATTATAGATTCTCTTTTCCCGGTAAGCCGCGGCGGCACTTATTGCATCCCCGGGCCGTTTGGCGCCGGCAAGACTGTGTTGCAGCAGTTAACCAGCCGGCATGCTGAAGTAGATATAGTGATTATTGCCGCCTGCGGGGAGCGCGCCGGAGAAGTGGTAGAAACTCTCAAGACCTTTCCGAAAATAACCGACCCGCGTACCGGCAGGCCTTTAAGCGACCGCACAGTGATTATATGCAATACCAGCTCTATGCCGGTGGCTGCCCGCGAGTCCAGTGTTTATACCGCGGTGACTATCGCCGAATATTATCGCCAGATGGGCCTGAATGTTTTGCTCTTAGCGGATTCTACTTCTCGCTGGGCGCAGGCCATGCGCGAGATGTCCGGCCGTCTGGAAGAAATCCCCGGCGAAGAGGCCTTTCCCGCGTACCTGGAGTCGCGCATCGCTTCTTTTTACGAGCGCGCCGGCATTGTACGGCTTTATGACGGCGGTATCGGTTCGGTTACCATCGGCGGGACTATCAGCCCGGCCGGAGGGAATTTTGAGGAGCCGGTAACACAAGCCACCTTAAAGGTGGTAGGGGCATTCCACGGGCTTTCCCGCGAGCGTTCGGATGCCCGGCGCTATCCCGCCATTGACCCCCTGATTAGCTGGAGTAAATACAAAAGTTTTATTGCCGCCGAGCAAAAGGAAAGGGGCCATGAGATTCTGCGTAAGTCGTACGAGGTCTCCCAGATGATGAAGGTGGTCGGTGAAGAAGGAACGACGCTTTCCGACTATATAGATTACCTAAAAGGGGAGTTTTTAGACTTTGCCTATCTACAGCAGAATGCCTTTGACGCGGTGGACGAGGCAACGACCGAAGAAAGGCAGGCCTATGTCTTTGGTTTTATTTATCGCCGGATATTAGAGGCCGAATTTGCCTTGGCCGATAAAGAAAAGGCCCTGCAGTTCTTTCAGAAGCTCAGGCAGTTATGCCGTACCTGGAGTTCCGCGCCCTGGGGGAGCGCGGAATTTAAAAATACAGAAGACGAGATCTCCGTTACGATAAACACAGCGCTTAAATCCAAGGAAGAGTTAAATGTATAAAGTTTACACCAAGATTCTGCAGATTTCCGGAGATGTCATTACCGTAGAGGCCGAAGACACAGGCTATATGGATATTGCCGAGGTTACTACCCGGCAGGGCAAGTCTCTGGCCCAGGTTATCCGTTTGGATGGGGCGCGGGTGGCGTTGCAGGTTTTTGCCGGAAGCCGCGGGGTTTCTACCGGCGACCGGGTGCGTTTCTTAGGGCATCCGATGCGTATTGCCTGCGGCGAGAATTTGTTAGGCAGGATATTTAACGGCAGCGGCATGCCTTTGGATAAAGGCCCGGATTCTCTGGAGAACCTTATTGATATCGGCGGCCCGCCGGTAAATCCGGTAAAAAGAGTAATCCCGAATAAGATGATTCGCACCGGCATCCCGATGATTGATGTTTTTAATTCGCTGGTAGAGTCCCAGAAGCTGCCGATTTTCTCAATTGCCGGCGAGCCCTACAATGATTTATTGGCCCGTATTGCCATTCAGGCCGAAGTAGACGCGATTGTCTTAGGCGGCATGGGCTTAAAATACGATGACTACTTATTCTTTAGAGATACGCTTGCCGCCAGCGGTTCGCTTTCGCGCTGCGTGTTTTTTATCCATACTGCGGCTGACCCGACGGTTGAGTGCCTGCTTGTGCCGGATATTACGCTGGCTGTAGCCGAGCAATTTGCCCTTTCCGGAGAGCGGGTTTTGGTGTTACTGACGGATATGACTAACTTTTGCGATTCCCTCAAAGAGGTGTCCATCACAATGGAGCAGGTCCCCTCTAACCGCGGATATCCGGGCGACCTTTACAGCCAGTTGGCCGCGCGTTATGAAAAAGCCGTGGATTTTGAGGGCGCGGGGTCATTGACTATTTTGGCCGCTACGACTATGCCCGGCGACGATTTCACCCATCCTATACCGGATAATACCGGGTATATTACCGAAGGCCAATTTTATCTTAAGGGCGGGGTCATTGAACCGTTTGGTTCATTAAGCCGGCTCAGGCAGCAGGTAAACGGCAAAACCCGGCCTGACCACCGCGCCATTATGGATACAATGATACAGCTCTTTGCGAGTTTCCGCGAGACCCTGGAAAAACAGGCTATGGGTTTTCAGATGAGCAGCTGGGACAAAAAGCTGCTGAAATATGGCAGGATGTTTGAGCAGGGGATGATGTCATTGACGGTAAATATCCCCCTGGAAAAGGCCCTGGACAGAGGCTGGGAGATTTTGGCAGCCTGTTTTACCCCGGAAGAAACCGGCATCAAGAGAGATATGGCCGCGCAGTATTGGCCAAACAATGTCACCACGTCACCAGGTCACAAAGCCACCAGTTAAATGGCAAAAGTCAAACTGATAAAAGGGGAGTTAAAGAAGCAACGCGACGCGCTCGCGCAATATGAGCGCTTTTTGCCTACGCTGCAGCTTAAGAAACAGCAGTTACAGCTGGAGATTACGCGTCAGTTAGGCTTGCTGCAGGAAAAAAACAATCTGGAGTCCGCTAAAATAAAAGCGGCGACGGCCTGGGCCGGGTTATTTGCGGCCAAAGAAATGGATTTTGAGCCGTGGCTTAAGCCGCAAAAAATTTCTACCAGCGTAAAGAACATTGCCGGAGTAGGCCTGGAGATTTTTGAAAACGCGGAATTTAAAAGCGCGGAATACGATTTATTCAGCGCGCCGCTCTGGGTAGATACGGCTATCGAGGCCCTAAGGACCATTGTCGCGCTGCGCCAGGAGACGCGGTTGATAGAGAGGGGGCTGGAGGTCTTGCGTCAGGAATTGCGCGTTACCAGCCAGCGGGTAAATCTTTTTGAAAAAGTGAAAATCCCCGAGGCAGAAGAGGCTATCCGCAGGATTAAAATTTATATCGGCGACCAGATGAGCAATGCCGTCGGCCGCAGCAAGATTGCCAAGAGAAAAATTGAGGGGGTAGTTTTAGAGCTTTTTCCCGCCTCGTAGGATGCCGTAAAATTCTCTTGCGACAATTTTACGGCACTCGGCGGGATTAATTCGGCCAGACAACTTATGTTGGCTCACTTCGTTCGCTCCATAAGTTGTGGCCTCATTAACATGATTGTAGCGATGAAAAAGGTTACCGTGTTTGTGCAGGATAAGGACGCGGATGCCGCCGTGGGCAAATTACGTTCTTTAGGCCTGTTGCATGTGCTGCACGAGAAACTTCCTTCAGGCGAAGAGCTCGGGCGCCTGCGCGATGACCTGGCCTTAACGAACCAGGTAATTGGTATTTTATCCGAAACGGAATTTTTCCATAAACAAACAGCCCCGGCAAAAGAGTTCGGCGAATGGAAAATGACTGCCCGTCATATCCTTGGCCTGCGCGCCAAATACAGCCAGCTCAAGGATTATTCTCTTGGCATAAAGGCCGCGATTGCTCTTTGGCAGGAGTGGGGGGATTTTGACCCCGCGGAAATCAAGAATTTAATGAAAAAAAATATTTATATCCGCTTTTATCAGATTCCGGTAAAAGAATTAAAAAATTTGCCCGCCGGAGTTATCCTGAAAAAAGTTTCGCTAAAGGCAGGATTAGTAAATTGCGCGGTAATTACCAGCGGAAATTTAGAGATTCCCTTTAAAGAATTAGGCCTGCCTAAAATGAGTCTGGCCAGGATGCGGGAGCGCTTATCCGAGGACAACCTGGCGCAGGAGGCGGTAAAGAAAGACCTGCAAAAACACGCCGGTTATTTAGAGAGGTTTTTAGCGCGCAAGAGATTATTGGAAAAGGAACTGGAGCTGCGCCAGGCCATTGGCGGCATGGGCGGGCAAGAAGGCATCCGGTATCTAACCGGTTTTACCCCCATTGACGCGCAAAATTTACTTTTAGCCGAGGCGAAAAAAGAAAAATGGGGGATATTGATTAGCCAGCCGCAGGATGAGGATGCGGTGCCGACTTTAATCCGCTCTCCGCGCTGGATTTCCGTGATTGAGCCGGTATTTAAATTACTGGAAATTGTGCCGGGCTATCATGAATTGGATATTAGCCCGGTATTTCTGTCCGCCTTGAGTCTATTTTTCGGGATGATTATCGGCGATGCCGGATACGGCGCAGCATATATGCTTATTACTTTTTTATTACAGCGTAAATTCGCCGCTAAAATTAAAGATAAACGGCTGTTTCCTCTAATATATCTTTTTAGCGCCTGCGCGATATTCTGGGGGCTCTTAACCGGCACGGTCTTTGGCCAGGAATGGTATCTTAAGGCGGGTTTTAAACCGTTAATCCCGGTCTTAAATGATACCAAATTCCTGCAGGCCTTCTGTTTTTTTCTCGGCGCCTTACATTTGACCATAGGGCATGGCTGGCAGGTATTGCGCAAGCTTCCATCTCTGTCCGCCTTTGCCGACCTGGGCTGGATTTCCGTGCTTTGGGCGGCGTTCTTTTTAGCCCGGACGCTTATTTTAGATGAGCCGTTTCCTCTCTTCGGCAAATGGCTGATAATTATCGGGCTTGGTTTGGTCATATTATGCACCAGCCCTCAGAAAAATATCTTGAAGATGCTCGGCCACGGGTTAGGGACAGTCGCGTTAAGCCTGATGAATAATTTTACCGACGTAGTTTCCTATATCCGTCTTTTCGCCGTGGGCCTGGCCGGGGTGGCCATCTCCGACGCTGTAAATATGCTGGCCGCGGGATTTAAGAGCAGTAATATTTTAGCATTTGTATTCATTACATTTTTGGGGCACGGTATAAACATTATTTTAGGGCCGATGTCGGTTTTGGTGCACGGCATCCGGCTCAATGTGCTGGAGTTTTCCAGCCATGCCGGATTATCCTGGAGCGGCGTAGCTTATAAGCCGCTGAAGGAATAAGAAAGGAGTTTTTATGGAACAGGGGCTTTTAATCCAGTTCAAAGATTTAGGGGCGATTTTGGTGCTGGCGCTTTCGGCTTTGGGTTCCGGCTCTGGCGCCGGCATTGCCGGAATGAGCGCTATCGGGGCATGGAAAAAGAATTTCGCGCAAAATAAAGCCGCTTCTTTTTTGCTGGTCGCCTTGACCGCGGCGCCCCTGACCCAGACTATTTACGGCTTTATTGTGATGAACCGCATGCTTTCCCTGACTCTTTCCGGCCAATACCTGTGGGGCGTGGGCGCTTTTGCCGGAGCCGCCATCGGCCTTTCCGCGTATTGGCAGGGTAAGTGCGCGGCGGTGGCCTGCGATGCGATGGGCGAGACCGGCAAGGGCTTTGGAAATTACCTGGTGGTTTTAGGTATGACCGAAACCGTAGCGCTTTTAGTGATGGTCTTTACAATAGTCTTTTTAGGCCACTTGGCCGGATGATTTATGCTATAATATTGCATCTTCGGGCGGTTAGTTCAGCTGGTTAGAACGCGTGATTTACATTCACGAAGTCAGGGGTTCAAGTCCTCTACCGCCCACCAAAAATATAATAATAGAAATATGCATATTCTTGAACGCACAAGCAGGTTTAAAAGAATAGAGAGGAGATTTAATTCTCCAGTTAATGAGTTGCTCTATCAAATGCATTGGCTGGAAGATATGAAACACAGGGATATTGCTCTGAATTTAAACGTGCCAAGAACGACAATAACAAAATGGTTCACCCATTTCAGAATACCGACGCAAAGCTGTCGCCGTTTTACCGATAAAAACCTTACCAGCTGGCTATATAAAACAGGACAATTAAAAAAGAAACCAAAGTATGAAGGGCCAGATAGAAGGATACAACGGACCCGGCAAGGAATCAATGTAGATTTCTTTAAAAAATGGTCAGCTGAAATGGCTTATGTTTTGGGATATTTTGCTGCTGACGGATGTATGTTTATCAATCCGCGGGGTTCGAAATACGTTTCATTTACCTCTTGTGATTACGAAATTTTGCAGAAAATCAGAGGAATGTTGGGTTCTAATCATAAGTTCGGCATAAAAAAAAGATACAATAAGAATTGGAACGATGTCTTTACTCTCCAAATTGGCTCTAAAGAGATGTATCAGGATTTAATTAATAGAGGTTTTATGCCTAAGAAAGCATTTAGATTTAAATTGCCACCCATACCTAAAAAATATATGAGACACTTTATTAGAGGTTATTTTGATGGCGATGGAAGTATTACCCACGGATATTTTAAAAGAAAAGATAGGCATAATAAAAAGACGCTGTATCTTTTAACATCTTTTGCTTCTGCAAATCTAAATTTTCTCAGTAGATTATCCAAAACTCTGGTAAGAAATATTAATATCGGTAAAGGTTACCTCCATAAGAAAAGCGGACATCTCTCGTATTCTAAGCTTGACAGTATTAAATTATTCAGGTATATGTATAGAGGCGTTTCAAAAGAGCAATATTTAGAAAGAAAATATAATAAATTTCAAGAAGCATTTAGAGTTAATGGGGCTATGGCCTAGTCTAGTTTAGGGCGTCTCCCTGTCACGGAGAAGATCACGGGTGCAAATCCCGTTAGCCCCGCCAAAAAAGCCGCAAGTTTATGCTTGCGGCTTTTTTGTTGTACATACAGTAGCGGGTCCTGGCGAGGCATATTTCTCGCGTCACCGCTTGATTTTCCCCAGCGTGGAAAATCTGCGCTCGAGCGGAAAGCTTCGCTCTCGCTACTTCCTGCTTAGCTGGCGAACCATGCCCGCTCGGCTTTCCTAACGTGCCGCTCGAAACATGCCTCGCGCCACCCGTTAAGTATAATTTAATCTTGCCTTGCCTATATATGATACTGATCTGGGCGGCGGGAGGCAGAGCCGCGTCGAACGGTGCTTATTTAGCCTATGCGGGAAATTTTAAGAAAATTTATGTTAGAAAATAGGCTTTTTTACGTCTAGTATATATGAGGGAATAATGTGAGGGGATAATGGGTAATTCAATAAAGTCTTGGCCTAAATTTGAACGTCCGAGAGAGCTTCTACTCGAAAAAGGACCGAACTATGTTTCTGATG
>Ga0194111_10003041_pt1 | contig 20145 bp, 13 predicted proteins | sample TA2KigC300mmetaG_FD_146194 | JGI IMG/M metagenome (GOLD analysis project Ga0194111, IMG submission 146194) | Freshwater microbial communities from Lake Tanganyika, Tanzania - TA2015033 Kigoma Deep Cast 300m | ecosystem: Environmental > Aquatic > Freshwater > Lake | place: Tanzania: Lake... | reverse complement strand
CATCACATGGTACCAGCCCTCAGGAACATGGATCCTCAAACGCCGCGCCATGCCTCCCGCCTCCTGCGCTCCGCCCACAATGTCAACTGTCAATGTTTGACCCCCTGCGATTCAGATGTGCTTCGAAAAGAGGGATAAGCTACCCATCGGGATGCGTCAATCGCCAAGAACCCAGGCGGCCGGGTCTCGGACTGGTGCAACTCGCGAGGCTGCATGATCGCTGCAACCCGTCTGCAGACCCGATTTTTCCTGTTTAATTGCAGCCGCGCCGTCTGGTAGGCTGCGGACGATGCCTGAGACGTTTGCACAGTATTTGGAGAAGCGGCTCAAACAGTCCACGGCACAGGGGCTCAATAACCCACTGGTCAAGATGCCGGTCAAGAGGTTCCGGCCGCTACAAACCGCCGAATTGAACGCCATCGCCAATGGGGGATCGCTCCTCATCGGTACGTTGGCTGACCCAATCGCGCGGAACCTCTACAGGAACTTCCAGAGCCGCATCCGGGAGCGCGGGGAGCATTGCGGGTTCATCTGCTGCGGTGCCGTGGAAATGACGATCGCGGGCGGGATTGATCAGCAGCCACGCGGGGCCCTCTTTCCCGTTTGCCTCAAACGTGCCTCGCTCCAGCCCAGTGGAGACAAGATCAAGGTGACGGTCTCCGAGGACGAGACTTGGCAATTCAACCCCGTGCTGGAAGCCCACCTGCGTGGGTTCGGCATCCGTAGCGGGTCAGGATTGTCCGAACCTCCGGATCGAGCCATCAACTGGGTGAGGGCGCAACTCGGCAACCGCGCGTCCTGCGTCCGGCCCGACGGCTATGTCGGGCTCTTCAGCAGCCAGCAGATGGTGCTTCAGGAGCGCCTCACCGAGCCGCCGCTGCGGCAGGCGCTCGCGCGGAACCCCGTGGTCCAGGCCAAGATTGGAGGCGGGAAAGTGGGGGCTGTCGATCTGGGGGAGATTACCGACGACGGCCTCGAGGAGCTTGGGCTGGTTTTACCATGCGATGACAGCCAACTGCGCGTCGTGCAGCTTTCAGAGCAAGGTTTGTGCCTGCAGGTCGAAGGCCCTCCCGGAACCGGCAAGTCGCAGACCATTGCCAATATCATCAGCAACGCACTTTTCCGCGGGCGGAAGGCCTTGTTGGTCTGCGACAAGAAGGCGGCTATCCTTCAAGTCGAGGAGCGCCTCACCAACTGCGGACTCAAACCCGCCCTGCTCAATCTTCATGACGAGGACTTGGACAAGCGCGCGTTCCTGAGGCAAGCCACTGACAAATTCCCCGCAGACATTTTCGCCTCAACCCAAGCCCCGGCCAACTATCCATTCGAGCAGTTGCGCGAAACTCGAAAAACGTTGAACGACCGCGTGAGGTTCGGCCGCGCCATCGTCCATCCCTCCTTGCAGGTCACCAGGCGCCAGGCGCTCGCCGGGATGATTCAGTTGCGAAAGGAACTGAGGCAGGTGCCGAACATCCCCATCACGAGTTGGCAAACCTTGTCCAAGGAGCGCTTGGCCAGGCTGCTCAGTTCGCTGGCCGAATGGCCGGGACTGGCGGCCATTCTCAGCGACGCCGAAAACGTCTGGAATAAAGTGCGAGCCGAGACCTTCGACGAGAATCCGAACGCCGCCAACGAACTCCAAGGCCTCGTGCAAGGAGTCCAGGCCCAACTCGACTCCTTGGACGAGCTGCGCGAATGGTCAGCCTCGTTGGGGATCGAACTGCCAATCCAGTCGGACGAGAACGTCCTCGAGGTTCTTGCGCTGGCCGATTCCGTCATGAACAGGCCGGGCTGCCATCCGAAGCTGGTTGGCAGTACAGAGCTCAGTCTGGGGGAGTTGGAGACGCTTGAGGCTGTTTGGGAGCACCGCGAGTCGTTGGTCGCCGCCCGACATCCCGTTCCGCTGACGGAGGGTTTTTCGCGCGACGCGCAGCGCGAGGCCAAAGGCCTGGTCGAGGACGAGCGACTGAGGTCTTGGGAAGAATTGTCTCGCCGTGCGGCATGCTACACAGAGTGCCACGCGGAGATCGCACGAAACCAGGAGCGATACCTGCGGCTCTGTGACCAGATCGGGCTCGTCTATTCGCCCCTGCTGAAAGTGCGCCGGGCGCAACTCTTGGCCGTGCAGGCCCTGGGCGCGTTCGGGGGCCTGATCCCCTGCGCCTGGTGGGACGCCTCGGCCAATCCCGTGCTGCAGGTCAACGGCTGGCTCGGAAACTTGCGCGCCTGTATCAACCATTCGAAGGCGGCGCCGCTGCCTTTGCACTTCGTTGCGCTCGAACGGGTGGCCTCAACGCATTGGCAGCACGTCGAAGCGATGGCAGAACATGGGTTCAACCTGGTGAGCTATTGCCTGAAGTTCGTGGACGACCGAAAGTGTAAGTTTGCGTTGCGGCAGGCTTATCCTGGCATTCCGGTTCGAGGGTTCAAGCAATGGCGAGAAGTCACCCTGCACGCCGTCACGGCGAGCGTCACGGCCAAGTCCCTCCGCTCGGCCGCCGAAGTCCACGTCATCCTGAAACATCTGACCGAAAACTACCTCTCCGCGGCGCATGAAGTTGGCGACGGCGCCGATCAGTTCCTCGAGCACGAGGACGTGGGTCGCCTCCAAAAGGCTGCGGCACTGGTCGAGCAATGCCGTCAACGCAACGACCTGTTTGAAGTGAATGGCGTCCACTGGCGCACCTTCTGGGAGTCGTCCAGCCCCAGCATTCTGTCGCAGGTCCACGCCCTCCTGTCCGAGTTCGATACGCTCACGCTTCCCGACAAACGCTCCGACAACCTGGAAGAGGCGCTGAACCTTTTCGAGTTGGCGCGTCAACGGATACGGGTCTTCCTCGAGGCCTACGAAAACAAGGAGGGCGACCGGTCGCAGCCGATTCTCGCAGCTTTCGAGGCTCAAAAGGAGTTCGCTCGCTGTGAAGAGCGGCTCAGCGCCCTTGCCAAGTACCTGGAATTGCAGGCCGAACCACAGGCGGGCCCCGACTGGCTATGGCTTCGCGGAGCAATTGCGTGGCGTGACACGTTCGAGCGATTGCGTGGCAGACAGAAGCTGGACGTGGACAGTCCAGTTTGGCCGAGATTGCGCAAGCGTTTGCAGGACCATCTCGCTTTCCTGGCGGAAGCGCACGAGAAACTTGGCGGCTGCTTTGAGGATTGGCCCTGCGGCATTGCCGACTACGACTCGGTGAGAGGTCTGCTGGCGCAAGTCCTCCATGAGCTGCCGCGGCATCCGCTCTGGCTCGAAAAGAAGCGGTGGCAGAAGAAGCTGCCCGCGTTTCCCGAACTCAAAGCACTCTGGGCCAGGGTGCTCGACGGGGATGTCCGCCCGGACCAAGCGGAGCGCCTCTTCTGCTTCAATCTGCTGCGGCTCTGTGACCCGATCGCCAGACCGCAAGGTCCGGAGCTCAAGCAGACGCTCCGCTCCTTTGTCGAGCAAGACGAAAACCTCGCGGCATGGGCGCTCGACCACTTGAAGTCCCGGTTGCGGCAGTCCATGCAGGAAGCAGCCGTCTTTGACGCGCATGGTGAAGCAGAACTCCGCCGTCTTGGAGGGTTGCAGCGAATCCGGGGCACGGTTCGCGAACTGGTCAATGCCCACCTCGGCTATCTCCTTGCTGCAAAACCGTGTTGGATGATGAGTCCAACGTCCCTCGCCAACCTTGTTGACTCTCGCATCTTCGAGAATCACGGCGTGCCGTACGACATGGTGATCTTTGACGAGGCCTCACAGATCCGCGTTCTCGATGGACTCCTATCCATGGCCTTCGGCAAACAGGTCATCATCGTCGGCGACAAGAACCAACTCCCGCCCACCGACTTCTTTGCCAGCTTCATCGGCCTGGACGCAGAGACCCAGGACGAGGACTTGGGAATCAGCGAGAGCCTGCTGGACGAGTTCGCCGGCGTCTTCGGAGATGACCAGACCTACGTCATGCTGATGTCGCATTACCGGAGTGAAACCCCCGACCTCATCCGCTTCTCCAACGATTGGTTCTACGGTGGGCGACTGGAGATGTACCCGCCAGCGCATATCAGCGGGGTCGGCCGCCGCTTGCACTATGTACCGAACGCCACCTACTCCGAGACGGCCGGTCAAAGGACCAACCCCGTGGAAGCAAAGGAGGTGGTCAAACTCATCGAGCTCCACATCCGCGAGTGTCCTGACGAGTCGCTGGGGGTGGTCACCATGAACATCCCGCAGATGGAACTCATCGACGAGCTGCTCCTGTCGGCGCCTCCCCAAGTTCAGGCGTTCTGCGCCGATGAAGGCAAGTTCTTCCTCAGAAACCTTGAAACCGTTCAGGGCGACGAGATGGATCGTATCATCCTCAGCCTGACCTACGGGAAGAATCTGGCCGGGCAGTTCAGCGCGTCGGTTCTCGGACCACTGACAAAGAGCGGCGGGGAACGCCGGCTGAATGTCGCCATCACTCGGTCTCGCAGCGGCATGACCGTTGTCTCTTCGCTAAAAGCGGCAGATCTGGAAACGAGCGGCGCGCAAAGCCGGGGCTTCCGCTGCCTTAAGGCGCTGCTTACCGATCTGGAAACCACAGCGCAAGACCACAACTTCGGAGTCGGGAGCAGGCGCTTCGAAAGGCGTCGAGACGGCGTCTCGAACATCGTCTTCTGCGACTCGCCGTTTGAGGAACAAGTGGTCGAGTTCCTTGAGAACGAAGGTTACGAGATAGAATGTCAGTACGGCGCCGGCAGGTTCTGGCTCGATATTGTCGTCAAAGAACGGGGCAGGAACCTGCTCGCCATCGAATGTGACGGGGCCGGCTACCACAGCTCGCTGGTCGCCCGCACGCGCGACCGCGCTCGACAACGCGTCCTCGAGAGGTTGGGCTGGCGCATTCACCGCGTTTGGAGCACAAACTGGTGGTTCTATGATCAGCAGGAAAAGGAAGCCATCGTCGCCGCCATCAACGCAGCGCGTGAAGCAGCCCAGCGGCAGCCCCTGCCTGGCCGGTGAGGAAGTTCCGGGTTCACTGAAAGGCCCGGTGGAGGATGCGCGCTTCGTCGGCGGGCGTCATTGCGCGATGCCAAAGGGCCAGCTTGTCCGGCAAATGCCGTACCCGGGCGTCCACGCGCGCGCCCAGGGATTGGCCGGCGAACTCCGGCTCAGAACGCGCCGGGCTCGGGGAGGCAATGGGGTCACCCATTAGAGGTTCCGGTCAAGATGTGGAAGGCAATGGGGTCAAACATTGACTATTGACATTTTGCCTTCAGTTGACGTGTGAATGCCGCCCGATGCGCATCTTCCGCCGCCCGGCGCCAGAAACCTCGAACCCCCTGCGCCGCCGCCGCATACTTCAAGCCCCGCACCTGTCTCACCACCTCCACCAGCCTCCAACCCAGATGCCGCGTCGCCACGGCCATCGTCCCGTCCCGTCCCCAGTCCCCATATCCCTCCGCCATCTCCGCCCACTCCCGCCCCAGAATCAACTCGGCGCCACGAACGATCGCGCCCCACTCCGGCCGCACCCTTGCCGCCGCCTGGCGCATCATCTGCGCCTGTCCCTCGGGGTTCCTCTCCGCCCCACCCAGCAGCGCCGCCGCCTCCGACCCGTTCCCAAGCACCACCCCGGCCACCAGCCCCTCCCACGGGCTCTCCAGCCGCCCCTGGCGGATGGGTCCCTCCGTGTCGCTCAGGTCCAACCCCCGACACCGCACCAGCAGGTGGTAATGGTTGTCCATCAGCACGAAGGCATGTACCTCCGTCCCGAACCGTTCCGGCAACTCGGCCACCAGCCCAAGGAACCACCTTCGATCCTGCTCGCTCCGGTAGACCGCCTCCCCGCCGTTGCCCCGGCTCATCACATGGTACCAGCCCTCAGGAACATGGATCCTCAAACGCCGCGCCATGCCTCCCGCCTCCTGCGCTCCGCCCACAATGTCAACTGTCAATGTTTGACCCCATTGCTGTGCGATCCAAACCGACGCCTATCAAGTGTACGATGCGCTCAAGAAAGTCGTGCCCGACTTGGTGCGCATTGGCTGTGCGGCTCACTCGCGTCGCAAGTTCCACCGCGCGCTCAAAGACGGCGAGCGGCAGGCGATCTGGTTCATCGGCCAGTTTCGGTTGCTCTACCGCCTCGAACGGGAGGCCAAGTCCCTGACCGCCGACCAGCGTCAGGCGCTGCGCCAGGAGCAGGCGGCCCCGATCTGGGCCTTGCTCAAGGAGCGGGCGCAAGCGCTCCAGCCTCAGGTGCTCCCCCAGAGCAGTCTGGGCAAAGCCTTGAGCTACCTGATCAACGAATATGAGGCCCTGATCGGCCATTTGAAATCGGGCCACTATGAGATCGACAATAATCTCGTGGAAAATTCGATTCGGGTTCCGGCTGTGGGTCGTCGCCGCTGGCTCTTCATTGGCCACCCCGACGCGGGCTGGCGCAGCGCCGTCATCTACTCGCTCATCGTCAGTTGCCGCCGCCGCGGGATCAACCCCCAGGAGTACCTGACCGATGTCTTGCGCCGGTTGCCGGCGATGAACATCACGCAAATCGGGCAACTCCTGCCCAGTCGATGGAAAGTGGCACCGCCCACCAAGGCCTGATGGGGCATCAACCCCTCGGCTCGCTGGCAGGCTCCGGTACGGACGCTCGGGACATTCGCGCAACGATCCTATCGCCCCCGCCTGCCCGCCGAACAGATGCACCCCGCTTACCGCCTACGACCGTCCGCTGGAGTTGGGCGACGAGGTCAAGAGCATCAGTGGCGAGGAAAGGTTCCTGCACGACACCGAAGACCGGGGCGTGCTGCGGGCGTGCCTGTGGGAGCAAGCGGCGGAGATCGCGGCCAAGCTCACGCGACGTCGCCTCCCCTCGCGGCACTTTACCCGCACTCAAGGCGTGCAGCCAATGTACCTAAACGACTGCGGCGGGCGATTGACACCAAACGCATTGTCGAGCTTTAAAGGAGTTTCGTACAGACGCGGCTTTCTGACGCGAATTGCGTATGCCATCTCCCTTCCATCGAAGTAGCTGTAGAAGCTATGTTCAGGAATACCCGCGTGCCGCTTTGTTCGCTCCCACAACTCGCTCTTGCCCAAGGCCAGAATGCCCGCAACCTCAAATTCTCCGATTACCCGTTGAACTGGCCGGGAAGCGTAAACGACAATGCGCGACACGCACTCTGATCTGAAGACTACTCTGCGAAACTCGTACTTCTTCAGGCCTTTGAAAATGAGTTCTGCGAACTCTGGTCTAATCGACAATAAGACGCATGTCTGCATGAGACACCTCCAGCAATGCCGAAAACGCTTGGTCTGATAGCTCCTCGAAGCCCCGTGGTGCTTCAACCAGGACGTTTGCTGCTTTCAACGTGGCGAGATTTGGCCTCTTCGGAAAGGAGTGACTGTAAAGAAAGTGGACTACAAACGGTCTGCTGCGCACGTTCCAATTCCAGTGTTTCTTCAACTCATCGTCGGAGAACACACTGCGCTTGCGACATAAGTCAACAAACGCATCGACCGATGGGATTGCGGTGACGACGCGCTCGACTATTCCGAGCGTGGTTGCCACTGAAGTGTGGTGCGCATATCCGCCGGACGCCGTTCGGTAAAAGACAATAACGTCCCCTTGGGACAGATCGCGGCGGAGTGAACGGGAAACATACACCTTGCGGATGGCATTTCTGTTAGGGCGGTTTTCAACGAAATCGAGGGGGGACTCTGTACGCAAGATCGAGTCGGGCAGCAACTCAGTGTGGTATTCAGGGTAGATTGGGACAACAAACTTGCGCTGTGCACGCGACATGAAAGGATAGGTGGCCAGGGGGTTGGAGGCATCGGCGCGCGGACTGAAGTCACGAACGTACACCAACTCTTCTCCAGAGGAGCTTCGCTTGACGCCGTGTTGTACGAAACCCCAATCGAGGAGGAGGGCTATCAACCGTTCCTGATCGGCGTCTTTCCTGAAGATAGTCACGTAGATCTCATCCACTTTGAAAAGAAGCGCATTATCGAAAATGATCTTCAGAAACCGCTCACCTAACTTGTACCCATTCATCGCGACCTTGAATGTGCCGATCTTGAGGCGACGCTTCGGCATAAACAGGGGCGTGATGTCAGCATATGGCTCTCGCTCGTCCTCGGGTTTCACGTAGAGGAAGGCGAGAAGGTCGTCGTTGTCTGACCGGCATACGTATGCGATCTCGTCCGCTTTGCGGTTGAACCATGCGGCGAAGTCGACGTAGTCACGCTTGAAGGAAGCGAAGAACGGGTCGCGAAGTGTGATGTTGCCGAAATGTTCCCTTTTTACTGCTAGGACCTTGTAGGTAGCGAGATCTGGATTCTCGGCTGTGACCTTTTCGAGAAAATCATCGATCGTGAACACGCGGTCGGCGACACCCAGGATCTTGGCTTTCCGGTGGATGCCTCGGTCTTCGGTGATGAGCGCGTCAACACGCTGGGCAACCACTTCTTTGACAAGAGACGTATCATTGCGGTCGTTCTCGTCAGTGTCAGTCTGGCGTAGTTGCTGGATTTGTGGCGTCTCGGGGGCCACAGTCTTAAGCTCTACGTAGCTCTGGAGTTTCGCCCTGAACGCGGAGACCACCCTGGGGTCCTTGTGCTTGCTGACTTCGACAATCGAGATGGGGTGGACGCATTTCGCGTAATGCAGTCGGTCAAGCCAGTTGAAGAGAACGCCGATTTCCTGCTTTACGACGGTGCTGGCTTCCCGGTGGATGAGGACGTTGGTGTCCAGGAGCACTCTCATGGGGATTCAGACATATAGGTTGCTTCTCAAAAAAGAGGCAGCGGTGTCGCGCTCGGAAGGGTTCAGAACGCGCATGGGGATTTGAAGCGTGGAACACACGACATTGGCATGGACGATCTCGGCTTCCTGCAACCGTTGGAGCAGCTCCGCGGAGTAGTCCTTTTGATCTCGGGTGAAGAGCCGCTCTTGGATTCGTCGCACATCGTCACGGAGCAGCAGGGCGGCGACAGGGGAGAGCAACCTGAAGATCTCGATCGGTAGCGCGCAGATCTGCTCGGTTTGGTCCAAGACGCAGAAATGCCCATCCAGGAGGAGGGGGGCGTTGGGTGGGGGAAGGGCGGCGATGGCCGCAACCAAGGCATGCTGGTTCGCGCCCACGTTGTTCACTCGCTTGTCAGGCGTGCGGGTTCGATCCTCTTGACGCGCAATGAGTTCGCCCGCGCTTGCATGGGCGATCGACAGCGCTTGTGCAAGCGCAGTCGAAAAGCAGGACTTGCCGACGCCATGAATCCCGCCGACGAAGACAATTGGTGGCAACCGGCGGTTCATTCTAGCCGTCGTCACGCGGACTTGAGCGAAAGAAAACGTTCACGTCCAAGGACCCCGAGCCGGCGGATTGAACTGGCCGGCGAACGGTCCTTTCCTATTTGACGTAACGGATTGCGTCAATGCTGTCGTGTGGGGGAAGTTCTACAGAATGGGGATCGGGGCGTGGTAGGCGACTGGGGTGAGCCCCTCGGGCGACCCGATTGGGCAGGCACGGGTCATCTCTCTTGAGGGACCGTCTGGTCGGAGATTGTCAGGTTCGGAACGTCTTCCGATCGCGCGATGACCGACCGCATGGTGGGCACCACGGTTCCGTCTGCGCGCCTCGCGAGTCCGGTCACGCGCACGCACATACCAGCCTGCACCAGAACGAGCGACGTGTGGACCTCGGGACTGAGCGGTGCGAGCGTGACTTCGCCTAGAGGTCCAGTCCCGTTGTCCGCGGAGAGCAACAGCGCGAGTGCGGCACCACCGTAGATCGGCCGCGGCGCGGCTGGCGCCGTGCCACCTATGGCTGCAGTGCCGAGTTGTTCGATCCACGAGTCGCCGGCTGCCATCCAGAACGCCGGACAGAGGATCTGGTAAGGACACCACTTGCAGGCCTCTGGCGACGGGTTCGCGAGGCTGGCCGGGAGACCGCCCGCCTCGATCTTGTGGTTGTAGTTGTCCAACAGATGCAGGGCTTCGCTCGCGGCGCGCTCGCACGCAGCTGGCTCTAAATCGATTTCCAGCGGCGGGCCCGCCATCGGAAGGAGCACGCCGCGGGCTGGCCATTTCCCCATCCGCTCCCTAGCGAGGAACGCATAGATCTGGAGCTGGCGGACGTAGGACGCCTTCGCAACGGAGCTGTCGCCTTGCTCGTGAACCTCACCCGTCTTGTAGTCGATGACAGCGTCACCGTGAATCAGGTCTGGCCGGCCGACAAGTCTGCCGTTCGCGCTGGAGAGCCAGTGCTCGCGACCGGTCTCCTTCGCTTCCAGAGCTTCCGCGCCGGGAGCATTTCGCGACGCGTTGGCGATCTCCTGAGCGCGCAGAAGCGCCATGGCTCGGACGAGGTGGTAGCCGGGCCATCGTTCCGGAGGTCCGAACCTTCGGTCGAGGGGGTGTCCCCGCGCGCGGTCATGTTGTTGGTTGATGGCGGCGACCCACGCTGCTTCGTGCGCAGCCGCAGTGTCACCGCTCGCGGCCCCCTGGAGAACCAAGTGGTACGCTGTGCCCAGCCACGCTTTCGGTTGGCCGAGCACGAACCGGCCTGCGCCGTCTGCTCTCGACAGGCCGGCCCGCAATCGGCACAGACGGAGGAGTTCGGCAAGGCTCGGGCTGACAGATGGGATGCGAAGCAGCTCGAGCGGTGAGGGCGGGGCGCTCAGAAAGGCCTCCTCAGAACCTCAAAAACCGACTTGAAGTCAACTTGTTGGCACCCAGCTGCCACAGCCTGGGCGTAGGCATTCGCGAGTTGGGGACCGAAGCGATTCGGGTCGCAGTCCCAGAGTGGGTGCGTGATGATCACCGCCCGGTTGTTCCGGCGTCCCGCGTACAGGCCGCAGAACGTCACGGGCTGCCATCCTGGCATCGCGGCGAAGTACGGCCCCGCCGCCGCCGCATCGACTCCTTGCCAGTAGGGGACGCTGAAGTCGATCGGCGCAACGGGGTCCAACGCCAACCGCGCAAGATCCAATCCGAGTCGCCAATCAAGGATGCTGTGATAGGAGAGGTTGCTGAAGTCGCGCAAGCAGTCCGGACACGACGTCGTGCAGGCGTTCGGGCCGGGACCCGCGTGCTGTTGGCTGACGAGGAAGCCGTAGAACGTCGGGCTTGACTGGCCGACCATGTATTGCAGCAGCGCCTCTGCTTCGACTGGACTTCCGAGCAGCGAAGCGTATCCCGCACCGTTCTCCAGGCTGTCGGAGATGAAGATCTGGCCGACGATGTTTCCGGCAGCATCCCGAAGCACACGGAGTCCGACCTTGATCTCTCGCTCGTGGACATCAAGTCGATCGGCAGCGGCGCGGCGCGCAAGGAACCCGAACGAGTACAGTGCCGCTCGGACGCCGAGACCTGCAACGCCAGCCGGAGAGGTCTGAACTCCGGAAGGCCAATTCTGGATCCCGAGTATCATCACGTCTGTTGTCTTCACAGAACCCAGGGCGCGAGGGTCAACCCCTGCGCCTGCGTCGATCGACGGGTTGTTGACGCCGACGTTTGCTAGAGCCTCCCGCGTGATCCAGGTTTCACTCTGGGCGAGCTTCTCGAAGTCGAACAGGCGCCCATCGTTGTCGTTGATGACGTAAACCGTTTCTTGGTCGGCCCACACCTCGAAGTTCGCACGCGGCGTTAGCGGGAGTAGTGAGACGCCCATCTTCGGCCGCGAAGCGCGCGGGGTCCATTCGAACGTTCCGTCGAAGTCGCGGCTGCGCCCAAACCAAGTGCGGAACCCAGCCGGTTGCGAGACGTTCATGGTTCGGTAGCCAGGGGTCTGGTGCGGTGTGGCTCCGCACACGGGGCAGCTTGCAGCTGGAGGCTGCGTCCCATCCACGGCCTGGCAAGCCCCGCAGACTCCGAGGCCGATGGACGGGCCGAGCGGGTTCGGCGCCTCGACAGGCTGGTTGCCTTGGGGGCGGTAATCGACCACGCCGATCGAGGTGTGGATGACGCCATCCTTTACGGTCTCGGCGGCAGGGGCGAACTGGCTGATCGCGATGTCGAGCTCTCGGTCGACCGTCTCGTCCGGCGGCCACGGGTAGGCCCGCGTCGGGCGATCGTGGAACAAGTACCGCGTTCGCGTGGGAAAGCCGAACATCGGCAGCACGCCGGCGTTCGCAAGGCGCTCGCTGAGCGCGTCCTGCGGGAATAGCGGATCAATCGACACATGCGTCACCCGGAGGACCAGTTGCTGCAGGCAGTAGTTGATCAGCGGCGCACGTTGCGACTGCAACGATTGATCGCAGTACGCCAGCAGGACATCGGTAACCCGTGCGACCTCGGCCGCATTCGTCTGAATCCAGCCCGCCACGAGCTGCGCCGTCGTGGCACCCGGAGGAGCGCCCGCAGGAGGTTGCGCGGGGACTTGAATCCAGGCGGTGGCGGCACCGAACTCGCCGTGAACGTTCTCGCCGCCTCCTGGCGCGAACAAATTGAGCCACGAAAACGCCTGGCGAAGGATCTCCTTTGCGAGCACTCGCTTGATGATGCTCTCGCGCCTGACGTCAACGTACGGCTGCGGGGGTGGATCCGACGTGATCCGCTGCGGGCGCTGAAAGTAGTAGTCGTCGTGGCTACGCCCTCGGCACAGGGTTAGGGCCACAGAGACGCCTGCTCCCCGCCGGCCTGCGCGTCCGACGCGCTGCTGGTAGTTGAAGCGCATCGGCGGCATGTTCGCCATCATCACGGCGACGAGAGTCCCGATGTCGACTCCCGCTTCCATGGTCGTCGTCACGCTCAGCAGGTCCACCGGGTCGGCGAGCGGATTCTCCTGCGGGGCGGGGAGGCAGATGTCCTGGAAGAGCCGCTGCCGCTTGCGGGCGTCGGACTTGTTCGTCTGACCCGTGAGTTCCTCGCAGTTCAGCCTGAAGAAGCTGCCTGCCTGCGTCGCCAGATACGAGTAGTATTCAGGCATGAGATGCGCGCCGGCGGTCGGTTGCGCGGGACCGAGCGGCGACAGGCAATCGGCGCACAACCCGCCTGAGGGGTTCAGATGGATTCGGCGGCACTGCGTGCATTCGCGGAAAGCCGGAGGAGGGCCGAGCAAGCACAACGATGGAACATTCAGGTAGTAGTGAACCGTGTTCAAGCAGCCCGTCGCGGCCAAATAGCCCATCACGTCCGCTACGAAGGCGCTTGGATTCGCGCCGTTCTGCTGTGCGACTGCACCAAGGTAGGCGACCACATACCCAGGAGGCGTGCTGTTCGACGAACACGAATGTGTCGATAAGCGCTTCCTCGACCCGAACAGGAAGATTGCGCCATCGGCCCCTTCAAGGACCAGCTGCGAGGGCGGCGGGTTCGCAATCCGGTCCACGGTCGGAAGCGCGAGCAACAGCGACTCGATGCTTCGCCGGCCGGACGCGAAGACGATGTCCATCAGCTCTGCCTGGGAACGATCTTGGATACGGTTTAGGTGAACCTGCTGCTGGGGCATGAGTTGAGCCGCCGGTTTCGGGATTGGCGGGGCACCGGCCGGCCACTGATACAAGTCCCTCCAGCTCCCCCCGCGATCTTGTGGGTTCGTCCAAAGGACGTTCTGAGAGTAACCCGCGGGGTTCATGCCCGCAGCCAGCATTCGAACGGCGATATCCGATACGATCTGCGTCAGTCGGAATGGTCCTGCCGCAGCTCGTTGCAGTATTTGTTGCGCCGCCTGCTGGTTGGTCAGTCCCGGGTAGGTCGCGCACGGCAGGGACGCGGTCGCCGGGTTGAACGACATCGCGATGGCGGTCGCATCGGCTGGCTGCGTGCCGGCGAACGCTGTGGCCGCCGCCGCCTGAGAGGCCAGCGGTTGACCTTGGCATTGAGCCGCAAAGGCCTGGGGCCCGGCTCCCTGCTGGGTTACGGAATCCACCAACGCTTGGCGAGCCGCATCCCGGTAGTGCGAGAACCGCATTCCTGCCGACAACTTGGCGGCATCCTGCCGGCTGTCGGAGAACACGACGAGCTTCCGGGCAGTGGAGAAGGGCGGGCGGGATAGGTCGCGCAGCAGGACATCCGAGAGAACCTGCGCGATCTTCTGGAAGCCAGTACGCTGCGTCCTGATTGGCGAGGTGACGACATCGCGTCTTCGCCAATCGGCGTCGCATCGGGGGCAGATCGCAGGATACGCCTCGCGTCCAGACGGCGCAGGCGGCGGGTTTGGCCCATGCAGCGGCGGCACGTAATAGAGGTAACCTGGGATACCTGCCGACACGCCCAGCCCCAACCTGCCGTCCAGGGGATCGAGGGTTGCTCGGCGCCAGGCGCGAGGAACGGAAGGGGTGCCCGATGCAGTCCCGGCCGTTTTCTGCGTCCACGAGGCTGTCGTCGGCGTCAGGTTCCCGGTCGCCGGCCAGAACACAGCGAAGCGTTCGTAGTCCCGGTCAAGGAATGCGAGATCCGGTGCGGCCTCAAGGTTGGGGTGATCGGGTGTCAGGTACCACTCGTTGGCGTTCCCCGTGTCGCTCCGATAGCCGCCAACAAAGACCTCGCCACATGCCTCGCAGTAGACCAGTTCGAGAACGCGCGACCCGCACTGGCAGGTCAGCGTCGGTACATAGTGCAGCGTGCCGACCGGGCAAGGCCCCGTTCGTGCCGGTGCGTGAGTACACGCTGGACTCGTGCATACCCAGAGGCCTTGGAGGTTCCGAAGCATGAGATGTACGCGGGAGCGGGCACGTCTCACTGCTCTCCGATCACCTGCGCCGCGCCCGCGGGGTTCTGCCGCAGTCCGACGCCGGCAGAGTCTCGAAGAGCTGCGCGACGTCCGGCTCGAACTCGGTCCCGGCGAGGGCCCGCCTGAACAAGCGCTGGAGCTTGCACGCTCGTTGTAGCAGACCGTGAAGCGGAGGCGCGTCCGCATCACGCGGCCAAAACCGCCCGGAAGGAGCCCAGGCACCGCTCTCGATGTTCGGAGTTGCGGTAGCCGAACGGTACGGCCGCCAGGACGAGACGTACCCGACGCCTGCCCGAGGTCACCGTGGCGACCGTCGTCGGCAAGTGGTCGTCTGAGGCGATGTGCGGGTACACCAGCAGGGCGTCGACCTGCGGAATATCAGCCAGCGACGCGTAGGCCAGCGCCTGATGCAGGTCGGCGCGGTGATCGGCGCGTACCTCATCGGAGAGCCCGCTCCAACCTTTCCGAACGAGAAGATCGAGATGCGCCTTGTACTTGGCGTCCACCCAGACTACGCGCTCTGCGCCGCGAAGCTCGACGTCTGGAACGAGCGCACCCATCGACTGCGCCGGTCCGTGCCAACGAAGCGATCTTCGCGCTGCCTGAAAGGGGCTCGCGATCATGCCGAGCTGTCGACCGAGCTCGGCGGTGAACGCAGCGACCCAGGCTTCCCAAACGGCATCGATCGAAAGATCCCAGGCAAGTCCGTCGAGATTTCGTGCTCCTCCGAGACCGCGCTCCTCGGCTACCCAGGTCATGGCCTCCACGGCCTCGGTCACCCAAGCGGAAGCACCAGCGCGAATCCACCTTGACGATGGGCGTCGCGCTGCGCCTGTTCCAACGACGGACTGAAGCTCGGCTGCGCGCCTGAGCAGGTACCTCGCGGGAGAAGACCAGGCCACCGACGAGAGATCTTCGGCGAGGCGCAACAGCGTCCAGCGGACGGAGGCGATCAGGTCCGGATCGTCGTCGGGCTCGGAGAAACAGCAAGGGAAGGTAGTCCATGCGCCGCGTGGAACCTGCGCCGTGGCCCACGTCATCCAGTTGACGCGTCCTCGTGGGCTCGTCCGGTTTTCGGCGTGCTCGATGAATCCCCGCCGGCGGTGTCGCAGCAGCGCCGCTATGCGCTCAATGACGGGGCCGGCCAGCATCCAGGGTGGGACCTCCCGGGCCGAACCGGGCACGAGCGGTGCGCCGCCCAGGCTCGGCTCGACGGAGAACCCGATCGCGCCAAACACCGCCCCAAGTGCTACCCAGCGGAAGCGGGGCTCGACCAGGAGTCCCGCCGCAACCTTTCGAGTGGTTGGGCTGAGCAGCGGGATTGCCCCGATGCGAGGGCCAGGCCGCAACATCACCCTGAGCACTGGGTCGGCGCGGATCTCGTAACGGAGATCGAGACGTCGGAGCCCCGCCAGGTTCGCCGCCAAGAACGGCTCGACCCACCGATCGCCAGTCGCTCCGACATCCTGGGCACGGACATGGACTGGATCCCCGTGGTCCTGCGCCTTGAGCAGTGGGCGCGACGACGAGGCGGCTGCCATGAGCGCCGCGCGCGGGCGACCCTTCCTGGTCTGGCCGCGCCCCATTAGCGCTCCATCAGCCGTGCCTCGATTCGATCCGCGAGACCAGCGACGGCCTCGCTGGCGGCTCCGCAAAGCCTCTCGTCCAGGTAGTGCCGCAGCAGAGGCACGAGTTCGAGCTGCATGCGCCGCGCGACCCGGTCGGCCCGGCCGCGGCGATCGAGATCGGGCCGCGGGTCGAGGAAGTAGGCATGGCCCGGGACCAGACGGAGCGTGTCCTCGTCGGAGAACTCGACGAAGGTATGGATCGTGTCCGCGAAGGCTGCGATGGCGAGATCGACGCCCTCCTTCTCGACAGCCTGCAGATCGGGCCACATTTCCACGAATGCAAAGCGTCGTCGAATCGCGATGTCCATGCGCGCGATGGTCCGGTCCGCGGTGTTGCGCGTGCCGAGCACGAGTAGGTTTGGCGAGAGCTTCATCTCCTGTTCGTGTCCGGTAGGCGCATGGGGGAGCCGTATGCTGCGGGAAGTTTCGCCGGCCTCGAAGAGGACGACCGCCTCTCCCAGCACCCGTGCGAGGTCCGCGCGGTTGATCTCGTCGATGACCAGCACGTGCTCCCGTTCGCGCGCCGCCATGTTGCCGACGAGCAGATCGCCAGGCCGGACGTCGAAGGCGAGACCCTGCCCGGTTGGACGAGGGAAGAGACCCACGACGAAGTCTTCGTACGTCCGCGCCGCGTGGAACTGGACGTGCGTGGCCGAACCGACTCGCTCGGCGAGCTGATAGGCCAGGCGTGTCTTGCCTGTCCCAGGAGGACCTTCTAGCACCACGAAGCGCCGCTCGCGCAGGATGGCGAGCACCTCGTCGAGCGTGACCGCCGGGAACACTGCCCCGGCGATCTCCTCGAGGCGTCGCTCCCAACGCTTCTTCGCGTCTCCGGTGAGCGGGGCGCCGTGCTCGTGGAAAAAGAGGTCGAGCAAGTCCTCGACGGCTGGGCCATCGCCGTCCGCCCGAACCGTGACGGCAGCGTAGATCACGCGTGCATATGCCTTGAGCGCTGCCGGGATCTCCGGCCAACGCTGCGCAATCACGCTCGGAATCTCGGTGCTGACATCGAGAAGGTCCGGTTTGATCCAGACCTTGCCCCGATGAAGCCGCGTGAGCGCCCGAAGGCGGCGCGCGTGACCGGGCCGGCCCAGGACGGCAGTGTCCGCTCCGAAACCGTCGGTCCCTATCACCAGCACGGCAACGCTGCCCGACTCCCCGGGAAACCAGACGAACGAGGTCCCCTGGTAGGGCCCCGACGTCGGGTTCTCGGCCGTGATCCAGCCTGCGTAGGACGCAGCGTCATCCTTCTTCTGAAGGTTCACCCGTAGCTGGAAGCGCTCCTTGTAGTGCAAAGCTCGGTGGCAACGCTCGTCGTAGACGCGGTCGAGCAGACCGCGCACGGCCTCGGTGTCGCCCATCGAGCTCCATGCGCGCCCCTGCGCCATGCCCTTGATCAACTCTCTCGTTGCGCTCATCGCGAACTCCCCACGATCCGTTCCGGTGCACGAGGGGTGCGGCGGCTGGCACCACGCCCCTTCCCCGCACGGCCCTTTCCCGACCTCGACCGGCTGCTTACGCGCGGCAGTTCCAACGGGCGATACGCGGAGTCGAACCGGCGCGAGAGGCTATTGAGCTTCTCGGGCGGAATGGCGCGGGCGCATCCCCCCGGTGGGATTATCGCAAGCCGTTGAACGGTTTCATCTCGTACGCTAGGCGTTCGCGTGTCGCGCAGTAGGTCCGGCGCGCCGGATCGGATCGCGCGCTGGTACGCGGTCACGGCCCGCATGGCGTACGGGCGCGGGAGTTCTGCCTCGCCGGGGTCCAGCATGGGCAGATCGGATAGAGCCTGGGCGGCAGTCGTCATCATGATGTCAGACGGGTCCGCGAGGACGTCCTGATAGTGACGCAAGCCGTCGGGCACAGCGCCGCCATGTCGGAGCGCGGCGTAGAGCGGGCCGAGGTCAGGAGACGCGGGTGGCAAGCGCTCGTCACCGGCTCCATGGCGTACCCCCAAGATGAGAAGTCGCCGGCGAGCTTGGGGTGTCCCGAAGAGGGCGGCGTCATAGACGCCTTGCTGGACGCGGTAGCGGAGACCGCGAGGTCCAGGCCGCTCCAACCGGCGAAGCAGGTCCCTTAACGATTGTCCGCCGCGATGACGTGCAAGATCCGGCACGTTCTCAATGACGACAAGCCGCGGCTGGAGGAGCGCGACGTACTCCGGTATTGCGAAAAGCACTTGGTTGTGAGGATTCGGTCGATCATGATGGCCGTTCCGGATCTGGCTGAATCCCTTGCACGGGGGGCCTGCCGCCAAAAGATCGATCCCTCGAAGACAACGGCTATCATTCCCGATCATCCTCCTGCCCGCCTCGGACAGAATGTCGCATTCCTTGGCGACGGGCCTCGGTGAGTTGTGATTGTAGACGGCCACTGCTTCTGCCCACGCGTCGTAGGCGCAGACGACCTCGTAGCCGGCCGCGGCGAGGCCGATCCCGATCCCCCCCATCCCGCAGCAGAGTTCGACTGCCAAGCGGGAAGCCCGCGGCATCTCGGCAGGCCAAGGCACGCGCTGGGAACACGTGTCGGGTCGGTGCGTCACGCTCTCTCGAGGATCGGCTCTCATTAACAAATAATCGGCCTTCAGATTGACGCCCTTTTCTACTTCAGAACGATGGTTTGGCCTCACCGAGTCGCGAGTCAAGAAGTATTGGCCCAGAAAGGCCAATCGTGACCTGACCGACGGGGTGCTCAGCGGAACGCCGTTCAACAAGTGAAGCGCGCTACCGCCTGCCGGGATTCCGTGCGGGTCCAAGATCGGGGGCACGGAATCGCGATGGGGCCGCGCGGCCCCTCCAGAGCGCAGGAGCAACTGACGCGAAGAGCGCCGGGCCAAAGCGGCGCTTAAGCGGTGAGGGAATCGCGGTCCGGCACCGAGCGCGGTCAGCCATCGGTGTTTGGCGCTCTTGGACCTCGAAGCCGAGAGTGACCGGGCCCCGGATCGGGGGTGCCGCTGGTGGTCAGCTGGCGGTTTGCCAAGACCCAATGCAATGGGTTCATGTCACGAGCGTCACTCGCTGAGACTGACAACGAGGTTCCGTGCGGATTCCAGGGCTTTCAACGCCGCAGGGTTCTTGCCGTTGAGCAAGCTCGCCGCCTGATCGAGGCAGGCGAGGATTTCCTCGCGGAGGCTCGGGGACGGTGCCATGGGCGCGGATTTGTTGCCGGTGGAGCTGGGTTCCGGGCGGTACGACTCGATTTCGGCTTTGAGTTCCGAGTGCGTCATGGGCGGTTGTCCGGCCTCGACCCGCCGCACGAATTCATCCCGGAGAGTCTCGGGGGTCGAGTTGGCGGCCAGCAGGTAGAGGGTCGAGCGGGGGATTTTCAAATGTGGAAACTGTCCACATTTGCGGGCGACGTTCATCCAGCGGTTGGCCAAAGAGATGTCGAGGGGCCACAGGGTCTGGAGCCAGGAGCGCCAGTGGCCGTGACCGAGGCGGTTCTTCATCTCGATGAGCTTTTGGCCGATGGCGATGATGTCGCCGGTCGAACGTTCCAGGAGCAGGTTCACCTCCCGAGTGGTCTGTTTCACAAACTGGATGTCCTTCTTCGGGAGCGCGTCGTAGTCAAAGGTGAGTTGGTTCATGATCTTCGATGTTAGTGGTTCATACGTTCATGCGGCGAGCAACGCGCCGGCGCTGCCGTCGGAGGATCAGTCGGGGAACGGGCCACCAGCCGAACAAGCGTTTTCGCCTCTCGCCTCCCTCGCTGAAAACCACGCATCTCCTTGAGCAACAGCGGTCAGACGGAGCCGGAACGGGTTGGCAGAAAGGCAATGGGGTCAAACATTGACTATTGACATTTTGCCTTCAGTTGACGTGTGAATGCCGCCCGATGCGCATCTTCCGCCGCCCGGCGCCAGAAACGTCGAACCCCCTGCGCCGCC
>Ga0194111_10003039_pt1 | contig 20147 bp, 14 predicted proteins | sample TA2KigC300mmetaG_FD_146194 | JGI IMG/M metagenome (GOLD analysis project Ga0194111, IMG submission 146194) | Freshwater microbial communities from Lake Tanganyika, Tanzania - TA2015033 Kigoma Deep Cast 300m | ecosystem: Environmental > Aquatic > Freshwater > Lake | place: Tanzania: Lake... | reverse complement strand
GAAGGCGCCGGGAAAATCCGGGCCGGCCATGGAGGCCCTCTGGCTCGACCACGAGATGGTCGCCGATCCCATCGACGCCGACATCGTCCACACCCATACCTGGTACATGAACCTCGCCGGGGCGCTGGCCAGGGAGGCCCACGGGATACCGGCGGTGGCGACGGTCCACAGCCTCGAGCCCCTCCGGCCCTGGAAGGCCGAGCAGCTCGGGCGCGGGTACGAGCTTTCGAAGTGGATGGAGCGCGAGGGCCTCCTCGCCTGCGACCGCGTCATCGCCGTGTCCGATGGCATGAGGAGGGACATCGCGAGGTGCTATCCCATCCCGCCGTCGAGGATATCGGTCGTCCACAACGGAATCGACCCGGCGGTCTACCGGCGCCGCGAGGACGGGGGCGTCCTGGGGCGTCTCGGCGTCCGCAAACCCTACGTTCTCTTCGTCGGCAGGCTCACCCGCCAGAAGGGCGTGTTCGACCTTCTCGGGGCATCCAAGGAGTTCCTGCCCGGGACGCAGCTCGTTCTCGCGACCGGGAGGCCCGACGAGCCGAAAATCCTCGAAGACCTCGGGCGGGCGGTGAAGGGGCGCAGGGACGTCCTGTGGCTGAACACGATGCTCGGGCAGCGGGAGACCATCGCCCTCTACTCGGGCGCCTCGGTGGCGGTCACGCCGTCGGTCTACGAGCCATTCGGGATCGTGGTGGTCGAGGCGATGGCCTGCGGCGCGCCGGTGGTCGCGTCCGCGGTCGGGGGCATCCGGGAGATCGTCCGGAGCGGCCTTAGCGGCCTGCTCGTCCCTCCCGCCGACCCGCCCGCCCTGGCCGAAGCCGTCAACCGCCTCCTCGCCGACAGGGCTCTTTCCGCCAAACTGGCCTCCAGCGCGCGCCGCCGCGTCGAGGAGCGCTTCACCTGGGAGGCGGCGGCGAAAAGGACCTTCGAGCTCTACAGGAGGCTCCTGCGGTAGGTGTCCCGTTGCCGACCGACGAAGAGCTGGCAGGCATACTGAAGGGCGCGGCGACGCGTCTTGCCGGGTCGCGCTGGTCGGCCGACAAGGAGGCGAGGGGGCTCGAGGTGAGGGAGCTCTTCCGCCTGTTCGAGGACGGGGAGGCGACCTGCTTCGCCGCCATATTCTCCTTTCCACCGTCGGCGACCCGATACTTCGCCCCCTTCTTCAGCGCGCCCAAGCTTTCCGAGGCGGAACCCGACCCGCGCTTCATCGAGTTCGCGGTCGGGGCCATCTGCTCGGGGAAAGTGGTGCGTGGCCGCTTTTCGAATCTCAGGTGGGAGGGGCCGCTTTTCCCGCCCGGAAAGGTCTCATCCGTCGAGAGGCTGGGCGGCGACACCACCAACGCCGTGGTGAAGTTCAGGCTGGGCCGGGCACGAGCCGTGTTCAAGTCCTACCGGACCGTGGACGCGTTCAACCCGGAGCCGGAGCTGCTCTCGTACCTCTCCGCCAAGGGGTGCAAGACCACGCCCCGGGTCCTGGGCTCGGTGACGGTGGTCCCCGAAGGCCCCGCCGGCACGGGCGCCCGCCAGACCACTATCGGCCTCCTTACGGGCTTCGCCCCGGGGGTGCCTGCGTTTCCCGCCTTCGTCGGGAACGCCCGCCGCTCGATGTCGCGCGGGCTCCCCCCGCACGACTGCATACCGGCGAGGCTGGGCATCGCGCTCGGCGACCTGCACCAGCTGCTCTCCGCGCGCGGGGCGCCGCCGGACATCCGGCCGGGGGAGATAGCGGCCGAGGACCTCGCCCGGTGGCGCTGCCTCGTCAAGGGGCGATTCGAGACCGCCCGGGAAGCCCTCTCTCCCGAAAAGGCGCCGCGGCTTGCCGCCTGCCGGGAGGCGCTCTATCGCCTGCTGGGCGGTATGGACGACTGGGCCGGGGCCCTGAAACTGCGGACGCACCAGGACCTGCATCTTGCGCAGGTGCTCCTGAGCCGCGGCGGCTTCAGGTTCCTCGACTTCGAGGGCGAACCGCTCAGGAAGGGCCAGGACCGCATCGAGAAGCTCCCGCCCGAGCGCGACGTGGCGACGATGCTGCGGTCGATATCCTATGCCGCGGCCTCGGCCCTGCGGGAGCTGAAAGATCCCGGGGACAATGAGCGGCGGAGGGCCCGGGACTGGGAGCAGGCCACATCCACATCGTTCATCGAGGGCTACCTGTCGTCGTGCCCTCGCCCGGTGCGCAAGAGGGGAAAGAAGCGGCTCCTGGCGGCGGTCCGCCTCTGGATGGCGGAGAAGGCGCTCTACGAGATTGCGTACGAGGCGAGATTCCGGCCCGAGATCGTCGACCTCCCTCTCGAGGGATTCTTGAGAATCGTTGCCGGGAGCTCCTGAGGGCTCAAGGCACGCGCGCGGAGACCAGCCGCAGCGTCGAACGGGCGAGGTCGGGGTCGGCACCGGTCATCGCGCCCCCCGCCCCGAGCCTCGCCCCGACGGCACCGGCCCTTTCCGCGGACCCCTCCACCGCCGCCTCGAACGCCTCGACCGAGAGCGCCCAGAACGCAGGCCTTGCATCGGCCGGCCTCCTCTCGCACTCCTGCATCGCGCGGTCCAGCAGAAGGGAAGCGCTGAGGAAGGGAATGCCGAGCGCCGCCCTCCTCGCATCCTCCGTTTCCACGATGAACCCCAGGATCGGTCCCTCCGCCGCCCTGAAAAGCTCCCTGGTGCCCTTGGTGACGCCCGATCGCGGATAGGCCGACGCGATGGCCCTCAGCCGGCCCAGCCCGTCCTCGATGAGGCTCCACCGGGGCTGGGAGCGGGCATCGGACAGAGCCTCCGCGAACTTGCGGGTCGCCGGCAGCTCGCCCCCCTCGTCGGGCGGCCCCGGGAACGCCGGGCACCCGCCCTCCGACGCGAGGCATGGGGCCAGCGCATCTCCCCCCCGGACCTTCAGCGCCGGCCAGAGGCTCCGGCCGGCCAGGTGAAGGTGCTCCAGGGCCATCTCCTTGCCCTCGGCCCTCCGGACGATGATCTTGCCGGTCTTGAATGCGTGGACGTTGCGCCCCTTGCGCTCGGCCACGCCGTAGCCCATCTCGACCGAGCACCGCTGCCGGGTGAACGCCGGGGAGGAGTTGATGTAGCGGCACAGCAGGGCCGGGTCGAAGAACTCCGATTCCGGCTTTCCGCCGAGCCTCGCCTCCAGCGTGACCAGCCCCTCCTCGGTGCAGGGCTGGATTTCAATGATATCGGGCCCGACGACCGGCGTCTCAGTCAATATGTTACCGCCCGGCTACTTGTGCTCGATTGGGCACTCGGCCTCTCCGACCTCCTTGATGTGGGAGGAATCGCGGCCGTGCCTGTCCAGGTAGTCCTTCACGGCCATGTGGAGGGCGTCCGCCGCAAGGTTCGAGCAGTGCATCTTGATGGGCGGGAGGCCGCCGAGCTCCTTGGCGACGTCGGCCCGGCTTATCCTGAGCGCCTCGTCTATGGTCTTCCCCTTGGCGAGGTCGGTGACCATGGAGCTCGTGGCGATCGCCGCCCCGCAGCCGAATGTCTTGAACGTGACGTCCGTGATGACGTCCTCCTTCACCTTGATGTAGACGAACATCAGGTCGCCGCAGGTCGGGTTGCCCACCTTGCCGACCCCGTCGGCGTCCTTCATCTCGCCCATGTTGTGCGGCTTGGTGAAGTGCTCCATGACCTTGTCGGTGTACATCCAGATGCACCATTCAGGCCTAACGGCCGCTGGGCGATATATATTTTGTTATATATATATATCACAAGGCGCAAGGCGCAGGGCGCAAGGGAGGGCTCGAGGCGCAAGGCGCAGGGCGCAGGGGGCGAGGGCGCAAGGCGGGAGGCGCAAGGCACAAGGGCGGTGGGACCCCGGTTCCCCCCACCCTTGACCCTTGACCCCTCCCCCTTGACCCTTGCCCCCTGAACCTCGAGCCTTGCGCCTCGCGCCTTGCGCGTTGCGCCTTCGTTCCTTTCACAATGTCCACTTGTACTCGATGCCGCCGGCGACCATGACCTTGAGGCGGCAGTCGCCCTGGAGGGCCAGCGTCACCCCCACCTCGCCGCCCTCGCTGGGCATCGACCCGAGGCTGTCCTCCTCCGTGCCGGGGTCGAAGGTCTTCCTCATCAGCGTGGTGGTCGAGTGGTCCCTGAAGGTCAGCAGCCCGTTGGACCTTTCGCCGATTGTGGCCTTGTAGCAGTATATCAGGCTGTCGAACGGGCCCCATGTGGGGTGGCCCCTGTCGAGGAACGATTCGTAGATGTCGACCTGCGGCGAGCCGGAGGAGGAGGACACCTCCTTCGAGTAGAGGTCCACGCCCCGGACGAAGTAGGCGTCCCCCCTGTACCCGGTCCCGTGCGACACCAGTGTCATCCTCAGTTCCTCCACGCCCGAGGACGAAAGCAGGACCATGGACCTGAACCACCCGGCGTTCGAGTCGTAGGTGTACTTGAGGAGGTCGCCCTGGCCCGATCTCGCCTCGATGGCCGCCAGGACCGTCCGGTTCTCCCCCGGGAAGGTGACGCGGTCCAGCCCGACCACCCTGGCCGCCCAGCCTTCCCTCCCCAGCAGGGTGAAGTTCCAGGCCTTCCCCTTCTCGAGCGGGAAGTTCAAGACGTTCTGGGGTATGCCCTTCTCGAAAACGGCCAGCTGGTCGGTGGTTATCCTCCCCAGCATCGGATTGTAATTGAGGACGGCGTGCCTCTGGGCGTCCAGGCGGCGGTCTATGCCGAGCTGGTACTGGCTCTCGTTTCTGGTCGCGACGACGATGCGGGCCATGGTCGGGTCTATGTCGGGGGTGTCGAAGGCGTAGGACCAGGAGCGGCCGAGTTCCCAGGCCGGGGCCTTCAGGCTGCTGGGCTCCCCGTCATCGCCCGAGCCCGGGCCCGAACTGCCGAAGTGCATCCCCGCGAGGAAGGACCCCGCCACGAGCAGGAGGACCACAAGAGTGACGGTGATCTTCAGAACCGGGCGCAAGACGGATCCTCCCCCACACCGCGGTGGAGATTCCCGTTGCAATACTAATAATTATTGGAGAGGGTCGCCCCCGGTCACCATCGGGTGAAGCCCCCGCGGGGCCTGCAATCAATTAAATAGCCCATCGCCCATTTTCGCCCGATGAAGACCCGGCCCGACACGCGCCTCGAGGTCGTCCCCGCCTTTTCCGTGCGCGACGGGGAGGTGGTCATCGTCCGCCGGGAGCGCTACGAGCGCCTGGAGGACGAGGACGGCCGGCCCCTCGACCCCGTGCTCTTCGCCGAGCAGGTGCTCAAGCAGTACGACCGGGTGCTGCTCGTCGACATCGACGGCATCGAGCGCAAAAGCCCCCAGGTCGGGCTGCTCCAGGAGATGGGCGACCAGGGCGAAATCTGGGTGGACGCCGGGACCCGGTTCGCCGAGTCGGCCATAGACCTCCTGGTCGGGGGCGCCTCGGCGGTGGTGCTGGGGACCAAGGCAGTGGCCGGGGTGGACGAGCTGAAGGCGGCGGTGGAGATGTCCGACTCCGTTTACCTGGGCATCGACTACGACCGGGGGGTGGTGGCGGTCGACGAGCAGCTCCGCCACATGAGCCCCAGAAGCCTCCTCGAGGTCGCCCGGAACCTGGGTTTCCCCAAACTGGTGTTCACGGACCTTGGGCGCGGCAGGGGGGAGCGGCCCCTGGAGGCGGCCGTCATCCGGGAGCTCGCCTCGGGGAAGCTGCCTCTCTACGTCGGCGGGGGCGTCCGGGAGGGGGACCTGGAGGAGCTCGGGAAGCTCGGCGCCGCCGGGGCGCTGCTCAGCGTGATGTCGATAGTGACCGAGGCGAAGTAGGATGCTTCCGGACGAGGAGCTCAGAAACGCGGTGGCGCTGATATTCCGGCGCAAGGCCAAGGACCTCCTCACCGAGAAGGAGTTCGTCTTCTCGGCCTCGATGGACCTGCGCTGGTTCAACTACACCGACGCGATGAAGCTTTTGGAGATGGCCCTCTCGCGCAACCTGCTCAGGCGCGAGGGCAAGGCGGTGCTGCCCACGTTCGACCACCGCGGGCTCGAACTCCCGGCCACCTTCCGTCCCTCGCCCGAGCTCCTCCGGGGCGCGCCGGGCGCCGGCGGCGGCGGGGCCAAGGAGACGGTCTTCATGCGCCTCGTGGACGCCATCTCGAAGGCCTCGAAGAAGGACCGCTCGTCGGTCATATCGCGCATCAACAAGAAGCGCGAGCTTCTGCGCGTGGACGCCGAGGTGCTGGCGCTGCTCGTCGCCCGGGAGGACGGGCTGGACATCGCCCCCTTCCTGGACGAGGCGGAAAGGACGGTGCGCGAGCGCATTGCCCAGAGGGTGGACAACGGCAAGGAGGAGCGGGACGGGAAGGAGGAGGAGTAGGCGCTCAGCGGATCCTCGCCGTCTCCTCTATCCCCTTGACCAGCGCCGTCAGGGTCGAGTTCACGGGCGTGTCCACGCCGTGGCGCTTGCCCATCTCCGAGATGTAGCCGCTGATGGAGCAGATCTCCGTGCGCCGGCCGCGCTCGATGTCCTGGAGCATGCTGGACTTGTTCTCGGCGGTCTTGCGCGCCACGTCCTTGGTCTTCTCTATGATGTTGCAGGGCGGCAGGTGTATCCTGGCCGCCTGGGCGACCTGGATGGCCTCCGAGCAGGTCCGCTCGAGCAGCGCCGTGAGCGTGGGGACCTTGAGCAGGAAGCCGTTGCGCAGCCCGGTTATGGCGGTTATCGGGTTGATGCCGGCGTTCACTATCGCCTTGGCCCACATCTCCCCGCAGATGTTTTGGGACACCCGGGTCTGGACCCCGACGGAGTTGAGCATCTCGGAGACCTTCTCGGCGTGCCCCCGGCCGGAGGGCACCGTCTCGCCCAGCACCGTCTCGCCGAAACCGGCGTGGTGGATGTGGCCGTCCTCGGCGCGCATCACCCCGTGGCTGGTTATGCCGGCCAGTATGTGGCCCTCCTTCTTCATCATGCGCCGTATCGTCTCGACGTTGTCCAGGCCGTTCTGGAGGGTGAGCACGAGGGTGTCGTCGCGGATGTAGGGCACCATGTCGTTCATGGCCGTCTCGGTGTTGTAGGCCTTGACGGTGAGGATTATGAGGTCGATGTCGGCGAGGTCCCCCAGGGAGTGCCACACCTTGGGCCGCACGAGCTTTTCCGTCTTGCCGGTTATCCGGAGGCCGTTCTGCTCTATGGCCTCCATGTGGTGCTTGCGGCCCAGCAGGGTGACGTCGTACCTCTCGGAGAGGAGGCCCCCGATGAAGCTCCCGACGGAACCGGCCCCGAAGACCAGCACCTTCATGGCAGACCCGCAACCGGGCGGCCCGATTTAAAGCTTGCTGCGGCCTCGCGGGCAGCGAGGTGGGCCCGCAGCAGCGGGCCTACCGTCCTTCCGGCAACGAGCCCTCCGGTTATTTCCAGGGCCCGGCGGGGCGAGACGAGGTGGCCCGGAGACACGTACACCACCCCCCGCTTCCCGTTCGAGAGCCGCAGGGCGTGGCCCCTGACCTCGCCGTCCACCACGACCGGGGATGCGTCGCCGACCCCGGCCGGCGGCCGCTCCACCTCGCCGCAAAGAAGCGACTTGGCCACGCCGATTGTGGGGATGTCCAGCTCGACGCCCGCCTGACAGGCATAGCCGATCCCCCGGGGGTGCAGGGTGCCGTTGCCGTCGACCAGCAGGAGGTCCGGCCTCCGCACCAGGGAATCCAAAAGCGCCTTTATGGCCGGTATCTCGCGGAAGCCGAGGAATGTCGGTATGTAGGGGAAAGGCGCCGCGACGTGAATGCTGGCGGTCGGGCCGGGCCGCCCCTCTTTCAGGCCTTGAAGGGCGCCTGCCGCGAAGGCGCCCAGGTCGGTGTACGCAACGTCGACGGCTACCAGGCTCGAGTAGGGCTCCCTCCCGTCCGCCAGCCTGAGCCGGGGGAGCAGGGAGAGCTGGTACTCCCGCAGCCGGGCCAGCGGGCGGTCGCCCCAAAGGTCCCGAAACATCACCTTGTCGAAATCCACGATGCGGCCCCTTTCGACGCGGACGCCCTCCTCCTGGAGCATCTCCGCCTTCCGCTCGGGCCCTCGCGGCGACGAGAACCGTCCCAGCCTCCCGTCGGAGTGGACCACCCGGTGGCAGGGCACTTCCGGGGCGTAGGGGTTGATGGCCATGTAGTGGCCTACCAGACGGGAGGCCTCGATGGCGCCCAGAGCCTCGGCGAGCGCCCCGTAGCTCGTGACGCGCCCGCGCGGGACCTGCCTCAGCAGGCGGTAGGTCTCTTCCTGGAGCCCCCGGTCGTCCATGCTCCCGCCACCCGGAGGCCCGGACAACATTATATATGCTATCGCCCATTCCAAAGGCCGGAGGTCAGGGCGATGGAAAAAAGCTCGGAGGTGTCCGGGTTCTACAAGAGGCCCGTGGAGGAGAGGCTCTCGTTCGTCAAGGAGTGGGCGGGCCTTGCGGACGAGGAGGTGGCGACGCTCCGCAACACCGGCGGGCTGCCCCTGGGAACCGCCGACCGCATGATCGAGAACGTCGTCGGGGGGCTGACGCTGCCCATGGGGCTGGGCGTCAATTTCCGAATCAACGGAAGGGACCTTCTGGTCCCGATGGTCATAGAGGAGCCGTCGGTCGTCGCGGCGGCCTCCAACGCCGCCAAGATGGCCCGGGCCCGGGGCGGGTTCACAGCCTCGTTCTCCGGCCCGGTGATGATAGCCCAGGTCCAGCTCGTCGAGGCGCCCGACCCGGAGGCGGCCCGGAAGGCGATCCTGGCGCGACGCGACGAGATACTGTCCATCTGCAACCGCCAGGACCCGATGCTCGTGCAGGCCGGCGGGGGCGCGCGGGACATAGAGGTGAGGGTGCTCGAGACCTCCATGGGGAAGATGGTGGTCACCCACCTCCTGGTGGACACGCGCGACGCGATGGGCGCCAACGCGGTGAACACCATGGCGGAGGCCATCGCGCCCTACATCGAGGAGTGGACGAAGGGCCGGGTGTACCTGCGCATCCTGTCCAATCTCGCAGTCCACAGGCTGGCCCGGGCCACCGCCGTGTTCGACCGTGAGGCCATCGGCGGCGAGGGCGTGGTCGAGGGGATACTGAACGCCTCAGCCTTCGCAGAGGCGGACCCGTTCCGGGCCGCCACGCACAACAAGGGCATCATGAACGGGGTCTCGTCCGTCGTGCTGGCCACCGGCAACGACACGCGCGCGATAGAGGCCGGGGCGCACGCCTACGCCGCCCGAAGCGGGAGGTACTCCTCGCTCTCCAGGTACGAGAGGGACGCCGGCGGGAACCTGGTCGGGACGCTCGAGCTCCCGATGGCCGTGGGCATCGTGGGCGGGGCGACCAAGACGCACCCGGTCGCCCGGATAGCGCTGAAGATCCTGGACATCAAGAGCGCCGCCGAGCTCGCCCAGGTCATCGCCTGCGTGGGGCTCGCCCAGAACCTCGCCGCGCTGAGGGCGCTCGCCACCGAGGGAATCCAGAGGGGGCACATGGGCCTGCACGCGCGCAACGTCGCCGCCTCGGCCGGCGCCACGGGCGAGCTCGTCGACCGGATTGCGGACCAGATGGTGAAGGAGAAGAAGGTGCGGGCGGACCGGGCGAAGGAGCTGCTCGGGGAATATTCAAGGAAGAAGTAAGGCGCACCCGGAGGACCTCAAGGCCATCGGCGCATGGTCCTCCCCGCCTTGGCGGCCTGCGGGCCGCCTGCGGAGGCGCAAGGCGCAGGGCGCGAGGGGAGGACGAGCGTACAGGGGGCGGCGTGCAGCGGGCAGGAAGCGGTCTTCTTCTGCCCGCTGCACGCTCCACGCTCGTCGTCCCTCGCCCCTTGCGCCTTCAACCTTGCGTCTTTGTCCCTTGTGCCTCGCGCTTTGTTTTTTCAGAAAGGCATTATCTGCATGAGTGGACTGCACCCACTTTCGTGGACTCCCAGACTAGCTACTTTTGGGAGGGAGGTTGAGCATGTCAAAACGTAGACCAACATATACAAAAGAGTATAAGCTAGCCATACTAGCGCAAGTGAACAGTGGCGTCCCCGTCGCACAAGTGGCGCGGGAGAACGGTCTTCATCCCCAGCTGGTCTTCAAATGGAAGAGCGATTTCCTGGAAGACCCCGAGAAGGCCTTCGCGGGTCCCGGGAATCCGTATAAGGACCAGGCGAAGATTGCCGAATTGGAGAGAATGGTGGGGAGACTATACGGCGAAAACGAATTTCTGAGGAAGACGCTGTCCGCTTTGAAGGAGCGGATGGACGAAAAAAAAACGAGCTTTCCGTCAGAGAGCGGTACGAAATGATCTGGGAAAACCAGCGTGGTCCGGGGGCGATCCCCGTCAAGGTCGCGGCTCAATTCCTGGACGTGAGCAAAAGCGGATACTATAACTGGCTCCGGATGAGAGGAATTGACGCCAGGGTGGCCCGGGACAAGCCGATCGTCGAGGAGATCAGGAAGATAATCCACAAGAACGCGGGCTACGGATACCGTCGGGTGACGTGGGAATTGTGGAACCACGGTTTCCGGGTGAACCACAAGCGCGTTCTCCGCCTTATGAGAAAGTACGGATTGACGGTGAAAAAGAAGAGATTCACCGTGATCACGACGGACCCTGAGCATGACAATCCCGTCTATCCGAACCTGGTCCGGGGCATGGAGATTACAAGGCCGAACCAGGTTTGGGCGGCGGATTTCACGTATGTGCAGCTTTGGGACAAGTTCGTATATCTAGCGGTTGAAATGGACCTCTATTCTCGACGGATACTCGGCTGGGCAATCGGGCCGAACCTTGACGCCGAGCTCGCATTGCATGCGCTGCATATGGCCCTCTACAATCGACGGAACGAGAGCCTGAGCGGACTGATCCATCACGCGGACCAGGGAGCTCAATTCACATCGTTTGCATACACGCAATGCTTGCGGGACCACGGAATCCAGATCAGCAACAGCCGAAGAGGTAATCCGTACGACAACGCATTTGTCGAGAGCTTCTTCAAGACCCTGAAATGCGAGGAGGTTTATCTGAAAGAATATGAAACGGCGAAGGAAGCGTATGAAAACATCAAGTGGTTTATTGATGGGATCTACAATGCAACGCGAATGCATTCGGCTCTGGGATATATATCCCCGACCGAATTTGAACGGAGGCGACAGTTTGATAAAGTCGCTAGTCTATGAGTCCATGTGGAGGGGTTCACACCAGTAATATGAAAATGGCAGTCTATTTCATCCTCTTTATGCTATTCCCCATAAATGGAATAATGTCCACGCCGAATTGTCACCAACATTCCTTGGATACATTCGAATATCATCAAGAAGAATCAACAGAGAGGGGATTAGCGATAGTGCCAAATGCGGGCCAAATAGGATCTCAAGAGGTTCTATTTCATACAGACAACATTCTTTTCAAACGAAACGGGCTTATTATAAGGATAGATGAAAAACCCGCCAATAAAAAAGAGAACGCGTTCTCTATCGGTCCGACGCATCTTGAACCGGAGAAATTGAGGTCTAGTATCTTTACCCTGACTTTTCTGGGAACCGATGGTGTGGTTCCTATTGAATCTGGTATCATGGCCCATAGGAATAATTTTTTCTTTGGCAATATCTCGTCACAATGGATTACTGATGTCCCGTCATATGAAAGTCTAACGTATTTCAATCTGTATACCGGGATCGACCTTTCTTACCGGATTACGGATTCGGGTATTAAATCCGAATATGAGGTGCATCCTGGCGCGAATTTCAGAGATATCAGAATTGAATACAAGGGGGCTTCATGCACAATAGAAAACGGCGATATATTCTTTAATACAACGGCTGGTTATTTCGTCGATGGTAATTTGTTATGTTACCAGGAAACGGAGGAAGGACAGAGAGTTGTTGAAACGGAAATCATCAATGAAAATAATATACTGTCATATGAAATTGAAACCAGTGATTTGAATCCATCTGCTAGTTTAATCATTGATCCATTATTTCACTCCACATTTTTAGGCGGAAGTGGGGATGAAAATGGAATTGATATCACTGTAGACACGATGGATAATATTTATTTGTGTGGTTCAACATCCTCCATAGATTTCCCCACAACTCCCGGGACATATAATACAACGAATAACGATATTTTTATCTCCAAATTGGATTCTATCGGTAATAATTTATTGTTTTCGACCTATTTTGGTGGCCAAGCGCGGGATAGTGTTCAATCCATAGTATTGGATTCTAATGACGACATATATGCCAGTGGATCCACAGCTTCAATGGATTTTCCAACAACTCAAAACGGTAGCGATACCACCTATAATGGATATGCCGATATTTTTCTTATCAAATTGAGTAATAACGGATCCAAATTATTGTATTCTACTTTTATCGGTGGCCGTGGAGATGACGATTGCAGGGACATGACTATTGATTCATCGAATGTCATATATCTGACAGGGGAAACATTATCAGATGATTTTCCATACACTCCGAATGCCTTTTGCACGACTCACGAAGGGGCTCATGATATATTTCTTGTTCAATTTTCGCCATTTGAATCCAAATTGATGTATTCATCATACTATGGGGGGACAAATACCGAGTATGCGAATTCGATTGAAATTGATGAATCAAGGAATATTTATATCGGTGGCAAGACAGATTCGTCGGATTTTCCAACAACAGATGGGGCATTCAGTAGGAGTCTGAATGGCCTGGAAGATGCGTTCTTCCTGAAATTCTCTCCGGATTTTTCAGATTTGATTATAGCCTCGTACTTTGGGGGAGAACGATTCGAGAGCGGTTTTGTTGCACCCGGAGAGGATAATTCCATATATATCGTAGGCACCACATCATCCGGTGTATTCCCGATAACCCAGAACGCATACCAAAAAAGCATTAAAGGAAGTGGCACATCAGACATATTCATTTCCAAGCTCGATAACCAAGGAACGATTCTCAATTATTCATCATATATTGGAGGAAACCAATCTGATTTATATTATTCAAATATGGTTTCAAATATTTTTAATGTTTGCCCGGATGGAAGCGTTATTGTATCCACAATCACGGCATCGGACGATTTTCCCGTAACAGACGACGCCCGTGATAAAGAATATAATGGGTACCGAGACATCGCCATACTCAGAATGGGGGTGGATGGTTCCGGGCTCCTGTATTCCACGTATCTCGGCGGCAATGATTTGGATATCCCTTTTTCACTTTATTCAAATTACATGAATGTAATATATCTTGTCGGTTCCACATTCTCGGGCGATTTTCCAGTTTCAGTGGATTGTTTTGACAATGGACTTGGTGGTCGATCGGATGCTTTTTTGCTTAAAATGCATCTCAGTCCATGGGTTCCGAGCAACATCTCTGCCCAGACGGGTTATGAATATGTCTTGTTGAATTGGAACCCACCAGACGATGTCGCAGGGGTGTCGGTTGACAATTATACCATATTTAGGGGACCCGATCCGACCAACCTCCAGCAAATTGATAGAATCGGCAACCAGACTTGGTACAATGATACAACCGCCATTAATGGCAACACATACTATTATTCCATATCAGCCGAGAACAAGTTTGACATAGGGGACATATCCCGGCCAATACGAGTGGACGCGGGCACGGTACCGTTCCAACCTTTGAACATGACCGCGGTTCCCGGAGACCAATTCATCGAGTTAAAATGGGATCCACCGGCTGATGATGGCGGCTACCATGTGGTCAATTATGCGATTCAACGCGGAAACGATGCATCCGACCTTGCGAGAGTCTCCTTGCAGGGCAACATAACCTTTTATAATGATCTTGATGTTGTAAATGGCAGGGAGTATTTCTATTCAGTGTCAGCTATCAATTTAAAGGGGGAGGGCCCGCGTTCAGACACTATAAATGTCACGCCTGGTCGTATTCCTTCACCACCCCAGAATCTGAAAGCCGTACCGGATGGGGTTTTTATACACCTTGCCTGGTTTCCCCCGATAGATGACGGGGATTGTCTGATACTCGGCTATTCAATGTATAGGGCCGATGGAACTGCTGACAAGAAGGTCGTGGCCTGGGTTGATTCGCCCGCGGTCGAATATCTCGATGGACCGTTCGATGGGGGGTCCATTCTGACTTACCATCTGACCGCGCTGAATGCGGTCGGGGAATCCGATCGCAGCAACGAAGCCATCGTTAACCCGAATAATAGGCCCGCTCCTCCATTGAACCTATACGCGATTGTTGAACCCCCTTCGATAACGCTTGGTTGGGAGCAACCGGCCGATGATGGAGGCAGTCCGCTCACGGGCTACAATATCTATAAAAAAAGGATTTTGGGCAATATTACACTGGCAGGTTCCACAGATGCCTCGGCAAACAGGTATAACGACGGTGATGTCGAGGAGGGGATCACGTATACATATTTCGTCACGGCTATGAACGCCGTGGGCGAGAGCGCACCAAGCCGCAACATTTCCATCCTTGCTGATTTTACTCCGCCTGCGATTCGAATCGTGGCCCCGACAAATGAATCCTATATCAATACCACGAACGTACGGATCGAGGGGGTAGCATCTGATAGTCTCGGCATACAAGAAGTGGCCGTGAGCAGCGATGGAAATAACTGGATCCGGTGCGAGGGGAATGGTTCATGGTTCGGATTCCTGATACTCGTGGATGGTTTCCATGAAATTCTTGCACGGGCAACAGATATGACGGGCAATGTCAATTATTCAAGCATCAGGATTGTTATAGACACAATTCCGCCAAGGATAAATATCCTGCGACCATCTGGGGACTTTTACACAAATGAGAAACGGGTCAATATAACTGGTACTGCTACCGATGAACGACTCCTTGTCGGTGTGGAATTACGGACCGGAACAGCCAATTGGATTCAAGCGATTGGACATGATTCATGGAGTGTCGACCTCGAGTTGGATAGCGGGAGGAACCAGATCGTCGCGCGGGCTTCGGATGCCGCGGGTAATATCGGTATTGACTCCGTCAATATCACCTTCGACAATGTCAAACCTTCTATTACGATACAGGCACCGAAGAATGAACAGACCTTCCAGACGGATAAATCGACAATACAGATATTGCTGAGAGGGACCGCATCCGATGACTTCCGATTGGAACGGGTCGAGATAAGTAATGACGGGAAACAGTGGATTCCGGCCACCGGAGCAAGCTCTTGGACCGGGAACTTGACTGTAGGTCTTGGGGCACATAACCTCCATGTCCGCGCCATAGATTCGGCCGGGAATATGCAAACGGTCGATATCAACGTCAATGTTGAATCCACACCCTCCGTTTCTGGTAATTGGGGCATTATGGCTGGGGTTCTAATATTGGCCTCGGTAGCTGCCGGTCTGTTGTTCTATCGACATAAAAAGAAACAGAGATCAGATTAATAAACTCGAAGGCGCAAGGCGCAAGGCGCGAGGAAGGACGAGCGTACAGGGGGCAGCGGGCAGGAAGCGGTCTTCTTCTGCACGCTGCACGCTCCACGCTTGTCGGCCCTCGCCCCTTGCGCCTTCCCCCTTGCGCCCCCGCCCCTTGCTGCCCTGCCCCCTTGCTCCCTTGCTGCCTTGCTCCCTTGCTGCCTTTCTGCCTTTCTGCCCCGCTGCCTATTCGGTGCGTTTGATGAGATCGATGAGCGGCTTCTTCACCACCGACCTCGAGGTGAGCGCCACGCCCACGGCCGACGCTATCACCGTGACGGCGAGCACGAGCCCGATTATCTCCAGGGGCATCACGAAGCGGAACCCGATGTCCGAAAGAAGCCCGATGAACCACACCATCACCCACCCCACGACCATCCCGACGATGATGCCCAGTATGACCGACGAGAGCGCCACGGCCAGTCCCTCCGTCATGAGCGAGGCGAGTATCTGCGAGCGGCGGAAGCCCACTGCCCTGAGAACGCCCAGCTCGAATTCGCGCTCCTTTATGGAGGCGTAGAGGTTCGACATCAGCGAGAACACGGCCACCATCATCATGCCCAGGAGCACCGCGGTGAACACGAGGTCCAGGTAGCCCGTGTAGAACCTGACCGTCCGGATGCTCTCCTGCGTGACGGAGACCTGGAAGCCCTCCACATCTGCAAAGCGCGCCATCACCTCCTCGCCGACCCGGCTGGCGTTGGCGCCCGGCGCCACCTTCAGGAACAGGTTCGTGTAGGTGTTGACGGCGACGCTGCGGTTGGCCAGGTAGCGCCACTGCTCGAAGGAGACGAACGCGGCCTGGTAGTCGAAGACCGCGTTGCGCGATGACTGGCTGACCTGGAAGGTGAAGCCGGGCAGGCTGTTGAGCACCGCCGCCACTGTCAGGAAGCTGCGCCGCGTCTCTTGGTCGACGCGCAGCCTGTCGCCCAGGCCGACGTCCAGCGCCGAGGCGACGGAGCGGCTGATGATGATGCTTTCGTTTTTCAAATCGAAGTCGGCCGGGCCCCCCTGGAAAAAGTCCGCCCCCGACATGTAGGAGGCGCCCGGGAGGCGCCGGTCCGCCGCCAGGAGCTGCACCTTCTGGCCCGACGGCCCCACGAGGTTCCCGAGCTCGACCTGGAGGGGCGGCCCGACGCCCGCGCCCTCGGCGACGTCCTTGATTTGGAGCATCTGGTCGAACTCGGACTGGGGCATCTCGAAGGCGCTCCGGACCCGTATGTCGGCGCCGGACTCGTAGCGCGCCGCGTCTTCGATGGAGCCGCGCACGGACGATATCAGCGAGGTGAAGAAGACGAGTATCGCCACCACCACCCCGAAGATGATGTTCGTGGAGAGGTTGCGCCGGGCGTAGCGGACGATGCTGCGCCGGGCGAGCATGTTGAACTTCTCCGTCGCCGGGCGGGTGGCGGCGACCAGGGCAGTCTCGAGGCGGGTGGCGAAAAGGAGCATCCCGACGCTCAGGCAGATAAGCATCACCATGACCGAGATGAGCAGGTAGAACACTATCTGCTCCACGTCGGAGAAGATGAGAATGTAGGGGATGACCAGCGCCGAGTAGGCCACGGCGAGGAAGGTGAGGAACCCCGAGAGGGGGATGCGCCGGTCGATGCCCCCGTCCTGGCGGAACCGGAGCTCGCCTATCGCCCGGGTGCGCCTCACCGCGTCCACGGGGCTTGCGCGGAAGGCCCTCTGGAGGGGCTTGACCGCGAACGCCAGGAGCACCGCCACCGATATCGAGAGCTGGACGCCGATGGTGGTCGCCACCGTGGCGGGGTTGGCCTTTGCGAGGAACGCCGGGAGGTAGGCGTACGGCACCAGTATCCCCAGGATGACCCCGAGAGGGAGCCCGATGAGGAGTATCATCCCGAGCTCCAGGAGCAGTATGCGCGCGACCGTGCCCCGCCGGGCGCCCAGGAGCCGTATGACCGCCAGGTCGTGGGCCTTGTCCTCCACCGAGAGGTTGAGTATGGAGGCGACCAGGATGCCGGCGACGGCCGGGAAGAACGCCGAGAAGACGTAGATCATTATGCCCAGGAAGCTCGTGCCCTGTATCCCGGCCTCGATGAGGTAGGCCTTGTAGGAGGTGACGGTGTACCGGGGCCCGAGCGACCGCGCGATCTCCGTGCCCACGGCGCGGGCTTGGCCCACCGGGTCGGCGGGGTTGCCGAAGTCCCAGCGGTCGCCCTGGATTCGCACCATCACCGAGGTGGCCTGGCCCGTCCGGTCGAGGCTCTCCCCCAGGAAGCCGAAGCCGGTGACGACGTACTCGGTGAGAGAGGGGGGGAACCGGCCCTCGAGCTCCGCGATGCCGGCGACGGTGACGTTGACGGCCGTGCCGTTGGGACCGAGAAGGTCTCGCAGGGTGAGGGTGCCGCCGACCGATGCGCCGAACTTGCGGGCGGCGCTCTTCGTCAGCACCGCCATCCCGGGCGAAAGGTCGTACCTCCCGGAAAGGGACCTCACGTTGCCCGCCGTGTAGGACTGCTCGGCGCCGTACACCAGCACGGGCCGGTTGCCGCCGGTGAGGTTGGAGTGGGCAAAGAGGACCGTGGCGAGCACCGGGTAGGCGCCGGTGACGCCGTCGACGGCGGTGACGTTGCTCACCACCGGCGCGGCCTCGAAGAGTGTGGCGTTGAAGCCGGCGCGGGCGCCGGCGACCTCGAAGTCGTAGGCGTAGGCCCGCTCGTAGAAGCCCCTAAGCTCCACCTGCGCCCCGGCGAACACCACGCCTATCGTTATCATTATCATGGTGGAGAGCACGATGCTTGCCGCTCCGAGCGCGTACCGGCGCTTGTTGGTCCCAAGACCGCGCAGGACGTAGCTTCGGGCCTTCATCGGCGGACCTCTCCGCGCAAAGGTGCAAGGCGCGAGGCGCAAGGCGCAAGGCTTGAGGGGAAAGGCGCAAGGGGGAAGGCGCAGGGCTGGACGCGGGAGGCGCAGAACGCAAGGGGGGAGCTGGATCGGAGCCCGGTCCCCCCTGCCCCTTGCGCCTTGTCCCTTGCGCCCTCGCCCCTTGCGCCTTGCGCCTTGCGCCTTGTGCCTTCCCCTGCGCCCCGCGCCTTGCGCCTTGTCATTTCTCCTCGCCCTTCATCTTCCCGTCCACCATCTCCACGAGGCGCGTGCCGTAGCCGGCCAGCGCCCGGTCGTGGGTGACCATGCAGAGCGTCTTGCCCTTGTTCCGGTTGAGCCCGGAGACCAGCTCCAGTATCGCCCGGCCGCTTCCCTGGTCCAGGTTGCCCGTGGGCTCGTCGAGAAGCACGACGGTCGGGTCGTTGGCCAGGGCGCGCCCGATGGCGACGCGCTGCTCCTCTCCCCCCGAGAGCATCGAGGGCGTGTGGTCGGAGCGGTCGCGCAGGTCCACGAGGCGCAGTATCTCCGCCACCCGGGCGTCGCGGTCCTTCTTCCCAAGCCCCTTTATCATGAGCGGTATCTCGATGTTCTCGGCGGCGGTGAGCGACGGTATCAGGTTGTAGGACTGGAAGACGAAGCCGATGGAGTCCCGCCGGAAGTCGGAGAGCTCGTTGTCGCTGAGGGAGACCAGGTTGCGCCCGCCGATGAGCACGCGCCCCGATGTGGGGCGGTCGACGCCGCCCATCAGGTGGAGCAGGGTGGACTTGCCGCAGCCCGACGGGCCCATGAGCACCAAAAACTCGCCCGGACGGATTCCCAATGTCACGCCGTTCACCGCGATGACCGGCAGCTTCGAGGTGTAGTAGACCTTGTGGACCTCTTCGAGCCGGACCGCGTCCCGGGCCTCCTTCATCGTCTCCCCGCCCGAAAAACGACTCCCCGTTATATATATGAATGGGTGAGCGCGGGCGGAATCCGGGAAGAAAGGATTAACCGTCCGGAAGGCATTTCAAGGACGTAATGAAGCTCGCTGTCGTCTCCTCGGAGTACCCGCCCTACCACTGGGGCGGGGTGGGCAGCGCCACGCATGCCCTGGCCAACCAGCTCGCCCTGCGCGGCCACGAGGTCCACGTCTTCACCCGCCGGCACGACATGCCGCCCGTCAAGAATGCGCCGGGAATCACGGTCCACATGGTCCCGTGGCTCAAGTTCCCCATGGCGTTCGCCCTTTCATTCGGCAAGAACGCCGTGCCCGCCGTGAACAGCGTGGGCGGGTTCGACGCCGTGATAGTCTTCGGCAACATGACGCTCCTGCGCCGGGAGGACTACGCCGCGCTGAAGTTCCCGGTGCTGACGAAGATGTGCGGCACCTGGCAGGGGGAGCGGTCGACGCTCAAGTTCGGCGACATATCGCTCCTCTCCGTCTCGGGCATCAACGATTTCTCGGTCCTTTACCTCTCCAAGCGCTACGACCGGTACGAGGACTGCGCCCTGGCCTACTCGGACGCGGTCATCACGGACTGCCAAAACGAGGTGGAGGCCATCAACAAACGGATGGCGGGGGCGATCGCGATGCTCGGGCCGGTGACGGAGAAGGTGCCGCCGCTCGAGTGGCCCGAGCCCCTTTCCGGGGGGTTCATGGGCGCCCGGGGGCTGGCCTTCAAGCAGGTCGGGATGTCGGACATGTCCAATTTCTCGCCCTCCAGGAGGAGCCTGGAGGTGAGGCGGAAGTACGCCAGGGACGACGAGCGCCTCCTGCTCTTCGTCGGGCGGCTCGCGGCGCGCAAGAACGTGATGGAGGCGGCGCGCATCTTCCAAAGGCACCTGCGGAAGCACCCGGCGGACCGGCTGATGTTCATCGGCAAGGGGAACCAGGAGGGGCGGCTGCGCTCCTTCGCCCGCAAAAACGGCCTTGAGGGCCGGATGCACATCTTGCAGGACCTGTCCT
>Ga0194111_10003027_pt1 | contig 20174 bp, 18 predicted proteins | sample TA2KigC300mmetaG_FD_146194 | JGI IMG/M metagenome (GOLD analysis project Ga0194111, IMG submission 146194) | Freshwater microbial communities from Lake Tanganyika, Tanzania - TA2015033 Kigoma Deep Cast 300m | ecosystem: Environmental > Aquatic > Freshwater > Lake | place: Tanzania: Lake... | reverse complement strand
GGCCAGGGGTCAGAGGTCAGGGGTCAGGGGTCAGGGGTCAGGGGTCAGAGGTCAGGGGTCAGGGGTCAGAGGTCAGAATAAAAGTTGGTGAGTGCTTTGAGAAGCCGTTTTGCTAGGGGCGGCAGAACAAAAGAAAAAAACTGAAAACTGAACACTCATAACTGACCGTTGGCTGCCTCCAAAAAAAAATATGGCTTTAGGAGAAGGAGATGCACGCTCTGGCGATAATTCCGGCCCGCTACGGTTCCAGCCGTTTTCCGGGCAAACCCTTGGCAATGATTGCGGGCAAACCCATGATCCAGTGGGTCTATGAACTGGCCAAGCAGGTGGCCGAATTGCAGGAGGTCTATGTGGCCACTGATGACCACCGGATTGCCGAGTGTGTCCAGTCCTTCGGGGGGCAGGCCATCATGACCCATGGCGGGCACGCCTCGGGGAGCGACCGTTTGGCCGAGGCCGCGGACATTCTGGACCTGCCGCCGGAGGCCATCATCGTCAATATCCAGGGAGATCAGGTCGTTTTTGCCCCCCCGGTGATTGCCGAACTCATAACCCTGTTAAAGGCCGATCCCCGAGCGGATTTAGCCACCCCCATCCGGGGTTTCACCGATGCGGCCACGGCCCGCAACCCCAACGTGGTGAAGGTGGTGTTCGACCGGCAGCACTATGCCCTCTACTTTTCCCGGGCTCCCATTCCCCATTATCGGGATGAAGGGGGAACTCCTTGTTATTTTAAACATATCGGCATCTATGCCTACCGGCGGGACTTCCTGCCGCGCTTTGTGCAGTTGCCTCCGGGGGTCTGGGAAGCCGCAGAGAAGCTGGAGCAACTGCGGGCCCTGGAATTTGGTTTTAAAATCAAGGTAGTGGAGACGGAGTGGGAGACGGTGGAGGTGGACGACCCGGCGGATGCGCCAAGAGCCGAGGCCTATCTGCTCAGAGCATCGTAATCACCCCATTGGGCGCATCGATGCGGCATAAAAATTCACCGCCGAGGCGCAAAGAACGCAGAGGCTTTACTTCGCGCCCTCTGCGTCTCTGCGGTGAATTAAATCTGGAAACACGCTGGTTATGCCGAGCCGGCCTGATTAATGGCCGCCAGGGTGATATCCAGGAGTTCCTGGAGTTCTGTTAGGGAGATGCACAGAGGCGGCATCAGGACGATGACATCCCCCAGGGGCCTGAGGATGGCGCCGAGTTTTCTGGCCGCCAGGATCACTCGGTGGCCCTGGCGTTGCTTCACGGGAAAGGGAACCTTGCTGGCCTTATCCCGAACAAGTTCGATACCCACCATAAAGCCCCGCTGCCGGATGTCCCCGATATGGGGATGCTCTACCCAATCCGCCAATCGGGCGGCAAGATAAGCGATCTTTTCCTGGAGCTGGTCTATCAGGCGCTCAGAACGGAACAGGGCCAGACTGGCCACCGCCGCGGCCGCAGCCAGGGGGTTGCCGGTATAGGTGTGACCGTGGAAGAACGCCCGGAATTCGTCGAATTCACCCAGAAACATCCGGTAAATGTCGTCGGTGGCCAAGGTGGCGGCCAGGGGGAGGTAGCCCCCGGTAATTCCCTTGGCCAAGCAGAGGATATCCGGGGCAATCTCATCGTGCTCGCAGGCGAACATCTTCCCGGTGCGGCCGAAGCCGGTGGCGACTTCGTCGGCAATGAGCAAACAGCCATAGTGGTCAGCCAGTTCCCGGATTCTCCTGACGTATCCGGAGGGCTGGGCGATCATGCCGGCCGCTCCCTGAATCACGGGCTCGATAATAATGGCGGCCAGCTCATCGTGATGAGACTCCACCACGGCCTCCAGGGCCGTCAGGCACTGCTGGTGGCACCGGTCCTGCTCCGGGCAGCGGTAGCAGTAGGTATTGGGGGCCTCCAGGGTGGGAAAGAGCAGGTCCTTAAAGATGGCATGGAACAGGTCGATGCCGCCCACCGAGACGGCTCCCAGGGTGTCGCCATGATAGGCGTCTTTTAATTTGACAAAACGCTTCCGTTGCTTCTCCCCCCGCAACTGCCAGTACTGGTAAGCCATTTTCAGAGCTACTTCCACTGCGGTGGAGCCGTTGTCGGACAAGAAGACCCTGGTTAATCCCGGCGGGGCAATCTCCACCAGGTCATGGGCCAGGTTGAGGGCGGGAATATTGGCCAGCCCCAGCATGGTGCAGTGCGCCACCTTACTGAGCTGGTCCTGGATGGCCCGGTCCAATTCCGGCCGCCGGTGGCCGTGCACGTTGGCCCACAGGGAGGCTACGCCGTCTAAGTAGCGGTTGCCCCTATGGTCGAACAGGAACACGCCTTCGCCCCGGGTAATGATGAGCAGCTCCTCTCGGGCAAAGCCTTGCATCTGCGTGAAGGGGTGCCAGAGGTGGGCGTGGTCCCAGGCTGCTAAGGTGTCGTAATGCTGTTCCATAAAGAGGAGGGGAGCCTCAAGGGTTGCCGGGACCTCGAGGAAATCAATCTAATTATAGGCATCTCTCTTTTTGCGCGGGTTATATAACTGATATTGTTTTATCTTATTAAAAAGGGTAGTTCGGCTGATGCCCAAAATTTGAGCCGTAATCTGACGGTTCCAATTGTTCAGGACAAGAGAATTACAGATAATGCCCTTTTCCGCCTCGGCCAGGGCGGCTGCCAGGGATTGACCGTTCAAATCAACATTCTTACTGGTGTCTTTGCGCAATTCCTCGGGCAGGACCTGTTCGATAATAAAATCTCCGGGGGAAAGAATGACGGAGCGTTCCATGACATTTTCTAATTGCCGGACATTGCCGGGCCAATGATAGTTATGGCAGAGCTGCAGGGCACTTTTGGTAATGCCTTTGACATTTTTCTTGTGAATTTCGTTAAAGCGTTTAATAAAATATTCGATGAGGGCTTCGATATCACCCAATCGTTCGCGTAAGGGGGGAATGAAGAACGAGACAACATTGATGCGATGGTACAGGTCTTCCCGGAACTTTCTTTGTTCCACTTCTTCTGTCAAGGGTGAATTAGTGGCGGTGATAATCCGCACATCGGTGGCAATGGATTCGTTGCCGCCCACTTTTTCAAAAGTTTTTTCTTGTAAGATGCGTAAGAGCTTAATCTGACAATTTTGAGAGGCGCAATTGATATCATCCAGAAAAATCGTCCCGCCCGAGGCCTCCTCGAACTTCCCCTTTTTATTCCGATCAGCCCCGGTAAAAGCTCCTTTGACATGACCGAAAAGTTCGCTTTCCAGGAGGGTTTCCGCCAGGGTGCCGCAGCTCAGTTCCACAAAGGAGCCGTCCCGCCGGGAAGAATGGCGATGTATATATTTGGCCAGCATGGATTTGCCGGTGCCGGATTCCCCGGTTATGAGGATAGTTGCCATGGTCTCGGCTACCATGTGAACGATATCAAGTAATTCTATCATCTTGCGATCTTTAACTATTATCCGGTCGTCCAATTCCCATGGTCTTATTTTCTTTTTTAAGGACTGGTAGGAAGCCAATAATTTTTTCTTTTCCAAAGCCCTTTTGATGGTAAGTTTCAATCGTATGTCGTCTATGGGTTTGGTAACATAATCATAGGCCCCTAATTTAATGGCCTCCACGGCTCCGTCGATATGACCGTGCCCGGTAATGAAAATTAATAAGCTTTCAATATTTTTCCCCTTGATTTCCTTGAGCAATTCTATGCCGTCAATGCTTGGCATGCGAATATCGGAGATGATAACGGAATAATGTGTTTCATCGAGTCGTTGCAGCGCCTCCAGGCCGTCTAAGGTTGAATCGACCTCGTATCCTTCGATACTGAGCAATTCTCTCAAGGAATGACAGACGAGGTCATCATCGTCGACGATCAGAATATCTTTTTTTTTCAAAGTGTCACCCCTCGCAGATTAAGCATTGTGGGCATTAATATGAGGTCGGTCGGGTAAAGAAAGCTTAATGATAAAATGCGCTCCCCCGCCCTGAGAACTTTCCACTGATAGCTCCCCCTGGTAACGGGAAATAATTTTCTCACAAATGGTTAAACCCAGCCCCAAGCCTTGGCCCTGATTTTTGGTGGTAAAAAAAGGCTTAAAGATATTTCCCAGGTTTTTTCTGTCTATACCAGGCCCGGTATCCTTAAAATGTACCTCTAGTCGGTCGTCTTTTTCTAAACCGATGATTTCCAACTGACCCCCCTCTGGCATGGCCTGGATGGCGTTTTTGATGAGATTGACAAAAACGGTATACAGATCGGTGCCATAATACATGTCCTTAAATATAGGCGGAGTTGAGAGCAGGATTTCCACCCGCTGATCCCTGGCCTGAAAAAGCAAGATCTTCACTGCTTCCTGGAGTTGGCTCAGGAGACTGTCTTGGGGCTTCAAAATGCCCGGCGGGTTGCCAACGTTCAGGATGGACTTGATGGCCGAGGACATTTTACTGAGACCTTTCTGGGCCTCGGTTAAATAGCGGTTCACATCATCGGGAGAGTCTTTTTTCATCTGGGCCAGAGAGATGTATCTCTTTACGCCATCTAGGGGATTATTAAGTTCGTGGACCACACAGGCGGATAATTTTCCCATCACCGCAAAATGTTCATAGAGCGATAACCGTTGCTGCATCTGGGATATTTCCGTGATATCTTCTAAGATAAGCAAAAGTTGCGGTCCGGCGCGGGAAGAATTCAGCCGCACCAGGTGCAACAGGGAGAAACTGTTGCCCTGTTCTGGGTCGGTAATGGTTATCTGGCCGCAATCGACGGCCCGCTCGCCTTGTATTATTCTCTCAAAACAATTTTGTATTCTGCTATTGTCCGAGGGTGAGATGCCTTTCAGATAAGTTAGTATTTCTGAACCGACCCCCGATTTCTCCTGATTGAATAATTTCATAAAAGTCGGATTGGTGTAGCAGATCTTTAAATTATGATCTAATACAGCCAATCCCATGGGAACGGAGGTAGTGAGCCGGTTAAACGTTTCCTTGATATCTATCAGTTCGGTGCGAGTATCCTCTAAGGCATCGTACCTTGTACGGCTTTTTTCCTGCAATTCCCGGTTCTGCAGATTTTCGGCAAATATCTTGGCCAACAACCAAAGGAGAAAAAGTTCCCGGGGAGTGAATGCCCTCATATCCCCGCGATCGGCCAGGTTAATGACCCCCCAGACCCGTTCCCCGATGATCGGGGCCACCATAAAGCTCTTGGTATGATAATGCCTGCTTTTCTGAAAATTGAAAAAACGAGGTTCCAAAGTCACATCGGCCACCAACAGGGGGCGTCCGCTCTGGAGAACATAGCTCATCACCCCTTCGCCGGGCCGGGCAGTGGGAAAATCAACCTGGTCACATTCCTTAACGCGCATGGCCGTGCAGATAAGGTGCAGTCCCTGGCGATCAAAGAGAAAAACCGAGCCCCGGGAGGCCAAGGTCAGTTTTTCCGCGGCCTGCAAAAAAGCAGTGGCCAGTTCCGAGAGATCCTGTATGCTCCCGGCTTCCCGCCGCAGTTGCTCCAGAGTCTGGAACTCCTCGGTTTCGGGCGCTAGATCGAGGACTTGCAATCCCAAAGCTTCAGCGCCCTTCAGGGTCCATTCCAATTCCTGGGTGGCCTGACGCAAATCCTTAAATTTGAGGGCTCTTTCGATGGATAATACCAGGTCTTCGGGATAGACGGGCTTGGCGATGTAATCAAAGGCGCCTAATTTAATGGCGGCCACCGCGTCCTTTATGGTGGCAAAGGCCGAGAGGATCAAGGTGGTGAGGTCGGGATAGAGCAGACTGACCTTTTGCAACAGCTCCATGCCATCCATTTCTGGCATCTTGACATCGCTGAGCATGAGGTCATAATTGCCACGCTCCAAGAAATGCAGGGCTTCTAAGCCATTTTGGGCGACATCTACGAAAAACCCCCGATCATCGAGAATTTTCTTAATTATTTCGAGGATCGCCGGTTCGTCATCCACCACCAGAATTCTTGCCGTTTTGGGCATATGTCTTCTCTTAAAAATTATTTCTCTGGACAACACCTGTCTGGACGGCTGCCCCGGGCTGAAGCCTTGGAAATACTACTTCCTTATTTTCTTATCGACCGCAATGTACCGGTTGTTAAACAAGCTCTTCGGAATTAAACTGGACATGTTCATATTTTTTATCATATCTGTTCAAAAATATAAACATCATAAAGGTCCCAAAAAAAGCAATCGATTATTTCTGTTCAGTTTCCATCGGGCAAAATCCCAGATTCTAATAATATTATGAATATACATGCAATAAACAGGCCAATAAATCCTGTGGCAGCCTCACTCATCAACCGTTTGGCGGCATACCAGCCGGACCGGAATTTCCTTGAAAACATTATATAACCTCGTCTTGGCCCGCTCGTAGCGCTGGGAAAAAATATACGCCACCTCCGAAATAACCTTGAACCCCACCTCATAGTCCTCTTCGAAAATCTTTTCTAAACACGGCACATCGATGGCAATAACCTGGGTCGGCTCCAGACAGGTGGCGGTGAGCGAATGAAGCTTGAGGCCCAGCAGGGACGCACTCCCGATCATCCCTTTGGGGCCGCGGCGCTCATAGGAAATGGAGGTGGAACTATCCACCACGTCGTCCAGACTCACCAATCCCTCTAAAATAATATACATTTTGCTGGCCGGGGTGTTTTGTTGATAAATGACGGCCCCCCTCGGATAGTGCTGCCTTTCGCAGCAATTTACCACACGAGCCAACTGTTTTTCATCCAGGTGGGCAAAAGGCGTCGTATTGGACAATAAGCGGACAAGGGACATTTTTTCTCCTGATTTGTATCAGTTCAGACCGGTTGGCCAGCCTGGCCTGGGGTTTCCTGAGAAATGGGATCCGGCTGGCAGAAAAATTGTTTTTCAGCCTACCCCGACCTGTTATAAGACTATTTTAATCTTTCCCGGCTAAGAGACAATGTTTTTTTGTAATCGTTCAGCTTTCACCAAAAACCATGGGTTAAGTCGATTAAGAATATCTCATGACGAGAATTCTCAGCCGGCCATCCCGCTTATTTGGGTTGTTCATCGCCGCGGATGATAGTATACAATAGTGAGTATCCTTTGATCTGAACTTTTAAAAGTGTAGAACATTTTGGAAGCAAGAATCGAATCGGCAATCTGTCCGGGCTGCGCCTGCCTCTGCGACGATATTGACATCACGGTGGTGGACGACCGTATCTACCAGGCCGCCAATATCTGTCTCTGGGGCGCCAGCAAGTTTCTGGCGCACAAGAGATTCCATCCCAAAAAAGAGCGCCGCCGTCTCCAACAACCCCGGATAAAGCAAGGATGCCTCTGGCAAACCGTCCCTTACGAAGCAGCCCTAAAGCGGACCGCGGAGATATTGACCAGGGCCAGCCGGCCGGTGATTTACGGTCTGACCAATTCGGGCTCCTGGGCCCAGGAAGCAGCCCTGGATCTGGCCCGCAGCACCCGGGCCCGGCTGGAGCCGGCCGACCTGGCCTTTAAAGCCCCTTATTATCGGAGCCTGATGAAACATGGCCTGTTTTGGGCGTCTTTAGATGTCATCCGGGACGAAGCAGACACAGTGGTGTTCTGGGGGGCCAATCCCCTGCACTCCTGCCCCCGGCATGTGGTGCGGTATTCCGTCTTTGCCCGGGGCAAATTTACGGAACGGGGTCTGGAAGAGCGCCGCCTTGCCGCGGTGGACGTGTATCGGACCGAACTGGCTGAATTCGTCAAGCTCTTTATCCGGCTGGAGCCCGGCCAGGAACCTGCGCTGGTCCAAGGTCTGCTGGCCGCCCTGACGGGAGGAAAACCGCCGGCCATTAGGGGACTGCGCCGGTTGGCGGCCCTCCTGGAAGAGGCCTCCTATGGGGTAATATTCTTCGGCCGGGGAGTCAGTTACGGTCCGGCCCAGGAATTGCTGGACGGCCTGGGGGAGCTTACCGCCCGGCTCAACCGCGGGAGTCCTTTTATCTTTTTTCCCCTCACCGCGGATTTTAATTCCACGGGATTGTATCACCTGTTGTTGCGAGAATTGGGATCTCCGCTGGCCCCGGATTTCGGCCATGACTTGGCAGGAACAGGGCAGGCGGAACCCGTGGCCTGGTCCGAAGTGGACGCCGTGGTGGTGGTGGGGGCCGATCTTTTCTGGTTTTTGTCTCAGGAAGAGATAGACCGTCTCAAAAAACGACAGGTCCCGGTGGTGGCCCTGAGCCCCTTTGCCAACCGCACCACGGGACACGCCGAGGTGGTCATCCCCGTAGCCCTGGCCGGCGTGGAAACACCCGAAATCGCCTATCGGATGGACGGGTTGCCCCTTTTTTTGCCCAAAATTGTCTCTACCCACCTGTGGTCGGATTCCCGGGTGCTCCGGGAACTGACCGCCCTGCTTTAGGATGGTTTTCTGCAATGCGCCGATTTTATTGTTAATATGGAAATGCAGGGTTAGACGGAGCAGGAACTTCTTCATGGGGTTGGTTATTCAGGGCGGTATCGTTTTTGATCCGAGCAGCAATTGGGATGGCGAGGTGCGGGATCTCTTCATTGCCCATGGCCGGGTGGTAGACCATTTGACCGAGGTCGATGAGGCGATAGATGCCCGAGGTCTGGCAGTGACGCCCGCAGCCCTGGAGCTGCGCAGTCCGGTGGCCGGATACGGCCAGAATTTTCTGCGCCTCTGGGGTGGGCTGCCCTCCCCCCGGGAACTGGGGGAATCCTATGCCCTCCTGGGCTACACCCATATCCATGAACCGGACCTGACCCTGCCCACCGCCAATTACGTTCACCGGGAGCTGGCCGCCATCCCCCTCATGGATACCTCCGCCTCGCTAACCCTTAACCTGCGAGATTTTGATATTTTTTTGAAAAATAAGGAAAATTTATCAGAGGTAGCGGCGGCCTGGGCCTATCTCCTGGAGCACTGTGGCGGTCTCACCCTCCGGGTGGCGGAGCCATTTGTCCGTTATCGTCAGGAATTTTATCAGCATCGTACGATATCTCTGGAAGCAGTTTTAGATATATTAGACAATATATTACATATATTAGATAGTAAAATATCTCTAGAGGCCACTCCGGAATTGTTGACCGCCGGTCTGCCGTCCTCCGGCCGATTCCATCTCGCATGCCTGGGGCCAGCCCTGGTGAACCCTGAGGCCTTGGAAAAGGCCCACCGCCTGTTGGCAGCCGGGGTTTCTGCTGATATGGGACTTCTCCCTCCCGCTCCCCGGTCGCAAGGGTCATTGGTGCCGCTGACGATTGACCAGGACCGGTTTGCGCCTTGTGATCTCCATGGCTCCCCGGACCCGGAGGCACCCCGCCGGGCTCTGGAGCTAGCCTTGCACTGCCGCCAGGCCAACCTGGCTTTTTCGGCGGCGGATTTGCGGCAGACCCCGGTGAGCAGTTTTCCCCAACTATTTTCCTGGCTCTGCGACCATCACAGCCGCCGCCGTTTCTGGGGGGAGGACCTGGCCCCCTGCAGCTATAGCCTGCATGACTGGCTCAGAAGCACCCGCAGTCTGCCGGCCCAACACCTGGGCCTCCCGGACCGGGGCCATTTACGTCCCGGAGCCAGGGCCGACGTGTCCATCTACGATCTGCCAACGCTTTCCTGGTGGCCCCAAAGTTTCAACCGCTGCCGCATGCTGCTGAAAGCAGGGGAACGTGTGGTGGATAATTACGAGATAGTAAACCACACAGTCTCGAAAGCCACTTTCTACCGGCGGACCGGGGCGTTGCCGAACCACATAATCGATGGCCTCTATGCGAAATCCAGTTTCCGTCCGGGTAATTTAAGGGTTCACCCCAACCCGGAGATTCATTGGCAAAAGGCGCCCTGATGCCGGCGGTGGAAGAGATACAGGAATTCCTGCCCAACCTGGACTGCGGCCGATGCGGTCTCACCTGCGCCGAATTTGCCGGTTTTCTCCTGACGCGGGAACTGGCCCCGGAGGATTGTCCGGTGCTGCATGAGCCGGATTATGCCGGTTTCATCGAGGCGCTGCACGAGTTATTGGGCCAGCCTACGGTTCAGGCCGCGGCCGGGATGCAGATTGACCTGGAAAAGTGTATCGGTTGCGGTATCTGTGTGGCCATGTGCGAATTTCACCTGGGCAACTGCGCCGACGCCAGGTTAGGGAAAGGCCCCAGACCACAGGATAAGGTTATCTTTCACATCGTCAACGGGGGTGCCGTAGTGGTGCATCAGGAAAGATGCACCCGCTTGCTGCAGGCCGCGGAAAAGTGCAGCAAGTGCGCCGAATATTGCCCCACTAAGGCTATCGTGCTATTTTAATTATGGAAAAAATCCGGATACAGGATCTTGAGCCTGAATTTAAGGAAGAGCTGGCCCGGGAACCGGGTTGCCAGCATGTGGTGCGCTGTTTTTCCTGCGGTGTCTGCACCGCCGTCTGTCCGGTGAGCGCCCTGACGCCGGACTTCAGTCCCAGCCGCATCCTGCGGCAGATCATGTATGGGATGAGGACTGAACTGTTAACTTCTCCGGCCTTGTGGTATTGCCTGGCTTGCGCCCGCTGCTCCTTTCAGTGCCCCCAGGATGTCCGGTTCCTGGATATTATTCAGGGACTGCGGCGGCTGGCCGTGCAGGAGGGATTGATCAACCCGGAACTGGCTGATCGGTGCCGTCAGGGAGAAGAACTCCTGCAGCAGTTGCGGCAACGGTTCCTGGCCCGGCTCATCTCCCGGCCTGATGCGGCAGACAGCCTGCCTCCGCTCCTGGCCGAGATGGCCCAGGAACTGGCGGCGGCCCCTCAGGGCCAACATCCGCCTAAGAACGCAGGGGATGATTAGCTAACCTCCCTTTTTTTAGCGGTCAGCGGTCAGCTTTCAGCCATCAGCTAAAAAATAAGTGTAAGCGGTCAGCGGTCAGCTTACAGCCGTCAGCTAAAAAAGTAATATCAAATAGTTATCACAACATTGCTGACAGCTGTTTTATCAACTAGTTGACTTAACCTTTTGTTTTTGCTGATAGCTGATAGCTGATAGCTGACAGCTGATTGCTGATAGCTGATTGCTGATTGCTGACCGCTGAACGCCTACTCATTATGACAACAGTCAATAATCCCAGGCTAGCAGCCTTTCTGGGGAAGCTGCGGTCTTCTCCGGAAACTCAGGCTTTCATCAGCCACTATCATTATCTCCCGGCCACGGAGGCGGTTTTTGGCGTTCCCGGCCAGCCTCTGCCCCCGCCGCTCCGGGAAGCCCTCACCAGGCTGGGCATCACCCGGTTATATTCGCACCAGGCCCAGGCCCTGGATTCCCTCCAGGCCGGGAACCATATTCTGGTGGCCACCCCCACGGCCAGCGGCAAGACTCTGATTTACAATATCCCGGTGGCGGCAGAACTCCTGCAGAGGCCGGAGAGCCGGGCCCTCTACTTGTTCCCCCTCAAGGCCCTGGAACAGGACCAGTTGAAGACCCTGGAGGAATTGCAGGCCGCCCTCCCCTCCCCCGCCTTCACTGTGGCCATCTACGACGGCGATACTCCCCCGGAAGTGCGGAAGCAGCTCCGCCTGCGGCCGCCCCACATCCTGATCACCAACCCGGATATGCTGCACCTGGGTCTGCTGCCCTACCACGAATCCTGGCGGGGGTTTTTCTCCCGATTACAGTATGTAGTCATCGACGAGGTGCACACCTACAAGGGTATCTTTGGCAGTCACATGGCCCAGGTGCTGCGGCGGCTGAACCGCCTCTGCCGGCATTACGGCTCCTCGCCCCGCTATATCCTGGCATCCGCCACCATTGACAATCCGGGCGAGTTGGCCGCCAAACTCACCGGCAGCGAGGTCGAGGTGATCTCGGCCTCGGGGGCGCCTTTGGCGGGCAGGCACTTTCTCTTCCTCAACCCAGACGGTAGTTCCGCGGCCCTGGCCGCCCGCCTCTTCGTGCAGGTGCTGCGCCAGGGACTCGCTACTATCTGTTTCACCCAGGCCCGGAAGATCACCGAACTGATGCATCTCTGGGCCCTGCGGCAGGCCCCGGAATTAAAAAGATTAATCAGTTCGTACCGGGCCGGCTTTCTGCCGGAGGAGCGCCGGGATATTGAACGGCGTCTGGCCGGCGGCAAGATGTTGGGGGTCATCTCCACCAGCGCCCTGGAGATGGGCATCGACATCGGCGGCCTGGATGTCTGCATTCTAGTGGGCTACCCCGGGACGATGGTAACGGCCTGGCAGCGCAGTGGCCGGGTGGGACGCTGGGGCCAGGATTCCCTGGTACTGTTGGTGGCCCAACCCGATGCCCTGGACCAGTTCTTTATGAAACATCCCCAGGAGTTTTTCTCCCGCCAGTTCGAAGCCGCGGTCCTGGACCCGCATAACCCCCATGTGGTGAAGGCCCACCTCCCCTGCGCGGCCCAGGAATTACCCTTGCAGTGGCAGAATGAAGCGGTTTTTGATCTGTCGGCCTACCGGGAGCACATCGCCTCCCTGGTCCAGGAAAAGAAACTGCTCCGGGCCGCGGCCTCGGAGACCTGGTACCCCAATTCCCGTTTTCCCCATAAAGAAGTTAATATCCGGGGTATCGGCCAGAGTCTGGCGATTTTCAAAGTCGGCGGCAAACGCCCCATCGGCAGTATCGACGGCCACCGGGCCCTGACGGAGTGCCATCCGGGGGCCATCTATCTCCATAAGGCCACCTCCTACCTGGTGGAGCGCCTGGACCTGGAGAGGCGCAACATCCTGGTGAGCCCGGTGGAGCCCACGTATTTCACCCGCATCCAGAGCGACAAGGAAACGGAAATCCTGGAGAAGTTCGCCAGCCGGGAGCTGCCCGGCTTTACGGCACACCTAGGCCGGCTGAAAGTAACCCACCGGATTCTGGCCTATGAAAAAAGACGCCTGGTGGGGCAGGAATTGCTGGGGGTCATTCCATTGGAACTACCGCCCCAGATTTTTGAAACCGTGGGGATGTGGCTGGAAATACCCGATGCCATCAAAAAAGCCGTGCTAGATTCCGGCGGTCACTTCATGGGGGGCATCCATGCCCTGGAACACGCCCTCATCAGCATGTTCCCCCTCTTCGCCCTGGCCGACCGTTATGATATCGGCGGGATTTCCCACCCCTTGCACCCTCAGGTGCAGAAGGCGGCGATTTTCATCTACGACGGCTACCCCGGGGGCGTGGGGCTGGCGGCCCGGGCCTACGACATGACCGAACCCCTCCTGGCCAAAACCCGGGACCTGATTGCCGCCTGCGGCTGCGAAGACGGCTGCCCGTCCTGCATCCACTCCCCCAAATGCGGGGCTGGCAACAAACCCTTGGACAAGGCCGCCGCGCTCCAGGTGGTGCAAGGCTTGTTGAGGCTAGAACCCTCCCCAGAAAGCCAGCCCACCCAGGAAAAACCGGAGATTTATCCGATGGCCCCGGCCGAGACCTCCGAACCCATCTGCTTCCTGCCCTGGACCGACTCCTATCGTATCGCGGTCGTGGATATCGAGACGCAACTCTCGGCCGAGGAGGTGGGCGGCTGGCACAAGTGCCAGAAGATGCGCCTGTCGGTGGCTGTGGTGGCCGACCTGGCCGAACAAAGATATGAAGTCTATTTCGAGGCCCAAGCCGGCGAACTCTGCCGGCGGTTGCAGGAAGCTGACCTGGTGGTAGGATTTAATTTGAAACGATTCGACTACAAGGTTTTGCAGCCCTACACCGCCATTGACCTGGCAGCCTTGCCGACTCTGGATATTTTTGAGGATATCCGGTCAGTTCTGGGGCACAACCTTTCCCTCGGGCACCTGGCAGAAAAAACCCTGGGAGCAGCCAAAAGCGGGGACGGCCTCCTGGCCCTGCAATTGTTCAAGGAAGGCCGTCTCAAGGAACTTACTGATTATTGCCGCCAGGATGTAGCCCTGACGGCCCGGCTCTTTGCCTTCGGCAGCCAGCAAGGGCACCTCCTCTATCAGCACCGGCAGGGGGCGTTGGTGCAGATCCCGGTGGACTGGCGGGCCGAACGTCTTTTTAAAAAAGCCCGAGCCGGCTGAGGTTTTTTTTTGCTATTTCACCGTAAATGATTTAATATGGCCCAATAATAAAAAACAAGAAAGGACGACAGGATGCTGCGAAAATCTACTCTGGGTCTGTTGGTTATCATGGCTCTGATGCTCTCTTTGACGGCCCCGCCGGCAATGGGCGTGGTGAAAGAAGGGGATAAACTGGGCGACCTGGACTTTCCGGCCCCCATGACCCCGGAGGATGCCAAGTATTTAGGCGTTACCCCGGGCCAGCCCTTTAAGTTAAGCCAGATCGGCGCGCCCTATGTATTATTGGAAGCCTTCGGCACCAGTTGCCCCCATTGCTTCACCCAGGCGCCAGTTTTAAACACCCTTTACGGACTCATTCAAAAGGACCCCAAGCTGGCCGGCAAGATTAAAATTATCGGCCTCGCCGCGGCGGACAGCCCGGCTAACGTCGATATGTGGAAACAGAAATTTAAGGTCCCTTTCCCGCTCCTCCCTGATCCCGATTTGAAGGTCTACAATAAACTCGATGTGTTGGGGACCCCGACAACCCTGCTGTTGGATAAAAGCGGCACTGTGCTGAAGGCCCATGCCGGTGTATTCCAGAACCCCGCCGCCTATTTAAAAGAGCTTACGGCGAAGATGAAATAACTCCGGTCTGGGGCGGCTTCAGCGCCGCTCCGGATTTATGCATGGCATTTCTGTGGGATTGTAAGGCTTAGCCATGGACTTCAATTCAATTTTAGTGGCCACAGATTTTTCCGATTGTTCCGGGGTTGCCTTCAGCGCCGCCCAGACTCTGGCGCAGCGCTTTGATGCCCGCCTGATCCTGCTCCACGTCATCGATCAGAATTTTCTGGAAAAATTAGGTAGCCATATCGGCAAGAACCGGGAAGAAGTCGTTAAAGACCTGCGCCGCAAGGCTGAAAAAGAAATGCAGGATTTTCTCAAACAGTGGAATCCGTCGGCGCAGTCGGTGGATACCATCATCGCCACCGGCACCCCTTTTCAGGAGATCGCCGTCCTGGCCCGGGACCTGGTGGTGGACTTGGTGGTCATGGGCGGTTACGGCAAAAAAGGACGCGGCAAAATCGAGGAGGTCTTTTTCGGCTCCACCGCAGAAAAGGTGGTGCGCCTGCTGCCGTGTCCGGTACTATGCATTCCCAAGTGAACAGGTTCAAGAATGTCACGGGGCGGGGCTCAGACCCGCCCAAGCTGCCCCTTTTTAATTTTTAAAAAACTGGACTAGACTCAGGCGCTAAAGCGCGAAATCCACCTGAATCTTGAAAATCCGCCTGGCCGGGAAGCTATAGATCTCAGCAATGCCGCTTTTTTCCCCGATCTCTTTCAAAATCTCACCGAGACGTTCCGTGGACTCCGCAATCAGGGTAAACCAGATATTCAGCCGGTGGCGCCGCAGGTAGTTGTGAGTCACCCCGGGATATTGATTCACCACCTCAATGAACTGCTCGATCTGCTCCTCGGGAACCTCGGCGGCGCACAGGGTGCTGGTGTAGCCTAATTGCCGGGAATTGAAATTGGCCCCGATGCGGCGGATCACCCCTTCCTGCACCATCCTGTGGACCCGGGCCACCACTTCCTCTTCTGACAGACCCAGACACTCCCCCACGGCCGCATAGGGCCGGGGGGTAATGGGAAAGAAAGACTGAATCTGGTTCAGGATGGCCTTATCCAGGTCATCCAGGGGGACATTGTCATTCTGATTCATGCCGAAACCCTCGGTTCATAGAGGCACAGGGGCTCATCCCCCAGAACATCCTGGGTCAGGGCATAGGCCCGGGCCCGGCAGCCGCCGCAGACCTTGCGGTATTCACAGCGGCTGCATTTGCCGTGATAGCCTTCCAGGTCCCGGAGCGCGGCAAACAGGGGCGACTCGGCCCAGATCCGGCTGAAGGGTTGTTCCCGGAGGTCGCCGGCCGGCAGTTCCAGATAACCGCAAGGCTGCACCTGGCCCCGATAGGATACGAAGGCGAAACCCTGGCCGCCCAGGCACCCCTTGGTCATGGCCTCCATACCGTGGGTGGCCGCCGAAATTTTTTCACCCCGGGCCGCGGCCTCCTGCCGCCAGAGGCGATAGAATTGCGGCGCGCAGGTGGGCTTGAGGTGGAGCAGGCCTTCTTTCTGCCGGGCCAGGAGCCAGCGCAGGGTCTCCTCGTAGTCCGCCGCAGACAGCAGCTGGTCCCTGATCTCCTCCCCCCGGCCGGTGGGGACCAGGACAAAGACATGGTGGGCCGCAGCGCCCAGTTTTTGGGCCAATTCATAAATAGCCGGCAGTTCGAGGCGGTTGGCGGCGATGATAGTGGTGTTGATCTGAAAAGGCAGGCCCGCCTGCTTCAGAATTTCTATGCCTTGCATGGCCCCGGCAAAGGCGCCGGACACCTGGCGGAGGCGGTCATGGCTGGCCGCGCTGGCCCCGTCCACGGAAATGCTCAGCCGCTGGATGCCCGAGTCCTTGAGCCGCCGGGCGATGTCGGGAGTGACCAGGGTGCCGTTCACCGCCATGACCATGCGGTGGCCCAGGCTGGCCCCATAAGCGCTCAGCTCGTAGATGTCCTCCCGCAACAGGGGCTCACCGCCCGTCAAAATTACCACCACCGGGCCCAGACCGGCAACATCATCCAACAGGGCCTTGCCCTCGGCCGTGCTTAACTCACCCTCATAGGGTCCCAGGCCCGCAGCGGCCCGGCAATGGGCGCAGGCCAGGTTGCAGCGCCGGGTGGTCTCCCAGGCCAGAAGGCGTAACATGGGGGTTTTATTGTCTTTACCTTTCAAGGTGCTTCTTTTCCTTATTATAGCAGACGGTAGATCAAGGCATCTCCGGTTATCAGGGCAAAATCACATCGGCTTCGGTCTTTCTGCGGTGGCAGACTTTTCTTCCTGCTGCGGTTTCGGCTGGCCGGCGGGGGCGCGTCTGCTCCGCTTCCTGGAACCGGAAGCGCCCCCGGGGCCAAGGGAACCAGACTAGAACAACATCCGCACGACAATTACGGCCACCATAATCCCCACCAGGTCCGCAGTCAGGCAGACCGGCACCAGATACCTGGACTTGCGGATGCCCACCGCGCCCAGATACACCGCAATGACGTAAAAGGTGGTCTCGGCGCTCCCCATAATCACCGCAGCGATGCTGCTGGTGAGGGAGTCGGGCCCGTGAGTCTTCAAGATTTCCGTAAAAATTCCCAGGGCCGCGGCATTGGACATGGGTTTCACCAGGCCGATGGAAAAGACTTCCGGGGGCAGCCCCAAGGGGCCGGTGGCTGCGGCAAAAACCCCCTTGAAAAAGTCGTGCGCCCCCGAGGCCTGGAAGGTTTTCACCATGATGAAGATGGCCAGGACATAGGGAAAGATGCCGATGATAATATTAATGCCCTCTTTAGCCCCCGTGACGAAGGACTCATATACCGGCGTCTTTTTGGCAAAGCCGTAGGCGATGGTGAAAAAGATGAACAGGGGAATGAGGTACTGAAAGGCCTGCTGCAGCTTTTCCATGTCAACCTTTCCTGTCGTAGATTTTTTTATACAGCAAGAGGATGCCCACCGCGGTGACGGCCGAGATGACGGTGGCGATGAAGGTGGGGAGCATGATCCGGTTCGGGTTCTGGGAGCCGTAGCTGGCCAATAGCCCGATCACCGTAAAGGGAATCAACTGCACACTGGCCGTGTTAATGACAATGAAGAGCATCATCTCAAAGGAGACGGTGTCGGGTTTGGGGTTCAATTTCTGGAGGTCCTCCATGGCCTTGATGCCCAGGGGGGTGGCGGCGTTGCCGATCCCCAGGACGTTGGCCAGCAGGTTCAATGTAATGTTGGTGATGGCCGGGTGCCCTGGCGGGATGTTACGGAACAGCAGGGACATGACGGGCCGGAAGAAATTGGACATCTTGTAGATAACGCCGCAGTCCTCCAGAATTTTGGTCAGGCCCAGCCACAGTGAGACGATGCCCACCAGGAACATGCAGACCTCCACCGCAGCCTTCCCGGCCTCGAACAGGGCCTTGGTAAACTCATCGATCCTGCCGCTGACCGCCGCAAACAAGACGCTCAGACAGACGAGCACCATCCAGATGACGTTCATACACCCTTTCCTTAAAAAGGAAGTTATATTCTAAATAATTTTCATGAGTTATAAGTCACCCGCGAACCATGAAAATATCCTAACAACTCAAGTTTGGCACCCCTGATTTGCTGACAGAAGAGCCGCTACTTATCTGAAGAGTCCCAGAGATATGTTTCCAGATGATCGACCTGCAGTTTTCAGACGATTATCATTCTCCCGGTGAGGCTCCGTCTGATAATGGCCTGCATGCCAGATAGAATTTTAAACAGGCATGAGGTATTATCCATTGTCGCAGTTGATGCTATCTTATATTAATTTTCAGGCGGGAATTACAGTTAAGGAACTTTTTGAACTTGCCGCAGGCGGCAACGTGGTGGAGGCTAACCTGACCACTTGATATTTTTTGGCGGGCGATGGGTGACTCGAACACCCGGCCTTTGGTTCCGGAGACCAACGCTCTATCCACCTGAGCTAATCGCCCGCATGTTGGTTTTATGTTACCACATAAAAAAGCCCTGTCAAGAAGAACGCTGGCAGGCGGATCATCTTCACAGGGCCGGGAGGAGAGGCTTTAAGGTAAGCGGTCAATCACCAGCTTAGGGAATTAAATACCCGGAGTCGGTATAAGGCAACTGACTACTGATTTTTGCGCTTAGTCGGCTTAATGCAATTTTCCTTGCTGAAGCTGATGGCCTAACGTTAATCTACTTCCAACATTTTTTTGCCGCAGCACTCGGGCCGGGGGGCTCCTTCTTTGGCGTCCTTGATGGCATTACATTGGGAGCAATAATACTTAACGGTTTCTTCTCCTTGGGGTTCCGGCACCTTGGCGGTGCAGCCACAAGTACACATGTGTAATCCTCCTTAGTTATGATGTTCCCTTGAACACGCTAATCTGAGCCATTTTTTGCCGATTCAGCAAATACGTTAGATAAACTCCTTCTCCTATGACGTAATATTGCTTCATTAATACCCTCGCCCCTTGAAGGGGAAAGTTCAGGGGTGAAAAAGACTTTTTTCGAGTTCAACAATGTTGCCTTGTCTTAGGATTCAGCCGGGTTTTCGTATTGAGAAATCACCTGCCATCCCTTATCAACCCACGCTGTGAGAGCGGGGGGGGAGTATCCCACAAAGAAAGGCTTGGGGTCATGGGTGTCCTGCATATCCACCTGGACTTCAATGTCCCCCTTTTTGACCACATAGCCCCAGTTAAAATTATCGGAGGTGGAGGGCGCCGTGGCCTTGCCTTCATAAACTAGACGATTGCCGTCTTTTTTGACCTTGGAGTAGGTGAAACAACAATCGCCGCCCATGCCGCCGCAGCCGCACTTACCGCGTTGCAACACAAAGCCGTCCACCTGGAAACCGCCGGGGGCGCGTTCAATCTGCATGTCAGGCATTATACCCTCCAAATAATGAGTTCTTACTGGTTAATATTAGTTCCTATTATCTCTTTGTCAAGTTTTAAAATCAGAACTCTTTTTTTTCTGCTATGAAAAGTTCACCATGTAGGGCGGGAAAGCGAAGCGCATCCCGCCTTCGAACTGAAAAGCCGCTGGACCGACCGGGAATATTTTAGTACTCCAAGACCGAGTAGTTGAACAGTTGATTGATCTCCTCCCTCAAGGCCGAGGAGGGTTTCAGGTGCAGGGCGGGGGGCAGGGCCAGGACGTGTTCGGCCTGGGGGGGTGAAATGAAGTGGAGAAATGACGGGATGGGGCCGCGGTGGCGCTGCAGGATCTCCCGCAGGCGCAGAAGGCGGTCCTGGTCCAGGCCGTCGGTATGCAGGCGCACATGCAGGGCGGGGGGGATCTTGTCGCTTTCGGCCTCCAGGGAGCGAACCTCCTGGGCGATGATCTTCGGCCCTTTTTCTTCCTGGGCCACCGTGCCCCGGACGAGCAGGGGCAGGCCCGGGTTTTTGAGCAGGTGGGCGGAGCGCTGGTAAATGTCGCTGAACACCACCACCTCCACGGAGCCTCCCTGATCCTCCAGGGTGACGAAGGCCATGCGGTCGCCCTTTTTGGTCATGGTTTCTTTCATGGCCACGGCGATGCCGCCCAGGGTCACCGGCCCGTTCTCGGATCTCTCCTCCAGGTCCGGGATGGTCAGGTCGGCCAGGACCTGGAGCTGGCGCCGGTATTTTTCCAGGGGGTGCCCGGAGAGGTATATTCCCAGGGCT
>Ga0194111_10003024_pt1 | contig 20183 bp, 29 predicted proteins | sample TA2KigC300mmetaG_FD_146194 | JGI IMG/M metagenome (GOLD analysis project Ga0194111, IMG submission 146194) | Freshwater microbial communities from Lake Tanganyika, Tanzania - TA2015033 Kigoma Deep Cast 300m | ecosystem: Environmental > Aquatic > Freshwater > Lake | place: Tanzania: Lake... | reverse complement strand
CTTCAGCCTTGGATGCTAGCCGGATCAGCTTTTGAGAGCTTTGGCCCCAAGCGATTGGTCCACGACCTGTTCACCATTCCAGGCCAAATGATCTTCGAAAACGGACGGCTACATCGGGTTACTTTGTTAAAGAGCCATCCCTACGCAGATGAAATGCGCTATTGCTTGCAGCGTTTGCTCACTACTTTTGACCTGGACTGAGCTCCTGCCAGTCTGGGGGAGCTAGGGCGCTAAAGGGCTTCGCCATGAAGCTCACCCTTTCTCTTCCACGATTTTCACGCAAAACTCGGGGGTCTATTAATGCAACCCCCTGAGTTTTGCGCAAAAATATAGTTTTACGTTTTACGTTTCACCAACCCCATCCGTGCCGCATAAGCGATCACCTGCGCTCGATTCTCGAGATGCAACCGCTCCAGGATCTGCCCCATGTGATATTTGACCGTGCGCTCGCTGAGATGGAGGGTCTCTCCGACCTCCCTGTACGTCATCCCCTGGGCCACCAGGGTCAGAACTTCTATCTGGCCGGGGGTCAGTTCCGCCACCTTCCCGGCTTCCGCCGCTGGCCCGGCGCCGGCCGCCGAACGGGCAAACTCCTCCAGGATCCTGGCGGCCAGGCCGGGCGACAGGGGCGCTTCCCCCCGCTCCAACCCTGCCAGGAGTTGGAAGAACCTGTCGGCGTCCAGGCTCTTGACGAGATACCCACTGGCCCCGCTCTTGATGGCCTCGAACAGGTCCTCGTCCTCTTCGGACACGGTGAGCATCACGATCTTGACGTCGGGCATTTCGGCCTTGATCAGCCGGGTGGCGGCCAGCCCGTCGCAGCGGGGCATCTGCACGTCCATCAGGATCACGTCGGGGCGCAGGGCGCGGGCCTTCTCCAGCGCCTCCAGCCCGTCGTCCGCTGTGCCGAGTACCTCGATGCCGTGGGCGCTCAGCAGGTTCTGGAGGCCTTCTCGGAACAGGGGGTGGTCGTCTACCAACAGTATCTTCACACGCGTCACTCCTGAACACAGGTACATTGGTAAATTCGTAAATTCGTACATTCTCCCAGCGTACCAATCTACGAGTCTACGAGTCTACGAATCTACGAATCTACCAGCCTGAGCGGAACCTGCACCATGACTTTGGTGCCCTGGCCTGGCGCTGAACACACCTCCAGGCTGCCCCCCACCGCCTCGGCCCGCTCGCGCATGAGCTGCAAACCAAAGTGCGCCCCCTCCCCGGCCCTCCCCCAACTTTGGGAGAGGGAGGCCGGGTCGAATCCCTGACCGTCGTCCTCTACCGTCACCAGGGCCTGGTTGCCCTGCACCGCGAAGCTCACCTGCACTCTACGGGCGCCAGTGTGTTTCCTGACGTTGGTGAGCGCTTCCTGGATGATGCGCAGCAGTTGGACCTCGACCACAGGCTCCAACATTCCCTCCGCCAGGTCGTGCGGGATGATCCGTTCCGTCTGGATCTCGTAGCGCTGCTCGAATTGCCGCAGGTAGTGATCCAGGGCAGTGAAGAAGCTTCCCTCAGGAGAGAGGGCCGCTTTCACGCTCAGGATATACTCGCGGACGTCGGTGTGGGCGTCCTGAGCGATGACCGCCAGGCGGGCCAGGTGAGCCTCGGCGTCCCTGGTTCGGCCGCTGGAGAGCAGCTCGCGGGCGGTCTGGGCCTGCACGTTCACGTAGCCCAGCACTTGGCCCAGGCTATCGTGCAGCTCCCGCGCCAGCCGTTCCCGCTCTTCCAGCACCGCCAATGCCCGCTGCTGCTGGAGTAGTTGGGCATGGATCCGCTTGCGCTCAGTGATGTCGTGCCAGACGATCAACTGGCCGATGCGGCGACCGCGCCCATCCCTCAGCGGCGAGCAGCGCACGTCGTAGCACGGCGCGGCGTCACCTTCGCCCAAAACCAGCTCGGTTTGCGTCATCGCTTCGTCTTGGCAGAGAGCGATCAAATCAGGCAACACCTCGGCCACCGGTTGGCCGATGGCCTGGGAAGCTGGCCGCCCCACGATCCTCTGGGCGGCCGGGTTGAGGTCCACGATGCGCTTCCCCGCGTCCAGCACCATCACCCCATCGTCCATGCCCTCGACGACGGTGGTGCGGGCGACCGGCACCAGGTCGAGCAGCCGGTAACGGAAAAGCCCCCAGGCCACCACGACGCCGGACAGGCTCAGAATGGCGGGAGCCACATCGTGGCGGGGGATGGGGCTGAGGCCAAAGTTGTACAAGGCGTTCCATGCCACCGGCAAGAGCGTCCCGATCAGCAAGACCGGGGTCTGTCGGCGGGAGAGGGGCGACGCCCGCAGGGCTGCTAGAAAGAGATAGATGGTGAGGGAGAGCAGGAGATAAGTGTACACGGCGTGGACCCAGAACCACGGGCCGAAGGTCTTGCCGATCACCGGGAAGGGGCCAGCCGTATCCAGGTGAACGCCCCGCCGCATCAGGCCGTGAAGAGGGTTGGTCCAGACCAGCACTGCCGTGATCAGCGGCTCGATCATCAACAGGGCCAGGTTGCGGCGCGTCAGCCACTCGTCTCGACGGGTGTAGTGGAGAGACAGGGCCAGCCAGGCCAGGGGGAGAGTGACGTAGCACAGGTACTGGACGTTGGCCCAGAAGAGCTTGGTGGGCAGGTCGGTGCCCGCCATCTCCAGGGCGTTAGCCAGCGCCCAGGCTGTTGCTATCAGCATGAGGATGGCGAAAGGGGTGGCGCCGGGCACGGTACGCTGCCGCCAGGCGTAAACCCCCAGCGCCGTCGTCACCGCTGCTGAGGCCAGCAAGAGCCATACGTAGGGGATGTACTGGAAGTGCATTGTTCAGAGGACGGACCAAATCCCTCTATTCCACCTTGATCTTGGTGGCCTTTTTCTTGGGTTTTTCTTCGGTGCACTCAATAGCCGCATCGAGCAGGCTGCGCATGGCCAGCAGCATCTCGCGACGGGCGGCTTTAGTGTGTTGGCGGAACTCCTCGGGCAGGAACGGGCGGAGCTCCTTGCACCTCGCCCGAAAGCCTTTGATGCCCTCGGCCAGCCAGTCCTCGAAGACGAACTCCCTCTCTTCTGCCATGCTTCTCACCTCCCAACTACAGTAACGAGTCAACGAGTGACGAGTAAACGGGGCAACCGCTGTCCGCAAGATAATTATACTACGATCTGTTTTAGCAGTCAAAGGTTCCGCTGCCGATGCTCAACCTCTCCACTGCTTCCAGTATCTGCTCTGCGGTGATATTCCGCACGCAGGGATGCTGGTACAGCTCGGCGGGGGCGTAGTCGAGGCGGTTGCAGGGGATGCAATCCATCTCCGAGGTGACGACGATGTGGCGGGCCGGGTCGCCCCAGGGGCCGAAGGCGCGGCTGTCCACAGGGCCGAAAAGGTGCACGGTCGGCGTGCCCACGGCCACAGCCAGGTGCAGAGGCCCACTGTCCACTCCCAGCACCAATCGGCAGCGGGCCATGATGGCTGCCAGCTCTCCTAAACTGGTCTCCCCGGCGGCCACGATGGGGTTGCTGGTCATTCCTTCGGCGATGGCTCTGCACAGGGGCGATTCCTCTGCTGAGCCGGTCAGGATGACCTTGGCGCCGTACCGTTGAGCCAGAACATCAGCCACCTGAGCCCAGGCCTCGTTTCTCCACAACTTGACCGCCGCCCCGGCCCCAGGATGAATCCCGACCAGCAAATCGCCATCCTCCACTCCGTGACCTGCCAAATAGCTGTTGGCGAATGTCTCGTCTTCAGCCGTCAACTGAAACTCCAACGGCCAATCTACGCCCCGTGCCCTGATCCCTGATTCCTGGTCCCTGGTCCCTGATCCCTGTTCCACCAAGACCAGATTCTGCTCCACCTCGTGGCGATGGGGCGAATAGGGCACGACGTCGGTCAGAAAGGGCCGCACCTCGGCCACGTCGTAGCCCACGCGGCGGGGGATGCCGGCCAGGTAAGCCAATAGCGCCCCCCACCAGTGGTCGAAGCGGAGAACGACGGCCAGGTCGAAGTTCCGTTGCCTCAACTGCCTGGCGTATTGTAGAAGCATCACATAAGGCTCGATTATGGATCGCTTCCTTCGGCTAGCCTCAGGACAGGTCTTCTGACAGGTGAAGCCGGGGAAGGGGCAGAGGGCGATTTCGTCAAGGTGGGGGTTGTTCTCGATGACCACTTTGGCCCAGGGGCCGACCAGGCAGGTGATGCGGGCCTGGGGGAAGGCTTCCCGCAGCAATCTGAGAGCAGGGGTGGTGAACAGCAGGTCGCCCAGGTGGTCGGGGCGGATGAGGAGGATGCGGGCAACGGATGGGGAGCCGATAAGCGGATGCTTCCTTCGCGGCTTCAGGGGCCAGGTCAGATAGGGGATGAGGCGTAGCAGGTGCAGGCGAATTCGTTGGCGTAGGGTTCTTGTTGCCATTTCTTGTAAGGAGTTCAGGTGACAGGCACTTTCATCAACTTCTCAGGAACACCAGCACTTCTAGGCCAAGCAAGCTTGCTCAATCAGCCGGCTATTCGCAAGTGCCTGTCACCTTGGCGGCTTCTCCCACCATCTGCCTGAACGCTTATGATTGTTGGAATACCAAGATCACTCTGACAATACCCGAACGAGTTCGGGAGTCCGACCGACTTTACCCACGTGACATTCGTGTTTCATAGACCTGGTCGAGTTTGGGAACAATGTGCCGCCATTCGTACCGCTCTTCTACGAAACGCCGCGCTGCCTGCCCCAGCCGTTCCCGCCGGGCGGCATCGTCCAAGAGCTCGATCACCCGCCGGGCGAACTCCTGCGGGGTGTCAGCTATGGCCAACTCCCGACTGGATACCAGGCCCTCGAATCCCTCGCAGCCCAGCGAGGTGGAGACGATGGCCTTGCCCATGGCCATCGCCTCCAGCAGCTTGAGGCGGGTGCCGCCTCCTATGCGCAACGGCACCACGTAAACCGAGGCCCCGGCGATGTAGGGGCGCACATCGTCCACGTAGCCGGTGACGGTCACCGCCGGATCCTCGACCAGGCGCAGGACGCGGCGGTGGGGGCTCTGGCCAACGATGTAAAAGTGCACCTCGGGCACTTTCCTCTGTATCAAAGGCAGGACTTCCCGACAGAACCAGAGGGCGGCGTCCACGTTGGGGCGGAAATCCATCTTACCAGTAAAGACCAATGACCAATGACCAATGACCAATTGGGATTTGGTCATTGGGATTTGATCATTGTAAAATTCGGTGTCTACGCCGTTGGGGACGACTGTGACCTCCAGGCCCGGCACGAGCCGTTGCAGAGCAGCCTTGTCCGCCTCGGAGACGGCCACCACCTGGTTGGCCAGCCGGCAGATCGTGGCCTCGTAGCGGCTGAGCTTCTTCCACTGGATGAGGGAGTAGAGGGCCGCCACCCAACGCCTGGGTTGTCGAATGTCGGTCTCGAAGGCTCGCTGCTGCAAAACGTACTCAGCGTTATGATCATCGAAGATGGATATTGGATATTGGATATTGGATATTGGACGTTGGAGGTTGGAAGCTGGATGTCTAGTTCCATCATCCAATTTCCAACTTCTAACTTCCAATTTCCAACTTCCAACTTCCAACATCCAGGGATACGCCATCTCGAGGCCTTCGATCTGCACCACATCGAATCGCTCCCGCTCTAAACAGGCTCGCAGCTTGGTTGTGAACTCCGCCGACGGCAGGCGCAGGGCCATGTCGGGCAGGGGGGAGAGGAACAGCGAGAGAAAGCGTTTCCACGGGGAGCGGCGGGGAACGAGGACGGTTTCGATGTGGCGACAATGTTGGTGCAGCGGGGTTGCTCTCGCTACTTCATCCTGGGAGTGCACGAAGGAAAGCAGGTGGATGTCGTGGCGCGGGGCCAGGTTGGCAATCAGGTTGTAGTTCCTGATGGTTGTGCCCTGGTGGGGAGGGTAGGGGAGCTGAGGGGTAAGAAACAGGATCCGCATCACTCAGTCACCCTGGGCGACGCGCTGGTAGAGCTCCAGTGTCTGGAGCGCGGTTTTCTCCCAGGAGAAGCACTGCGCCCGCTTGAGCCCCTTGGCGATCAACTCAGCTCGCAGGGCCTGGTCGGTCAAGACCCGCCAGATGGCTACGGTTAGCTGTGAAACATCTTCGGGGTCAACCAGCAGCGCGGCATCGCCCACCACCTCAGGCAACGATGAGACGTTGGAGACCACTACCGGCGTGCCGCAGGCCATGGCTTCCAGGGGCGGCAGGCCGAAGCCCTCGTAGAAGGATGGTTGCACCAGAAGATGGGCGGCATTGTAAAGATGTAACAAATCCTTAATAGGTACTCGACCGAGGAAGAGGACGTCGCTGGCTAGCTTGAGCTCCTCCACCAGGGTAAAGACCTCCTCGGACAGCCAGCCTCGCCGACCCACTACCGCCAGTCTGACGTTATTCTGGTAGTTATCTAACAACTGACGATAAGCCCTCAGCAGCGTAGGCAGGTTCTTACGGGGTTCGATGGTGCTCACGAAGAGGATAAAATCGCCTGTGATGTGATATTTGCTCTTCGTCTGGTCCAGGATTTCCTGGTCGTTGACCGGCCGATAGATAGGGTTGGCTGATTCGTAAATGACGGTGATCTTGTGCTCCGGCGCGCCCAACAGGCGGATGGTATCTTGCCTGGTGCTCTCCGAGACGGCGATAATGTGATCGGTACGCTTCACCGCCTGGTCAATCTGGCCGTAGTAGTGGGCGCTATCCCTGGTGAGAAAGTGGGGGTAGAGGAGAAAGGCCAGATCGTGGATGGTGATGATGGATTGGCAATTGCGGCGGAAAGGAGGGATAAAATCGGGGCTGTGCAGGACGTCCAGGCCCAGGCGTGAGATCTCCAGACGCAGGGCAATCTGTTCCAGGCGATGATGGCTTGGCGTCCAAAGGGACACCCGCTTGAAATTGGGCTGATCAACAATGAGGTGTTTATCCTTACGGCTCTGTAGGATGATGAACTCATTTTCTCGGTCGCTCTCGGCAAGTCCCTGAATCAAGCGCAGGGTGTACTGGGTGATCCCCGCCTGACTGTAGTAGACCAACCGCGCGTCAATGCCGATGCGCATTGGCTATGTTTCTCCTGGCTTTTGCTCCAATTCTTTTGTCCTACGGGTCTTTAAGCAGTTGTGCGAATTCCTCCACCGTCAACTCGGCATCGGCGAGAATACTCTTCAGCACCTTTGGGTGCAGGACCTTGCCTGCATGAAACGGCACTGTCACCCGCTTGCCCATTGCATTCTTGTAGATTCTGTGGCTGCCGCTTTGATGGGCTAACCCGAAGCCAATCTTCTCCAAAACACGAATAACCTGCAGGGCGGTGACACGCGGCAACCGAGGATTCACGCCTGGACCTCCAGAGTTGCCAGACTCACCATCTCAGCGGTTGGAATAGATTCGCCGTTGGCTAAGCGATCTGTGATGTGCAAGCGAATGGCATCTTCGATGTTGGTCAGGGCTTCCTCAAAGGAATCGCCTTGTGTGTAACAGCCCTGCAAAGCAGGGCAGAACACGAAATAGCCATCTTTGTCTTTCTCAATGACAATTGGTAACACAAACCTACGCATTGTCTTCTCTCCCACCTAAGGCTTTCTCCATTTCTAACAGACGACGCTTGAGGTCCAGACCACCCCCGAAGCCGCGCAAGTCCCCGTTGCTGCCCATCACGCGGTGACAGGGCACCACGATGGGCAGGGGGTTGGCAGCCATGGCCTGCCCCACAGCTCGGGCTGCCCCTGGCGAGCCAACCTGGCGGGCTATCTGGCCATAGGAGCGGGTCTCTCCGTAGGGAATGTCTCGCACCGCCGACCAAACCCGGCGCTGAAAGGCTGTTGCCCCTGTCAGGTCCAGAGGCTCGTCGAACACGACTCGCTGGCCATCGAAATACTGTTGCAACCTCCTTTTCAGGCCTTCGAGCCCCGGATCCTGGTAGAGTTGTGCTTCCCCCCACCGTTCGAGGAGCGGCTTCAAGGCCCTCTCCTGGGTGGGCTCAGGCAAGGTAAGGACCAGCAGTCCGCTGGGGGAACTGGCTATCCCCACCCAGCCCCAGGCTGTCGGGCATGAATCTATAACTACCTTGGCATCTTCTTTGCTCATTTTGGTTTTCTGGCCTCCTCGGTTTCGAGTGTTCGCGCCTCTAATTATAACCATTGTGCCTTGCCCGTCAAGGTTGCGTGCCCTCGGCTCAGCTTACTCAGGGTGTACTCTGGCTGCCTTTCGCTATGGACCTTCAGCCTCGCTCGCTGACTTTCGACGACGGGAAGATTTACGGCTCTTTTCGAGGTATTCATCCAGCATCCTGAGGCTATATCTGCGATGGCCGCCAGGAGTGCGGAAGGGAATCAAACCTCCCTCGTTCTCCATCCTTTTCAGGGTGTACAGGCTCACCCGCAGATACTCGGCGGCCTCCTTCGCGGTAAGGATGGTCATTTCCTGGTCTAACATTTCCTCTTCCGCCATATCCACCCTCCTACTTATGGCGGAGTGGCAAGTGGATGGTGGACGCCGTCCTCCTACCCAGCCCGCTTGCCATCTCACGGCTTCTCTTCGATTCACATTTTATCACAATACAGCAAGCATGTCAATAGCTGTATTCCACGCCTCGAAGTCTGTCCCAGCCATAACAAAAAGCGCACGGTACCTCGACGGTGTCCTGCGCTCTCGTCTTGCCCAAATGAGAATTGCTTACATCAGATCCCCCAGCGGGCCCAGGCTGAGGTTCAGCACTTCATCCTCCAGGCCGAAGATTAGTTTTAGTTCCTCCATGCGCGCGTCCAGTTTCATGAAGGTCTGGCCCAGCCGCTCGATTTCCTCGTCGTCCAGGGAGCCGGCTTCGATGCGTCGCAGGGCCTGGCGCTCCATGAGCTGGCGCAGGAGCTCGATCAGGGTCAGGACCAGCTTGGCCAGCCCGCGTTCTACCCCCTCAGGGTCGGCGTTGACCCGGCGGGGCAAAGGGCTGGTGGCCTGCTCCAGCTCGGTGGCGAAGGTCTCCAGATCGCCTGGGTCATGTAGTAACTTCTCTCCCACTTGGCTATCCAAGTCAGTCACTGGCATCTTTCCTAAGCGTGAAACGTAAAACGTGAAGCGTGATGCGTGAATTCACGTTTGGCGTTTCAGGTTTCATTCACTGTCACAAAGTTGTAGGCGGGCCAGGGGCCGGTGCAGAGGAAGCGCAGCGCAGGGTAGGTGGCGCCGAGGGCTTCCACTTCCCGCCGAAAGGCCGCCACCTGGTCCCGCTCCACCAGGTAGGCGGCCGTCAACAGCAGGCGAGGGGTGATCAGCACTTGCCGCGTGCTCTCCGCCGCCAGCCGGGCCAGGGGGGTGTGGATCTCCCCGGCCAACGCCTCCGCCCGCTGTCGCCAGGCCTGCCGCTGACGCTCCTCCTCCAGGCGAGCCAGCAAATACGCTCGTCCACTGTTCTCCTGAGTTCCTCTCAGTTCCCCTGAGTGTCGCTGGGGAACTCTGGGGAACTCATGGGAACTCGGAGGAGTCGGGGATTGGTCAGCCTCCCATAGCACCCGCAGGCTCAGCTCCACCCGACCACGCACCCGTTCCAGGGTGGCCACGAAGTCGGCGTAGTGCTCCGCCAGGACGGCCTGAACTGCGTTGTCGTCGGCCAGCATGGTACCGAAGCGCACGGGCAGGACGGCGCGGTCGGCCATCAGAGCCTCCTCCACCGCCTCGTGCCGCCACAGGTTGTCCTCCGTCGGTGGCACCTTGGCTGTGGCCAGAGGGCTGACTACGGCGGCGATGTCCTGGTGGGTCACACTGAAAAGAGAAGTGCCCTCCAGTCCAGGCTCGGCGGGCACGGGTAGCTCAGGTCGGTCGGTGATGGCGTAGAGGTATATCATGTCGCAGGTCACAAGTCGCGCGCTTGACGTTTCACGTTTCACGTTTCACGTCCCACGCTGATTGCCGAACGGCTGCCATGCTCCGCATCTGCTCGGCCTTTTCTATCGAGGTCAGGAGCACCTTCAGGCCCAGGTAAATGAGGTCCACGTCGGCCACGGAGATGGTCACGTCGCCAAACAGGATGACCCCCTTGTCGAGGATACGGTCCAGCAGGTCCAGCAGAGTGACCTCTTTCTCCTTGGCCACCAACTCACTCATGGGCAACTCTCTCCTCGAGGCCAATGGATACGAAGTTATAGGGCGGCCAGGGGCCCGTCATCTCGTAGACGAATCCCAGGTCGCCGTGCTCCTCTGCCAGCCTTTCCAATTCAGCCCGAAAGGCCGCCAGTTGATCCTCGGCCACCAGGTAGGCTCCGTTCAGAACCATCGCCTCTTTGCGGCCGGTGAGCTCCCTGCTCTGCAAGGGGTTGATGACGGACTCTTCGGCGTGATTGGATAGACGGTCGTGACTGCGCTGAGCATATTCGTCACTGGCCCGCTCCACCTCCTCGGCGATGGCCTCGTCCATCTTCTTCTTCAAGAAGTACGCCGCCCCCCTTGACTTCCGCTCCATCTCCGCCCTGAGCTCCTTGACCCTATCGCTGGCCTCTCCAACCCTCTGGGCCAGGGTCTCCCCATCACAGAAAACCTTGACCCCCCACTCCTGCTTGCCCGCCAGCCGCCCCAGGGCCTCCACAAAATCGTCGTAGTGCCGGGCCAGCATCTCCTGCACGCCGCTCTCGCTGCGATAGATGGTGCAGAACCTCATGGGGACGAGGGTGTGGCTGCCCAGCACCGCCTCGAGGACGCGCTGGTGGGCCAGCACCTTGGCCTCCACCCACTTGATGTCATTCAGATTGGCCTCCAATGCCTCCTGGCCGAACTCTTGCAGCGACACTTGGCTCACGACAGCCTGGATAGCTTGATAAGGCAGAGCGTAGACGGGATGGGCCGGGTCAATGCCTTTGGAGAAACCGGGTTTTTCGGAAAAAACCTGGTTTCTTTCCCCAACACTGCCCACGATGCCGTAGACGTAGTAGCCATGACCCTCTTCCTCTCTACTCGGGACACTTGGTTCCTGCTCGGCTGGGGGCTCCTGCACCTCCTCGGTCTCAACGGGAGACACCTTGACCTGACTCAAAAGCCTCTCGTTCTCCGCGATCTTTTTTCTGATGGCCTGGATCTCTTGCTGAATCTGCTCCTCAGTCTGTGCCGAGGAGCTGAGGTGCGGAGGTGCAGGGGAGCTTTTCCTGAATTCTTCGGCCCCCTGGCTCTTCGGCTCCCACCCCCCACCGCTCAAGGGCACAGGCATGGCACTGCTGCCGACGCTTTCCAACCCCTCCAGGGCGCGCTCTAGGATAGCCTGAACCATCGTCCCTTTGATGATCGCCTTCGCCTCGGCCAGAGCCTCGTTCCTGGCCTCTTCGATCAAGGCGGCTATCTGCTCATCAGAGAGCTCAGCCAGGCTGTCTTCGAGTTTGCACCTCAAGCGACTGGTCATCTCATCCATTGCTGTCTCCATATTGTAGTGGCGACTTCAGTCGCTTGGGCACCATCTCAGACGACTGAAGTCGTCACTACGAGCAGGCTACCCTATGCCGGCACCTCCATATTGTAGTGGCGACTTCAGTCGCTTGGGCACCATCTCAGACGACTGAAGTCGTCACTACGAGCAGGCTACCCTATGCCGGCACCTCCTGCCGTCGGATCGCAATCAGCAGCGTCTGTTCCACTGTTTCCCTGCTGAAGCGGACTTTCGATTTCGCTCCCTTGCTCCTCTGCTCCTCTGCTCCCTTGCTCCCTTGCTCGGCGTAGGCGGTGAGGAGCTCGTAGGCCTGGGTCAGCTCGGCCATGCGGGCTTCGGCCTGGGGGTCGTCGGGGTTGTGGTCGGGATGTACCTGGCCAGCCAACCGGTGGTAGGCCCGCCTGATCTCGCCAGGGGTAGCCATCTCTCCCAGGCCCAGGCGGCGCCGGGCCTCGTCAACCATCTCGAAGGAGGGCACTTCCACCTCCACGGTGGCGAAGCTGTAGGGCGGCAGGGGCCCTACGCAGCGGAAGGTGAGCTGGCCCTCGAACTCCTCGTCCAACAGCTCTAACTGCTGGTTCAGCGCCTCCTGCCCAGCCTCATCCACCAGCAGGGCCACGTTGGCTACCATGCTGTCGCCCATGGGAGGATTGATCACCAGATCCAGGGACACCTGCTTCAACCAATGGGTCAGGTAGTCCCGCAGGGAGGCTCTGCGTTTCTCCAGCGATGCCTGCACCATCTGGCCGATGGCCACCCGCTCGGTCATCGTCTCTTCGGGGGGGTGGCCTTCTACCTGGGCTTTGAGTTGGGCGATGTGCTCCTCCTGGCCGATCTCCTGGAAAACCTGTTGGAGGTTCCACAGGACCACTACTTCCATCTGCACCCGGTCGGCGAACTGCTCCAGGGTGGTGCGGAAAAGAGTCTCTCCCTGCGCCAGGAGGCGATGCACCCAGGATTCGGCGGGCAGGACGGTACCGAACTTCACCGGTAGGAGAGGGAAATCCTGCATCACCGCCTCGACGACGCGTTGGTGGGCCACCAGATAGTGGGCCGCCTGGTCTCGTTTCAGACCTCGGTAATCCCCCAGGGGGCTGGCGCTGACCACAGCGGCGAAATCGCGATGCGGGACGGTGTAAACCTCGTCGTGCTCGTCGTCCATTCCAGCTACCTCATCAAAGATCACCCGACTGCTTGTGGGGATGATAGCGTACACGTACGTTGCGGTCATCTTCGTGACTCTCCTTGATTTCAAACAAACGGAAGCGAGGGGAACGCTTGGTTGCCTTTTCTGGTTTTCTATGCTATAATCTCATTGCCCGACAGTCGCTTCCCAAAGGACCATCAAGTGCACGAAACAAGCTATGTCATCAATCTAAGCCCCGACGGGAAGAACCGTTATCGCCATTATCATGTATCTGAGAAGGGACAAGTCATCGAATTTCGGATTCAATACGAGGCATACCTTGAAGGGCGGTGGCGTGCCATCGTGAGATATGATACCGCACACGGGTTTGCCCATCGCGATGTGATGCACCCAGATGGAACCCAGACCAAGACGTCTTTTCAGCCCCTTGATTATGCGACCATGTTGACCTCTGGCGAGAGAGACCTGAAGAGAAACTGGGCAAACTACCGTGAAGACTACATCAGGGACATGAGAAGGAAATGAAATGCTAACAAAAGATGAGATCATTGAAAGGAACATAACTCTAAGCTTCGAGTTCAGCCTCTATGTGATGGAGCATCCTTCCTTTGCCAGGCAGATCCCTAAGGGCGCTCAGGTTGTGCTCTTGCCCAAGGATGACCCTGAGCTATGCGAGATCAATAGACAGGCGGCCGAAAAAGCCAGGATGATTGATGATGAACCGAATCGTCCCACGGTCTATGTAGAGATCGAGCGTCTTCGGCCGATTCGCTCTCGCCTGGTTGGGCCCCGGCTGGTGAGGCCCCCGCACCCGGAAATCCAGCCAGCCTGGCAACCCACCTAGCCCTTCACCCCCTGACTGCTTCCCCCAACGCCCTCTCAAAATGCCGCCTGCCGATCCTGAGCAGAGGTGCGAGGGTGCTGGGGTGGAGAGGTGCTCTCCCTTGCTCCTCCGCTCCTTTGTTCCTCTGCTCCTTTGCTCCCCTGCTCCCCTGCTCCCCTGCTCCCCCGCTCCCCTGCCCCCCTGCTCCCTTGCTCCCTTGCTCCTCCAGGTACTCACGGATGGCTAGCATGGCCGCCTGGCGGCAGAGGCCCTCAATGTCAGCCCCTACCATCCCCTCGGTGCGCTCGGCCAGCTCCGCCAGGTCCACGTCCGGGGCCAGGGGCTTGCCTCGGGTGTGCACCCGGAAGATAGCCAGGCGGGCCTCTCGGTCGGGCACGGGTAGCTCTACCAGCACCTCGAAACGACCGGGGCGCAGGAGGGCCGGGTCCACGATGTCCAGGCGGTTAGTCGCTCCCAGCACTACCACCCCTTTGAGTTCCTCGATGCCGTCCATCTCGGCCAGGAACTGGCTGACCACCCGTTCGGTGACGTGGGAATCGGAGCCGGCTCCGCGGCGGGGGGTCAAGGCGTCTATCTCGTCGAGGAAGACGATGCAGGGAGCCGCCTGGCGAGCCTTGCGGAAAACTTCTCTCACCGCCCGTTCCGACTCGCCGACGTACATGCTGAGGAGTTGCGGTCCTTTCACGGCGATAAAGTTGACCTCACTCTCCTTGGCCACGGCCTTGGCCAGCAGTGTTTTGCCCGTCCCCGGCGGGCCATGAAGCAGGATGCCCTTGGGGGGAGTGGTATGGACGTGGGCAAAGAGAGGGCCGTGCTGAAGAGGCCACTCCACTGTCTCTACCAGCAGACGCTTGACCTCCTCCAGCCCGCCGATGTCGTTCCAGCCCACATCGGGCACCTCGGTGAAGACTTCGCGGATGGCCGAGGGCTCCACCTCGGCCAGGGCGGTCAGGAAGTCGGACGACGTCACCTCCAGAGCCATGAGCTTCTCGTAGGGGATGTGGACCTGGGCGAAGTCAATGTCGGGCATCAGCCGGCGCAGGGCGCTCATGGCCGCCTCGCGGCAGAGGGCTTCCAGGTCGGCGCCGACGAAGCCGTGGGTGATGGCCGCCAGTCGCTCCAGGTCTATGTCTTCGGCCAGGGGCATGCCCCGGGTGTGGATGTCCAGGATCTCCCGCCGGCCATCTTTGTCGGGGACGCCGATGGCGATCTCGCGGTCGAAGCGGCCGGGGCGGCGTAGAGCTGGATCGAGGGTGTTGGGGATGTTGGTAGCGGCGACGACGATCACGTGGCCCCGCGACTCCAGCCCATCCATCAGGGCCAGGAGCTGAGCGACCACGCGGCGCTCGACCTGGCGGTCGCCGCTCATCTCCTCCCGCTTGGGGGCAATGGCGTCAATCTCATCAATGAAGATGATGGCCGGAGCATGGCGGCCGGCCTCTTCGAAAATGCTCCTTAGATGTTTTTCCGAAGCACCGTACCACTTGTCAATGATCTCCGGCCCGTTAACATGGACGAAATGGGCGCTGGTCTCCTGGGCCACGGCGCGGGCGATGAGGGTCTTGCCGCAGCCGGGCGGGCCATGAAGGAGCACCCCCTTGGGCGGGTCAATGCCCAGCCGCTCGAAGACCTCCGGGTAGCGTAAGGGCAACTCGATCATCTCGCGGATGCGGCGGATCTCGCGGTGCAGCCCGCCGATGTCCTCGTAGGTGATGGCGCCCCGTTCTCGCGCGGCCCCTTCGCCAGCAATGCGGATAGCTGTGGCGGGGCCGATGAGCACGGGACCGGCCGGTGCCGTCTCGGCCACGGTGAAGGTCTGGGCGCGGGTGCCAATGAGATCCACACGCACCCGGTCGCCGGGCACTACGGGGATGCCGTCCAGCAGGCGGGCCAGGTAGCGGGCCTGGGCCGCGCCCCGCGAGGTCCGCAGGGCCTCCACGGGCGTCAGCACCACCGTGCGGGCCGGCTGCACCTGGACCGGGCGCACCGTCACCCGCTCGTCCAGCCCGGCGCCGGCGTTGGCCCGCAGGATGCCATCCATCTGGATCAAGCTCTGGCCCCGTTGGGCGGCGTAGGCGGGCATGGTCCGGGCCACGGTGGGCCGCTTGCCGGCAACCTCCACCACGTCGCCGATGCTGACCCCCAGCCGTTCCAGGTCCTGAGGGTCCACGCGGACCAGCCCCCGGCCCGCGTCCTTGGGCAGGGCCTCCGCCACCCGTAGGGAAAGGGTTCGGTCTTCAACCGTCGCATTTGCCCGACTCATCATTGTCCTTTCAACTGGGGACAGAACTCACCCCAAGGTTTTTGCCTGCATCTATCTGCGTCCTGCCCATCTACCTCGTCGCTCGTTCCGGATGAGCCGCATGGAGACGACTCCCTTGCCCAGGCAGTAGCGGCAGGAGAGGACGCTATCCGGGTATTCGTAGTCCGCCTCCCGTCCCGAGCCGCCGCAGCGAGGACAGGTGGTTGCATCCCTGGGCACCTCGTTGACGCCGATCCCCCGGCAGGTGGTGCAGGTCAGGCGGGAGAAGGGATGCACCCCCGTACCCTTGCAGTAGGCACAAGCTGCGATGGGCTGGCGAAGGGTATGGTGCCCTCGCCCACCACAGACCTGGCACCGGGACTGGGGGGACGGGATACCGAAGGGGTCTTTGCCTCGACCCCGACAAAAGGCGCAGAGCACTTCGATCCTTTCAGGTGCTTTGCTCTTACCCATGCAATGTACCATCAGTATTCCAAAGTTGTGGCGAAGCCTCTATTCTCCTGGCGCTGTCGCTTCACCGCCTCGATCTGGCGCTCATGCCATTCGATCTGGCGCTGGAGGTCGGCCTTGCGGATGATGCTCGTTCTTTCCAGTTCCCCCAATTCCTTCTCCAGCCTGTTTTTCTCTTCCTCCAGCCGGCGCTGTTGCTCAGCCAGGTGCAGGTCTTTTTCGTCGGCTGTTTCTTGAGGGGGCTGCCGGGACTTCCCTCGGGCTGCCCTCGCCTCTGCCCGGTGTACATAGGCTTCGAACTGGGCCATGACCCTTCTTTCCCAAGACACAGTCTTCCTCCTAAGCGCTCCGCCACATCAGTACTCCAGGGTAACCTTCCCCGAGCCGTAGCCACGCCGTCCACGGCGGGGGCGCCTTTTGGCTGGCGGCAACTTCTGGGCTCGTTCGGCCGAGATGACCCCCTTGCCCCGGCAGGTCAGGCAGGGGAGCTGGCTCTCGCCGAGCACTGCGGGCTCCACCCCCGTCCCGCCGCAGGGTGGGCAGGGGACGGCGTCTTCCTCTACGGCCACCCAGCCCACGCCACCGCAGACGCCGCAGGTGAGGGCGCTGCCGCGCTGCTGCAGACCGCTGCCCCGGCAGTAGGCACAGCGCCTGGTCGGCGCGGACAGGGAGACCGTCCCCGCCCCCCGGCATACCGGGCAGACAGCCCCCCTCGAGCGGCCTGTGCCCCGGCAAAAAGCGCAGGTTACCTGGACTCTTTCCTTCTCCATCAGACACTCCTCTCCTATCGCTTGCCGATAGATGGTGGCAGATAGCCGATAGCCGGTAGCTTTTATCTACATCCAACCATTTGCTATCTGCCATCTGCCATCCGCCATCTGCTATCTGCTATTTGGCTATGACCCCTTTGCCCCCGCAACAGTCACAGGACAGGGGGCTGTCCGGCCAGATGTAGTTGGCGTAGTCGGCGGCCCGGCCGGTCCCGCCGCAGCAGGGACAGGTCACCGCGTCATCGGGGATCTCCACCGTGCCCACACCGCCGCAGGTGGTGCAGGTCATGCGGGAGAAGGGATGCACCCCCGTGCCCCGGCAGAAGGCACAGAGGGCCGTGGGCGGGTAGAGCGTCCGTCTTCCCGTCCCGCCGCAGACCTGGCAGGTAGCCAGGGGAGACAGGATGCCAAATGGATCCCGGCCCTTGCCGCCGCAGAAGGCGCAGGTCACCTCCACCGCGGCGGTCGTCTTCTCTGGGTTTGCTCTCGTCATGCTGCCACCTCCATTCTTGCCTCCAGGCGATCAAGCCGCTCCCGGAGCAGGTAGTTCTCCTCCTCCAGTTGGTGGGCCCGGGAGGAGAGGTAGGGATCGCTCTCCCACCAGTTGATGCCCATCTCCATGGCCTTGTCTACCGAGGCCACCAGCAGGCGCAGCTTGATGTTCAGTAACTCCACATCCACCAGGGAGATGGTGATGTCCCCGGCGATGACAATGCCCTTGTCGAGCACGCGCTCCAGGATGTCGGCCAGGTTGGTGGCCTGGATAGAGTGCTCCATACGTGGATTTGGCATAATGTCCTCCTCTCAGGCGTGAAACGTGAAACGTGAGGTAGCTGTTTACGTTTTATGCATTACGTTTTACGTCCAGGCGCCCGGCCTTGATGACCAGGCTGGCTGTCTTGTGGCGTAATTCTGAGAAATTGCGGCACAGGCGGCAGTCCAAGCTTTTCCCATCGTACTGCTCGCAGGCCAGGAGCACGTCCACCGCCTCGATGAGGGCTTGAGCCCAGGGCGCTTTCTCGGCCGCTGTCCGAGCGTGGTTGATCTCCTGGGTCAGGTGGGCGATCTCCTCTTCCTGCCTGGGGAAGAGGCCGATGGGGCAGTGGATGCTCGCCTGTCTATTCATCTTTCTTCTCACAGAATATCGCCCTCGGGGGTCACCTGGTGCCCATTCCAGCGTTGGAATCGGGCTGCTCGCTCCAGGCGATCGTACACCGACAAGGCCATGTGGAATTGCCGTTTCTCCTCAAATATCCCAGCAATGGCTACCAGCCTGTCCACCGCCGCCTCCGCCTCTTCGCTTTCGGGATAATAGGCCACGATCTTCAGATAAGGGGTCAGGGCGTGGTGGAGCCACCCCTCTTCCTCGTAGATTCTCCCAATTCGCAGCAGCGCGGCGCTGGCCGCCTGGGAGATGGCCGCAGCAAGCTCTTCGTTGATCATCGTCAGGCCTCCTTTTGATCTATTACTGGCCCTGCTAGTCCAGACCCTAAGGGTTTTCAGAAACCCTTAGGGTCTGAGAAGCTGCCTCCAACCGGTCGAATACCGATATAGCCATGTGATGCTGTCCCCTCTCGCGCATGTCCTCGGCAATGGCCAGCACCTTTTCGGTGGCTACCGAGGCCTCTTTACTGTTCGGGTAGCGCTCAATGAGTTTCAGGTAAGGGGCCAATGCCTGGTGCACCTTCCCCTGTTCGTCCAAGGCGCTCGCCACCCTCAGCAGGGATGCGCAGATGGCCTCGGGAATGGACTCTTGTTTCTGTTTTGCCATGATCATCCTCCTTCGCTCGGACCTGTCGGTTACGCTTCTTGCTCCATTAATTCCTGGCGCAGGTACCGCTTTGTGCGTTGGTAGCTGACTAGATTGCCTTCGTGATCTAACAGGACTTTATAGCTAGCCAGCACGTCGGTGGCCTCGGGGATACGCTTTAACTCGATCAAGTCCACGGTGACGTGCCAGCCCTCCTCATCTTTGGCGAGGGCCGACACCGTGTCGGGCTTGAGCCCGGTGAGCCGGGCTAGCTGTTCCTTGGCTCGTTGTGCGATTTCTGGTCCGGTCATCATAGCGTCCTCCTAAAGTGAAATGTGATGCGTGATGCGTGAAACGTGATGCGTGAAACGTGATGCGTGATGGTTACGTTTCACGTTTTACGTTTCACGCTCTGTGGCCTGGCGTTCTCGGATGATCCTGAGCCGCTCCAGCAAGGCCTCTTCGGCCTCCAGATACTCCTCTTCGCTGATTTCCCCCAGGTCGTAGCGCAGTTCAAGCTCCATGAGTTGGCCACGCACGGCGTCCTCGTCATATAGCTCCTTCTCGACCTGCTCGTTCACCTTCTCGGCGATCCAGATGACGCCTTTGATGGGGCCCAGTACGGGAAAAGTCAACAGGTCCATCAAGAAACCCATGTTTCAACTCCGATCGCGTGATGCGTGAAACGTGATGCGTGAAGCGTGACGGTTACGTTTCACGTTTCACGTTTCACGTTTCACGTTTCACGTCTTCACGGTTCACTCTGGCTCATCCCAATGGACAACAATGTTGACAAAGTTGTACGGGGGCACGGGACCAACGTACTTGAAGATGAGCCTCTTCCCCATCTCTTCGTCGAGCTTTTCCACTGTTGCGTCAAACTCCGCCTGACGATTTCCATCTACCAGAAAGGCGGCGTTAAGGACCATGCGGTCAGTGATTACCTTGTTGACACGGGTCTCGTAGACCAGGGGACGCAGGGGGGTGAAGATCTTCTCTGCATCCTCGTCCCGTTTCTTCCACATGGCCGCCTCGATCATCTCCCCCAGGCGGATACGCTCGTAGTAGGTCTCCTCGGACGGACGGCCCATCAGGCTATCGCGCAAGCGGCGGATGGGTGGGTTCTCTTCCACGATCTCGCTGAAGATGACATCTTCGTACCAGAAGGCCTTCAGGCCCAGCTCCACGCGATCTTTCATCTCCTGGAGAAGGCCGTGGAACTCGCCGAAGCGTCTCTTGAGCAGTTTCTCCCGGATGGCTTCCACGCCCGGGGCTACTGTGCCGAAGCGCACCGGCAGGATGGTGAACTCCTGCATCACTTCTTCCAGCACCAGGGTGTGGGCCATCATGTTGCGCCGGCTGCTGTCGTATTCAACGATGGGGGAGTCGCTGACCACCGCCGCCAGGTCCTCAAAGTGGACGGTGTGGACGATGTCGCCCCGCTCACCGATGCCCAGGGTGGTGAACTGGCGGGGCTCAGGGCAGCGAATGATGCAGTACATGTATTTTCCTATGGGGGTTTCTGGTTCGGGCATGGTTCTACTCCGTATTGCGTATTGCGTATTGCGTATTGCGTATTGCGTACCGCA
>Ga0194111_10003013_pt1 | contig 20214 bp, 20 predicted proteins | sample TA2KigC300mmetaG_FD_146194 | JGI IMG/M metagenome (GOLD analysis project Ga0194111, IMG submission 146194) | Freshwater microbial communities from Lake Tanganyika, Tanzania - TA2015033 Kigoma Deep Cast 300m | ecosystem: Environmental > Aquatic > Freshwater > Lake | place: Tanzania: Lake... | reverse complement strand
GACGATCAGGAGCACGTGCCCTTCGTAATCCAGCAAATTCTCTGGGCTTCCATCGAGGCGGCTTAGATGAAGACTGGGCAGGCTCATGGGTCTCTCCAAAAACAGCTTACTTGCAGTTGGGGTCAAAGCCGGTCTTGAGCCTTGCTAGCTTCTTCTCGGTCTCTGTCATGGTCTCACCGGACTGGGCGGCGGGATCTGGACATTTCGATTGCCCCTTGTCGCCGCAACCCGCGAGAAACAAGAAAGAAAAAAGCAGGTGAACGTATGACTTGGTCGGCATATCAAGTGTGTGGATCAGGCACTGTTCACTTCGTCATAAATCTTAGAAGCCAATCAATAGAGCGCTTGTGTGCGTGATCAGTGGCCAACTTCTCCTCTGCAGTTTGATCACGGCGAAAATCGAAGGCTCGTCGAGCGAGCGGGTAAGACTGATACTCAACTGGCACGCCTCGCTCCCAGAGGGCGTAGAAGGCCCGACCCATGTTAATTCTTCTTATCTCAAAATCTTGCTCCCCGACAAGCATGAGCATTGGTGATCGTATGACGGAGATCTCGGGAGCGACTCGATAGATTTGATCGGGCTCCGGCGCATTTGGGTCTTGCATATGTCCGTAATAACTTACGATTGGCCCAATTTCGTTGGGCTTTTTGGCCGCAAGTCGAATTGCATAGTAGGGTCCTCTGGATTTGCCCACAATCCCCACGGGCTGCCGCCGACTTAAGGGGTGGTTTTGCAAATAACTCAGGGCGGCCTCGACATCCTTTTCTGTGATTGGGTCATGGGGCACAGGCCACCTCTCCAACATGCGTCCGGTCTGCCAGTCTGGTGCGACAACTAGAAAGCCAGCTTTTGCCAACTGCAGAACATGCGATTGGTCGACATCTTCGTAGCCCCTTCGGGCATGAATGTAGAGAACGGGAGGGAAGGGTCCCTTCTCTGCTGGGATTGCCACCTCGACTGGGATCATCGTTCCATCGAACGACTTGACTTCCACCCGCTGCACTGTTGCTGAACCTGAGGCACCCTGGCTAAAACAAGAGGCGGCAAGTAAAAGAGAGACGAACATCAGCGAAGTCGAGAGAGTTTGCATTTATGTCTCGTTAGCCTTTAGCGTTAAAGCGAAGCTGACCAATTGTTCTTGCTGTCTTTCTTAGGCTACTTGAGGACAACCCACGTAGCAATAGTGATAATCAGCACGCTGGCTCATCTCTGGACGCAACACATTCTCAGTTGGGCAATTAGGGAATCGATGAAGGGCTACAGCACTTTTGATACAGCGGATTGGGCAGATACGCAGATCGCCTCGAATGCCGCCATGGGGGTGGCTGGCCTAGTGCAAACCGCTGCTGCGGCCATGGCAAAGCTTGTATTTCTTGCCCGATCCGCAGGGGCAAAGCTCGTTGCGGCCAACCTTATCGGGATTACGAGTCGGCTCCCGGCGAATGACACTGGGTAGCTGACCTCCCGCCATCTTTTTCCTGCGCTGCTCAAGATAGAGTGCGTGGACGTTTCGGGCCGTGTCCGCCAATCCGGCGGCCAGTTCTCGATGTTCGTCCAACGACAGGTTTTTCTTCTCGAGCACTTCCCAGCCCTCCTCGGTGCCATAGAGGATGATGGTCGACAGCCAGTCGGGTTTGCCAACGGTGACCAGCAGCCAACCCTCGGGGTCGAGCTGCACCCCCTTCATGTAACCCATGCACCATTCGTCCAGGATGGGGATCGGGTCTCCGTGGTTTGGGTTTTCCATCAGCAGCGGCTCATATGCCTCAGGGGCCTGCTGCAGCGTTCGAGCGATGTCGTTCATGTGGCGAATCATTAACCCGATGATGTGCTGCGCTTGGGCCTGGTTTGTGAACGCTGGTGTGTCCTCGCCGCGCTCCATGTCCCACACCCATCGCATCCACTCGCTGGGCATGATGGTCTTTGGCCCACTGACGATCGCAGTAAGAAAACCATCCAGCATCGCTACGTCCATGGACTCTTCAATTCCCTCTGCGTTTATTAGGAATTGGTCGAGTTCTTCGATCTCCTCGTCGGTCAATGGCCCTTGGTCGAATCCGCCTATCAACGTGGGTAACCTGTCGGAAGGGGGTGGCGTCGCGGGCCGAGCGTGTCCGAGTTCACCAAAAGGACCTCGAAGACGGCCAAACACTCACGCAGAGATGGAAATACTAATGGCCTTGGGCCCACTTCCCCCATGCTCAAGTTGTTCAGCAATGGCGCGAAGAGCAAGGACTTCTGAACGAGCCATCGCCTCCTCGGGCGTGTTGCCGTAGGCCAATGCACCGGGTAGCTCTGGGATCTCTGCAATCCAACGCCCGTCGTCTTCACGTTCATATTCGATGCTGAAATTCATGTCTATTCCTTGGGGCAGGTAACGGTTCGTCTGCTTGAGCTAGTGAGTCTTTGTCTCACGTCGCAATTATGCGGTCTCAGAGAGCCAGTGGGCAACTGTCGCGATAGGGCATCTCGCCCAGACCCTCCCCCCAACCACCCCCTCCTCGGGGGCAGGGACTGCTCGTGAACTGTCCGGAAACAGGACAGCAAAAGAAGGGGCCCTGCTCGGTGAAGAGTCTAAACGTGACTCGTCGGCGTTGACCCGCAGAAGCCTCATCGTGGTGTTTGTGTTGCTCCTCAAGACTCCGCGGCTCCCGCGCAACTCCAGGGCAACCCATTAAGCGGCCACTCAATTTGTCTCTCATGAGCTATCTTTACGCACTCTTTTCTCTGGCCTCAAATGTGAAGACTCTGCTTACTCTGCTCATCGCTTCCATGGGTGGGTTCTTGGCGAAACTCATAAATATTCCATTGCCGTGGGTGCTTGGGCCGATGTTTATCGTCGCTGCATGTAATCTTCTTGGTTATCCCAGCAGACAGCCTGCACTCGGAAGAAGAGCCGGCCAAATGACTATCGGGATTGCTCTGGGGCTCTACTTCACGAGTAACGTATTTGTTGAATTAGCAAGCCTCTTGGTTTGGTTGCTATTGGGTGCAGCTTTCTCAATTCTTCTAACAATCATCTTTGCTAGGTTCTTCCAGGGGCTCACAGGCGCCAATGCGATGACCGCAACTTACGCATGCGCGATCGGTGGAGCGAGTGATATGGCGACACAGGCTCAGCGGTTTGGGGCAGACCCCATTACTGTTGCAATAGCCCATGCCGTAAGAGTAATGATTGTTGTAACAGTCATTCCGTTCGTAGTTGCGTCGCATGTAGTCGAGTCGGCCTCGGTTTCAAACTCGGTGCAATTGCTCGGTTTAGTCGAGACTGCATCAGGTAACGCACTAGAACTAGGAAAGATTGACGCTCTTTCGCTAATTGTTATTTTTTTTGTTAGCGTTGTAGTGACAAATCTTGTCAAAAAAATCCCAGTTCCAAACCCCTGGGTTCTTACGCCATTATGCGTGGCAGCTGCCTACGCTTTATCGGGCAATGAAGTTCGACTGCCTGAGTCAGTCGTTAATGCAGGATCGATTCTGATCGGCTGGAATCTTGGACAGCATGCGAGCCGCGATTTTATTGGGTCCTCAGCGCGAGTATTAACGACAGCATTTCTGGTCACTGTTGGGATGCTTCTCTCGTCATTGGGATTCGCCTTCCTGGTAGCTTGGGGAACTGGCATTGAACTTGTCTCTGCCGCGGTTGCGACGTCCCCCGGCGGAATTGCCGAGATGGCTATTACTGCCAAGGTAATGGGTATCGGCACACCCACAGTTACTGCCTTTCATTTGACTCGGATGTTGGTAGTCATAATTTTCATAAAGACCTTGGCAGATTGGTTGGTAAAGGTTCGTTGGCTCAAATGATTTGGGCCTGAAGCCTTCGTTTTCTTACTCGGTAGCATAACGCCCGGCAATAGTGCTGGCCGGTTTTCTTCATCTCTTTTTTCAAAAAATTGTTAAGGGAAAACCTTAGTGGAAAACTTGTGCCCACCTCTCTAGCCTTACTTCGCTAGCTCCTCTGAGAGCAATTTGGACGACTAATAGTGTTCGGAGAATAAATATGATTGCAACGTGTTCGAAAAGAGATTTCTTGAAGGCTTCTGGTGCTGTCATCGCATGGTCATCCTTCCCCGCCTGGGCACAGGGGAAGCCGATGTTCGAATCGATTAACATGTTTATTCCAGCTGCTCCCGGCGGGGGTTGGGATAGTACTGGTCGAGCCATCGAGCGAGCTGCAAAGGCGTCGGGGCTAGCAGGGAGCATGCAGTTTGAAAACGTTGGTGGTGCTGGTGGAATGGTTGGGCTCCCTCGGTTTGTCAATCAACGCAAGGGACAGGGCAACAGCCTCATGGTCGGGGGCTCCGTCATGGTTGGTGCAGCAATCGCCAACAAGAGTCCAGTTACCATGGTTGATGTTACCCCGATAGCTCGGCTCACCGAGGAGGCCGGAGTTATCGTTGTCCCTGCGACTGGAAAGATTAAGACATGGAATGAATTGATCGCCGCTATTCGCGAGAACCCCAAAGCTGTCTCCGTTGCGGGTGGAAGCGCTGGAGGAACAGATCACATCATTTTAGGTTTAATGATCAAAGCTCTTGGGCGAAATCCAAAGGACGGCGCTTATGTTGCATTTGCCGGTGGCGGGCCTGCGAATGCAGCAATTATCGGTGGTCAGGTCACGGCTGGAATTTCGGGTTACTCGGAGTTTGAAGAGCAGATCAAAGCAGGTCGTATGCTGGCTTTGGCCACCTCCGGTCGAACAAGGATTCCAGGGGTCAACGTACCGACAATGTCTGAGTTGGGTCTCAACGTTGTGATGGCCAATTGGCGAGGAGTATTTGCTCCTCCGGGAATCACTTCGACCCAGCGCGATGCTCTAACAGACTTCGTTACCCGAGTGGCGAGAACAGAGGCTTGGCGAACTGAGCTAACGACTCGCAAATGGACCGATGCGTTTTTGTCTGACACGCCGTTTCAGCGTGAAGTGCAGTGGGATATTCAGCGAACGACAGCGGTAATGAGAGATCTCGGTCTCGCGTGACGCCGACCAGGGTAGGGTTCCTGCTGATTTCTCTCTGCCTTATCGCGTGTTGGCAGGTTCTCAACATACCCGAGTCAGCCATTCAGATGGCGGTAGGGCCGGCCCTCGCACCTGCATCGATCGTGGGCCTCCTTCTCTGTCTGGCATTCTTGTATACCCTCAGTGCTTGGCGCGGGCGGCAGGTGGATGAGGCATCAGAGCCCAGTCAGGCCGCACTCCCAGGAGCGGCCTACCGCATGTTGGCGCTACTCTCGGGCGGCGTCGTTTTCATGGGTACTGTGTCGTTCGCGGGTTTTGTCCTGCCCGCTACGCTCTGTGGAATGTTGATTGCCCGATCTTTCAACGCGACTCTTGGTCTTAGGTCGTTTCTGATTTGTTCGTGCATCTCGACTGGTTTCTGGTTCTTATTCAATCCGATGTTGGGTGTCGGGATTGGACCTGCTACCCCCTTTGGATTCTAGTTAGGTATGGAGGCTCTTGACGCCTTGATGGGAGGGTTTGCCTCAGCCCTCACGCCGACAACGCTTTTATGGGGATTCGTGGGTTGCTTGGTCGGTACGATGGTTGGTGTCCTGCCCGGACTGGGCCCAGCACTGACCATTGCTCTTTTGTTGCCTCTCACTTATCACGTTCCTGCGACCAGCATGTTTGTGATGTTCGCTGGCATCTATTACGGTGCGGCCTACGGAGGTTCCACCACCTCCATTCTCCTTAACACGCCGGGCGAAACTGCATCGGTTATCACCTCACTCGAGGGAAACAAAATGGCACGCCAGGGCCGAGCGGGGCAAGCCCTCGCAACTGCAGCTATCGGAAGTTTTGTGGCTGGGACGATAGGCACTCTGGCCCTCACGCTTGTAGCCCCTTTCGTAGTTGAGATCGCTCTTGCTTTTGGGCCGGCGGAGTACTTTAGCCTTATGGTGCTGTCACTTGTTGCTGTCTCGGCGGTGCTGGGTAAGTCGTTGCTTCGCGGTCTTATTGCGTTAGGTTTAGGTTTGCTAATCGGAATGGTTGGCATTGATTTGCAGACAGGGCAGATGCGTTTTACCTTTGGGCAACCTGAATTACTTGACGGTATTGAAATTACAGTAGCTGCTGTGGGTTTGTTTGCTGTGGGGGAAGCTCTTTATCTCTCATGGCAGGGACGAAGCACCAAACCAGAGGCTCTTATGAAGCTCTCGGGCAGCTTATGGCTTAGCGCTGGGGACTGGGCGCGATCTTGGAAGGCATGGCTTCGGGGTGCATTTTTGGGATTTCCAATCGGTGCAATGCCAGCCGGGGGTGCAGAGTTGCCCACGCTACTCTCGTACTACACCGAAAAAAAGTTAACAAAATACCCTCAGGAATTTGGAAAGGGAGCTATTGAGGGGGTTGCTGGACCGGAGGCTGCGAATAATGCATCGGCAGCGGGGGTCTTGATGCCACTGCTCACGCTAGGAATTCCAACATCGGCAACGGCCGCCGTTATGCTATCGGCCTTCGAAGGATACGGGATTCAGACTGGGCCACAGCTCTTTACAAATAATGCTGCTTTGGTCTGGACGCTTATTGCGAGCCTTTACATAGGGAATGTAATCTTGTTGATCTTGAACCTGCCTCTAGTGGGTTTGTGGGTCAAGCTTTTAAAGATTCCACCGCCGTGGCTTTATGCGGGGATCATTATTGTCTCAATAATCGGAGTTTACGGAGCGGGAAACTCGATATTCAATGTAGCGTTGTTATTCGTATTTGGTCTTCTTGGGTACCTCATGCGACGGTTTGATTTTCCAGCGGCTCCAGTCTTGCTTGGTCTTATTCTCTCTCCCATGGCAGAGCAGTCAATGCGCCAAGCGCTCACGATTAGCCAAGGCCAGTGGAGTACATTTGTCACACGCCCCATCTCTGCAGGGCTCTTAGCTGTCTCTGTCCTCCTCCTAGTTGCCCCTGCAGTCTTACGTGCTGTTAGAAGGTGAGCGATGGACGTCAACGTAACTGAAGTGGGCCCAAGAGACGGACTGCAGTCGATTCGAAACATTCTCCCAACTCACAAAAAATGTGAATGGATTGATGCACTTGCTTGCGCGGGACTGAGGGAGATTGAGGTAGGTTCATTTGTCTCGGCAAGGCGTGTCCCGCAGTTGGCGGACACCGCTGAGGTGGTCTCGTACGCGAGGGGCATAGTTGGTCTTGATGTTGTCGTATTGGTTCCGAACCTTCAAGGAGCGCATGCAGCCGTTGAGGCTGGCGCTAAGAAATTAACTATGCCTATCTCTGCCAGTGAGGCCCATAGTCTCGCCAACGTTGGCAAGACCTCGGAACAGATGGTGGAGGAGTTAAGACGAGTTAAGGAATACCTCCATTTCAAATCATCGGATTACTCTGACGAGACCTTCGAAGTGGAGGTTGGTATATCTACCTCCTTTGGTTGTAGCCTTGCGGGGAGAGTGTCCGAAGATCATGTGATCGCCCTAGCCGTTGAGTGCGCGAGGGCGGGTGCCACCAGTGTCGGGCTCTCCGACACAACTGGGATGGCAAGCCCCACCCAAGTTCGACGTCTTTTCAGTCGCCTGAAGATAGAACTCGGTGCGCAGGCTGGTGCGGCTCATTTGCACAATACGAGGGGACTCGGATTGGCCAATGCGCTCGCTGCTTACGAGACTGGAGTGAGGTCTTTTGATAGTTCGCTTGGCGGACTTGGTGGTTGCCCTTATGCACCCGGTGCGTCAGGAAACATTGTTACGGAAGATCTGGTCTTCATGTTTGAGGCAATGGGTGTCCGAACGGGCGTGGAATTTGAGGCGCTCTTGAGGGCACGTGAACTCCTAAGAGCCGCCCTGCCTCTTGAACCGCTTTATGGAATGACGCCAGAGGCCGGGCTTCCAAAAGATTTTGTTTGGCCATCTCGTTTTTGAACATGGATAAGAAAACGTTGCCATACGAGGGTCTGCGCATTGTTGAGTTCGCTCATATGGTCATGGGTCCAACATGCGGGATGGTTCTGGCAGATCTTGGTGCAGAGGTTATAAAGATTGAACCCCCCTCAGGAGACAGCACTCGCGTTTTGAGGGGTTCTGGTGCTGGGTTTTTCCCAATGTTTAATCGAAATAAGAAAAGTGTAGTTCTTGACATCAAGACACCAGAGGGACTGGAGGCTGCCCGCCGTCTGATTGGCTCCGCAGATGTTGTGAGTGAAAATTTTAGACCAGGGGTCATGGAGAAACTCGGTCTCGGGTATTCAGCACTAAGGGAGGTAAATCCTCGGCTGGTCTATGTCAGTCACAAGGGCTTTCTTCCCGGCCCATATGAATTCCGAGCAGCGCTTGATGAGGTGGTCCAGATGATGGGGGGGTTGGCCTATATGACGGGGCGGCCCGGAGACCCCCTTAGAGCGGGAGCATCAGTAAATGACATTATGGGGGGGATGTTTGGCGCAATTGGCGCAATGGCTGCACTGGCTCAAAGAGAAAAAACAGGTCTTGGACAGCTTGTGCAATCGGGGTTATTTGAGAACAATGTTTTATTGATGGCCCAGCACATTGCTCAGTATGCTGTAACAGGCGTGCCTCCGCTCCCCATGCCGGCTCGCGTATCCGCCTGGGCTATTTACGATGTTTTTGAAGCCTCTGACGGTAAGAAGATATTTCTAGGCGTTGTAAGCGACACTCAATGGCAGATTTTTTGTCAGTCCCTTGGTTTTGATGAGTTTGCCAAAGATGATCGGTTGAGGACGAATAACGATCGAGTTCGAGAGAGAGATCGAATCCTTCCAGTTGTCAGGGCGAAGCTCACTTCATACTCCCTTGGGGCCCTAGTCGACATCTTTGATTCTGCAGGTCTACCCTATGCGCCAGTCCTAGCGCCGCACGAATTGCTTGATGACCCGCACCTCTTGCAGACTGGGGGGTTCGCTGAGGTTCACCTGAGAGATGGACCTGCTGCTGGAAATACGGCACAACTTGCCCTCCTGCCGATCTTACTCGACGGAGAACGGCCGGGAATCCGTCTTGATCCGCCTCAGATTGGAGAACACTCTAGTGAAATTTTGCTTGACCTTGATTATTCAATCGAAGAAGCTAGGGTGTTGAGTGATCCCGCTATTTAAGCCCCAATCGCCCGGCCCCAGCATCAGGTCGTGCTCGTGAAGTGTCCGGTGAAAGGACAGTAAAAGATTGGGGTCTGCACTGACTAATTTTTAATGTATCGCTGATCGATACGATTAAGAAAGTTGATCCGTAGTTAGGGGCGGTTACATTCGCTCCGGAAACCTCAATTCGCTGAGTTTCCAACCAAGAAGACCATCTCGATGAAAGACCAAGAGAAAGGGGTCGTCAGACGATCCAGCCTTTTTCACCGCAACGACGAATCGGTCGAAGCTTTCGTAGTGGACAGACGTATCAATGTCTGACTTGTTGCTAGTGGACTTGCCTTTTGCACCTTTCTGATCCATCGGCCGCTCACCACGCATAATCGATGCAACACCCTCGGGGGTAACGATTGCATCAACGATGGGGTTGACGAGGGCGGCTCCCAGGGCAAGTCCCAATGCAGCAAATGGGTTGTCGGGATTTCCTTTAGAGAGTAGCTCGCTTGCTAGCTTGGCGTTGATTCCAGCCTTGACGCTCTCTCGCAGAGACGGGAAATTGATGTGACGAGAGAGTTTTGTGGCATTTCGCTCCTCCGCTGCGGACGCCATCTCCTGCGCTACGAGGTGGGGAGTGAAGTAAAACCAAATGGCCGTGCCAATTACTGCGATGGCAGCAAATATTGAGGCTATCGATTTTGTCGTAGTCTTCATGGCTTATGACCCAAGTTTGGCTATCTCCACATATTACCAAGCCCCGAAGTTCCTCGTCTGGCTCAGACCCTCCCCCCGACCACCCCCTGCCCAGCATCAGGCCCTGCTTGGAAACCAAACAGTAGAAACACACAGAAGTAGTTAACAAAGAAGTTAACTACTTTTGGGTCACGCAGTGGGTGAGGTCAGTGCTGTAGGTCACTGAAAGCGCAGGGTTCGAACCTGTGACCCCTGCCGTGTGAAGACGCCAGCCAGTTTTTATTCTCAATGAAAATCAATGGCTTACAGGGATTCTGAACTACTGTAGTTAAAAAGTAATTAACTCACGGGCGTGGGTCCTGCTCAGAACCAGGGTCTGCTCAAGAGCAGGCCCTGCTCGTGAAGTGTCCGGAAACAGGACGGCAAAAGAGCAGACCCTGCTTTTGGAATGTACTCTTGACGACGTGTGGCGACGTGAAACATTCGTGCCGATATTGTTTGAACGCACTCGTGGTTCGCCCCCCTCCGTGACTCCTCAAAGTAGAGCGTCCTCTTTCTTTGTGTAAGGCAATAGAACAATTGACATGGCAAGCACGATAAGTCCAAGAGCAGCAATGTCATAAACACCGAGTGTCTCGTTGAGTGCCCAGGCGCCGCTGCCAACTCCAACTATTGGAATCAGCATGATGGCAAGGCTACTCGCAACTGGCGGCAATTTCCTCGCCAATCGAAACCAGATGATGTGACAAATACAGAACACGAGTAACGCGTTATAGAAAATTGCCCCCCACTCGCCGACCGTAGGGGTTCTCCATTGGTCAAACTCCAGAATTACACTGAGAATTCCCAGGATGGGCACGGTCACAACCATCATCCAAAGTGTGAGCGAGGTATTTGAGATACTCAGGGGGGTGCGATTCATCATTACTGTACCCAATCCCCACCCAAACGCGGCAAAGAGCATTAGACCGAGACCCAAGGGCTGCCCAACCAGTGAGGTGAATTCGTCCATTGCCAGCAAAATGGTTGCCGACAGGGCGAGAAATACGCCCATTAGGCCTCTCCATGTCAGTCGATCTCGATACAAAACCACGCCTATGAGCATTGCCCACACAGGCATTGTGTAGCCAAGAATAGCTGCCCGCCCTGAGGTAAGAAACTTGATCGCATAGATGGCAAAGACATGCCAAATGATCATATTGCCGATCACGAGTCTGAGCACTGGTGCTCGCTCTTCGGAGCGAACGTGGAAAGAATCCCGCCTAAGTGTCATGTAGGCCGCAATTGCAAGAATCCCAATGGCCATGGAAATGCCTCGGAATGCCAATGGTGGATATGTGAGCACGGCATACTTCATGACAGGCCAATTGACTCCCCAGAGCAATGTCAAGAGAGACAAAAGTAAGAGGTCGTTTCGGCTCAACACATTTTCATTCAAACAGCGTGTGGACGCTTCGCAAAATCTTATCGACGCAGGCAGGAGGGAAGTGCAGAGCGACCAGCATAAATGGCTTGAGCCCCAAGCGACTCTTCGATTCGGAGAGCCTCATTCCATTTGGCCATGCGCTCTGATCGGGCGAATGACCCCACCTTGAGCTGTCCAGTGTCCCAGCCCACCGCAAGATGCACAATTGAGACATCTTCAGTCTCGCCAGAGCGAGCAGAAACCACCTTCCCCCATCCATGACGATCGGCCGCATGCATCGCAGCAGCAGTCTCTGAGACGGTACCCACTTGATTCGGCTTGAGTAAGACGGCGTTGCAGGCTCCCCGTGCGGCCGCCGCTTCCACCAGATCAGCGCGCGTCACAAGGTAGTCATCGCCAACAATCTGAATCTTATCTCCCCAGCGCGCTGTGAACTGCTGCATTCCTGGCTCATCGTCCTCTGCGACTGGATCTTCAATCGAGAGAATGGGATAACGATCCAACCAGCCCGATAAGACATTAATCCATTCCTCGGTTCCGTAGTGACGCCCCTCCAACCCGAGTTGATAGAAATCTTTGCGTCCAAACTCTGAGGCAGCGATGTCCAAAGAAATTGCGATCTGATCGTATTGATAGCCTGCACGGTCGATTGATCGCGTAAGAGTCTCAAGTGCCTCCTCATTGGAGGCGAAGTCTGGCCACCATCCGCCCTCATCGGCCACACCGGCCCGACGTCCCCGCTCCTCCATGATCTCACCAGCTGCCCGATAAACCTCTGCGGTCATGACCATGGCTTCGTCAAATGACTCGGCACCCACTGGCATTACAAGAAAATCTTGAATATCTACTCGATGGCCAGCATGGGCTCCTCCTCCAAAAATCTGGATCTCCGGCAGGGGCAGTCTGACTGGCTTGCCTTGCGCCAAGTATTGCCATACCGGCATGTGCATGTCTCGAGCCGTCGCATCCAGCAGAGCGAACGAGGTGGCAATGAGGGCATTGCCACCGATATGCGCCCTTGTATCTGAGGCATCGAGCGCCATCAGTCGTTGATCGATCCGAAGCAGATCAGTGACTGGCATACCAAGAATCGCCGGACGTATTCGATCACGGACATGACCCAACGCCTTCTGAACATCAAACCCTCCAAGCCGGGGTCCACCGTCGCGAAGGTCCACTGCCTCTCTGCTTCCACGCGAGGCGCCTGCCGGCGCAACTCCGCGACCCGTCATACCACTGGAGAGACCAACCTCTACCTCAACTGTGGGACGCCCCCGAGAATCCCAGACGCGCCGAGCCCGAACGGATTGAATTACAGAAGACATACGGTGCGACTCCAATCATTGAGAAGATCATGGGGGGAAGCGCAGGGTCGTTGAAGGTGGGAGATCGCAAATTGACGCACCTGGTCTTGGTCTCCTGCGGACGTTAAATACTCCACAGGTGACTTTCCATCAACGCGCGCAAGGAGTAAAGCCGCAATGAACTCGGCCACACGTTTCTCGAGATCTTCAACGGCCTCCCAGGTGACCCAGGGCGTGTATGCACCGATAAGGCACAAAAAACTTTTCAGGTAGCTGGAGCGATAAGCTGGTCGCCAAACGCATTTCAGAAGCAGATGGTTTAAGCAAAAAGCCATATCGAATGCGGGGTCTCCGTAAACCGCACACTCGGCATCCAGAAAGACTGGGCCATGGGGTCCAACCAGGATGTTTTTCGGGCTCACATCACCATGAACAAGTGCAAGGCGGGCGCCGTTGGTGCGTTCGACCAATGCCTTAAGAATTGGCTCAAGGTAAGGGTGTCGACGAGCGGCTTCGACAAAATAGGGTTCAAGCCGCAATGAATAAAAATGGTCCTGATGAGCAAACTGATCTGCAAGCGCTGGGCAATTCGCAGTCGCTGCATGAATTTGGCCCAGACGGCTTCCGACGGCCTCTGCAACGGTGGAATCAACCAGTCCATCGCGTAATTGCCCCTTCCAAACTGGATACTGATCGAGTGGCAGGTATTGCATTGCAAAGCATTGTGAGACCGGATCGTGGCCCAACACCTTAGGGACCCACGACGCATCAAGACCAGATACGAGGCGTATCCAGTCGACTTCAGCTGCATTTCTTGCCAGAGGGGCGTGCCAGATTGCGGCAACCCGAAGTTGTGACAAGGCCTGTTTGACGCAGAAGCAACCCTCAGTGCTATCAACTCGCACAATCAGGGACGAGACCCCGCCCATCAAGGGTGTGAAGACCCGACCAGCAGACGAACCGCCAAGGCCCATCCGGTCCAGTGCGGCGTGCAACGCGGCGCGGTCGTTATCGGAGAGTTCCATGATTGTCGCTATCCCTCAACCTCGAAGGAGACCCTTACAAGTTTCATTAACCTCGAAGGGAGACTACACCTCCCCTAGGGAAATTACGGGCTTGGGGCTATTTCACTCTGATGTATTGTTGATATATCAGAATACACCCGTCACCCTTACCCTCCCGTCAAGCACCGTGATTGATCAGAAACTAAATTTTTTATGTTCGACAAACATTTTCTATGGTCGAGGACGTTTTTTGGATGTTCCTGCGTATCTGGCGGAAAGTGGGATCAAACGCATACTTCTCGTTATCGATCCTTACTGGTGGTCTAAACGCTCCGAGGTCCAAGATTTTCTGCAAGAGATCTCACGCCGCGAGATTTCATATTCAGTCACGTTCGATATTGAGCCCGATCCAAGTGTTGCTTGTGTCGAGCGCGTTCGCAAGAGTATTGACGTAGATGGACTTGAGAAACCTGATGCCATCGTTGCCCTCGGTGGTGGGAGTACTATTGACGTTGCAAAAGGACTCTCCGCCTTGCTTCGACATGAAGGTGCACTCGACGACCTCATCAAAGGAATTCCACCAACCCTCTCGCCTATTCCATTAATAGCGTGCCCCACAACATCTGGAACAGGATCAGAGTTGACGCCTGGAGCAATCTTTCGTCAGGGGACTCGAGATGTCAAAGTCGGATTAAGACGGTCTTCGTGACTTTTGAGAAAAAACAACTAGCAATAGAATTAACAGCGCAGGAATGAACACCCACTCCTTTGCTGGGCGACTCACCGGAACCTCAAGCGCCACAATCTCAAAGCCCTGCTGTACCCCAAGCTTTGCAGCCGGGCTACCAAATCGAACCTGAGTAATCTGCAAAGAGTCACCAAAAGACACCACACGCATCCCGATAGATTGAAGGCGTCTCTCTGGCGTGTCTTTAGCACCCAATGGGAGAAGAACTCCTTTTTCGATATCATCCCCCTCGAGGGTCTGGCCCCGAGTAAAAACACGCAGATGCGTACTGGTGGGGGCAGATCCAACAATAGACATGAAATGGTTGGGAGCTACTCGTTCATGGGCCGGTGCAACCATATCCATGAGTAGGCCCGGTCGAAACAACGCAAGTACGACGAAGAGCATTAACAACGTTTCCCACCATCGACTCTTACGCAAGAGGAAGCCCTGAGTGGCTGCAGCAAAGAGCATGCTTGCGACCACAGCAGAACTCACCACCAGTAACAAATCCAACGGCCCCTCAATACCAATAAGCAAGAGCTTGGTATTGAAGATGAACATGAATGGAAGTATGGCTGTGCGGATGCTGTACGCAAAAGCAGTGATGCCAGCACGCAGGGGGTCTGTCTTGGCAATACCGGCAGCAGCATAGGTTGCAAGTCCGACGGGAGGGGTGATGTCAGCCATGAGCCCAAAGTAAAAAACGAAGAGATGCACGGCAATTAAGGGGATCAGCAAACCATTCTGAGCCCCCACCTCGACGACCACGGGTGCCATGAGGGTTGACACCACAATGTAATTAGCCGTCGTGGGCAGGCCAAGTCCCAATATGAGACAGATGATGGCAACAAGGATCAGCATCAACAAAAGGTTTCCACCAGAGAGAACCTCCACGAGCTCGATCATGACCAACCCAACTCCGGTAAGGGTCACGGTGCCGACAATAATCCCGGCTGCGGCTGTGGCAATCGCAATACCCACCATATTTCGGCTTCCCATTACCAGACCCTCCCGGAGATCAATGAGCCCGGCACTAAACGCGCTGTGCCAATCGGACTGCCCCCGAAAGAAGGCGGTGAGGGGTCGCTGTGTCGCGACGATCATTATCAGCACCACTGTGGCATAGAAGGCAGAGAGTCCCGGCGAGAGATGCTCAACCATGAGATTCCAAATTAGAACCACCACGGGTAGCAAGAAGTGAAGCCCGCTCTGGAGCGTATTGGCGATGGGAGGCGTCTCAGTGAGTTCCTCTGCCCGAGTTACAGACTGAACCGCCTGCCGAGCCGAGTGGCGAAGTGCAAGCAGGTAACCCAGTGAGAGACTCGCAACGAGAATCCCTGCTGCCTGATCAGGGAAGCTAAGCTTCAAAAACAACAGGCCGAAGTACACCATCGAGGAGAAAATAATCAGCCCCGAAAGGGTAAGACCCCAGGTTAACGCTCGGCGACGTGGTTCCTGAAGAATTTGGCGCCTCGGCAGGCCCTGTATGCCCGCCTTCATCGCCTCAATGTGAACAATATAAAACAGAGCAATGTAGCTAATGACCGCTGGCAGTAGTGCGTGCTTTAGGACTTCGGTATAGGGAATGCCGACATACTCAACCATCAAGAATGCTGCGGCACCCATCACTGGAGGCATGATCTGACCATCCACTGAGGCCGCCGTCTCGACCGCAGCGGCCTTGTGCGCTGGGTACCCCACCTTCTTCATTAGGGGAATAGTGAAAGTCCCGGTTGTCACAACATTTGCAATCGACGAACCAGAAATCATTCCTGTGCTGGCCGATGCAACCACCGAGGCCTTGGCAGGCCCGCCACGAAAATGTCCAAGCAGGGACATGGCGGACATAATGAAATAGTGTCCTGCACCGGCCCGTTCAAGCAATGCGCCAAAGAGCACAAACATAAAGATAAAACTGGCACTGACCCCAAGGGCAACGCCGAAGACTCCCTCGGTAGTGAGCCAAAAATGGTTTGCCGCCTTTGCTAGGCTCGCTCCTTTGTGGGCGAGCATAGCGGGCATCTGTGGGCCGAGAAAAACATAGGCAAGAAAAAAGCAGGCCAAGATAACCATTGGAAGCCCGAGACTTCGTCTGGTGGCCTCAAGAAGTAAAAGAACACCAATCGTCGCCACCGCAATATCAGCAGCAATGGGATTACCCGGCCGCGAAGACAGCGCCTCGTACCAGATGAATAGGTAGGCAATGGTGCAGGCCGATACAATAGCCAAAGCCCAATCGAACCATGGGATGTCGAAGCGCGACGACGATTTAACAGCGGGAAAAGTCAGAAAAGCTAGGAAGCTGGCGAACGAGAGGTGGATAAATCGAACTTCACTGTCATTGAAGATACCCCACCCAACAAAGAATGGAAGTGGTGAAGAGGCCCAGAGATGGAAGAGGGCCCAGGCCAAGCAACCCCATAACAAAACGGCGGCAGAAAACCCCTCGGGCTCTCTGCCGCCGAGGTCGACCTCATGAGCCTGTATTTCTCGATCGGTCTTGATTATTTCAGGAGACCTTTCTCACGGAAATACTTCTCAGCGCCAGGATGCAAAGGTGCGGAGTTGCCCGCCTTGATCATGTCCTCGGGCTTGAGATTGGCAAGAGCGGGGTGAAGCTTCTTAAACTCCTCGAAATTGTCGAAGACCGATTTCACTAGGGTGTACACAACCTTGTCAGAGACCTTGGCACTGGTGACCAAGGTAGCCTTCACACCGTAAGTCTTTACTGCGTCTGGATTATTGGAGTAAAGCCCACCAGGGATTTCGGCATAAGCGTAGTAAGGGTTCCCTTTGACGAGCATATCCACAGCCTTGCCAGTGATTGGTACAAGCTTCGCACCGCAGCTGGTAGTGGGGTCTTGAATGTTTGCACTCGGGTGGCCAACGCCGTAGAAGAAACCATCGATCTTGTTGTCGCAGAGCGCAGCGCCGTGTTCATCCGGCTTGAGTTCACCGGCGAGCCCAAAAAATGAGCGATTACGTCCCATAGCGGTGAGCAGCTCGTCCATCGATGCCGCCGTTCCGGAGCCGGGGTTTCCCACATTAAAGCGCTTGCCCTTCAAATCATCAAAAGATTTTATGTTGGCCTCTTTGCGCGCCAGGATCGTGAATGGTTCTGGATGCAGTGAGAAGACCGACCGCAATTCGGGCATTGGTCCCTGCTTCTCGAACGTCTTCGTGCCCTTTATGCCATGAAACTGCCAATCCGACTGTGTAACACCAAACTCAATCTCACCCGAGCGCACCGCATTGACGTTGTACACCGAACCACCGGTAGACTCGACAGAACAACGAATACCGTGGTCTTTTCTATCTTTGTTCATTAGTCGGCAAATGGCACCACCAGCGGGGTAATAGACCCCTGTGACACCACCGGTTCCGATTGTGATAAAGGTTTGCTGTTGAGCGTGGGCCGCTGGAGTGCCCAGCGCTATAGTTAAGCTCGCCAAGGTGGCGGCGCCTAAATTAACGGATAGCGTTTTCATCTTATGGTCTCCTTAAAATTTAAAGGTAAAAAATGTCCGGCATGCATTCGAACCGAGCCTAGGACAGCATGGATGCTACCCCGGGCAACCCGTTTTAAAATGTAGTGGTTTACGCTGTATTTCATGTAAATAGCGTAGTCTTAATTATCAATCCTTAGCACTTGATTGATTGCGTCCTGGAGTCTCTGAACGATCGTCTCAAGATCTTGGGCACTAGCAATAAAGGGCGGTGCAAGAAGGATGTGGTCTCCATGCTGACCATCGACGGTTCCACCCATGGGATAGACCATCAGTCCAGCGCTCAAGGCTGCTGCCTTAATTTGGGCGTGAAGCTTAAGTGACGGGTTAAACCATTGCTTACTTACGCGGTCCTCCACTAATTCAACTGCCCAAAAGAAACCGCGTCCACGAATGTCTCCGACATGAGGGTGATCTTCAAATGCGCTACGTAGCAAGCGTTCAAATATGTGCGCGTGGGTTTGAACGTGACGCAGAAGCTGATCGCGTGAAATCACGCGTTGAACGGCCAAAGCCGCGGCACACGCGACTGGGTGACCCAAATAAGTATGGCCGTGCTGAAAAAAGCCACTCCCAGTGCGCATGCACTCGACAATGCTGTGCTGCACCATGACGGCGCCAATTGCTTGATAACCTCCTCCTAAACCTTTGGCTATTGCCATAATGTCGGGGATCACGTCATCCTGTTCACAGGCATGCAGTGTGCCGGTGCGCCCCATACCGCACATGACTTCATCTAGGATTAGTAAGACGCCATGTTTTTCGCAAACGGCTTTAATGGCGCGTAGATAGCCGGGAACAGGAACCAGCACTCCGCCGGTCGCTCCTCCTACTGTCTCTGCAACGAAGGCGATTACCGACTCCGGGCCAATAGCCGTGATGGTGTCATCGAGTTCTTGAGCAAGACGCAAGCCGTAAGCCTCCGGGGTTTCCGAGGGGCCTTGTTCACGGTAGGGGTAGCAGGCGGAGACATGTTTGGCATCGATCAGGATAGGTGCAAAGGGCTGTCGTCTCCATGCATTACCACCAACCGCCAGGGCGCCTAACGTATTGCCATGGTAGCTTTGGCGCCTTGCGATGAAGTATTTTCTTTGAGGTTGATCGGTCTCAACAAAGTACTGACGGGCCATCTTGAGCGCAGCCTCCATTGCCTCAGAGCCACCGCTAACAAAGTACACGTGAGACATGCCGGCAGGCGCGGTTCGAATGAGCTCATCAGCAAGGGTTTCAGCAACCTCGGTCGTGAAAAAGCTGGTGTGCGCGTAGGCCAAGTGGTCAATCTGGGAATGCATGGCAGCGATCACGTCGGGGTGACCATGACCGAGGCACGAGACAGCCGCACCTCCGCAGGCATCAATGTATGAACGGCCCTGGCTGTCGTTTATGTAGATGCCTTGTCCGCTAACAGCGGTGATCGGCGCGCTACGGAGGTGACGGTGAAATACTCGGCTTGTGGTCATAACAGAAGTGTAGGTGGTAGACCGGTGTCTCAGTGTCGAGCCACCGCATGTTTTTTTCAAGTGACTCCATAACATGGCGTTATGGTCTGTTTGCCCATTGGTATAAGACAGTGCGGATTGCGACTGCCTAAGAACTGTCCGGAAACAGGACAGCAAAAGAGCAGACCCTGCACTGGAACAACACTCCATCCGCTCGGCTCGCAAGCCAATCTTATTGCTCAAACGACCCTGAGGCGCTTAAATAGTGCGATAACGTGAGCCGTTTCACACGCTCATACTCAAGGAGTCTTACAAATGATACTCACGGCAGTCATTACAGAAGCAGAGGAGGGTGGCTTTATTGCTCTTAATCCGGAGACAGGGACGACTACCCAAGGGGAGAGCGTGGAGGAGGCCTCTGCGAACCTGCTTGAGGCTGTTCAGCTATTTATCGAGACGTTTTCAGGAGAAAGACACTTGAGTGTTGGTTGTCGGGCACATGCAAACTTATGATCGAGATAGAGAAAAGGTCTACGGCCAGGTGGGTGACTGCCAAATGGCGGGTCGGCTGAGTGGTGCGGATTTGCAACGAGTTATTGATCAGTACGAGAGCGTTTGTAGGGTCAAACAGCCGGCACCCTAAGCGAGAGAGACTCGCACTGCCCGACCCCAGCATCAGGCCCTGCTTGGAAACCAAACAGTAGAACCACACAGAAGTAGTTAGCAAAGAAGTTAACTACTTTTGGCTCAGACAGAGGGTGAGGTCAGTGCTGTAGGTCACTGAAAGTGCAGGGTTTGGAGTGGTGGACGGCACAGAGTTCGAACCTGTGACCCCTGCCGTGTGAAGACGCCAGCCAGTTTTAATCTCAATGAAAATCAATGGCTTACAAGGCTTCTGAGCCACTGTAGTTAAAAAGTAATTAACTCACGGGCACGGGTTCTGCTCACGAGCAGGCCCTGCTCGTGAAGTGTCCGGAAACAGGACGGCAAAAGAGCAGACCCTGCTCTGGGACATACGAGATCGGCACCATTCTGCGCTCCGATCCTCTTGCTCAAAAGGAGCGTAG
>Ga0194111_10003010_pt1 | contig 20225 bp, 14 predicted proteins | sample TA2KigC300mmetaG_FD_146194 | JGI IMG/M metagenome (GOLD analysis project Ga0194111, IMG submission 146194) | Freshwater microbial communities from Lake Tanganyika, Tanzania - TA2015033 Kigoma Deep Cast 300m | ecosystem: Environmental > Aquatic > Freshwater > Lake | place: Tanzania: Lake... | reverse complement strand
GGGGGGGGGGGGGGGGGGGGGGGGGAGAAGGGTCTTTCCGTTGACGGCAGGCGGGGGTGGCTGATATGGGGCCCCTGGGCAACATGGTGCAGAAGGAGCTTATGGAGATGGTCCGGGACCCGCGGCTGCTCCTGGGAATGATCCTGGTTCCGATACTGATATTCCCGATAATGGGCGTGGCCATAGGCTCGTCGATGCAGGCCACCGAGGAGGCGATGAGGACCTCGGGCGTGGTGCTCTACTCGCAGGACGGCTCGGACGGCCACGACAACTACACCGCAACGCTCTTCTCGTTCCTCGAGCACAGCAACCTCAGCGTGAGGAACCTCAGCGCCGCCGACCCGGACGAGGCCCTCCGCAAGGCCGAGGAGGGCGGGGCGAAGGTGCTGCTCGCGGTTCCCGCCAACTTCTCCGAAAACATCCGCGACCTCAAGTACAACACGATCGGCGTGTACGCCATATTCCGGGACTTCTCTTTCACGGAGGGCTCGGTGTACACGCAAGTCATCGGCGCCCTGGACCTCTTCAACGGCGCAGTGGTCGCCGAGCGTCTCCAAGCGGCCTACCCCAACGAGAGCAAATTCAACCTGACGTTCCCCCTGGTCTCCAAGAGCGAGAGCGTCATCCGGGGGAGGGTCCACGATGCCGACCCCAACGCGGTCGGGGCGGGCGTCATGGGCTCCACGATGGTGATGCCGATGATGCTCATGATGCTGCTCATAATGGCCGGGCAGCTCGCCGCCACCTCGGTCGCGATGGAGAAGGAGCAGAAGACCCTCGAGGTGCTGCTCTCGCTCCCGGTCCGGAGGATAAACATACTCATCGGGAAGCTCTCGGGCGTCATCGCGGTCTCCATGTTCGCCACCCTGTCGTACCTGGTCGGGTTCACGTTCTACTTCAACAGCCTGGGCATGGGCGGGGGCCGGGCCAACCTGACCGAGCTCGGGCTCAGCCCCGAGCCCATCGGGATAGTGCTCCTGGGGGTGACGCTCCTCCTCTCCTTCATCTCGGCCCTGTCGCTGGCCGTGCTGCTGTCGGTCTTCACGAAGGACGTTCGCAGCGCCCAGTCCCTCATGGGCCTGCTCTACATCCCGGTGATAGTGCCGGCGCTCGTCTTGATGTTCTCTCCGGTGGGGGCGCTCCCGGGCCCGATGCAGGCGGTGGTGCTCGCCATCCCCTTCTCCTACCCGATAATCGCCTCGCAGGCGCTCTACACCCAGCAGTACCTCCTCGTGGCGTTCGGCATCGTCTACCAGGCAATCTTCACCGCGGCGGTGCTGGCGCTCGCGGCGCGCGTGTTCTCCACGGAGAAGATACTCACCGCCAAGCTGGAGCTGGGCAGGAAGAGGCAGGCCCCGCGGGAATAGCCCAAAAAGGTTTAAGGAAGGGGGGCCCGATACCGCTCCCGATGGCGCAGCCGGAGCTTTCGCGCAACGAGCGGAGGGTGCTTTTGGCCCTCCGGGGGAAGGGGCCCGTGCCGCCGGAGCAGGTGCTCGGGGCGGGTGGCTTCTCCCAGCTCGTGGAGGTGATGTCGGCCGCCTCGTGGCTCCGGTCCAAGGGCCTTTTGGAGATCCACGAGAGGATGGACACCTCCTGCCTGCTCGACCGCGAGGGCCGCGAGCACCTCGAGCGCGGCGAGCTCCCGGAGTTCTCGGTGCTGAAGGCGCTGGGTCCCTCCGGCCGAAGGGAGATGTCGGAGCTTGGGTCCGGCGGGCTCTCCCGGGAGCAGGTCCGGATAGCCCTGGGCTGGATGAAGCGCAAGGGCTGGGCCTCCCTGACCAAGCAGGCCGGCCGGAGCATCGCCTCCATCACCGAGGAGGGACGGAAGCGGCTGGAGGAGGGCCCCGACACCGAGGAGATGAGGCTCCTGAGGGCCGTGGCGGCCGCCGGGGAGGGCGGGCTGCCCGAATCCGAGGCCAAAAGAATCAGCGCCCACGCCCTGTCGCTGCTCGTCACGCGCAAGGGGCTTTTGAAATCCCGGGAGCGCCACGTGCGGACGCTGGAGCTCACCGCGGAGGGGGAGGCGCTGGCGGCCTCGGGCCTTTCGGTCGGCGGGGAGATAACCCAGCTCACCCCGGAGATCATACAGAGCGGGAAATGGAAGGACGCCGAGATCCGGCCCTACGACGTGCACACCTTCGCCCCGGCGATGCACGGCGGCAAGGGGCACGTCCTGCGCGAGGCCATAGAGCGTATCCGGGACATCTTCCTCCACATGGGCTTCACCGAGATAGCCGGGGACTACATCGAGTCCTGCTTCTGGAACATGGACGTTCTCTTCATCCCCCAGGACCACCCGGCCCGCGACGCCCAGGACACCTTCTACATGAAGAGCCCCGGCCCGGCCGAGCTGCCGGCGGGCCTGGTCGAGGTCGTGCGCCGGATCCACGAGACCGGCGGGGAAACCGGCTCGGAGGGCTGGAGGTACAGGTGGTCCGAGGAGGAGGCCCGGCGGACGCTCCTGCGCACGCACACCACGGTGAACACCATCCGGTATCTCTCGGAGCACCCGGACCGGCCGTGCAAGGTCTTCTCGGTGGGCAAGGTGTTCCGCCGGGAGGCGACGGACAACAGGCACCTTGCCGAGTTCCACCAGATAGAGGGCATCGTGATGGAGGAGGGGGGAAGCTTCCGCATGCTCATCGGGGTCATCCGGGAGTTCTACTCGCGGATGGGCTTCCCCGAGGTCCGCTTCCGTCCGTCCTACTTCCCGTACACCGAGCCCAGCCTCGAGGTGGAGGTCCGGTTCAACGGCAAGTGGATGGAGCTGGGCGGGGCCGGCATCTTCCGTCCCGAGGTGACGGCGCCGTTCGGTATAAGGTGGCCGGTGCTCGCCTGGGGGCTCGGGCTCGAGAGGCTGGTCATGAAGCGCTACGGCATCCAGGACATGCGCCTGCTCTACCTGGGCGACCTCGAGTGGATGAGGAAGACGGCGATCAGGTGAGGCCGGGCGCGGATCAGCGCGCATCGCCCAAGGGCATAAAACCCTTCCGCCCGCGACGCTGAGAATAAAAGTATTAATACGCCTCGAATAATTAGAGTTCAGGTGGACGACATGGCCGACGACGCGGCGAAGGAAGTGGCTGCCGGGCAACGACTCATGGCCGAGGGCGACTACAAGGGCGCCCTCTCGCGGTTCAACAAGGCCACCCGGGTCGACCCCCAGAACCCCGACGGCTGGTTCGGGAAGGCCGAGGCCGCCGCGGCGCTGCCCCAGGTCGCCACCGACGAGATAATCGGGGCCTACTCGAAGGCCCGCGAGCTCCAAAAGGACGAGGGCGAGAGGGCGATGATCCACAGCCAGCTCGGGGCCTTCGCCCTGCGCGAGGGGAAGCTCGAGCTCGCCGAGCAAAGCTACAAGAAGGCGGCCGAGCTCGACGTCGAGAACGCCCCCTACTACATGTCGGACCTCGCCATCGAGTACTACATGGCCGTCGCCAAGCGCATGGACGAGGAGGGCTCCAACCTGGAGCTGGACGCCGCCCGCAAGAAGAGCCTGGCGTTCTTCGCCAGGGCGCTGGACCTGGATCCCAAGGACGCCGCCAGGCTCCTCAATCTGTAGCGCATGCCGACGCTCTTCGAGCCCTCCGCCGGCCGGAGGCAGTTCCTCCTGCAGTGGCACCTGACCGCGCGATGCGAGGAGCGCTGCCGCCACTGCTACATGCACGATTCCCCGTCCTACGAATCCGAGCTCGAGAACGAGCTCTCCCCCGGGCAGTGCTTGGCGATCCTGGACGACTTCACCCGGACGGTCCGCGGCTGGGGCGTGGAGGCCCGCATCAACTTCAGCGGCGGCGACCCGCTACTCCGCCGGGACCTGCTCCCGCTCGTCCGAAAGGCGCGCTCGCGCGGTTTTTCGGTCGGGATACTCGGAAATCCCCACCTCCTGACGCGCCAGACGGCGCTGGCCCTCAAGGAGGCCGGAGCGAGCCGCTACCAGCTCAGCCTGGACGGCCTGGAACGCACCCACGATTCGCTTAGGGGGCGCCGGGGCGCCTTCCGGGACGCGCTGAGGGCCATCCGCGTGCTGGACGAGGCGGGCCTGCCGTCCGTGGTCATGTTCACCCTGAGCCGGCTCAACGCCCCCGAGCTGATACCCGTCATACGGTTGTGCGCCCGGAAGAACGTCCGCATCTTCGACTTCGCGCGGCTCGTGCCGACCGGGACGGGCAAGGCGCTCCGGGACCAGCTGCTCGGCGCGGCCGAATACCGCGAGCTGCTCCTGCGCGTCCTGGAGGAGTACCGCCGGCAGGAGGCGGCCGGCAGCCGGACCTACTTCGGGCGCAAGGAGAACCTCTGGGTGCTGCTCTACAAGGAGCTGGGCCTGCTGCCGCCGCTGCCCAGGACCCGGGGAGCGATAGTCTCGGGCTGCTCGGTCGGCTCGCGCATAATGACCGTACTTGCGGACGGGACGGTGCTCGCCTGCCGGCGCCTCCCGGTGGAGCTCGGGCGCGTCCCCGGGGGGAGCCTCAGAGAAATCTTTATTAGTTCCAAGAATCATCGTCGGCTCCGCTCCGTTGAGAAGCTGGAAAGGTGCGCCGGCTGCGGGCTGCTGCCCTTCTGCAGGGGCTGCCCGGCGGTGGCGCACGGGGCGACGGGGGACTTCCTTGCCGGGGACCCCCAGTGCTGGAGGGTGGTCGGGTGCTGAGCAAGCGGGAGGGCCGGGCGCTTCGCAGGTACGCATTCTGGCGCGCTCGCCGGAGGAGGGCCACCACCCGGGAGTGCGGCGGGTGCGACGGCGGCTGCGGCGGCTGCGGCGGCGGCTGCGGCGGCTGCGGCGGCGGGTGCACGAGCGTGTGCGGCGGCTGCGTGGGCTGCGTCCCATGAAGCCGCTTTTCATCTCCAAGTACCCCCCGATAGAGGGATATGTCTCATCGCTCACGTACTGGCTGGCGCGGGGGCTCTCCGGCCGGGGGCACCGGGTGACCGTCGTCACCAACGCCTTCGAGGTCGAGGACCGCCACAGGGAGCTCCTGGAGGGCGGGGACCTCGACCGCTACCAGGAGGGCGCCCTGGCGGTCAGGAACACGGACCCGTTCCAGGAGTACCGGTTGATACCGCAGGCCAACCCGTTTTGCGAAAAGCTCGCCGCGGCGGCCATCGAGCTGGCCCCGGAGGCGGACCTCCTGGACGCCTGGTACCTCGTGAGCTACGGGGCGGCGGGGATGCTCGCCAAGGCCGCCACCGGTCTGCCGCTCGTTCTGCGCCACGCCGGGAGCGACCTGGGACGGCTGGGGGCGAACCCTCACCTGCGCCCGCTCGTGCGCGCCCTGCTCCGGGGAGCCGACGCGGTCGTGGCCAGCCGGCGGTCCGGTCCCCGCCTGAGGGAGCTCGGGGCCCCGGCCTCCCGCGTCCACAGCATACCGGTCTCGGTCGACACGGGCGCGTTCAACCCGGCGGCGGGGCCGGCCGACCTGGGCGTCCCGGCCGACCTGCCGGTGGTGACTTTCATCGGCAAGGTGACGCGGGGCAAGGGCCTTCCGGAGCTCCTGGCCGCCGCTTCCCGGGTCAGGGCGGACTTCAGGCTCCTGGTGCTCACCTCGGACCTCGCCGCCCTGCGCGAGCTGGGGATTTCGCCGAAGCTTCGGCGGAAGCTGGTCGTCCGTCCCTTCGTGCCGCCCTGGAGGGTGCCGGGCATCATCCGGGCCTCCCGGTGCGTGGTGCTGCCCGAGCACCGCTTCCCCGTGCCGGCCCACAGCCCGATCCTCCCCCGGGAGGTGCTCGCCTGCGGCACCTGCCTCGTGCTCTCCGATGAGCTTGGGGCCAAGGTGGCCGGGGGCGCCATCCGGGGCGGCGAGCACGCGGTCTGCGTGCGGCCGGGGGCGACGGAGCGGTTCGCGCGAAAGCTCGAGCTCCTGGTCAAAGACGGCGAGCTCGCCCAGAGGGTCGGCCGGGCGGGGCACGGGCTCTCCCGGAGGCTCGAGGACTTCGAAGGCTACCTGAAGGCCAACGAGAGGCTGCACCGCTCATTGATCCGAGGCGGAAAAAAGGCGCAAGGCACAAGGCGCAAGGCTTGAGGGGGAAGGCGCAAGGGGCAAGGGACAAGGCGGAAGGGTGGCAGAGACAGCGCATCCCCCAAGGCCCCTTTCCCCTTGCGCCTTGACCCTTGCGCCCCAAGCCCTGCGCCATGCGCCCTGCGCCTTGCGCCTTGATCGAACGGGCCTACTCCTCCTCGGACATCGACTGCTGGGCCATCCGCCTGCGGCAGGGGCGGCAGAGCCGGCCGCCGGAGTCGAGGTCGTCCTTGCAGACGGTCCTTCCGCACATCGGGCAAGAGAGCATCGCCGGCTTCCCGCACACGTAGCACTGGCCGACCAGCATCCGGGACCCCGGCAACCTATTTCTACCTGCGCGGCAATAATACTTGCGGTGCGCGGATGCAGGACTACGAGATAAGGCGGGGCCACCAGAAGGAGCTCGACGGCGGGAAGCTCAAGCAGATGATGCAGGAGGCTTTCGGCAACGTGGCCGAGGAGGGGGCGTGCCTCGTGTCGAGGTACGGGGCGCTGGCCAGGCTCACCGTCGGCTGGGACGGGAAGAACACCCTCAAGGTCGGAACGCAGATGGACCCGAAGGTGGCGCCCGACGTGGCGCAGTCGACCATCAAGAAGTACTACGAGTTCCTGGAGAGGGCGACCGGGTTCAGCTCGAAGGAGCGCGGCAAGAGGCTGCAGAAGAAGGCGAAGGAAGGGAAATTGTAAGGCGCAAGGCGCAAGGCGCAGGGCGCAGGGCGCGAGGTTGATCATGGCAGAGGTCGTCGATTCCCCGATAGAATTGAGGTGCCCGGCCTGCGGGAAGCTCCGGGCGGTCCTGGGCGGGGAGGGAATGCCGGGCGCGACGCCCCAAGACCTCCTGGGCAGGCTCAAGGGGGACAAATATTGCGATTGCGCCGGGACCCGGGCGAAGAAGTAGGCGCCGGGCTCATTTCGTCGGGTCGGCGACCTTGCCCATGAAGAGGATGTTTTGGGTCTCGTCGTCCTGGATGAGGAATATGAACGGGTGGTCGGCGTTGAAGACCGGGATGGCCGGCTCCACCGGGCCGCCCTTTCCGATTATCACCGCGGTGGCGGCGGCGGCTTCCGTGCCCTTCTCGTCCACCGAGACGAAGGCCTGGTGTATCACCTCCGAGATGAATATCCCGCCGTCGGCGGTGATGTTGGTGAAATCGGCCGCGGACGAGAACGCCGAGGGCATCCCCATGTGGGAGAGATTGTCCTTGAGGAAATACTTGGTCTCGAGCTTGAATTTCGGGAAATAGACATCGACGCGCTGTTCCTTGAGCGTTCCCCTCCAGCCCGAAAGCTTGTCCGCCGTGAGCTTCTTCTCCAGCGCGGAGACCGTACCGCCCTTGGGGAGCAGCACGAGCATCGAGAGCCTGTCACCGGTATACGGCATTTTGAGAATCTGGACGCCGTCCGCCTCGGTGTAGTTGTACACCGATTCCTCGTCCTTGCGCACCATCATCTGGGCCTTGACCGTGCCCGCGGCGTCGGGGTGGAAGTCCATTTCCTTGGTGAGGCTCTGGTTGAACGCCAGGAGCCAGTCGCCCTTGAAGTATATGGCATTGGTCAGCACCAGCACCGTCGATGGGTTCAGGAAGCCCGGGGGTATCAGGTCCTTGATCTTGCCGCGGGTCTGGTTCTCCACCCAGCCGTTTATGCGGAGCCGGGCCGCCTCGGCGGCCTTTATGTAATCCACATTGACCGCCTCGGCCCTGTAGCTGTCCTGCAGGGTGTTGACGTAGGAGCTCAGAATCTCGAAATCCCGCTGTACCCATAGGGCATTGCCGGTGGAGAGGTCGCACCCGCTGTCGTTGGCGTTCAATTTCCCGATGAGGGCCTTGAACAGGGACCAGCGTGTCTGGTCGTCCGCCGGGAAATGGAAGACGGCGCGTATCTCGTCGGCGGTCCTGTTCCGGGCACCCTCGTAGGTCATGCCCAGGGCCGTGAATATACTATAAGGCGAGAAGAAGAGGTTCTCGGACGGGTTGGCAAGCTCGGCGTACATCTCCAGGGCGAACCGGTTGCTGGCGTTCACCAGCTCGGACAGGTCGCGGGGGTCCTCGTTCGCGGGGGAGGCGGGGCTTCCCGGGCCGTTCCGGTCGGAGCCGGACGGGCCCTGTCCGGCCGGGTTCAGAAACGCATAGGACAGCCCCCCGGCCAGGATGACGGTCGGGACCAGAATCAGCGCCAGAACGGCTTTCGGGTTCATGCTGTCCACTTTACCACATGGAGAACGATATACCTTGTGGTGACATGTTATTACCATGTGTTCGATAGGCTACATGTCGGCGCCGCATTTAAATAGCCGGGGGCTCAGGGGCCGCCCCTGGACCTCCCGGTCACGACCGCCCTTGCGATGAGGTGCGCCAGCCGGACCGGCTCGGGAATCGACCCGCGCACGGTCGAGGCAGTGACAATCCCTTTCGCTTCGGGCTCGTCCACGCCCGCAAAGGCGATATAAATGGGCCGGGCCCCGGTCCGGACCTCGACCAGCCGGTTCCGCTCGAGCAGGGCAAGCCGCTCCTTCCAGTCCGGAACGGGCCTGCGGCCGTGCTTGGGCGTCCGGCCGAGCATCTCCAAAGCCTTGCGGATGGCAGCCATGTCCGGCCGGTCGCGGGTCACGGTTATGACCGGCACGCCCGTCCTCCGGTTCAGCTCTCCGATGTCGACGACGTTGAACCCGCCCAGGCAGGCTCCGTCCAGCATGACGGCCTCGAGCTTGCCGCGGTAGCCCGAATCGCCCACCAGAGAGGCGACGGCCGAGGTGGAGTCCGTGCCGTCGACATCCACCCGCGTCCTGAGCGCCGCGTCGACGTAGCCCTTGCGCACCACGACGCCGATGACCGGCACCGTGGCGTCGCAGAAGGCGAATGGCCCGTCATCGACGCCCAGGACGCGGAACTGGGGCTTCATCCGATATCTCCCGCTGAGCCCATGGTGGCCTCACAGCAACGACAGGTTACCCGTGACGCGGTCGATGTCCCTCTCCTTCGCCGGCCCGATTCCCAGGACGGTCACCGTGCCCGCCGGGATCTCCGTCAGTCCGGCGTCCTGTATGAGGGAGGTGACCAGCCCCAGGTCCTCGGCCTGCGCCTTGAGCTCGTAGAGCGCCCGCAGGTTTGGGACCTTGACCACGACCTTCCTCTGGCCCTCGTCGTACCACTCCCGGAAGGTGTCCGGGTCGCGCTTCTTGGATGCGAGGGCGCAGCTCACCGCGGCGTGCGCCACCTGGACCGCCGTCTTGCCGGCCGAGAGCCTGAGGTCGGAGCGCGCCACCACGACGAGCTTCCAGGCGAACTGCACCGGGCTCATCGCGCCTCTCCCTCCGGCGGCCTGGCGGCCCCCCCGGTGCCGGAGCCCGGCACGTCGCCGTCGGGCTCGTCCTTGGCGGTCCCCTCCTCCGGCTGCTCAGCTTCGGTGCCGTCGGGCTCCTCCTCCGAGGCCCCCTCTTCAGGCGGCTCCGCTTCCGTGTCTTCGGCCCCGTCCTCCGGCGTTCCCTCCTCCGCGAGCTCCGCCACGGTGGGGGAAGGCTCCTTCTTCCCGCCGCCCCAGAGGGACCTGCGCCGGCGCTCCCTCTCCTCGCGCCGATGGGCCCTCTCCTCCTCGACGCCGGCGAGCTCCTCGGCGCGCCGGTCCTCGAGCTCCTTCATCTTGCGGTCGACCTCCTCCAGCTGCTTGCGGGACTGCTCCAGCCGCTTCCGGTAGTGGGCCCTCATCTCGGAGCCGTGGGCGCGCGACCTGCGCTCCGAGTCCCGCACCTCGCGGCGGAGCCTCTCGCGCTCGCGGGAGAGGTCCCAGAGCTCGGTGATGAGCCGGTCCATCCTCTCGCGGCGCGCCTGCGGTTTCTCCGAGGCGGGAACGCGCGTGAGCGACGGGTGGAGCCTGCCCATCCAGGGGAACGCACCCCGGTACCAGGCCACGACGAAGAGGAGGAGGCAGATGACCAGCAGGCTCGAGACGATGTAGGGCGTGTCGAAGTACCCCTTCTCGGCCCCGTCCACCTCCCTGAACCCGATGAGCTGGTGGAGCGAGCCGAGGAAGAAGCCGTCCAGGATGGCGATGACGATGCTCAGCCCCATCCCGAGCCCTATCTCGTATATCAGGTTGTACTCCTTGTCGAGCTCGTTTTTTCCCGGGAAGAGCGCCTTCACCAGCAGGTACCCCGGCAGGAAGAAGATGAGTATGAGCCCCAGGATTATCCTGAGGACTTCCAGCGCGCCCAGTTCCATGACGGACGACGCACGGGCGCATGTATACTTAAATATTTCTTACAAAAGCTAACAATGTAGAATCCCGAAATAAGGACCTCTCGGTAAATCTAAGAGGCGGATATGAATGTATGCGGACCCTGAACCGCAAGAAACGCCGGTGGCTTATCAAGGAATGGGACCGGGGCGAGCTCTCCATGACATATATATGTAAGACCATGGGGATCACACCCCGTTATGGGTGGAAGCTCTATCGGAAATACGAAAAAACCGGGACCCTTCCATATCCGAAAAAACCGGGCAGGCGCTCCAAGCCGATCTCCGAGGAGGACAAGCAGCGGATTCTTGCCATGAAGGAAAGGCATCCGCTTTCTGGCGCCGACACGCTTGAGAAGTTGCTGGACCAGGTCGGGCCTCATATCCCTCACAACAGGATTCACGTCGTTCTCAAGGCGGCGGGCCGCGCCAAGGACGAACCGAAGAAGCAGAAACAACGCCGATATGTCCGTTACGAGCGCAAGCACAGCAACTCTCTATGGCACACCGACCTGTTCGAGAAGTACCAAGGCGACAACCTCGCCATTCTCTATGAGGACGACGCCTCTCGATTGATAACGGGCGGGTACCTGATAGATCGGCCTACAGCGGCGAATTGTGTAATCGCTGGCGAATCGGCGGTTTCGCTCTTTGGACGACCGATCCAGCTCATGTCTGACCATGGGACGACATTCACATCTTTGCCAAGGGAAGGCTGCGAGGAACCGAATCCCAACGAGTTCCAGCAATGGCTGGCGCTGTCGGAGATAGTCCATGTGAAATCGACGGTAAAACACCCCCAATCCAATGGAAAAGTTGAGAAGGCCGGAGGGATCATGAGAAAGCTTGTGGAACACTTCGGAACGCTGGAACACGCCCTCTATTATTATAATTTCGAGCGACCCCATTGGAGCCTCAACATCGAGGTGTGCGAGACACCGTTTCGGGCGTTCCTGCGGAAAATGAGGCCTGAGCAGCGGGGGGCGTTTGTCCGGGCCAATGGAGCTCTCGTTGCTCAACATGCGCCAGAGTATTTAAATCTCGGAGAGGAAATAGTGAAGTAGGGGGTTCTGGATGTCTTACCTGAAACACCGAGAGGAACATAATTCAGGATTCTACATACAAAAGCTAACAAAGGGCAGCGGGCAGCGGGAGGAAAGGGGAGCGGGGAGCGGGGAGCGGGGAGCGGTGGACGACAGGTCCCGTTCGTCACTGCTCCCCGCTGCCCGCTCCCCGCTCCCCTTTTGCACAGAATATTGATATATCCCAATGCCAGTAGTGTAACAAGAGGATGGGTTCCATGGGGTGTTCAGGACGGGCTCTGATGCTGGTCGCGGTGATATTCTGCGGCTCGCTGGACCTCTCTTTGACGGCCGTCGCGGGTTCGCGCGAATGCGGCACGGGTGTCGTCGCGCCGGTGCCGGATTCTCCGGTCGACCCGGCCATCGGGTACGGTCCGGTGCCCCGGGGGCCGCTGAAGGGACTCATCGGCGCGCAGGGCTCCGAGCCCGCAGGCGGGGCCGGCGCCCGCCCGGTCCAAATCCTGCGGACCGGAACGCCCGTTGTCGACACCGCCGGGGAGGGTGGCGCCGCCCCGCGGACCGGCGTGGACGTCTCGCCCGTCCTCGTCAACTACACCGGCCCCGACCCGGCCATCGCCGAGTTCGGGGCGGGCCAGGTCGGGCTGCCGACGCGCTTCGACGTCACGGTCGCCAACCTCGGCGACACGGCCTCGGGCGCGGTCTCCGTCTCCATCAAGGTCCTGGACTACTTCCTCAACACGGCCGGCCAGGACCTCCAGAGCATCCCCTCCATACCTGGCGGGGGCAACCGGGTGGTCTCCTGGTTCTGGACGCCCCGGTACTCCACTGTTTTCAGCGTCAACACCACCGCGACCGCGGCGGGAGATACCGACCCGAACAACGACATCCTGATACTGCCGGGGCTCATAGTCGAGAAATGGATCGACCTCTGCGACAGCGAGAGCGGCTGGACGGGCGACATAGGCCCCTCCACCTGGAACATCGCCCAGTCGGTCCCCAACGACCCGGCCCCGACCCGCCATAGCTCCCCGCGGGCCTGGCACTGCGGGGCCGGCAACTCCTACGGCGACAACCTGGACGCCTCCCTGGTCACGCCCCCGCTGGACCTCACCATGATGAACCCCAACTACTACGTGCTCTTCAACTTCAACTACTACGGGAAGTCCTACCACCCCAGCGACTACCTTGAATGCCGGATCTCCGACGACGGCGGGGCGACCTGGGCCCCGCTCTTTGCCACGCTCTCGGGCGGGGGCGCCCAGGGGGACTGGTACAGCTGGGTGACGCACTGGGTGGACTACAACGGCAACGGACAGGTCGACCCCAACGAGCCCCACCAGGACGGATTGGACATCTCCCGCTACATAGGCAGCGTCGTGCAGGTGAAGTTCAGGTTCGTCTCGGACGCGACCCAGAGCGACATCGGGTTCTACATCGACGACGTGGTGGTCAGGGGCATCGAGAACCTGGCCGACGTGGCGGTCCTGGCAATCTCGTCCCAGACCCCGGAGCGGCTGGGCGTCGAGCATACCTACCTGACCACCATCAAGAACCTCGGGCAGGACGAGCAGCCGCCCTTCACGGTGTACTTCAACGTGAGCGACGGGACCGCGCTCAGCCGGAGCGTCCAGTCCCTCCAGTCCGGCGAATCGCTGGAGCTCGCCTGGAAGTGGACGCCGCCGGCAGCGGGCGATTTCACGATGGACTGCCGCGTGGCTCCCTCGCAGGACGAGGTGCCGGGCGACAACGCCCTCTGGCGGCCGGCCCACGTCGCCGGCGGCCCGGCGAGCATACTGCTCGTCGACGACGACAGCGGCCCGGGCAACAACGGCGGCCTCCGCACCTACTCGGACGCGGACGTCGAGCGCTCCATGATGGACTCGCTTGCCACGGCGGAGTTCGACACCTACCTCGTCGCCAACGACCGGCCGGGTCCCCCCCTCTCCCTGCTTGTGCAATACGGCCTCGTCATCTGGCTCACCGGATACGACGACATGTACTCCAGCCGGACCGGCACGCTCTCCTCGACGGACCGGGAGAGCCTGGCGGCCTACCTCGACGGCGGGGGCCGGCTCTGGCTGGTGAGCTTCGAGGCGATGTGGGACACCTGGACGCTCCGGCAGGATCCGGCCTTCTGCCAGGACCGCCTGCGCGTCCGGACGTTCGACGTCACCGTGGACGACGACGCCGGGATGCCCCCGGTGCTCACCGGGCTCGAGGGCGACCCCGTCTCGGGCGGGCTTAAGCTCGACGCCTCGGACCCGCCGGCGGGCCTCTGGGACAAGTGCGACCGCCTCCAGAACGCCTCGGACGCGCCCGGCCTGTTCTACCAGTCCATCTACCTCATGGACCCGCTCAGCGGGCCTTTCAACGCCCTGCGCCACTCGGGTGACTTCAAGCTGGTGTTCATGGCCTTCGAGTTCAGCTTCATCGCGGCGCCCCGCGACCGCGGCCTGCTCGCCGACCGGGTGCTCCGCTGGCTCTGGGGCGGGCCCCGGCTCTCGCCGGGAAGCGGCGGGGTGAACGGCACTGTCGAGCCCGGCGGGAGCGTGACCTACAACCTCTCATTGGTCAACCCGGAGCCCCGGCAGCTACTGGTCGAGCGGCTGGCCCCCTCAGAGGCCCAGGAGGGCTGGACGGCCATCGTCTCGCCATCGGTGGTCAACGGGACCCCCCCCACGATCCTGGGCCCGATGGAGGCCCTCGACGTCACTCTCGAGGTCCGTTGCCCGGCGGGCGAGCCGGCGGGGAAGCGGGTCGAGGTGAACGTGGTGGCTGGATTCGCGGGGAGCCCGTACCCGGTTGAACTCCCGACCGCCACCACCGTGAGGGCGGTCGCGGGGGTCGCCCTGGAATGCTCCCAGGCCGTGAAACCCGCCCGCGGCGGCGACGACGTCGTGTTCACCGTCTCGGTCCAGAACACCGGGAACTACGAGAACCGGGCCAACCTCTCTCTGTCCGGACCGGCCTCGGGCTGGGCGCGCCTGGGCCGGGACTACCTCATGCTCATGGCCGGGGGCAGGGCGTACGTCCAGGTGACGGCCACGGTCCCCAAGGACGTCCTCGCCGGCACCCACAACCTCACGGTCAGGGGCGAGCTGCGCGACGGTTCCGGGACGCTCTCCTCCACCGTCCAGCTCTCGGCGGTCGTGAACACCTCCCGCCAGCTCAGAATCGACCTGGCCCCGGCCACGGTGTCGGTGAACATGGCGCAGTCTCTTAGAGTGCTGCTCCAGGCGGGGGTGAGCAACCCGGGCAACCGCCCCGAGACGGCCACCCTGGCTGTCACGGCGCAGTTTGCCGGCTACCAGGCCTGGGGCCTGCCCGTCGAGACGGTGGCCCTCGCCCCCTTCGAGAAGGGGCGGGAGGTCTCGCTCGAAATCGGCATCCCGCCGGCCGCCCCGGCGGGCACCTACGGGCTCACGCTGCTTTTGAAGTTCGACAACGGGGAGACCGGCGACCAGAGGCCAGTCTCCATCACCCTGCTTCGGCCCGACCTTTCGGTCGCCACCGATGACATCAGGGTCTCGCCGCTGCGGCCGGGGCGGAACGACACACTGGAGCTCTCCGTGATGGTGCGCAACAGCGGCGCGGCGGAGGTCCGGAACGCGGAGGTCGCCTTCCTGCTGGGAGGCGCGCAGGCCGGCCGCGTCCGGATTCACGAGGCGATCCTCCCCCAGGGGGCGGTCCAGGCGTCGGTCTTCCACAGGGGCCTCGCGTACGGCCCCACCACGCTCCGGGTGATCGTCGACCCCGACGCCTCGATACCCGAGCTCTCCCGGGAGAACAACGAGGCCGAGCTCCAAGTCATCGGGTACCAGTCCGATCTCTCCGTGGGCGCGATCCGGTTCACCACCGTCGGGAAGGGGCCCTCGCCCTCGAACCGGACGGTCCCTGCCGGCCTGGTCGAGATCTCGGCCGAAATCCTCAATTCAGGCCAGTACTGCCTCGACGTCGACAACGTGGAGGTGAACATCACCGTGGACGGGGTCCTGCTCGAGACGCGGGTGGTCTCGGTCGGCGCCAACGGCGCGGCGGCGGCGACGACGCTTTGGACCGCCAGGCCCGGAGCCCACAGAATCGTCGTGACGGTCGACCCGGGGGACCGGTTCGGGGAGGTCTCCGAGACCAACAATGTCTTCGAGCTTCCGGTCAAGGTCGTGGGGGCCCGGGAGGAGCCCTCGGTATCGACGGACTGGTTGCTCCTCGTTGCGGGCGTGCTGGCGCTGGTCGGTGTCTCCGTGGCCTTCGCCTGGCAGTCGCTCGCCGGGAGGCGCCGCGCCGCCGAGGCGGCCCGCCTGGACCGGGGCCTGAGGCTCTACCGGGTCAAACCCGGCCACGAGGTCGTTTGCGGGAAGTGCCGGCAACCGGTCCCGGCCGGCCAGCAGTACTACAAGTGCGGCTGCGGCACCAGGTACCACATCGCCTGCGCGCCCGGTGGCGAGTGCCCCCGCTGCTCCGCCGGGGAGCCGGAGAAGGGGCCGGGCGGCGGGGACGGCGGCGCCGGGAGCTGACGCTCAGCCGGGAGCGGGCGGCCGGCCGGGCGCCCTTTGACGGACGTCCAGGCCGCCCTCCGAGGCGGCGATCACGACCGCGGCCAGCCCCACGAAGAGGCCGCACTCCACCACCCCGGGGATGGCGTCTATCCGGCGCTCCAGGGCGGCCGGGTCCGGGATGCCGTCGAAGCGGCAGTCGTAGATGAGGTTGCCGTTGTCAGTCACGAAGGGCCCGCTACCCGGCGCCTTCCGCGGCCGGAGCGCGGGCTCGCAGCCCAGCGCCCGCAACCTCCGGGCCACCGCGGCATGGCCGTAGGCGGTCACCTCGACCGGCAGGGGCGCGCGGGTCCCGAGGCGGTCGACGAGCTTCGAGGGGTCCACGACTATGACCTCCCTCCTCGTGGCATAGGCCACGATCTTCTCCCGCAGCAGGGCGCCGCCCAGGCCCTTTATCAGGTCGAGGTTGGGGTCGACCTCGTCGGCGCCGTCTATCGTGATGTCGATGTCGGGGTGCTCCTCGAGCGTGGTCAGGGGTATCCCCGCCTCGAGGGCGAGGCGTTCGCTCTCGACGGAGGTCGGGATGCCCAGAATCCGCAGCCCCTCCGCCACGCGCTCGCCGAGCCGGAGAATCGCGAAGCTCGCGGTCGAGCCCGTCCCCAGGCCGACGATGTCGCCGTCGCTCACCAGGTCTGCCCCGGCGCGTCCGGCCCTCTCCTTCCTCCGCTCCTGCGCATCACCGGCGGCCAAACGGACCCCCGGACGGTAAACCGCGGGCGGACACATAAATGTTGGCGAGGGACAAGACAGGGTGCCGGGTGCCGGGTGCGGGGTGTCAACTGTTCGCTCGCGCACGTGTGCGCGCGTAGATAGATGTATATTAATTTTTATAGCGCCGCAACAAGGTTTATATGCATCGGCATCGAATAGTCTGACCGGCAAGGGGGGCTTCCTTGATGTATTCTCAGCGGCCTGCCGGCAGGCGCCGGGCCTGCGTCGTCGTATTCGGGCTTCTGCTGACCTGCATCGCGCCGGCGGGCGAGGGCGGGGTCACGAAGGTGACCGGCAGCGGGGAGCCCTCAGCGGCGGTCGAGTTCCGCACCACCGGCGAGAACTCCTCCGTGACCCTGGCGCTCCCGAACAACTCGCTGGTCATCTCCGCTAAGTTCGACATACTGGGCCGCAGGTACCGGGAGGAGGTGCAGGAGGAGATCAGCGACCGCGTCGGGTTCCTCCGGGCCAACCTGTCCAACATCAGCGTCGGGTACGACTCCGCGATGCTGCGCGCCACGCCCTTCCTCTCGAGCGACAGGTCCTGGGACTTCTTCCTGGGCCACCGCAACGCCACGGGCGCCGCCGCGGGCGACCTCAACGGCGATGGGCTGGTGGACCTGGCCGCCTGCTACGACGCCGACGGCGTCGCGGGCGTCTTCGCCGGCAGGCCGGACGGCTCCCACCGCGCGTTCGAGGACTACGCGCTCGGGCCGGGCTCGAGGCCGGTGTCGGTGGCGGTGGGGGACGTCACCGCCGACGGGCTCGCCGACCTCGTCGTCGCGGACCGGGGCGAGCGCGCCGTCTGGGTGCTTGCCCAGTCCGCGGTCACCCACAGGCTCGACCCGGCGGTCAGGTACCCTCTTCCGGCAACGCCCGCGGACATCGCCATTGGCGACCTCGACTCCGACGGGCTGGCGGATGTCGCGGTGGCCACCCACTCGCCCTGCTGCGTGACGGTGCTCGCCCAGGACCCCTCCACCCACAAGCTGTCCGTCAAGGCCTCGGTCCCCCTCTCGTCCCAGAGGGCGGGCTCCATCGCCGCCGCGGATATCGACGGGGACGGGGCCACCGACGTCGTGGCCGCCGGCGGGGACTTCCGGGTCCATCTGCTCCTGCAGCGCTCCGGGGCGCTCTCGTCGCCCTCGGTGTCGCTCCTCTCCAGCGGCTACACGGGAGGCGCGGTCGCAGTCGGGAACCTGAACGCCACCTACGCGGGGGTCGAGGTGGCGGTCTCCTGCGCCAACGCCAAGTACCAGGGCTTCCAGCTTTTCTACCTGTCGGGCAGCGCGCTCGCGGGTGGCCCGGTGACGGTCTTCCCGGCCGGCCTCCCGAACCAGCCCCCGCTGGCCATCGCCGCCGGCGACCTGGACGGGGACGGGCTGGCCGAGGCGGTGATCGGGCTCAGCGGCCGGGAGGACGGCGAGCTAGCGGTCGTCAACGCCTCGGGCGCCCGGACCGGCTCGCCATTCCCGCCGGGCTCCCGGGAGATGACCCTCTCCGACCTGGACGGCGACGGGCGGCCGGACGCGGCGGCGGCATGCCCCCTGGACAACTGCGTGGCGATGATGCGCCAGAACTCCTCCGGCGCGCTCGCCGTCCCGGACGAGCTCCGGTTCGCCCCCTCGTCTGTCGCGGTGGGCGACCTCAACAGCGACGGGCGCAGCGACCTGGTCGTCGCCTCGCGCTACTGCGACCTCGTCGGCTACCGCCTCGGGACATCGGCCGGCGTCTACGGGCCGCTCCGGACATTCGGGCCGGTGAACGACCCGGTCGCGGTGGGCATCGCGGACCTGAACGGCGACGGCCTCTCCGACCTTGCGGCGCTCTCCAGGGGCAACGACACACTGGCGGTGGGTGTCCAGGACGCCGGCGGGCCGAAGGCCCCGGCCTACCTTCCCACGGGCCGGTACCCCTCGGCGCTGGCGCTGGGGGACGTCACCGGCGACGGGAGGGCGGACGCCGTCGTGGCGCAGTACGGGGAGATATACATGAGCGTGCTCTCCCAGACCTCCGGGGGCTCGCTCGTGCCCGACGAGGACTACTTCATCGGGGCGGGCGCCTCGGCCCTGGAGCTGTCCGACCTCAACTCGGACGGCCTCACCGACATAGCCGCCTGCGTCCAGTCCTCCGCAAGCGTGGAGGTGCTCAACCAGACCGGTTCGGGGAAGCTGGACACCCCGGCCTCCTACGACGTCGGTGCGACCCCCGTCGGGCTTTCCGCCGCGGACTTCGACATGGACCGGCGGACCGACCTCGTCGTGGTCGGGGAGGGCCCCTCCCTGCTCACCTTCCTTTTCCAAAACTCGTCTGGCGCGATGAACCCGAGCCCCCCGCTGCGGCTGGCCTCCGCCCCCGTCCAGGTCCGGTTCGCCGAGGTGGACCAGGACGGCCTTCCGGAAGTGTGGCTGCTCCACCGCGACGGGAACCTGAGCCTTCTGCGCTCGGACAGCTACGGGGGCCTGCTTGCGCCCCACAACTATTCCACCGGGAAGGGCGGCACCGGCGCCATGGCGATAGCCGACGTTGACGGGAACGCCTCGCCCGACATCGTGCTGGCCACCGGCTCCTCCGGGGTCTTCGCGCTCGTACCCCAGGTGGTCCAAAACGGCAAGGCGCGCGAGATCTCCACCATCGGGGACCCGATGCTGATCCGTCACGCGGACCTGGACCGTGACGGGCTAGTCGACATGGTCGTCGCAAGCAACACCAGGATCCAGGTCTTCCACCAGACGCCCGGGGGCGGGTTCTCCTTCCCCCTGGAATACGAGTGGGCCACGAGCCAGGCCAACAACTACCCCACGGGGCTCGCAATCGGGGACCTCAACAGCGACGGCTGGCCCGACGTCGCCGTCACCGGGCTCTACAACGCCTACGCGGCGGTGTTCTACGGGAGCCCCTCGGGGCTCGTCACCCCGAGGGTGGATGTGAGCTTCAGCGGCGCCATGTACTGCTACGGGGGGCTGGTCATCGCCGACCTTTCGGGCGACGGTCTGGCGGACCTGGCCCGGAACTCCTACCTGGGCCAGATCGCCGTGATGGTGCAGACCTCGGGCGGTGGGCTCACCCAGGGGTCCAGCATAAACATCGGCAGCTACTACCCCAACAGCCTCGAGCCCGGCGACCTGAACAGGGACGGCTACACTGACCTGGTCGTGGGGAACGCCTACTACGCCCGCGTCACGCTCCTCCTGGGGAGCTCGTCGGGCTCGTTCTCGGCCTCGTCCCACACCACCTCCGGGACCGGGAACTGGTACAACGGCCCGGCGGTCATCTCGGACCTCAACGCGGACGGCCTCAAGGACTTCGCGGTCCTCAGCAGCGGCCCGAAGCTCATCGACGTCTTCATCCAGCAGACCGACGGGACCTTCGCCGACCGGGTCAGCTACCAGGTGTCGTCCAGCGACTCGATCGGCTGCGGCATGGCCGCCGGCGACCTGGACCTCGACGGGCAAGACGAGCTCGTGGCCTCCAACTCGGCGGCCTCCACCCTGACGGTCCTCGACCAGGACGGGCAGGGCAACCTCTACGAGCTGGCCACCTACGACACGGGCTCGGCCCCCCGCGGTGTCGGCCTGGCCGACCTCAACTCCGACGGCTCGCTGGACATCGCGGTGGTGAACAGCGGCGCCGACACGGTCGGGGTCTACTACCAGGTGGCGCGCCGCGGCG
>Ga0194111_10003009_pt1 | contig 20225 bp, 27 predicted proteins | sample TA2KigC300mmetaG_FD_146194 | JGI IMG/M metagenome (GOLD analysis project Ga0194111, IMG submission 146194) | Freshwater microbial communities from Lake Tanganyika, Tanzania - TA2015033 Kigoma Deep Cast 300m | ecosystem: Environmental > Aquatic > Freshwater > Lake | place: Tanzania: Lake... | reverse complement strand
GAACATGGAATTACTTATGAAATCATTCGATGTAAAAAGCTAAAAAAATATCTAAAAAATAAATAAATTCCTTTTTTTCAATTTTTTTGATTAATAAAATTTAATGATAATTTTTTTAAAATTTTTTAATTGATTAAAATTAGATGAATCAACTATATCTTCATGTTTAATTTTCATGTTTAACTGCTAAAAAAATATAATTTTCCAATTTAATATTAAAATTCAATATAAAATTCCAAAGATTACCTAAAGGATTATTTAAAGATCATATATTTTTTCTGAGATATTATTCTCTCATAAGATCATTGTAAGCTGAGATAGCTGCTATAGCCCCTTCTGCACATGCAACTACCCACTGTTTGATTCCACCAGTAATATCTCCTGCAGCGTAAACTTTCGGAATGTTGGTTCTTTGAAACTTATCAGTTATGAGGTAGCCTGCGGGGTCAAGTTTCACACCTATACTTGCTGCTAATTTGTTTGTTGGTTCTTCTCCAATTGATATGAAAATTCCGTCTGAGGGTATTTCTACTTTTTTGCCTGTTTTTCTATTGAATAAAACCACAGTTTCCACCTTTGTGTCCCCTTTTATCTCTTTCACCACAGAATTCCATATTATAGGAATGTTTTTCTCATGCAATTTATCCTGAAGGTATTGTTCTGCTCTAAGCTCATCCCTTCTATGGACAATACTCACATCACAGTCAATATTTTTAAGAAATAATGCTTCCTGTGCTGCAGCATTCCCACCACCTATCATTAAAACCTTTTTGTTCTTAAAAAAGGGTCCGTCACATGTGGCACAGTAGCATACTCCACTTCCCAGAAAATCGTTCTCACCAGGCACTTTAAGCTTTCGATGCTTGGTTCCAGTGCATATTATCACAGATTTAGCTATGTAATCATCTTGTTGGGTGGATATTCTCATTTCATTGCCTTTAAACTCTATTTTTTTGACTTCTTCCATCTCATTAATTTCCACATACTTTAATGCCTGTTTTTTCATTTTCCCTACTAATTGCATTCCTGCTATCATCTCAAAGCCAGGATAATTCTCCATCATGGGTACTTCTGATCCCAGGCCACCTGCACTGATTTTATCCAGAATCAGGGTTTCTGATCCCTGTCTTCCAGCATAAATACCTGCTGTGAGCCCGGCAGGCCCTGCTCCAATTATTAAAATGTCATATTCCTCCATCTGAATCTCCCCCAATTAACCATAGAATATTGTTATAATTTATTTTGTAATTTCTCCTTCAAAAGTTTATTTACCAGTTTCCCCTCAGCCTTTCCCTTTAATTTTTTCATTGCCATTCCCATAAGAGGGCCCATTGCACCGCTTCCTCTTTCTTCAATCATCTTTTTATTTGAAGATACAATTTCATGGATTATTTTCTCTATCTCCTTTTCTGATAACATTATAAGATCATATTTTCGAGCTGCTTCTTCTGGTGAATGTCCCTCTTCACATATTCCTATCAATATTTTGGGGACTGCTTCTTTTGAAATTTTACCTTCTTGAAGTAAATTGAAAGTATTTTTTATAATTACAATGTTCAATTTATCAATATCATGTCCATCTCGTTTAAGTTCCTTTAAAGTATAAGCTAAGGTTGATGCGACTGTTGTGGGATCTATTGTAATTTCTTTCATAAGTTCCTCAAAATCAGAGGCTTTATCAACTCTTACAAGCTGAGAAGCAAGGTCTTCACTTAAATCATATTCTTCCATTATTCTTATCTTTTTATCCTTTGGAAGTTCAGGTAAATTTGATTTAATCTCACTTAGCAGTTCTTTTGAAATCTTGATTGTGGGAATATCTGTTTCAACGTACATTCTGCTGGCCGTGGGAAGAGGTCTTAGATACTCAGTGTTCCCATCAGGAAGTGCTTTCCTTGTCTCCTCTGGAATCTCATTTATAGCAATTTTTGCCCTTCTTTGGACCTCCTGGAGGGCGTTTTGAGCTTTTTCTTCTCTATCTGCCACCAGAACAAATGCATCTTCATCTGATGCTCCAACAAAGTCAAAAACAGCTGCAACTTCTACTTCAGATATACCATAAGCTGGAAGCTCATCTGAATGGAATATACCTGAAACTCCCATTTTTTTAGCATAACCAGCTAATTCTGTCCCAAATCTTCGACCGGGCTGTATTTCCCTACCAATCAGTCCTGAAAATCCATTAAGTTTTATTGCGAGAACCGATTCACTTTTTGAAATTATCTTGGATTTTGTATCTTTAAATATTCCACCTACATCATATAATCCATTTTCAACGGTTGCATTTCTATTTTGAAGTTCATCCCTTATCTCTAGCAGTTCTACCTGCCTTTGAACCTCATTTTCAACCATTTGGGGCATTAAATCCAAATCCTGAACTCCTTTCACCTCAACCCTGGCACCATCTTTTATTGATATATTCAGGTCCTGACGTATGGTTCCTATTCCCCTTTTAACCTTTGTGCTCCTCAACACCTGGCCTATCTGATATGCAACTTCTTTCACCTGCTGAGGGTGTTTCATTGAGGGGGATGTGGTTATTTCAACTAGGGGGATTCCAAGCCTATCAAGTCTGAAAACTATAGCTCCCTTTTTATGGCCAATTCTTCTTGCTGCATCCTCTTCAAGACATAGATTTTCGATAATGACTTTCCCATAATCTGTATCTAGATGTCCATCTGTAGCAACCAGACCAGTTCGCTGAAATCCTCCAGTGTTACTTCCATCTATTACCTGCTTTCTCATTGTATAGAATTCATCCACAACCTTCATGTTAAGCAAAGATGCAATTACGAGTGACAATTCAAGTGCTTGCAAGTTAAGGGGATTTGGAGGTTCTTCGTCTGCCTCAACAAGACATGTATCATGATTATATGCCTCATAAATAAATTTTAATTTTCTTCTTGCTTCTTCGAATGCAGCTCTGTCTATTTCTCCAAGTTCGCTTTGCGTGGGTCTTAAATTCCTTAAAATATTAAAATCCGGTTTTTTATCCTCTAGATTGCAGGAACAGCCACAAAAGAGTTTTTGGTTGGTGTCAAGTTGTTGGTGTATCTCAAGACCCATTTTAAGTCCAAGTTTCTCGTAATCAAACATTAAACCACCACTAAATCATCATTAAATCAAAAAATGTTGTAGAGATGAAGTATCTTCAATTTCTCCTGCAATATTAGTATGCATGATCCTCGCTACCTCACCTAGATCTTCTGTCTGTCCTAAAGTCCATATCAACTTGACATATGCGGTCTCTGAAAGCATATCTAAGCCTGAAATCACCCCAGCAGAGATTAATTTCCGCCCAGTGCTATAAACATTCATATTTATCCGTCCATAGATACACTGAGAGGTCATTACAACCGGAATCTTACTATCAACAGCACGTTCTAGAGAAGGAATCACGTCTTCAGGGCAATGTCCAAGACCTGTACCTTCAATAACAATACCTTTATATCCTTTATCCACATAATAATCTATAGACTCATTGAAAATTCCAGGATAACTTTTTATAAATGCAACTTTCGGTTCTATTGAATCACGAAGCTTGATTGGGCCATCTCTCCTCTCTTTATATTCTAAATTTTTGTCCACAACCTTTATCTTACCTTCCTTAACTTTTGCAATTGGAGCTGTATTTATACTTCTGAATGTATCTCTTCTCGAGGTATGCATCTTTCTTACCTTTGTACCACGATGTATATAACTGTAAGAGTCATTTTCTGTTGCATGCATGCAAACAACGACTTCAGCAATGTCTGATTTGGCGGCTGCCACGGAACTCATGAGGTTTAAGAAAGCGTCAGAAGAAGGTCTATCTGAACTTCTCTGGGCACCGGTTAAAACGACTGGTACCGGGGTATCCAGCATAAAGCTCAAGGCAGCAGATGTATAATGCATGGTATCTGTTCCATGGGCAACCACCACACCATATGCACCATTGTTTACTTCATCCGCAATTGATCGGGCTAGTTTAACCCAGTATTCTGGTTTCATGTTCTCGCTTAAAATGTTAAAGATAGCTTCTCCCTTTATCATGGCATAATCAAGAAGTTCTGGGGTGGCCCTTAGGAAATCTTCAGCAGTAAATGCTGGATGAACTGCTCCAGTTTTATAGTCAATAATAGATGCTACTGTACCTCCCGTTGAGAGTATTGATACATTTGGTTTTTCGTCTTCTTCTTTAATTTCTAAAGGTGGTAACTCAATTTTAGGCTTTTCCCCTTTCCCTACAAGTTCAATTGTTGCTTCAGTTATGTCCACACCAATATTGTAACCACTATCAAGCTTCAAAACCAGATTTTTCTCTTCTTTTGAATCTGCTCTGTCTAAAAGCATACCTTCATAAAAAACATCATTCGTAGTTATTTTAATGATATCTCCAATAGATATGCCTGATGATTCTAAAAATTTTCTTGCAGCCCCTCTATAGTTCATCATATCCCTCAAATGTTATTTTTTATTTTAATAGCTATAATTTTAATTTTTGGTAATATTAAATCAAATTTTGATTAAATGTTTCTTAATAAAATTTATTTCAAAGTTTGATAAAGTTTTCCAAAGTAGTTATTATAATTCTTAATTCTATAAATCCAAAAAAATTTTAAGACACAATTATATATCATCAAAAATTGATTTTAGAGAATTTTGTAGTTCTTTAAGTACTTTGACCTTCAAACTTTAACATATTAAAAGAAAGAGCTCCCAACCAGAACAAAGCAGCGAATACCGCTAACCATTCAAATAAAGGCATTTGTAGGTTAGTTTTAACTGCATTAAGGATGATAAATAGAAGATCAATTATCACAACAGCGAATCCAAAATAACCTACTGGTTTTAAAAATTTAGAATGCTTTAAAAGTGGTAGATTCAGCATTATCAAGACCAGAAAAAGCAAAATGAAAAATAATGCTGATGCTAACCCGTGTTTAGCTCCATAATCCTCTGAATAGACACCAACCATAATTAGTGCAATAGCTGAAAAAAAACCAGTTATCTGTGCAATTATCAACAAGACTTTTCTCCAATTTCCTATTTTTTCCATTTTTTCATTTCTGTACCATTTATACAATCCAATAAAAAACATGAACAACATAATCCCAGTAATGATGCATCCAAGATTGAAAAATATTGATCCATGCGGATTGTAGCTTGAATTACCGAGATCACTAAACCAATTAGAAATGGGAGTGTAATCTCCAGGATATAAGGCTAAAGCTGTGAATGTAAAGAGGATAAAGGCAATTATGGCCACCATTCCAGATAAGAAACTTATATGTAACTTCATGGGATTTAACTCCAATATTATCCCAACTGTTTCATGAATAAGTTTTATATCTTTTAATTTGTATAAAAAATGTTCTAAGATTATTAAAAATAAATATAAAAATCAATGTATTAAAAACCGAAAATCAAAAAACCAAAAATATACAAACAAAAAACGAAAATATGGTTTGATCTGAAATTTAGAAAATAAAAAAAGTGTTTATGTTAATCAAACCACATATAACAGACTATATTAAGATTTACCCATAATTATTTTTAACTTAACTCCTTTTTGAACTTATAAAAATTGGTTTAAATTTATTTTTGTTACCAATGAACTCTTTTAAAACGTTAAATTAAATCATCAAAAAAATAATATAAAACTAGGAGTGAAATTTATGGGAATTGAAATTAAAACTGTTAAATTAGAAGCACCAAAAGATTGTAACCTTATTTTAGGACAGAGTCATTTTATTAAAACAGTAGAAGACCTATATGAGGCCATTGTTAATACAGTACCACAAGCAAAGTTTGGTCTTGCTTTTGGAGAGGCTTCAGGTCATTGTCTTGTAAGGTGTGCAGGTAACAACGATGAATTGACAGAATTGGCTGGTGAAAAGATACTTGAGATGGGGTGTGGTCACTCTTTCCTGATATTCCTCAAAGATGCATTTCCTATAAACGTTACACAACGGATAAAGAGTGTGAGTGAGGTCGTTAATCTCTTCTGTGCCACTTCAAACCCGGTTGAAGTGATAATCGCTGAAAGTGATCAGGGAAGAGGAATAATAGGAGTTGTGGATGGATCAAAGCCTCAAGCCATAGAAACTGCTAAGGATGTGGATTACCGGAAGGAATTTCTAAGGAACATTGGATATAAGTTCTGATCCCAAGATATAAAATGTAATAAATGTCTTTTTTTTATGAATCTAATTTATTTTCTTAAATATACATTCAATTTTTTTCATTAAAATAACAGAACCAACAAATAACCAATAAAATATTGAATACCTAATTTACTGTAATTTGAGATTTTTTGAGGAAATCGATCTATCTAATAAAAAGAAATTTATATTTTTAAACTAAATATATTAACATAAGTGAATGGGGGTTTTTTATGAGTGGATTAGATGGGGATATAGTTTTCAGAAAAAGTAGTGGTATTAAACGTCTGGAAGAAGATAAATTAGAAGTAAAACAGGAATATGTCACCTTACAGAGTAAGATCGGTGGCGTTCTTATGGTAAATTTTAAAGCTCCGGAAAAAGAAATAGCGATAATAAACGAATATTTTGAAAATTTAACCGATATGGAACCAATGACCATGAATATAGCAGATTCAGGTGATATCGAATGTTATTTTAAGGGTATTTCACCTTTAAAGGAATTAGATGAAGAAAAAGGAAATATTCAGTTAATTACTGTTACTGTACAGGAACTTCATGAATAAACATTAAACCTTCAAATATTCCTCAAAAATCCCGCATATCTCCTCTGGATCTTCTAGTACAAATGTATTTTCCATATTTGCCAATTTTTCAACATGCTCAACATCTTCTTTTCTTATTGTTAATTTTAGATCTTTTCCATTGGGAAGTTTCGTGACAACCACGCCCTCTTTGTAATCAGAAGGCATTATATAGATCGGAACACCAGCTTTCTGACCCATGATTGCTGCGTTTGTTAATAAAGTATCTGCTATTCTCAATGATATCTTTGCAACAGTGTTTGAAGTAGCTGGAGCAATTAAGAGAAAGTCAAATTTTCCCAATTGTATCTGACCTGCTAAAAATGGTGAATTGGCGTTTATTTCCACCCATACGTTGTCAAAATTCTTCTCCAATTCACTGAATATCCTGTAATACTTCACCACCTGATCTCCTGATTTGGAGATGTAGACTTTTATTTCGACATCGTTTTTGTACATTTCTCGGATTTTTCTCATGACCTCAAAGGTTTCCAATAACCTTTCGCCGGCACCAGTAATTCCCCATGCAATTCTCTTTTTTTTATTTGTCATGATCATTAATTCATTCTACTGTTTAATTTATTTTTCGATTTTGTTGATTCAAGATGTAATATACTACCTTTTAAGGAAATAAGAGACAGGATCCCGATATAAGATCTCCTACTCTAGCTACTCTATTATTCTTATTTATTTTTATAAAAAAATAGAATAAATTAAATTATCTGATCATTTATCTATTTTTCAATCTTTCTATCCAGCATCTGGACGATTCTATCTGCACTTTCAGCCATGAATGACTCGTGTGTTACCATAACAAGAGTTAAATTCTCTTTGAGGTGTATATCCTTCAAACGATCCAGTATCATTTTCCCTGTCTTTGAATCCAAAGCTCCTGTAGGCTCATCTGCCAGATTATTGAGGGATTATTAGCTAAAGCTTTTGCAATGGCAACTCTCTGTCTTTCACCACCTGAAAGTTCTGTGGGTTTTCTATCAACTTATCTGTTAGATTCACCCGTTCTAAAAGTTTTAAAACCTTTTTTTTCATTTCCTGACTTGAAAGTCCTGCCTCATACACTTGGTATTTCCACATTTTCCAGAACTGTAAGGTTGGGTATCAGATTATGAAGCTAAAAAACAAATCCAATCTCCCGAGATCTGAAATGGCTTAAATCCTTGGTTTCTCTTAAATCATATCCATTTACCTTAATAGAACCCTCATCAGGATGGTCCAATGCACTTATCATGTTAAGCAGGGTTGATTTTCCTGAAACAGAGGGTCCAATTATAGATACAAACCCTCCCTTCTTTATTTCGAAGTCAACACCATTTAGAGCCGTTATTTTCCCGTTATCAAACGTTTTTTTTAGATTTTTAATTTCAATTATGTTTTCCTGGTTATTCATATCTCAACGCCTCTGTTGGTGGAAGTTTACTGGCCCTATATGCTGGGTAGAATCCGCCTACTACCCCTACAAAAAGGGCTATGAAAATTGCCCTTAAAAATAAGCCAACTGTGTATACTGGCTCAACGAAACCCTCTGTAACTGAAGACAATATCAATTCAACAGCCAGTACCCCAATCACAATTCCAATCATACCAGCAAGAATTGTGATAAGTACAGATTCACCCATTATCATGGCTAATATTCTTCTATCTCTCCATCCAACTGCTTTAAGAACTCCTATTTCGCGTGTTCTCTCGAATACAGACATTATCATTGTGTTTACGACACCAATTCCTCCAATTATAATAGCAAGAAGTGAAATCGCCCAGGAAGCTGTGTCAATAGCGTCTAATCCTTTATTCACTTTGTTAAATTCTTCAAGAGACTTTATGGTGGTTAATTCATCTGGATATTTGTTCTCAATTTCTCCTGTAATGTCATTTAATTCAGCATTGTTATTCAGCTTTACAAAGATCATTGAAACAATATTATCTTTTTTTGTCAGGTTTTGAAGAGTTTTAAGAGCCATGAAGGCTCCGCCATCTTCCCACATACTTCCAGTTTCATAAATACCTGTTATTGTGAACTCTCTTCCTAAAAGTTTAATTTTATCTCCCACTTTTTTTTGGAGATTCTGGGAAGCCCTTTTACCCAATATTACTTCATCTTCACTATCTGGGGAAAATGGTCTTCCTTCTATTATTTCTATTTTACCTATGGATAATTTATCTCGCCTAATACCCATAACCACAAATGGATTGTTGTCCACATTGTACATGGTTATAAGAACTCCTACTGCATCATTAACACCATTTATAGACTTAATTTCATCAACTCGTTTCTCATCGATTTCACTTGTTGCAAATCCTGGTTTGTTACTTTGAGTTATGGTAAAATCAGACCCTCCAGCTTTTAAAGTGCTCTCAGTTGAAGCTTTAAGGCCGTCTGTAACAAGTCCCAACGCAACGATAGTTGCTATACCAATAGAAATACCCAAAATAGCGAGAATTGTTCTTGTTTTATTCCTGAACAGATTTTTTACGATTAATGAAAAAAATGACATGAATTATAATTTAGTCAAGAATGATATATAAATTATAAAGAAATAAAAAATTGAAAAACTGCTTATCCTTGTTTTTTAACTGATTTAGAAGTTTGGAACGAACTTAAAGCAAAATAAACACAAAAAAACATTGTTATTTAATAGTTATCAGGCTTTTTATCCTAAATTTCCAAAAAAGGAATTTATAAATGAAAAATTTATATTCCAAATAAATTCAAAATTTAAATAACAAAAATTACAAAAATATACACACAAATAAAAAGAGGAGTAAAAATGAAAGAAGACGTATTTTATGGTAAAGGAATGGTACATGTCAAAAAGGACTATCCAGATATTTATAAAGCAGTTGTAGCATTAAACGAGGCTGCTTACACTGGTAAAGTTCTGGATTACCGCACACAGAAACTGATTGCACTGGGGATAACTGCTGCTGCATCTGATGACAGGGCCATGAAAAAACAGATGATTAGCGCTATGCGGGAATTTGATATAACCAAAGATGAAATAGTGGACGTTTTAAGAGTAGTCCTTTTAACATCTGGAAATCCACCATTTACCAAAGCAATGAAAATATTATACAAAATAGTTGAAGAATAACATTAACTAGATAAAAAAATTAAAAAAAATTATATTAAATTAAATAATTTAGATTAAATAATATTCTATTAAATTCTTCTTACTTAGTTTTCTTAATATAAAATGGTATAAAAATAACGATTAATCATTAATCTAACGATAATATAAAAAATCTCTTTAAATAATAGGTATTATGTCCCCTGAATATCTAATACACTTGTTATTAATTAACCAGATAACCAATTCTAATTATTTTCAGTTATGGTGTTAAGAATGCCTGTTTCTATAAAATGGTTCCCAGCATCATGGTTCCAGATAAAAAAAAGAGGATAAAATTATATTTATATTGATCCTGCTTATTTGAAAAGTTACTTTAAAAATTATCCGAAAGGGTCGAATTTAGCACATGACCAAACCCTATAGACGGATTACCTGAAAAAGATCTTGAAAAAGCAGATCTAATTTTGGTAACCATCAAATAAAGATCATTGCAAAAAAAGTCACGGTCAAAATACTTAAAAAGGGAACATTCAAATATTAGCTCCTGAAATGTGTATTAAGGAATTAGGCAAAGATATAACTCATGTAAACCTGGAGATTAACATAATTTTGAAGATATTAAAATAAGGGTTGTAGATGGTTACAATACCCCTGAAGGAAGTTCTACGCGTAAAATACAGCATAAGGCAATGGTGTAGGTTATTTGATAACAATTGAGAGTAAAACAATTTATCATGCAGGTGACACGGATTTTATACCTGAAATGAGGGAATTTGAAAATGTGGATGTTGCATTAATCCCTATCGGAGGCACATTTACCATGGATATTAATGATGCTGTGGATGCAACTATTGCAATCAAACCAAAACTGGTTATTCCCATAATCGCTCCAAAGCTGACCCAATCGAGTTTAAAGAAAAAGTTGAATCACGATCAGATGTCATGGTTATGGTGTTGGACATAAGCAAATTCTATAATTTAAATTAACAATTTTTTTATTTGAAAATGATCTCAGCGAAAGAATATAATATCAATTGGAGGCGTTTGATGGATGAAATAATTGCTCGATGCGGTTTTATACATAGTAAATGCCCAGCCTGCAAATAACTATCAAAAAAAGAGAACATAAAGAAAGATTAAATGAATATTGGCTTAAATATTACGAATTGGCAAAGGATATCCAATAAGAAGCTGTGTTTTAGAAAAAAACATTGAAAATCATGCATATTGTGAATATCCATGTTAAATTTTGAAAAGCACGTGAATGACTTTGAAATATTCGAGGAAAAATATAGGGATTCTATCATGGCTGATGAATACGAAAAATTTTTCCGTCGTTATTATTGTAGAAAAAATAAGAAAAACAAAAAAATTGGAATAAAAATCTCATTTATTCGGAGTTTTTTTGAACGTGACCCTGAAAATTATATTATCTCATGTCTAGTGATATATTATAATTTTATTTAGACCTAAAAGAATTAACAGAAGAAAATAAGGGAGTATACTCATGTCAACTCATAAGGTTGGAAAAGCATCTAAAGATGATTATATCAAAGTTTTTGATGGTATCAAACGTAAAACGCTAGTTTATGGGAGCAAAACTCTCTTAACAGAATTTATATTGTCAAAAGGAAAGAGATTACCTATGCATAAACATCCTGAGGAACAGACTGGTTACTTGGTTTCAGGCCATATAATTTTGACCATCGATAGGGACAAATATAATATGAAACCTGGTGACAGCTGGTCCATTCCAAACGCTGCGCATGGGGCTAAAATTAAAGAAGATTCTGTTGCCCTTGAAGTATTTTCACCAGTAATGGAATATTATATCGTTTAATTCAATACGTTTACTCTCTTCCATAACATTACTGGCTTTTAAAAATCGCTAGACAGATTTTTTGTTGAAAATAAAAAATTTACACATTAACTTATCGTTACAAGAAGCAAACCTTTTTACGTGACCATGAACAATATTATTCACTGCCAATTTTGGCATTTATAAAACTCTTTTTGGGACATGTCCCATGGATGTGGCGAAAGCTGAACAAGAGGTGCTTAAATGTATAAATATATAAGAGAAGCCTGGAAAAATCCAGATAAATCCTACATAAGAGAGCTTATGTGGGAAAGAGCTCCTGAATGGAGAAAAGAAAGCGTAATACTTAGAATAGAAAGACCAACAAGGATTGATAGAGCAAGATCTTTAGGTTACAAAGCTAAAAAAGGATATATACTGGTTAGAACCCGTATTAGGCGGGGTGGAAGAAGAAAAACACGTTTCAAGAAGGGTAGAAGACCAAAAAGAATGGGTGTTCTAAAGATTACTCCTAAAAAATCCCTCAAAAGAATAGCTGAAGAAAGAGTTGCCCGAAAATATCCAAATTTAGAGGTTCTGAACTCATACTGGGTTTGGGAAGATGGAAAATACAAGTTCTATGAGGTTATACTGGTAGATCCCACTCAACCTTCCATCAAAAACGATCCTAAAATCAACTGGATATGCGAAAAACAGCACAGAGGACGAGTATTCCGTGGACTGACCAGTGAAGGTAAAAAGGGTCGAGGACTACTAAATAAAGGTAAAGGAGCAGAAAAGGTAAGATAATCCATGATCCACAACATCTTTTATCGGGTGTTTGTTTATGGAACAGAAAGCGAAATTAAAGTAAGGGCGGCCGTTAAAACCCTTTTTCCCAAGTCTTTGCCCACAAAAGCAATAACAGAGGGTTACTATAAAAATCCTGTTATTATTTTATCTGATAAAATCAATAAAAAAAGAGATATAACTCTTTTCCTTAAAAATTTGAAAAAAATAGGAACTTCTTCTAAACAAAGAATTATAACCCAATTGAAAAACAGAATGGATGATAAAGGAAACCTTTTTCTTAGATTTAACAAACAGGAAGCATATCTTGGCAATCTGAAAGTGGTAGAACACGGTGATTCTATACACGTCAAAATAAAAATTGCCGCATATCCCGCAAATAAAAAGACAGCAATAAAAATTGCCATGAAACTTTTTGGTGAATAAGATTTTGGTGAATAAGATGTTTTATGATTTCCATGTTCATGGAAACGGAAAGCTAGCAAAAGAGGCAAAAAGATTGGGATATCATGCTATTTGCCTTGTTTTTCATTCTAATAACTATAATCAGGAAATCTTAGAAATTTATAGAAAAGTTAAAAAAAATGGTAGTGTAAATTCCGAATATCCTAGTATCAGCATTGGGGTTGAAATTCTATCAAAAACAACCGAAGATCTTAAAAAAAATATTAAAGAAATCAGAAAAATCGCAGACGTTTTAATTGTCCATGGCGGAAATATTAAAATAAACAGAGCTGCGTGCAGAGATCCGAGGGTAGATATTATAGCTCATCCATACAAAAATAGAACAGACTGTGGAATAAATCATGTATTGGCAAGGGAAGCTGCTAAAAATGAGGTTGCCATTGAAATCAATATGAACAACCTTCTTAAATCCAAATTATCAATTCGATCCCGGGTTTTAAGCCAATATAGACAAATTACAAAGCTTCAACGAAAATTCAAATTTCCTATCATCATTACAACTGGTGCTCATTCTATATATGACCTTAGAACACCTAAAGACATTATTGTGCTTTCAGGAAGCTTTGGGATGGCGGAAAAAGATGCATTTGATGCATTATATGTAACCCCCCGTAATATAATTGAAAGAAGTAAAATCAGAGAGGATGTTATAGTAAATGGAGCTAAAATAATAAGATGAATAAAAAAATAAGAGGATAAGATGAAGCTTAAGATCTTGCCTCCATCACTTCGGGAAAAGAAAAGATACATTGCATTTGAAGTGATATCCGAGGAACCCTTAAGTCGCGATGATTTAATATCTTTAATCTGGAAATCTTCGTTAGCTTTCTGTGGAGAAAGCCAAACCAGCAAGTTCAATATATGGGTCATGAAGGTTTGGAAATATCAACTAGAAGAGCATGAAAACGTTTTAAGAGGAATTCTTAAGTGTACCAGAGAGGAAGTAAACCCAGTGAGAGCTACAATGTCCATTATAGCGAAATTTAAAGGGAAAAGAGTTGTTTTTCATACTTTAGGCATCTCTGGGACCATCAGATCTGCGACGAAAAAGTTTATAAAACCAAAAGAGTAACATAAACTAATAGTTTAAACCAAATTTCAAAAAAATAAAGAAAATAAAATTCATTGATTTAATGGAAAAATGAAAGAGAGGTATATATATGCAACCGTTTCCAGGAGCAGGATATGATAGGGCTATAACTGTATTTAGCCCAGATGGAAGACTTTTTCAGGTTGAATATGCAAGAGAAGCTGTAAAAAGAGGTACTACTTCATTAGGTGTGAAATCAATCGAAGGTGTTGTGCTAGTGGTTGATAAAAGACCAACAAGCAAACTAGTTGAACCAAAATCCATCGAAAAGATATTTCAAATTGATGAACACATAGGAGCAGCAACCTCTGGACTTGTAGCCGATGCAAGAGCTTTAATTGAGCGAGCAAGAATAGAATCTCAGGTAAACAAGATAACATATAACGAACCAATCAGAGTAGAGAGTCTAGCCAAAAAAATATGTGATATGAAGCAGATGTACACCCAGCATGGAGGTGTAAGACCATTCGGTTCAGCTCTGATAATTGGAGGAGTAAGCAGCAACGGATGCAGATTGTTTGAAACAGACCCTAGTGGAGCCTTAATTGAATATAAGGCCACAGCAATAGGGGCTGGAAGACCAATAGCCATGGACGAATTCGAAAAAAAATACAAAGAGGATATGAAATTGCAGGAAGCAATTGAACTGGCATTGGACGCTGTTTACGAAGCAACAGAAGGCAAAACAACCGCTGAAAGTGTAGAAATTGCAGTTATAGAGTCTAAGAATAAGAAATTCAAGAAACTATCTGAAGATGAGATAAAAGAACATGTTGAAGAGCTTCTCATAAGAAAAAAGAAGGAGGAAGAGGAGTAAAACATGGTTAATCTTGAAGATGCTGTTTTGGCGCGTCTGGAATACCATGGAGAACATTTCGAAATCTTAGTAGATCCAGATCTTGCATCGGATTTTAAAAGAGGAAATGATATAAGGAATGATATAAAAATAGAAGATATACTGGCCGTTGAAGAGATATTTAAAGATGCAAAAAAAGGTGATAAGGCATCAAAAGAAGTCATGAGGAAGGTATTTAACACTACAGACACATTGGATGTGGCTATAACCATAATAAAAAAAGGTCAAATCCAATTGACATCCCAACAAAGAAAAAAAATGCAAGAAGATAAAAGAAGAAAAATAGTCGCAAAAATAACAAGAGAAGCAATAAATCCTCAAAACGGACTTCCCCATCCTTCAAGAAGAATCGAAAAGGCTATGGAAGAAGCTAAAGTTCATATTGATCCCTTCAAAAGTGTTGATGAACAAGTATCACTTGTTCTTAAAGCAATTCGCGTGAAAATACCTATAAGATTTGAAAAAGTGGATATTGCCATTAGAATTCCAGGAGATTTTGCTGGAAAGGTCTATGGAGCAATATCAGATCTGGGAAAAATGAAAAAGGAAGAATGGCAACAAGATGGGTCATGGATAGCCATTTTTGAAGTGCCTGGCGGCTTGCAAGAAAGTTTTCACCAGAAAATTAGTGAGCTAACAGGTGGACAGGTGGAAATCAGAAAAATAAAATAGTTGATATGACCTGGACAGATGGAAACATTATAATAAATAGCTATGATACATAGGCTTCTTTTATTTGGTCTTTAGGATCTTTTATGGTTTTTTAAATGTCTTTCCCTGATTAAAGGAGGCAAAATGTGATATTTGTAAAAGATAAGGATATAGTAATTCCTGGAGATATTCTTGCAGAAAATGAATATCATACAGGTAGAGGGACTTTCAAGGAAGAAAATAAAATATGCTCATCTGTTGTTGGATTAATAGCCATCAGAAACAAAAAAATAAGCGTTATACCCTTGCAGAGCAAATACATCCCCAAAAAAGGAGATGTAGTAATTGGTGAAATTACGGATATAAGGTTCTCTATGTGGAATTTAGATATAAATTCACCATATTCTGGAATTTTACCCGCCTCAGAAGTTTTTGGAAAGGAAAAAAGAGAATTGAATAGCGTATTTAATGTAGGTGATGTTCTGTTTCTAAGGGTTGTTGATGTAGATGAGGTAAAGAAGGTAAAACTGGGTTTAAAAGGCAGAGGGCTCGGTAAATTCAGAGATGGAATTTTAATCAGTATAACTCCCACTAAAGTACCCAGACTTATTGGTAAGAAAGGATCCATGATAAACATGATCAAGGATCATACCAAATGCGAAATTGTGGTGGGCCAAAATGGAGTTGTATGGGTTAAAGGCGAACCTGCCATGGAAAGAATAGCCGAAAAGGTTATAAAAACCATAGAAAAAGAGGCCCATACCTCTGGATTAACAGATAGAGTGAGAGATATGCTCTCTGAACTTTGTGGTGAAGAAAAAGAAGAAACCCCAGAGAAAGAAAATAAAGAACTTCCAGAATAAGATTTAGTTAAAAATAGTCAGAGGTGATTATTATCATAATAAATAACAATAAAAGGGCAGATGGAAGAGATTTTAATGAATTAAGACCTCTAAAGATAGAAGCCGGTGTTTTGGAACGAGCTGATGGATCAGCTTATCTGGAATTAGGAGGTAACAAAGTCCTAGTTGCTGTATACGGTCCAAGAGAATTTTATATAAGACGTATGCAACGCCCAGACAGGGCAATTATAAGATGCAGGTATAATATGGCCCCATTTTCAGTTGAAGATAGAAAAAGACCCGGTCCAGACAGGAGGTCAGTTGAAATATCTAAGATAACTTCTGAAGCACTGAAACCAGCCGTTTTCCTAGAGAAATTCCCAAGATCAACCATAGATGTATTTATAGAAATCCTCCAAGCAGAAGGAGGTACAAGATGTGCTGGTATAACAGCCGCATCAGTTGCATTAGCGGACGCAGGACTGCCAATGAAAGATTTAATCGTATCCTGTGCAGCAGGAAAAGCTAATGGCCAAGTAGTTCTGGATTTATCTGAAATCGAAGATAAAGAAGGTGAAGCAGATTTACCTGTTGCCATAATGCCGCGAACTGGAGAGATCACGCTTCTTCAGATGGATGGGCATCTCACACCAGAAGAATTTGAAAAAGCCCTAGATCTGGCCATAGAGGGATGTAACAAAATAAATCAAAAACAAAAAGAAGCCATAAAAAAAAGGTATGGTGAATAATATGAACAGCATTGTTCCTGAAATTACACGGCGAAGTATAATAAATCTTATAAATAATGAAGAGAGAGCTGATGGTAGATCCCTTAATGAATATCGAGAAATATCTCTTGAAAATGGGGTAATCGAAAAGTCAGAGGGTTCTGCAAGGGTTAAAATAGGCAACACACAGCTATTAATAGGGGCGAAACCTCAAATCGCTGAACCATTCCCCGATACACCCACAATGGGTGTCTTAATGACCAATTCAGAACTTTTACCAATGGCATCACCTACATTTGAACCAGGCCCCCCCGATGAAAGATCCGTGGAACTTGCAAGGGTCGTGGATCGATGCATAAGACAAGGAGAAGTAGTTGATCTAGAAAAATTATGCATCATTGAAGGAGAGAAGGTATGGATGATATTCCTAGATATCCATGTATTAGATTACGATGGAAATTTGATGGATGCTGCAGTTTTAGGATGTGTAGCCGCCCTTATGAATGCAAAAATACCTAATGCAAGTGTTGTAGACAATGAGATCATACTAGACCAAGAAAAAATGTCTCCATTACCCATCAATGAAAAAGCTTTAATGTGTACTTTTGCCAAAATAGGTGGTAAATTTGTTGTTGACCCATCCTTACTAGAAGAAGATGTTATGGATACTAGAATTTCAATTGGAATGAGAGAAGACGGATCTATATGTGCAATGCAAAAGGGTGGAACTGAACCTATAACCAAAGATGAGCTAATGAATCTAATCAACATTGCAAGAGAAAAAACAGGAGAACTTCTAAAATACCTGGAGTGATAATATGGCAAGGACAAAGAAAGTCGGTATAACTGGAAGATTCGGTCCTAGGTACGGTAGGAAAGCGAAAAGAACCGTAAAAGAAATAGAAGAGAAGATGAAAAAGAGTCATCTGTGTCCTCAATGTGATAGATTCGCTGTAAAAAGGATAAGTAGTGGTATATGGAAATGTAGAAAATGTGGATCTGTATTTACCGGAGGGGCGTATGTTCCTGTAACACCAATGGGCAGAACAGCCACCCGAAACATAAAAAGGATTGTTGGAGGTTTATAATTGTACAGGTGCGCAGAATGTGGGGCTCTAATTGATCCGAAAGATTATATGGAAAATAAATGCCCAAGATGCAGATACAGGATACTTTTTAAGGAAATTCCGCCTGTAAAAAGAACTATAAAGGGAAGATAAACCAAAAAAATCAAGGCATTTTTAAATGTTAATAACAACGTCAAGGAATCCATCAGACAAGACAAGATCATTTAGTAGAAGTTTAAGTAACATCCTCCCGTCAAGATATATAAATCGAGGAAAGATGAGTATCCGAGACGTTTTTCTTAAGGCACATAAACTTGGTTTGGAAAACATTATCCTAGTATCCCAGATAAAAGGGAATCCGAGTAGAATAACATTCTACAATGACAAAGGTGAATCCGTGCTATCTTTAGACATAACAGTTGCACTAGAAAAATCTGGAAGAAGAATAGAAAAAGATGACCTCACTATACGGTGTGAAGTGGATGATCTTGGAGAAAAATTGTCAAGTATCCTGAAAATCCCTGAAGACAAAGGCGGTCCAAATTCAAATATTATCTGGATTAAAAAAGGAAAAAAAGGATATGAAGCAATTATAGAATTCTATGACAGAGATGGACATCACAAAAGCCCTAAAATATATGTAAAAAACTGGAAATTTCATAAAAATGAAATATCGCTAAAATAAAGATGAAATGGGAGTTCTTTGGTGAAATCTCTTGAATTTGTTAAAACCAAGATAAAAATTGAATTTGAAAATTACAAAGATGCAGATGTGGTGTTAAGATCTATAAGCCCTGAAATTCTTACTGCACCTTCCGAGAGATCATCTATTCGCGCTGATATAGAGAATGGAAACGTTTTAAGAATAATAATCAATTCAGAAGATGCATCCTCCCTTCGAGCTTCTCTGAATTCCTTCCTAAGATGGATGAGATTGTCATATGATGTTATAAAACTTAAAAAAAGTAAATTAGATAAGGATGTCGTGAAAAGAAAAGGACTTAAAAAATTGATAAAAAATTAAATTTTTAAATTGTAGATTGGTAAAATTGGTTAAATCGACAAAAAGGTTTTTAAATTTTTCTGAGAGGTGATAAAATGGAACTTCCTAAAAATATACAGCATCAAATAGCTCAATTCCAGCAAATTCAGCAGCAAGCTCAGGCAATTTCAATGCAAAAACAGGGCGTAGAATTACAAATTAAAGAGACTGAAAAGGCACTTGAAGAATTAAAAAAGACTGAAGAAGATTCTGATATATACAAGACTGCTGGAAATCTACTTATAAAGGTAAAAAAAGATGAAATAAACCAGGAACTTGAAGATAAACTGGAGACACTGAAACTCCGTGAAAAAACCGTTAAGAGACAGGAAGAGAGAATCATGAAAAAGCTTCAGGAAATGCAGCAGTCCATCCAGGAGGCGATGCAAGGTTCGGGAACATCTCCGGGGTTAGGGACTTGAGAAAGCTTGATGATGAAGAAATTGAAAAAATTTCTGAATTTGCGGTTGTATCCGCAGAAAATTTTATTTTTAGAAAGGTTTCGAAAAAAGAGATTATAGACCTTGATATAAGGGTTGAAATCCAGCAAGACGAAGTGCTGAACGTAGACATTGAAGTTGACATAGTTTTAGATGAAATCTCGAATGTAGACAGAAAAATTGTGGACGACGCTGCTGATCATACAATAGAAGAAATTGATAAATTTATAAACCATATCGCTATTTTTAAAGAAGATGAAACTCACAGACAAAAAGATTATAATCAAAAACTTTTTTTTTAGAAGATATGAAGATATATATGAAGATATAATATCATAGCCTGATCTAGCATGCATAGAAATTAAGTATCTCATTAGTTAATTTTTATAAAATTGTCTCAAATGCATCTATTTTAAAGTTAAAGATTGTTTCAACATTTTTAACCTCAGCACACTTGTCAATTGATCTTCCATATAATAATCAATAGAGATATTAGGAATCTAAATTTAAATAATATTAAATTTAAATAATATGATTACTATAACACGAGATGCTATATTCTCAATAATCTAAGCTAAATTGAGAAAAAAATGATAAAGTGGAAACATTGAATCAGTAATACT
>Ga0194111_10002995_pt1 | contig 20268 bp, 12 predicted proteins | sample TA2KigC300mmetaG_FD_146194 | JGI IMG/M metagenome (GOLD analysis project Ga0194111, IMG submission 146194) | Freshwater microbial communities from Lake Tanganyika, Tanzania - TA2015033 Kigoma Deep Cast 300m | ecosystem: Environmental > Aquatic > Freshwater > Lake | place: Tanzania: Lake... | reverse complement strand
CGTAGCACCAACTCGATGATCCTGTCACGTAGGCCCGGCAGTTGCTCAGCGGGGAGTATGCCTTCGGGATCCCGCCCCCGGACGTTGAACCGCACTTGGCCGTACAGCCCCCAGGGGGCCGCCGCCGTGCGCGACCAGTCCACGCGCGCGTCATCCTGGTACTCGGCCAACCGGTCGCGGACTCGTCCGGCCAGCGGGCGGAGGCGGGCCGCCGCTCCCGGCAGCAGCCGCTTCAGGACGCCCCACGCGGCCAGCGAGGCACGCGCCCGGCGACGGCCGGCCCCGATCGCTCCGGCACCACCCGTTGAGGCCGAGGTGTAGGCCATCAGCCCTTCGTCCAGGAAGAGCTTCTCCAGGTTCACCACCCGATCCACCACGGCCGTCCCATGATCGGAGATGACCATGACGTGCGTGTCCGGGGAGGCGAGCTCGCGGAGCATGACCCCGATCCGGTCATCGACGAGCTGGTAGGTTCGCGCGATCAGGCCGTCGGGGTCGAGACTGTCTACGTCGCCGGGCTTCATCTCCGAAGCAATGGCTGAGTGCTGTACCCAGTCCACCACCTGGAAGTTGGCCATGAACACATCACACGGGATTGCGCTCAGCAGCCGACGGGAGACAAGCGGCACGAGGTCGATCCGGTCGCGCAGCTGGCGCTCCTCGAGCTTCTCGGTACGGTCCGGGGGCGCGAAGGGCGCATACCCTTGCCCCGCCTCGCGCAGCACCTCGAACGCGCGCGCCGGCGTCGCGATGGCCGGGTTGAAGGCCGGCGCCATGAACCCGGCCACCTGGAAGCCGCTCAACGGCTCGGTGGGGTAGGTAACGGGCAGGTTGAAGGTGCCGACTCGGTAGCCCGCATCGCTCAGGGCCCGCCAGAGTGTCGTGGCGCGGCGCCGCGACCCCACGGGCACGTCCAGCGGGTCGCCGTTCATCGGTAGGAAGTCGAAGACGCCATGCTTGCCCGGGTTCTTCCCGGTCATGATGGTCGTCCACGCGGCGGGGGTGAGGGGAGGGATGGTGGAGCGCGCAGGGCCCCACGCGCCGCGCTCCGCCAATGTCGCGAGGTTACTGAGGCGGCCTCGCCTCATCAGCCCGTCGGTGATCCGGTAATCGGCGCCGTCAATGCCGATCACCAGCAACCGTGGCTTCTCGGGCAAGTCCAGCATTCCCGGCATGGGCCCTCAGGTCGCGAGCAGCACCGCGAAATCGCGTCGGACGTATCCGGCGACGGTGGTTGGGGAGATGGTGCCCCTGGCGTGGGAACGGGCGTCAGGGAGGCTTGCCGTACTACCGCTGACGTTACGCCGCGACCGGAGTTCACCCCTCCGAGGCCAATGTGATAGAGGTCACAAACGCGGGGTGCGTTCGGCCTATCCGACCCACGTCACGCTCTTGTGCTCGCGCGGGATCGCGCGGCGGTAGTGCACGGCCGGGTGACCGATGATGAGCGAGATCTCGCACTGGTTCCCGTCGGGGATGCCCAGCTTCGCCCGCAGCGCCTTGTCCATGTCAACGACCCCGGCCACAATCCCGATCATTGTAGTGCCAAGGCCGAGGGTTTGCGCCGCCAGCATCGCATACGTGCAGGCGATGTAGCAGTTCTCTTTCCCGCAGACACTGCGCTTCGGGTGGTGGAAGAGGAGCATCGCCGGCGCGCCCCACGTCGCCGAATCGAAGCCGGTCTCCCGGTACAGCCGGCACATCGGCGGGACGAAGGGCAGCAGGTGCTCCATCAACGCATCGAACATCTCGGGGCCCATCTGCCGGCGGATCAGGAATCGGTAGATCGGGTTCCGCAAGGCCTGCATGAACTGCTCCATGCCCGTGTAGACGGCGGGCAGGATGGCCTGGATCTGCTCGCGCGTACTGAAGACCGTGACCTCCACATCCGTCGGGGGCACCCCGAACGGCGCCGTGGCCGACAGGCGGACGATCTCCTCCAAGGCCTCGCGCGAGACGGGCTCCTCAGTGAAGCGCCTCACCGACCGCCGTTCGAGGAACAGCGCCTCCAACGCCGCAAGGTCCGCAGCGCCCGCAGGCAGCGCCGGGAAGTCGGCGCAGCCAAGCGGCGGCACGCTGACGGCCTCAGTGGGGCAGGCTGCCATGCACTGCCCGCACGCGAAGCACCAGTCGGCCCGATCGGGGAAGAGCCGGATGCCGTCCTTCGTGCGCTCGAAGATCAGGCACGGGCAGATCGCCGCGCACGCGCCGCAGACGGCGCACTGGTCTCGGTCGATGGTCGGTTGGGGCATGGGTCGGGCCTCGTTCTTGGGTGGGCGCGATGAATCGCGCCCCTACATGATCGGGCGCCATGAATGGCGCCCCTACTCGACGACGAGCGCTCCGTGGATGTCGAGCCGCGGTATGCGCGCCGTCAGGAACCCGCGGTTCCACTCCCACCTCACGCGCCCGCCGTCGGGCACCCACCGAACGGCCTTCGGGCGCGTGCGCACACGGAGTCGGATGGTGATTGGGCCGATCGGCGGGATGCAATCCGCGCTCAGGAAGCGGTCGGCGCGCTGCGCCTTGGCCAGGTTCAGCAGGTGGACGCTCAGCTTGCCGTCGCGCGTCTTGCGCAGCGCGACATCGACACAGGATGGCGCATCGGTGCGCACGGCAGGCTCCGGGAAGAGGCAGTCCACGATCCGCCCGATGAACCGGCGGAGGACGAAGTGGTGCGTGCGGAAGTAGGTCAGGGCGATCGGTCCGTAGACTGAGCCCACTGCGCCCTCGCCGTAGGGCGACAGCGTCGCGGCGACCTCGCCACCCTTCGCCACATCCCGCGTCGGGCAACGGTAGCCGACCGCGAGTGCCTTGGTTGGCTTCACGGCCTGCCAGAGCCCATTGCAGCTTGCGGAGTGCGGGTCAGCGATAAGCTCGGCGGCCACCTTCATCGGCTCGCCGATCAGCTTCGCGCCGAGCAAGGTGGGGAAGAGGCGCGCGCACTTCTCGCCCAACAGCAGCAGGCTGCCCCCGCCCTTTACGTACGCCCGCACCGCCTTCACGAAACTCGGGGCGAGCTTGTGCGAGTCGGGGATGACCACCAGCGGGAAGTCGCTGAGGCGCGGCTGAAGCTGGTGCTCGGCGAGGATGTCCACCGAGTAACCGAGTTGGAGCAGCAGGTGGAGCGCACCCTCTAGCTCATCCATGCACCCATATGGCGTGAAGACCCTGTCGGAGCGGTCGAACTGCGACTCGGTCGAGAGCAACAGCGCGACCTGCGGGACGCTCGTGCTCTTGTGGCTGACCTGCTGCCGCGCCCGGCAGAACTCGGCGACCTCCGCAGTGGTCGCGATGACCTGCTCGGGGATCACGCCGCTGCGCGTGGGCTGGTAGTAGATCTGGAAGCCCCCGCCCTGCATCAGCACGACGCCCGCCTCCTGCATCAGCGCGACCGCTGGCTTCACGGTGTGCCCCTGTCCCTCCGCCCAGTTGAAGCCCCACGCCATCAGGTCCCACGGCTTCCCGGTGTTCGCGAGATACCGCGCCTCAACGCGCGCCCGGTCGCACGAGACCGTCGGCGAGTAGTCGCCCGAGAGGAAGTCGAGCTTCGCGACGACAGGCTTCGGCGCGAAGGTCGTGTACATCCAGTTACTCGTGAGCTGCAGATCGGGCCGGAACGCGTGCAGCGCGTCGATCCAGTGGCACAAGTACCTCTCGAACTGCCGCCGATGGAACGTCTTCCACTCCAGCCAGCGCGGGTCGTCGGTCTCCCTCGGCGCCGACGTAGGCCGTTGGGAGGGGCCGCATGCGAGCCTGCTGCCGTCTGCAGGCGAAGCATCCGGCCCGCCTTCCCTCGCCTCCCACGCCTCCAGCGCCCACTTCGACCAGTCGAGCATCGCGCCCCAGCACTCGCCATCGGCCCACACGCCGTCGAGCTCGTAGTCGCCGAGCACCTCCTTGAGCTGCGGGATGAGCAGCTCGTCCACGTACGGCCCGAAGGTGCTCGTCATGTTCGGGCTCGGCTTGCCCTCGGCATCGACGGCGGCCCACTCGGGATGGTGCTCGATGGCGACCATGTCCCACACGCCCGAGTAGTGGATGTACAGCCCGACGCCGTGCTCGCGCGTCACCTTCCGCCAGACTTTGAGCGAATCGTTCACGATCCCCGGCGACGCCCACCCGACCTTCGTCGGATAGCCCGTGTACCCGCGATGCCCCTTGCAGTCATACTGCACGTAGTCGGGCTTCACGCGCGTCAGCAGGCGCTCGATGTTGGCCTCGCTCGTCTCCGCCCCGAGTTCCGTGTCCGTCTCGTTCGGGTGCAGGTCGAAGTGAATGCCGAAGAAGGCGTCCTTGCGGGCGATGATCTGTTTGGCGGTGCGCCTCATCCGTTGCCTCCCGTCGTCTTCGTGCCTTCTTCGGGGTCTTCGTGTTTCAGTCGTTGCCGTTCGGAGCTTCTGCCCGCGTCGGGACCTCTCCTCTATGGGCAGGTCCTGCCCAACCGGAGCCCGAACCGACCCCCGACAAGCAACCAGGGAGGAACTCATGACTACCCTCGAGGCAGTACTGCCGGCGATGGTCACCTTGGGCCTGCTCGCGAACGGGCCCTGGTCGCGGCTCGACGACATGCCGCCGCCGACGGACCTCGGCCAGACGTGGGTCGAGATCGGCGGCAAGGTCTACGGCGCGAAGCCCGATGATCTCGGCCCGATCGGCGGGGGAGAGGGGTACACGCGCATCGTGACCGATGGCGACTACCATGTGAAGACGATTGACGAACTCATCGACGCCCTCGGCAAGGCGCAGGCGGGCCAGGTCGTCTTCCTCGATGCGGCGGGCGACTACGACTGCACGACGCTCGTCTACGGCGAGAAGCTCGTCCTTGAGGTGCCGGAGGGCGTCACACTCGCGAGCAATCGTGGGCAGGACGGCTCGCGAGGGGCGACCCTCTACAGCGACGCCTTCCAGACTGCGCCTCTGATCCGCGCCAAGGGGCCGAACGTGCGGATCACTGGCCTGTGGGTGCGCGGCCCGGACCCGAAGCCCCGACTGGACCATCACGCGCGCTCGTTCCGGGCCGATCGGGGCGACAGCAAGGTGCAGCACGAGTACTACTACCGGTTCCCATGCTCTAAGGGCATCGACAGCGCCTTCCCCGGCCTGGAGGTGGACAACTGCGAGGTCTCCGGGTGGAGCGTCGCGGGCGTGCACCTCTCCGGCGGCGACAACCACCATGTCCACCACAACTACATTCATCACAACCAGTACAACGGGCTGGGGTACGGCGTCTGCCTGGGTTACGCGCAGGCGGTCGTGCTGATCGAGCAGAACCTCTTCAACTACAACCGTCACTCCATCGCCGGCACGGGGAAGCCGGGCAACGCCTATGAGGCCTGCAATAACGTCGAGATCGGGGCCTCGCTGAGCCACATGTTCGACATGCACGGCGGACGCGACCGCGGCGACGGCACGGACATCGCCGGGGACTGGATGAGGATTCACCACAACACCTTCCGCTGCACGAGCGCCCGTGCCGTCGTCATCCGGGGCGTGCCGCAGCAACCGTCGGAGATCTACGGGAACTGGCTCTTCCACACTGAGCCGGGCGGGAGCGTCTTCGGCCCGTGGCCGACGGGCGGCAACACGAACATCGACTTCCGGGACAACGCCTACGGCAAGGAGAACCCGGTGGTGAAGTAGGGAGGCACACAAATGCGCTACCGACAGGCTGCGATTGCGGCGCTCGCTCTGCTGATCGCCTCGGCGCTGAACGCCCAGCCTAAGCCCACGCTCGTCCTGGAGTTCGAGGACGGCTTCGGCGGCGCGGGTCCAGGCGGTGCCGTGAAGGCGACCGTCGAGGGGCAGCCCAAGCTCGCGGACGGCAGATTCGGCAAGGCCCTGTTGAGCGGGCCGGGGACGGGCTACGTGCTGTTCCCGACGGAGGGTGTGCTGCAGCCGAGCCGGGGCACGGTCGAGATGTGGGTGTGCCCCGTGGACTGGGACGGGACGGAGGAGAAGTTCCACGTCTTCTTCGACGTCCGCGGGCAGGGCGCGCTGTACCTCTACAAGTACTACCAGGGCGGGCTGCTGATGCTCACGTGCCCGAACGTGACGGGCCCGTACCACTCGGCGCCCGCGGACATCAAGGCCTGGCAGCCCGGCGAGTGGCACCACATCGCGGGCACCTGGCGCGAGGGCAAGCAGTGCGTGTACGTCGATGGCAAGCTCATCGGCACGACGACCCCTGCGCTGCCGACCTCGCTGGAGCGCACCTTCCGCATCGGCGACCACCCGTGGCACATCGAGCGCACGTCGAGTTCGCTCGTGGATCGCGTGCGCATCTACGACCGCTGCCTCTCCGACGCCGAGATCGCTGCGCACTTCGCAGGCGACTACGACGCGAAGGTGCCACTCTCCGAGAAGACCCTCGACTTCCGGTACACGGTAGACCCCGAGGCCCTGAAGGTGCGTGCCGTGGCGGAGCTGGTGGGCGGCGTCGATGTGGACGAGACGCAGGTCACCGGCGCGTTCGCACTGACGAAGGCGGGGGACGCCGAGAAGCCCACGCAGCCGTTGCCCTTCGGGAAGGGGGGCGCGGAGGCGACGTTCCCCGTGGGCGACCTGAAGCCGGGCAGCTACGAGGTTGCGGTCACGATCAACGCTCCGGGCCTTGCGCCGGTGCGCCTCGCGAAGCCGCTGGATATCCCCTCGCGTGAGTGGGCGGGCAACCGCATCGGCCTGGAGGACGTGGTGCTGCCGCCGTGGACCCCGCTGGAGGTCGAGCAGGGCGCGAAGCCCGTCGTCCGCTGCTGGGGGCGCGAGTACGTCTTCGAGGGCAGCGCCCTGCCCAGCCAGATCGCGTCAGCCGGCAAGCCCATGCTGGCGCGGCCCGTAACGCTCGCGGTCACGGTCGCGGGGACGCCGTTGCAGTGGAGCGGCGGGAAGGCGGAGGTGCGTTCCGCCTCGACGACGGTGGCTGAGCTGGACGGCACGGCCACTGCGTCGTGCGCAGGAGGAACCGCGACCCTGCGCACTCGCTTGCGGATCGAGTACGATGGGCTGCTACTCCTCGACGTGGCGCTTGAGCTGCCCAGCGGCCTCCAGCCGGAGAGCGTCGCCCTGGAGATCCCGCTGCGGCCGGAGGTCGTCTACTACCGCCACCGCTGGTCGCCGGAGTGGGCCGGTCACTCCGGCAACCTCCCGGAGGGTACGGGGGTGGTGGACAGAGACCGGTTCATCCCATACGCCTGGCTGGGAGATAACGACCGGGGGCTGTTCTGGTTCTGCGAGACCTCGCGGCAGTGGCCGAACTACACGGGGGAGAACGCCTTCGAGACGGCGCGCTCAGCCACGGAGGTCACGATGCGGCTGAACCTCCTGGCCGCCGGGCAGTCACTCCCTGAAGGCTGGCGCTACCAGTGCGGCCTGCAGGCGACGCCGGTGAAGCCTCTGCCGAAGGACTGGCGCAAGTGGCGTCTGACCCCTGCGCCGCGCGCGAACGTGCACATCGTCTGGCCGACGCCGACGAAGGACTCGGTGAAGTACTTCGGGTACCCCGAGGCCTCCGACGCTGAGACCTTCGCGGCGCGGGTGAACGACTTCCACGCCAAAGGGGTCAACGTCGTGCCGTACTCCTGCCTGAGCTTCCTCTCCGGGGCCTCGGGGGAGTTCCAGTGGTTCGGCGCCAACTGGGGCATGGGCGGCGGGGATGCGGGCTCCTCGGATGTCGCGGCCTACGGCGCGGTGTTCGAGATGGTCTGCCCGAAGGCCGAGGGCTACAGCGACTTCATCACTGCCAAGAACCGGGAGTTCATGGACCGGTACAGACTGGATGGGTTCTACCACGACAACACGCACCCGTACTCCTGCGGCAAGGAGAACACGGGCTGCGGTTACCGACGCGACGGGAACCTGGTGCCCACCTACCCCATCCTCGGCTACCGCGCACTATACCGGCGCCTCTACGCGATGGTGAAGAGCCACGACCGGCCTACGTTCACGATGGCGCACATGTCGGGCAAGGTGACGATCCCCATCCTCGCCTATGAGGACTCCTACCTGGATGGCGAGCACTTTCGGGGGAGGGTCAAGGACAGCTACCTGGACCTGCTGCCGCTCGACACCTTCCGCGCCGAGTTCATGGGCCGCCAGTGGGGGATCATGCCGTTCTTCCTGCCCGAGTTCACGCCCCCCTACTCCGAGCAGGTCGAGCCGACCCGTGGCCTGGCCGGCCTGCTGATTATCCACGACGTGGCCCCGTGGGCGATCTGGTGCAACGCGCAGGTCTTTGCCGACGCCTTCGACGCGCTCGACGCCTTCGGGTACGTGGACGCGGACTTCATCCCGTACTTCGACCCCGATCCGCCCGTCACCACCGACATGCCGGATGTCTACGCGAGCGCCTACAAGCTGCCGGGCCGCGCGCTGATCGTCGTGGCGAACGTCTCACGCGAGGACCGATCTGGGGCGATCCGTCTGAACGGGAAGCGCCTTGGCCTGCCGGTAGACAAGGTGGTCACGTGGCCCGACAAGACGCCGGTCACGTGCACCGACGGGCGTGTAGACCTGGAGGTGCCGAGGCTCGGGTACAAGATGCTGGTGGTCGGGCAGTTGCCGTGACGGCCGCCGTTACTGAGTCTCGTGTATCTTGGGGGACAAGGAGCGAATCCGTGGGGCGGGCATTCTTGCCCGCCAATGGGCCGTGGCGGGCAAGAATGCCCGCCCCACGAGTTTCCCTACCTACACGAGACTCAGTAGGAGGCAGCAAACACCTCTCGGCACAGGTCGAGGTAGTACTGGAAGAGCGCGAGCGGCACGTCGGGTGGGACGGCGTGATCGACCATCGGTGAGTAGCCGCCCTGCTTCACGAGTTCGGGCACCTTGGTCATCACCTCGCGCTCGACGTCGGCCTTCTCAAAGCGCAGGGCGCGCTTGTCGATGCCGCCCATGATGAGGAGGTCCTTGCCGTACTGCCGGCGGTAGGCCAGCACATCGCAGCCCGCCGCCGCCTCCATCGGGTAGACGAAGTTCACGCCGACCTCCAGCCACAGGGGGATCAGCTCGTCCACGTTGCCGTCGGAGTCCACCATGTGGATGTCCACGCCGTGCTCGCGCAGGAAGCTGTTGACCTTCCGGTAGTTCGGCGACATGTACTGGCGGAAGAGGGCAGGCGCGATGAGCGATCCCGTCTTCATCGCCATGTCCTCCCAGTACTGGGCGAAGTCGAGCTCGACCTCCTCGACCGCGCGCCGGATGACCGCGAGCACGAAGTCGCCCACGTAGTCCGTCATCTCCTGTACGAGGTCGGGGTCGTCGTAGTACATCACCGCGAGGTGCTCCATCCCCATCCAGTTGCGAATCCAGCCGTAGTACGATCCGCCGCTGACGCCCAACGGGTAGTCCCGCCCCTTCCAGCAGCGCTTGAGGTCCTCCCAGTACAGCGGGTAGCGGATCGGCGCGTTCGGGTCGAGCCGCCGCTTGAACTCCTCCCACCCATCGCGGTTTCGCAGCGGGTAGTCGATCCACAGCGGCATCCCGATCTCGCGGTCCTTCCACACCTTGCGCTTGCCGCCGAGTTCGTCCACGATGAGCTTGTGGGTCTCGGTCTCCTCAACGACTTCCTCGCTGATCCCCGGGATCAGGCCCAGGTTGAGCGGGATCACCTCGAACCGGTCGAAGCCGAAGTACTGGCTGAAGTGCACATCGACCGGCATGCCCTCGGACTGCCACCGCTTCACCGTGTCGCCGAACACCCACTGTGGCATCATGTACGGGCGGTCGGGCGTGCCGAAATGGAACGTCTCCACGAAGCGTTCGCGAGCGGTCATGGGTTCAGCCTCCTGGCAGTGTGTTGCTCGAACAGGATAGACAGGATCGGCAGGATTACGTCAAGGCTTGTCGGTCGATTCGGTCTCCCTCCAGGCACGCCAGCACGTAGGGCCCTTCAGGCAGGACCGCGATCGTGGCGTCAGGTCCGTGCTTCCAGAGTGCGCGTTCGACGCCCTCCTCTACGCTCTCTATCGGCGTCACGAAGCAGCGCGCCTGCTGGTCGCGCGGGATTCCCTCGCTGAAGCTGAGCACCTCACTTGCCTGCCGCCGGATCTTGGTGAACTGCGCGTGCCACTGGTCCATGTGGAAGTAGGTGGGATCCCAGACGCGCGGCACGTAGGCCTCGAAGTCATCCAACTCCATCATGCGCCGCGCGAGGTCGGGCTCGCCGATGCCTTCGGCGCACTCGTGCGCGACGATGATGGTGCCGCCGGGCTTGAGGATGCGCAGAGGTGCCGCGATTCCCTTCACTCCCTGGTAGAACGTCAGATCGAGTGGATAGCCTGCGCTCGTGGTGATGGCGATGTCCACCGGCTCGGGGATCGCCACCTTGGACTGCGCCACGGAATGCGCGACCGCCGCTCGGTGGGCTGCATCCATCTCCCCCGCGAACACCCCTGTCATCCGCCGCTCCTCGTCCAGCGTGACGTTCGCCGTCAGCTCCGGCGCGCCCGCGAGCGTCGCCGCCTCCAGCGCCTCCTCGTGCGCGGGGTTTCCGTCGATCAGGCCGGAGCAGGCCTCGTCGGGCCGGATGAGTTCGGGCGCGTGGAAGCGCAGGAGCGTCTCGATCCCGCAGATGCCCGGACAGATCGCCTTCCTGCCGCCCGAGAACCCGGCGATCAGGTGCGGCTCGACGAGCGCGACGGAGATGCGCAGGTCGGCCTCGGCGTAGCGGCGGTTCACCGCGACAGGCGTGCCGCGGCGGGTCGCTGCGCGCTCCACCAGCTGGTCAGGATCGAAGGCGTCGTGGTTGACGATCTCCGCGCCGCTGCCCACGACCTCCTCTCCGAGCATCTCCCGCAGTTCCTCGGGCGTGTTCGGCCGATGGGACCCTGTCGCGATGAGGATGGTGACGCGCTCGGGGGGTAGCCCGGCGGCTTCGAGTTCCCCCAGAACCGGCGGCAGCACGAGCGCATTCGGCAGCGGCCGCGTGATGTCAGAGGTGACGAGGCACGCGGTCCCCTTACCGCGCGCGAGCTCTCTCAGTGGCGCACAGCCGAGGGGCTGTCGAAGCGCCTCCCGGGTCGTCTCCCGCGGGTCGTCGATCGCCGGCAGGGGCCGGAAGCGGAGCACGTGCCGGACGTTGCCGTCCGGCAGACTGACCTCCAGCCCGCTGCGACCGTACCTGAGCGTCAGTTGCATGGGCCCTCCTGAGCGTGCCTGCCTGGTTCGCGCCTCAGGACGGTTTGGCCTTGGCGGGGGAGCCAGCCTGCTCGTGCCCTTTTCGCGCGGTGCGGGCCTGCGCGGGGGAACTGCGGGCGGTCCTTCGTGTTCCTTCGTGTGTATGGAGATGAAACGGTCAAGGACATGCATCGCCGGGCTGCTTGCGGTCCTGGCAGGCCTCGTCGCGAGTCCCTCCGGTCCCTGCGCTGAGGCGTGGGGTTTTGTTGCGTCCATCGTCGGGCCGAACATCCTGCTGGATGACGGGACGCTGGTCCGCCTGACCGCCGGTACGCGCGTGCTACGGGCGGACGGTAGCGCCGGTCAGCGCGAGGACATCGGGCGGGGCAGTCGCCTCGTCGTGACTCAGGCAGCGGACGGATCGGTCACTGAGGTGCGCACCTTCGCGCCGCGGGCGACGCAGGTGGTGTATGTCAGCAACCTCGCCCCAGTGCGCGGTGCCGCCTACGTGACCACGCTGCGCGAGGGAGGGGAGACCCGGAGCCGATCTCTTGCGCTCTCGCGTGTCACCTACACGCGGCCGGCGAATTGGACCCAGTTCGTCGCGGACGTGCGCTACGATCCTCGCGGTGTCGCGGGCGCCCCGACGGCGGCGCGTTTCATGCTGAAGGACAGCTTCGGGGATGCGATCGCCGAGCGAGTGGTCTCCGCCGGGCAGACGGCGCCCCTGAGCGCGGGCCTGGATGCCAACGCAACCGACCGGCTAACCCTGGAGGTGGCGCCGGCGGCCGAGGGGCAGTTGGACCAGGACTGGTGCGTGTGGCTCGACCCGCACTTCGTGGCGCCCTCGCCCGGTGCGCCCGCGATGCTCTCGCGCGAAGTGCCCGCCCGGCTCATTGAGGCGCTGACGAAGGCTCTGGGCGAGACGCGACTCGATGGGCTGGCCGTGGCTGAGTTCACGCCGATCCGCGTCAGCCGGGACCAGACCTTCCTGCGCGATCTCGGCGAGGACCTGCTCAGCTTGCTGGGGCGCAAGTACCGGGTCGCTGGGGTCTACCGGACGCGCCTGCCTGTGGGTGTGCCTCTCCCGGATGCGAACCGCAACGAACTCCAGAAACTCGGCGCGGCGTACGTGCTGGTCGGCTCAGTGAATGTACGCGCCGAGGGCACCGTCATCAACGCGATGGTGGTGCAGGTGGACAACGGCGCCCTGGTCGTCGCGGCGTCCATCGTGGATTGAGAAGGGATCGGAGGAGCTCATCCGTGTTGGGGATCGCGTGGGCTGTCGTCGCACTCGGCGCAAGCTTCCCGCTCGCCGCGCAGGAGGGCGCTCCCCCGGCGGGCCTGGTGTGGGGCTACATCGACAACGTGGATGGGCTGGCGCTCACACTCGACGACGGGACCACGCTGAAGTTGAGCGACGCCACGAAGGTCATCCGTCTCGACGGCGCCGATGGCACCCCGAAGGACATCGCGAAGGGCCTCCGGGCGGAACTGAACATCGATGGTCAGGGCACGGTGACGCGGCTGGAGCTGCTTCCGGCCCCGCTGTCCCCTGAGTTCTTCCTCGCGAACCTCACGGTCCGCGGCGCGACCGGGGTGCGTGCGAGCGTCGGCGGACGCACCTACCCGCGCTCGCTCAGCGCGCTCAAGGCCTCGTTCGTGGGCCAGGCCAGCGCGGTCGCGCTCGTCGGAGGCGTGGCCTTCACGCCCCCCAAAGAGAGCAAGGTCGCCTCGGCCCGGTTCGCGGTCGTCGGCCCGTCGAACGACGTGCTGTTCCAGCGCACGGTGAAGGCGGGTGAGGTCGCCGACTTCCGCCTCAACTTCCCGTCGGGTCGGGCCGACGCCTACACCCTCCTGGCCTCGCCGGTAGGGGAGGGCACGCTTCAGCCGGAGTGGTGTCTGTGGCTCGACCCGAAGCTCGTCGCGCCGCTGCCGGCGCCGCAGGGCGTTGGCATCCTCCGGAGCACCGCGCGGGCGCTGCTGGCTGACCTGAAGCAGGCCCTCGGCGACAAGCAGCCCGGCCCGCTCGCGGTCGCCCTCTTCACGCCGCAGCGCGTGCGTGACGACCAGGCCCTGCAGGACCTGCAGGAGGACCTGGTCATAGCCGGCGTCGGCTCGCTGCAAGTCGTGGGCAAGTGCGCGCAGCGGCCTGAGTTGGGAATGCCCGTGCCCGACGCCGCGAAGGCCGAAGCCGGCAAGCTCGCGGCGAAGTGCCTACTCGTGGGCTCCGTATCGGACCGTGGCGACATCCTGGTCATCAACGCGGCCGTCGTTGACCTGGCGAACGGCCAGATTCTGGCAACGGCACAAGCATGGCAGTGAGACGGCAGGAGTCAGGAGTCGGGATTCAGGAGTCAGAAGAACGGCCACGGCGCACGACAACCGCAAGGCAGGAACGGCATCATGTGGCTGCTGGCGATTGGCGTGATGGCAAGGGGGGCCTTCGCGCAGCCCCCGCTTCCGCCTGAGGAGCGGCCAAGCGTCTTCGGCGCGGTTACGCGGCTGAGCGCGGCGGACGGGATTGCCCTGGACACGGGTCTTGCCGCGCCGCTCGTCGAGGGCGTGCGCATAGCAGGTGCGGAGAACCTGGCGGCGATCGCGCCGGGCGACCTCGTGGAGATCACCCAGGACGCCAACGGGCTCGTGGTTGACATCCGCGTCGTGCCGCGCCTCGCGCAGCGCACGCCGCTTGTGACGATGGCGACAACCCGCACGCCCTTGTCGCGGTTCTGGTGGACTCACGATGGCCGCGAGTTCCCGGACAGCCTCTACGCGGCCGACGCGGCGATCTCGCTCCAGGCGGCGGGCGTCTTGCTTGAGGGCACGGTGGCCTACCTTCCGCCGGACGCCACGGACGCGGCCGAGTTCGCCGTCCTCGACAACGCCGGCACCGTGCTGTGGTCAACGCGCGTAGCCGCGGGGAACACGGCTCCGCTGAAGTGCGCGCTGCCGGGTGCGGCGTTCGCCCTGCGCTGCCGCCGGGCGGATGGGAGTACGCCGGATCACACGCACTGCATCTGGGGCAGCCCGACGGTCCTGCTTAAGGAGCTGGGGTCTATTCCGCTGCCCCCTGGCGCCTCCGCCGACCTGGCTGCGAAGCTCGACGCGGCGCTCAAGGGAGTCGATGCGGGCGCCATCGGGATCGCACAGCCGAGGGTCATCGGGCTCTCGCCGCAGATGGCCCGCGACCTGCAGTGCGACCTGCTCGTCGCGCTGGGCCGGAGGCGCCCGATCGTGGGCTGCGTGCCCTGGGAGGCCGTAACCACGCTGACCGAGGCCCAGATCCAGGCGGCTACGAAGACCCAGGCCACTTCGGTCGCCGCTCCTGAGCTGCGCTACTCGCCGGACGGGTCGGTGGTGAAGCTCGCCCTGGTCCATGTCGCCTCTCGGGAAGTGCTGGCAAGCGTGGAGACAACCGTCAAGCCATGATCCGCGCCCTGGTCACCCACAACCGAGGCCGACTTCCCGCGCACCTCGGGGCGGCCTGCGCGCTGCTGGCGCTTGCCTGCGGTCTCGTCGCCCAGGAATCGGTCCCCTACGCGCTGCTTGACACGCAACCCGGCGAGTACACGCTGAGCGTGCGCGTCACGACGACCGCCGCCTGGGGCGACCAGAGCGAGGTCCGCCTGGCGTTCGACGTGATCGGCGAGACCGACCTGGCGTACGTTCGCGTCCGGGGCCAACGGGTAACGCTGATGCGGGTCGTCGCCGGCAAGGCTGAACAGATCGGCCAGCCTCGCGCCATCCAGGCGACCGGCGCCTGGGACCTCCATCTGCAGCGGCGCGAGAAGCGCGTCCGGGTCGTGGCCCTCGGTCGCGTGGTCCTCGACGAGCCCTGGGAGGCGTCCATCGCCGGCCGCGTCGGGACGTGGACGTCTCCGGGTGTCGGCCTCGGAGAGCCACTCCTGCAGCCCTACGAGCCGCCCTACGTGCGCGATGACTTCACTCGCGAGCCCGACGACCGGGGACCGTGGAACGTGCTCGCCGGCGAGTGGCGCAACACGCTCGTCGCGGCGCCGAGGGCCACGGTCACCCAGAGCGCCAACCCCTTCGGCTTCCGTACGCCCGGTCAGCCGAGCGCCCTGGCGACGACGGGCGACTGGTTCTGGGACGCCTATCGGGCCAGCATCAGCGTGCGAGCCCTCACTGCCAGTTGGGTCGGTCTGGCGGCCTACGTGCAGGAAGATGGCGACATGCTGCAGTTCCGCTGGCATGCCGGCGCCGCCGACGCGCCCAAAGCCCGCCAGCTCGTGCTCACCCGAGACGGCAAGGAGACCGTCCTGGCTGCCGCAGCCGGGGGATACGAGGAGGACCAGTGGTACCGGCTGGAGCTTGACGTGCGCCCTGGGAGGGCCGAGGCCCTCATCGACCGCTATCCCGTGCTCTCCGCAGACACCGACGCCTTCGGGCAGGGGGTCGTCGGGATCGCGGCGGCGGCGGGTGAGGCGGTGTTCGATGACCTCGCCGTGGACCGGATCGACGCGCCCCGCTGGGAGACGCCACAGATCAACCCGGTCTTCCTGACCGACGAGACGATGGCGCTCAACGAACTCTACATGCCCGCCGGTCAGTGGCGCCCCACGGACCAGGGCGTGCTGTGGAACTGGGGCTACTACCCGGGCGACGTGCACGTGCGGATCGGCGCTGCGAGCCTGGCCAACCCCCTCACCGTCCTCCTGCGGGGCGATGGCTCGACCGTCGAGAACGCCTGCGCGGTGAAGCTCCAGCTCAACGGGGGGGCGCTACAGGCCTCGTTGAGGCGCGCCCCCGACCAGGCCGCCGAAGGCTCCTCCCCTGCGCAGGCAGGGGACGATGTCGTCGTATCGGCCGTCGGCGGAACCATGCGGGTGACTTGCGCCGGGAACCAGGCCCTCGCCTTCACCGATCCCGCACCGCCCACCGGCAAGCTGCTCGGCCTGGTCGGCGCCACGACCGATCACGTCAACAGCACGGTCGTGTTCTCCCCCAACTTCCGCGACTACGCCTTCGAGGCGGCGCCGACCGACTGGTTCAGCGGCAAGGGCATCTGGCAGGTCACAACGCGATGGCCGTGTCAGCCGGGCTGGACGTTCTTCGGCGGCACCCACGACGAGAACCCGACCCTCTGGACGAAGCACCTGTACGGCGGCGATACGGTGCTCGAGTTCTTCGCGAACATCCCGATGGACGTGCCGCCGCCCCCGGGCTACTCGCGGCCCAGCGACATCGACGCCGCGCTATGCGGGGACGGCGTAGACCTGGGCAGCGGGTATGCCTTCATCTTCGCGGGCTGGAAGAACACCAAGACCGCGGTCCTGCGCAAAGGGCAGATCGTCGCCGAGACGACCGGGGCCGTATTCACCGACCCGACCAGCTCGAACTCCAAGTTCCACCGCCACTGGTTCCGCGCCCGGGCGGAGAAGATCGGCAGCCGGATCGGCATGTCGGTGGACGGCCGCGAGATTCTCTCGTACAACGACCCGGAGCCGTTGCCGGTCGGCCGGGCGGGGGTCTTCAGCTTTCACAACGGGCTGATGGTCGGCCGCGCGCGCCTGTGGTTTGCCGAGGAGCAGCCGGGCGGAGTCGTCGCGCCCGAGCCGCCCGCGGAGCCTGCCCCTGCACCTCAGCCGCGCTCAGAAGCCGCTCCCATCGCCAACGGCTTCGAGACGGAGATGGGCGAGTGGCAGACCTTCAGCACCCCGCCGACCGTCGAGCTGGCCCTTGACGAGACCACGGCCGCCGCGGGCAAGCGCAGCCTGCGCCTCAGGAATCGGGTCTCGGGCGGGCCGCTGGGAGTCTATGCTGTCACCACGCCCTTCCGCGCCGCGGACTTCCGCAAGCTCAGCTTCGACTACCGAATCCCGCCGGGGGTGGCCGTGAACGTCTACCTCTACGCGAGCAGCGCCTGGCACGCGATCCGCCTGTGCGCCGACGAGCCCCAACCCGGTGGCACGCCGCTGCTGGGCGCCATCGACGGGGTGCAGTGCGATGACGCCTGGCATCATGCGGAGTTCGACCTCTTCACCCCGCTCGCTGCGATGCACCCCGAATCGCCGGTCCTGACGGTGAAGTACGTCGCCTTCGCTGCGCCGGAGGAGTCCTACGTCCGCTGCGGAATCGGCGCCAACCGCCGCGGCGCAACCTACTGGATCGACAACTTCCGCATCGGACCATAGAGACGGAGCGGCCCCCGACGTCGGTCAGCCCCCCGAGGTCGGAGGATGGGGGGCCTCGGACCGCGAACTCCATCGCAACCTCCCGCCGAGGCACCCGCATGGCAGACGCACGACCCGGCCGCCCCCGGCGCCGGGCCCGGATCCTCGCCGTCGTCCTCCTCGTGCTCGCGACCGGCTTCCTGGTGGCCCAGTCCTTCAAGCTGGTCGCTCAGGTGGTCGGGGAGCAGACCGACTTCAGCGTCTTCTACCGCACGGCGCGCGAGCTGAGCGCAGGCGCCGGCGGCGGGCTGTACGCGCTGCCGGACGGGCCAACGGGCTGGCCCCAGTGTGCTCCCCCCGTGATGTCCATCGCCTTCTTGCCCCTGCAGCGCCTCCCGATCGGCGTCGCAGCGGGGGTCTGGGCGGCAATCAACCTCGGGCTGCTCGGCATTGCGGTCTTCAGCCTCCTGCGCCTGTACGCGCGTCTGGACCGCCAGCGCCGGCTCTACGAGAAGACCCGTCTGTGGGCCATCGTCCTGCTGCTCTCGCTCGCGAACGGGTGTCTGCAGGTCGGTCAGCTGACGATCCTGTTCGTGACCTGCTGGCTGCTCTATCTCGTGGCGAACGTGCACCGCCGCCACTTCCTCGCGGCGCTGGCCCTGGCGATGCCCGTCGCGGCGAAGTTCTACCCCGTCGTGATGTGGGCCGTGCCGCTCGGTCTCCGCGCCCGCCGCCAACTGGCCCTCTTGCCGCTCGCGCTCGGGGTCCTCGTCGTCGTTCTCCCTCTGCTGGCCTACGGCCCTCGGGCTTGGGATCTGTCCCGCGGCTACGTTCAGGCCATGTTCGTCGGGGGCGCGCCCCGCGTTGAGAGCTGCTTCGACGTCAACGAGGTCAGCACCGAGAGCCTCGATGTACTCCTCCTGCGCTGGCTGACCCACGATCCCGTGTGGCACGAGCAGGTCACCTGGTTCCCCCACCTGCGCTTGCCTCGCCCTCCGGTCCTGTTGCTGGCGAAGTGCCTCCGGGTGTGCATCGTCCTGGTGGCAGGCGTAGCCGCGTGGCGCTACCGTCGCGAGGCGGTTCGGCATCCCGTGCACGGGGCGGTCATGTTCGCCGCCCTCTGGTCCGCCACCATGTACCTGCTCCTGGCTGACCCCAAGTCCCGCTATGCCCTCTACATGTTCCCGGCCTACCTGCCCCTGCTTTCCTGGACAGCGGGCGCGTGGGCTGCCGGGGAACGGCGCCGGGCGGTCGGCCTCGCCCTCTTCGTCATCCTCACCGCCGCCTGCATCGCCCAACTCACCCCGAAAGTGCTCTGGTACTTCGAGACGAGCCTCCTGGCCACATTCGCCGTCTGGGGCGCCCTCGTCCGCCGGATGCTGTGGGAAGGCTCCCATCGTTGACAGGCGGGACGCCATGGTGCGCGTCGTCCGCACAGCCCCGCAGGAGACTGACCTCGGATGCGTAGGCCGAACACACCGGAGAAGCGGAAGGCAAGGGTGCACGTGAACCTGGATGGTGCGGTTGTAGAGCGCCTGGACAAGATCGCTTCGGAACGGGGCACGAGTCGGTCCGAGTTGCTGCGCGAGATGGTTGACGAACTCATTGAGCGTGAAGACGAGGCGCGCTGGCTGGCGGGAGGCGCCAGAGGAGAGCTGGGGGAAGAGACAATCCCCTGGGACCAGGCCAAGAGGGAACTCGGCGTGTGAGCCGGCAGGCCGAGACCGCCCAGGGGCGAGGCTGTCAGCGCCGTCTGCTCGGAGGTGCCCCTCCCCATGCCCAGAGCCGTAACGCGCTACCTGCAAGTCGCCCGGTTCGTGCCCTTGGTTGTCCTGCTGTGTCTCCCCTGCGCGGTCAGCGCCGCACCCTCTGTCTTCTGGCACAGCGATCCGGTTGGGCCGGGGCAGACAGCGATGGCGATTGGCGACGGCTTCGGTGAGGCGCCGCTGGTCGAAGTCGGCAGACTGAAGGACTCGCCGCCCAAGGCGCCGCTCGAAGGGATGGGGAGCGGCAGCTTGGCCTACGGCAAGGCGGAGGTGCTGCAGGCGAGCGACACCTGCGTGAAGTTCGCCATCCCTTCCGCGCTGAAGCCCGGTGTCTTCGCGTACCGGATCGCGGGAGGCGGGGGAGAGGCGACCGGGCTGCTGAACCGCCCTGAGGCGTGGTGGGTGCAGGGCGACCTCGGCCCGTCTGCATCTCCCGGGGGATGGGTCCGACTGCTGGGCAAGAACCTCGGCTGCAAAGACCAGGCGCTGCAGGGCCAGACCGCGATCCTCCTACGCGGGCCGAAGACCGTGACGCTGAAGGCCGAGGGAGAGCCCTACTCGGCTCAGGTCGCCCTGCCGAAGGACTTGCCCGCGGGCGAGTACGAGGTCTTCGCGCACAACGGCCTTGGCGGCGACGCGGCGTGGAGCGCCCCGCTGGCGCTGACCGTCACGCAACCTCCGCCCTGGCCGACGACGGTGCTGAATGTGCGGGACTTCGGCGCCGACCCGACGGGCGCCCTCGACTCCAGCGTTCCGATCAGCGAGGCCCTCGCCAAGGCCGAAGCCGAGGGCGGCGGCGTGGTGCACTTCCCCCGCGGGCGCTACCAGATCACGCAAGGGTTGACGGTTCCGCGCTTCACGGTCCTGCGCGGCGAGAGTCGCGAACTCAGCGCGCTCTTCTGGCCGGACATGGACGAGCCCCCGCCCGCGCTCATCCAGGGCACGAACTCCTTCGGCGTGGAGGACCTGACGCTCTACGCCTCGCGCCACCAGCACATCATCGCCGGGGACCTCGGCGATCAGCCGGACGCCGGCAACGTGCACGTCCGGCGCGTGCGGGTGCGGGCCGATGCGTACTGGGGCCACCTGACGCCCGAGGAGGTCGATGAGCGCCTCCGCAAGGCCCTCAGCCTGTCCACGGGCGGCGGGGACACGATCCGCCTTGGCGGCGAGCACATCGAGGTCAGCGATTGCGACCTGTACGGCAGCGGACGCGTGCTCTTTCTCAGCCGCACGCGGGGCGGCCTGATCCG
>Ga0194111_10002980_pt1 | contig 20360 bp, 26 predicted proteins | sample TA2KigC300mmetaG_FD_146194 | JGI IMG/M metagenome (GOLD analysis project Ga0194111, IMG submission 146194) | Freshwater microbial communities from Lake Tanganyika, Tanzania - TA2015033 Kigoma Deep Cast 300m | ecosystem: Environmental > Aquatic > Freshwater > Lake | place: Tanzania: Lake... | reverse complement strand
TAAGTGCACAGGAGATGACTGAACAGGTTCTGGATTCAATGGATCTCGAAAGAGAGAGAGGGATTACCATAAAGGCACATGCAGTAAGGCTTTTATATAAAGCTGATAATGGTAACGATTATATCCTATTTCGCTGACCAGGCTGCCATAGCCATAGACAGGGCCCTGTTTATTGAGGGACAGAAAAATTACGAAATTCACCTGACAGACATGCTCCTTGATTCTATAGACAGCCATATCCTCGAAAAACGCGGGCATTCAAGGAGGATTGCCCGATATAGTTTTTTAATTGCAAGGGCAATGAACATGTCTGACGAAGAGAAAAATAAGTTATACCGTGCAAGCCTCATGCATGACATCGGATTTTTGAAAATAAAACTCGATGAACCTCAAACCATAGAAGGATACGGGAGGCATGTCGTGATAGGGCATGATCTGTTAAAACAGGTAACGTTTTATAAAGATATAGCGCATATTGTACTTCATCACCATGAGCGATATGACGGCGAGGGCTATCCCGGGAAGCTTAAGGGTGAAGAGATACCCCTCGAGTCCAGGATAATAGCGATCGCAGAAGCATTCGATGCCATGACGAGTAAAAACTCATACAAGTCACCGGTAGGTTTTTCTGCTGCAGTTGATGAACTGAAGCGAAATGCGGGGACCCAGTTTGATCCACGACTCACAGACCTCTTTATAAAAAATGCTGACCCGGGTATTTTAGAGGGTTAATTATGGTATGTTTTTTGCTAATTGAGGAATGCTAAAAAAACTTGACAAATATATATTTATATAAGAAACTAAATTAGGTACGATATAAATATATGAATTTGCTATGTTTTAATAACAGTTTTTAAGAAGGAGGTACAGAATGTTTAGATATCGTTTTATTGCCTTAGTACTCATACCTGTCTTTATCCTGACAAATCTTATTCCTGCAACATCGGTCTCAGCACAGCGCCTGATGGCATTTGGCGAAATGAGGGCAGAAGGAGAAGTTAAAATGCTCTCTTCTACCGGTGAATGGGTGAAACTAAAAGGTGTATATCCACTCCTGAAAGAGACAAAACTGAGGATAGGAGAGGGAACAGTATTCATCACAACAAGAGGTGGATCCAGGATAGACCTCTTAAAGGATACAGAGGCTATTGTAGATGTAACGAACTCAACCTATGCCGTTGACATTCTCAATTGTACGGGGAATGTATCTTTTAATATGGCAATCACTGAGGTGTTGAAAGTTACAGCACCGGAGACGCCCAGTGTACTGGTTCAGAAGACAGACGTTCCAAGTCCGGCAAATATACAGGGAACAGTTTTCAACAGACAGAACGGGACAGAGATAAAGAGCATCCTCGGAAAAATCTATGTGAGTCATCACGGATTAAAACCAGAAACCTTGAATACAGGTGATAGTCTCTTTGTGAGAGGTGAGTGTATTGCTGCAGGATCTGTGGCAACAGCAGCAGGAACACCAATAGCAGGTGCAGGAGTAACAGGTGAAAAGATTGCCACAGGATTTACACTGGCAGTCTTTGTTACAGGAGCAACACTAGTCGCATTCAAGGCATTCAGGGGAGATAAAGTAGCAAGTCCTGCTGTACCCTAAGTAGGTACCTAAGTAGAAAAAATAAAATATAGGATTTTATTTTCTATGGTAGAGAAGAGGAAGTATTTTTCTGCGTTCATTATTCTTATTATTATATTCGGATGCAGTTCAGATTATGCTTCCAAGACCCCGCCTACGCTCGATCTTGCCCAGAAGAAAAAGACTGAACAACTGAACGAGGCGATCGTCATTAGCGCAAAGAGCCACACCAGCATTGCAGATGACTACAGGATCGGTCCGGAAGACCTCCTCGAGATCGAGGCATACAACGTCGAAGAGCTCAAGAAGACCGTGAGGGTGAACTCCCAGGGAGACATTGCCCTCCCCCTCGTCGGTGTCATCAGGGTGAAAGGAATGACGACCTCAGAACTCGAGAAGGAGATAAATAAGAGGCTCGAAAAATATATTGAGGAGACGGTTGTCAATGTCTTCATCAAAGAATACAGGAGTCAGAGGATATCCGTTGTTGGAGCCGTTGAAAAACCGCAGGTTTATGCTGTGACAGGACAGATGTACCTCATTGATATGCTCATGATTTCAGGGGGTCTCTCAAAGGACTCAGTGAGCGTCTGTTACATTATGCGTCCTACACCCCAGAACAAACCTAACAGCCGTGCAGAGACACTGGTGGTAGACCTCGATGAACTCCTAATCAAGGGCAATCTCGGCCTGAACATTCCGGTCTTTGCCGGAGATGTAATCAATGTACCAAAGGGCGGAATTATCTTTGTTGACGGTGCGGTAAAAAATCCTGGTGCATTTGTTATGCGGGGAAAGACAACGCTTGTCCAGGCAATTACCATGGCACAGGGTGTGAATTCAGTTGCAGACCTCGACGACATCAGGATATTCAGGGATAATGGAAAGGGAGACAGGGATGTGATCACAGCAGACTACGAGGCTATCAGAGACGGCATGAAACCTGATATCATCCTTGCAGAAAACGATATCGTTATCGTGCCGACAAGCGACGTGAAGAACTTTTTTAGTGGTTTCATTAATACGATCAGAGGTTTCATCAGTTTCGGGAGACCATGGTAAGAGGGGAGAATGGCAGACGCTTACAATGAAGAAAAAAGTAAAGCGCTGGACAAACCCCGCGAATATCCCTTAACAGACCCTTCGTATACCTTTCCCATCTCACAACAAGAGGAAGAGCCACATCTCAGGGACTATCTCCACGTCATCCTGAGGAGGAAGTGGATTGTTATCACCTTTCTCATTGCAATCGTTACAACAGTCACCATCGGCACATTTATGATGAGGTCCCAGTATAAAGCTACTGTTACGCTCAAGATAGACAAAGAGAATCCGAACATCCTCGCCTTCAAAGACATCGTGAGTCTCGAGAGGACCGAGGAGGATTACTACCAGACACAGTACAAAACACTGAAATCGAGGAATCTCTCAAAACGCGTCATCCGTTCACTGGGGATCGATCAGAACCCTGAATTTGTCCAGAAAAAGGAGATCAAAGAGACTAAAGCCGAAGCTGATACCCTGGTAAAGCCGGCGATGTTAGAAGATGAAAGTATTGAATCAGGACTTGTGGACGCCTTTATCGATAGAATCGATGTAAATCCACTCCAGAGGTCAAGGCTTGTTAATGTGAGTTTTACCTCTCACAACCCTGAGCTCTCGGCAAAGGTTGCAAACACAATTGCAGATTCCTTCATAGCACTGAATATCGAATCAAAGTTCGAGGCGACCTACAAGGCGAGGGAATGGCTCGAGAAACAGCTCGAAGTCCTGAAGGCAAAGGTCGAGCAGGCAGAGGAAAAACTTAATCAGTACGCTGCAAAACATGAGATCATCTACCTCGATGAAAAGGGGAAAGGTACCGAAAGCCAGAATATCATTACAAAGAAGCTCTCTGAAGTCTCGACAGAGCTGACTCAGGCGACATCGGACAGGATAAACAAAGAAGCCATTTACAATGCTATACGCTCTGGAGATTATGAGTCGAGCTCGATTGTGATGAATAATCCTCTGATTCAGTCACTCAAAAAAGACTATGCGATACTCGATTCTGAATACAACCAGCAGTTGAAGATCTACAAACCGGACTACCCGAAAATGGTGAAGCTCAAGGAGCATAAAGACCAGATAAAGAAGAAGATTGATGCGGAGAGCAGGAAGATTGTCACAAGCATAAAGAAGGATTTCGAGGCAGCAGTGAAGCGTGAGAACTACCTGCAATCAGTGTTCAATGCGCAGAAGAAAGAGGCACTTAGCCTGAACGAGCGCTCAATCCAATACCAGATCCTGAAGCGGGAGTCCGAGACCAACAAGGAGCTCTATAACGGCATACTCCAGAGGATGAAAGAGACAGGTGTCTCTTCTACCCTCACAGCGAGCAATATACAGGTGCTCGACAAGGCAGAAGTCCCGAAATCACCATCCAAGCCCAGAAAAACGCTGAATATCATGCTCTCTATCATAGTCGGGCTTCTCGGTGGCATCGGGCTCGCCTTCTTCGTTGAGTATCTCGATAACACAGTCAAGACACCCGAGGACGTGGAGAAAAAGGTTTACCTTCCCTCACTCGGACTTGTCCCTAACTATGCCAGTTATAATAAAGAAAACCTTCCTGTTGAATACATCACCCATGCTGATGGCAAGAGCCCTATTGCAGAGGCATACGCCTCAATACGAACGTTCCTTCTACTTTCAACTGGTGGAAGGCCCCCGAGAGTTATCATGGTCACGAGCCCGGCGAGGAACGAAGGAAAGACCACGACTGTCATTAATACAGCGATCAGTCTTACCAGATCAAATGTGAAGGTGTTGATCATAGATGCAGATATGCGTAAACCGAGGTTGCACAAGATTTTTGATCTTGACAACTCCCCGGGCCTGTCCACCTATCTTTCTGGCAATGAGGAACTCGGGGAAGCCCTCATAAAAACGACCGATATACCAAACCTCGATATTATAACCTCCGGACCTACTCCGCCGAACCCTGCAGAACTTCTCAGCTCTTACAGGTTCAAGGAGCTTATAAAGAGCCTTTACCTTTATAACTTTATCATCATTGATACGCCTCCTCTACTCGGTATCTCAGACCCTCTTATTCTGAGCCCTCATGCTGATGGTGTTGTCCTGGTTATCAAATCAGGGGAGACACCAAAAGAGGCTGCTCAGGAGGCACGGAAGATGCTCGCAACCATCAATGCAAAAATCCTTGGTGTTGTCCTCAACTCAATTGACCAGTCAGCGATGAGATATAGCCACTACTATAACTACTACAGATATTACTATTCTGATGAGAATAAATGAGCATACATAAGCGTGTTGCCTTTTTCCTGATACTCCTCACAATCCCTTTATACCTCCTTTCACTCTGGCTTGTTTCTCGAACTGTTCTTGGCGAGATTTCCCTCAGAAAGATGAACGAAAAAGGACTTCTCTCAGCAGTCTCGTATGACAGCAGAAACGCAACCTATCATTATCTTCTCGGAAGATTTTACCAGTATAACAGTGATGCATTTGACCCGGACAAAGCAATCAGCCATTACCAGGAGTCCATCCGCCTGAGCCCGCTCCAGGGAGGGTGCTGGCTTGATCTCTCAAAGGCGTACCAGACAGCAGGGATGGAGAAAGAGGCAGGCCGGGCGATTGAGAGGGCATTGAGGCTCGACCCGAGGAACCCTGAAGTAATATGGGAGGCAGGGCTCTTCTACCTGATAAGCGGGAATCTTGAGACTGCGGTTAAGAACCTCAGAGAGGTCATCCTGCTTAGACCTGAGAGACAAGAGACTATTTATGACCTCCTCTGGAAAATCGAGCTCGAACCTGAGTATATCATCAAGGAAGTTGTCCCTGATTCATATCCTTACTACAAGAGGTACTTCCTCTACCTCATCTCAACGGGGAGGGTCAGTGAATCGCATGATCTCTGGAGGACGATGGCGAGATTCCCTGTAGAGGATGAGCTGTTCGTGAGGTACACGGATTTCCTGATCTCCCGGAGGCTGTATGAAGATGCAGAGCAGACATGGAGGGATTTCGTGGGAAAAAAATTCGCAGGGAAGACAGAAGACCAACCCTCCCTCATCTGGAACGGGAGCTTCGAATTTGATATGCAGAACGGAGGACTTGATTGGAAGATCGGAAAGACAAAAGGTGCTATGCCCTTTTTAGATAGTGACATTCATATCAGTGGAGGGCGTTCTTTGGGGGTATCGTTCGATGGGAAGCACAACCCTGATATCACCGTCGCCTCGCAGGTAGTCAGAGTCGTTCCCGGAGCGAACTATCTTCTCAGGGGATATGCCAGGTCTGACTCGCTCACAACAACGAATGGCGTATTCATCTCAGTAGAAGGTCATAAATGTAAAGGCCTGTATAAAAAGTCTGAAGTCATAACTGGCAATAACTTCTGGAGGGACATCACTGTGGAGTTCGAGACCCCTCCAGAGTGTGGCGCCGTATCCATAAAGATAAGGAGAGAAAAATCTGAAAAACTCGATAACAAAATTAGTGGGACCGCATGGGTAGATGGAATAAGTTTGATGAAAAGATCGTAATCATCGCATCGGCAATCATCATATTTTCTGTGCTGTGTTTTGGTGCTGTTGAGCTATGGTCCTCGGCGATAATGGAGGTTTCTGTCTTCACGCTCATGCTGATCTGGCTCATCTGGGGGAGGACCGGAGACCCTCTGCCTGCCAGTAAAGATGAAAAATATATGGTTGCAGTCCTGTTCGGATTCCTTGCGTATATAGCAATCCAGATAATTCCGCTCCCTTCACTTATAGTGAAATATATCTCACCTGAATCCTTTGCCATCTATTCCTACTACACGACCAGCAATGATCCGGCAATGGCAATAAGCCTCTATGCGTATAAAACAGAGAGTGAGTTCCTGAGGATGCTCGCCTATTCGCTCTTCTTTATTACCATCTCATTCAGCATACGAGACATGACTTCGCTCCGGAGGATGATGAAAATACTGGCATGCTTCGGTTTCGTGCTTGCTCTCTTTGCCATAATCCAGAAGGCTACGTGGAATGGTAACCTCTATTGGATCAGGGAACTCGGCCTGGGTGGAAGTCCTTTCGGTCCTTTTGTGAACAGAAATCACTATGCAGGCCTAATAGGCATGCTCATACCACTGAGCCTCGGGTACGCCTTTACACGGAGGAGCAGGGAGAAGAAGCTCCTGTGGGGGTTCTTTGGCATCATCATGGCGGTCTCTCTCTTCCTTTCCCTTTCGAGGGCAGGTATTATCAGCTTCTTTGCAGGCATTGCTGTCTTCGCCCTCTTCCTTCCATCAGAGACACTCAGGACGAAAAAGAGGTGGGCACTTGTCTTCTTCGTATGCGCAGTCTTTTCATACCTCCTCTACCTCGGTGTAGACCCTCTTATTGACAGGTTCTACAAGACTGATGTCACCAGAGAAGATAGACTTGCTGTCTGGTCGAGCACTCTTTTTGCATTTAGCGACTTCTTCCTCACAGGGAGCGGGCTCGGAACCTTTATTTACATCTTCCCATCCTATTCCCCTGAGAATATCCATACAATCTTTGACCATGCACACAATGACTACCTCGAGTTTATTCTCGAGGCAGGTCTCATCGGAGCAGTCTTGCTCCTCGTCTTTTTATTCTTTTTTGTCCGCTTTATGGTGAGGAGCGGATGGGAAGGGCATACAGGGATTATAAAAATATCCTTCGTTTCTTCAATAGTCACCATGGCTGTCCATAGTATCTTTGACTTCAACCTCCATATCCCTTCGAATGCACTCATGCTTTCTACTGTCTCCGGCATGGCAGTAGCTGCCTCAAGGCTTGCAGTCCGCCAGGGTGGACAGGCTGACAACCAGTTGAAAGAGGGAGAGTAGCCATGAACTGGTATGCCTTATATACAAAACCAAGAAATGAAGATTCAGTGGCCTCTCGCCTTCAGGATATCGGGGTTCAGGTATTAAACCCGAAACTTAAATCAAAGAGATATAAGTCTAACAGGGTCACAGAGGTCATCGAGCCTCTTTTCCCGTGTTATATCTTTGCACATTTCGAGAGGGAGAAGTATTCCCACCTCATCACGTACACAAGAGGTGTGAGGTACATTTTGGGCAGGAGTAATCCAATAGTCGTGCAAGAAGAGATCATCAACACGATCAGGGAGCCGATGGAGGAAGGAGACATCATAGTCGTCAAACCCCAGAGATTTGAAAAGGGCGACAGAGTGCTCATCAAGGACGGACCTTTCAAGGACTTTTACGGAATTTTTGAGAGAGTGACAAAGGGAACGGAGAGAGTTATGATTCTTCTTGATGCGCTCAATTACCGGCTCGAACTCGAGAGCTGGATGTTGAAGAAAATATATAATGGCTAATAAGCTTGCAAGCTATCAAGCCTGTTAGCTCATTAAATAAATAGCTTGTAAGTATGGAATCTTGCCAGCTCAGAAGCTTAGGGGACATGCCTCAGCTTCAGTCGAAGACATGAATGGCGGTAGCCTGTTTTTAACAACTTTATGGCATGGTGCAGGGAGATAAAAACGTAGAAACATGGCAACAAAATTTAGATTTCAAGATTTAGAGATTTGGAGAGAATCCATTGAGATAGGAAATATTTTATTTGATATTGCGAATAAAATTAAAGAAAAGAAACTATTTAAATTTGCTGAGCAACTTCGGGGTGCTGGCATGTCTATGTCAAACAATATAGCTGAAGATTCTGGAAGCAGTTCTAAAACTGAGTTCAAAAATTTTTTAAATATTGCGAAACGCAGTACTTTTGAGAATGCGAATATTCTTATAATACTCAACAAGAGAAATTTAATTGATAATTCGACTATGAACTCTATACTTGAACGTCTCGAAATCCTATGTCGCAAAATTACAAGTTTTCAAAGGCCCTTAGTGAAATGATGCTCTTTACACCATGCTCCGTGCTCCATGCTATTTACTCTTTGCTTGTTGGCTTGATAGCTTCTCTTGAATAATACGGGATGTGTCCCTCACAGCACTCAACCTAAAAAGTAAAATGTGTAGGCCAAGTTGTGTATGTCTGTTTCTTCTGATTTTTGATATAATGGTACAGCAAACAAAATGGTTTTAAGAAAATGGAGAACAATATAAAAACCATGAACAAAGTCAGCATCAGTGAGGTGATTAAAAAACTCAAAGAGACTTTGACGATGCATAGTGACATTGTCCTTGTTTTTCTTTTTGGTTCTTTTGTGAGGGGAGATATAACCTCTTTTAGCGACCTGGACATAGCAATATATTTCACAAGCACCGTTGATTTTTATAGGATAAACGATCTAAGAGAGGATATATCGGCGCTGCTTGGAATAGATGTGGATATAGTAGTTTTAAATAACGCTTCTCCTGTGATAAAGATGCAGGTTCTGAAGAAAGGCACTATGCTGATCAATAAAGACCGGCGGACGTATAATGAATTTTTTGTTAATACAGTGAAAGAATATGACGACCTGAAAAGGACAAGAAAAGAAATAGAGGAAAAGATCTTAAGAGGAAGGATCTATGCCTGACAGGGATGTTGTGCTTGCAAAGGTCGCAGCGATTCAGAGATGTCTGAAAAGAATAAAAGAGGCCACAAGATTAGACCCGAACAGTCTTGATGATATAGATAAGCAGGATATTTTTGTTTTAAATCTCCAGAGAGCAGTACAGGCAGCTATAGGTCTTGCAACACATATTGTGGCTTCAGAGGGACTCGGTCTGTCCGATACCATCAAAGATAATTTCAAATTTCTTAAGCACGCTGGCATAATAAATGAAGAGCTTACACTAAGATTGGAATCAATGGTTGGCTTCAGGAACATAGCTATTCATGACTATCAGGCAATTGATAGAGATATTTTAAAATCAATCCTCTCTAACAACCTTAAGGATCTGGAGGACTTTTACACGACTGTACTGCTTCACTTCAAGGTTGCAGCTCAGTAAGAGCTGATAATCCCGCAAGAGATAGAAAAATTAAAGCACGAACTGGTTGCATAGGGTATAACTTTGAAAGAAGGAATGAATATAGAAAAATGGATGAGAGCAATCCGGCGTCATCATCGAAGGAAGATCATTCTTCGCAGATATGAAAGGTGATGATGGGGCGCTGGCATGTAAAAAGTCTAGGCTATCTTGCAAAGAATAATACGGTCTGCTCTTGTTGGATGTGCGGTAATCCACGGAAATATTTTGGCCAGAGGACCATTCACGAGATAGTCGCAGCCGAAAAACTGAAGGAATGGGACAGTTTATTACAATGAATCCTGGAACTTCGCTCCTCGTTCCTCATACTCAAAGATGTTATGCAATTATGGTCGTTGCGCTGTGCGCTTTGCGCAAGCTTGTTGGCTTGAGTTAAGATAAACGGTCGCTGTCCCTCTTTTACCCTCGAAAATTTTTAGACAAAAACGAGGCTTTATTGATAGACATTGGTGGACACGACGAAGTTTACTAAACAACTTAAAGGTAAATAAATGGTCGCTGTCCCTATTATTCTCTATGTCCGTGGACTCAGTCTGCGAAAGCCTATGGAAGAAGATGACTGGAAAGTCCCGACTCATGTCGGGATTTGATGAGGGGGAGCTGGAGATAGGGCATCCGCTACTACGCCAGTTCCCTACTCTACCCGGAGAGGTGACCCCCATTGCAAGACCGATTGACCAGAATCCAGTATGGGATTTACAAAGTTTTTCGAAGGTTGATTAATAAATATTGTCATGCTAAAATTTGTCAAAAGAAGGAGATCAAGTAAAAGTATATGAAAAAAACTATGAAACCCAAAGAAATCGATTATCTCCATATAACAGTGGATAAAAACATTTGTGGAGGTAGGCCGATTATTAAAGGAACAAGGACTTCGGTAGCCAATATCGCTGGATATTATATCATGGGCTTGACGCCAGAAGAAATACAGAGAGAACTTCCTCACCTTAATCTATCGCAGGTTTTTGATGCTCTTGCTTTTTATCTTGATCATAGAGAAACAATAGATCGAGAAATCGAACAGGATAGAGAAGAAGTTGTATCAAGAGAATTTCCAGCAGGAAAGTATTGATTGTCTAAGATTTCTCTTTATCTTGATGAACATGTCCAATTAGCTCTTGCAGAATCATTAAGAGCAAGAGGGGTTGATGTTCTTACAACACAAGAAGCAGGAAATATATGTCTTTCTGATGTGGATCAACTTATCTTTGCTAAAGAAAATAAACGGGCCCTATTTTCATACAACAAGAGACATTTTGCAAAGATTCATTATGAGTGGATGACTGTAAACCAATCACATACAGGAATTATTCTATCAGATCAATTAGCTGTAGGGATTGTACTGCGTCGGTTCATGAAACTTTACTTCTCTCTACCTGCTGACGATATGAAAAACAGACTCGAATATTTAAGTAACTGGAAATAGAAACTACTCTCAAGAAACCAGATAAACCAGAATGTCAAAAGTAAAGACGCGACCCCATGGACCCCAGGAAGGCTTGAGGGGCTCTGGGCATTCAGTGTTGCTTTTGATTGTCGCGTAATCTTTAAATTTTTAGACAAAAACGAGGTTTTATTGATAGACATTGGTGGACACGACGAAGTTTACTAAACAACTTAAAGGTAAATAAATGGTCGCTGTCCCTATTATTCTCTAGATTCTAAAATGAAAAATTTTTTGGACTTTTGTTATTATTAAATTATGCAGGTAACAGCTTTAAAGGAAAAAGCCATAAATATGATAGAGAGCTTACCGGAAGATAAGCTTGAATCAGTCATAGATTATCTTAAATACCTACAGGGTGATTATGACAGTTACGATGTAAATGAGAAACTCAAAGAAGCCTTTTACGAAGTTAAGTTAATAAGAGAAGGAAAGATAAAGACCAAGACTCTCAAAGAGTTTCTAAGTGAATTATAGGATAATCCCTACCCCTCGATTCCAAAAAGATGTTAAAAACCTTAAAAAGAAATATAGACACATCGCTTCTGACTTAGAAGAATTTAACAATGTCCTTGATGCTAAACCTTTTTATGGTGAAGAAATACCAGGATTAGAAGGAAAGGTTTTAAAGGCGCGGCTTGCCAGTTCTGATATGAGAAAAGGGAAAGGTAAAGGCTATCGTGTTATATACCATCTTTCACAAAAGGAAAAAATCATTTACTTACTGACCATTTATGCAAAGGCATATAAAGAAAACATCTCTATCGCTGAAATAAAAAAGATAATTTTAAAATATCGACTTTAAATTAATGGAAATTGGTTTTAGTTTTGAGGATTAGCTCGAGATTTTCGCTTTGCGAGTATCCAGAATCCATTATCAGTTTTCTTTTTTCTGTTTATCCAGTATCGAGAATCCAGCATCAGTCTTTTAAGGTATCGGATATCGAGAATCCAGCATCGAGCATCCGTCTTTTAATGTTTGTCAAATGTGTAGACCTGACCCCACGAGCTCTCTTATCATGTGTCCCTAATTATAATTATCATTTAATTTTTTATGTCAAAAATAGTTGACTTTGTAGTAGTTTTTGATGATGGTGTAAGGAAGCGCCATTACCATGAAACTGAGAAGGGTAAGGTTACATATTTCGCTGTACAATTGGAAATAGAAGTTAAAGGTGAATGGAAGGTTGTGGTAAGATATGATTGTTCTCATGGTTTTTCACATATAGACAAATATGATATTAAAGGAAATAAGACAAAGAGAATGTTAGATCTGAGTTTTGAAAGTGCCTTAACTTATGGGGATTGGGATATTAACAAGAATTGGTTAAAATATAAACAGCAATTTCTGAAAGGAGCGAGATAATGAATAATTATACTGAATTTTTAGGAATGGTCTCAAGTGAATTTCATAGATATTTAATGGAAAATGAGGAATTTGCAGATAAAATACCCTCTAATGCTTTGATCATATTTCAAATTGAAGGCGAGGACGAGTTTAATAGATGGCATAAAGAAATATCTTTAAAAAACAGAGAGAAAGATCAACCTATAATATATATTTCTGTTAAAAAATGGAGAAAGCATTCTGCTATTGAAGAAATAGGCTTGGCAGAGGTTACAGCTTAATAAGATTGTTGTAACGACTCAATGACGTTACGACACAATGACGCAATAGACGTTTTTATATGACGCTATGACTTTGTATTTGTGAAATGTCAAAAGTAAAGACGCGACCCCAAAAGCGAAAGCTCACGATTAAGAACTCATAAGCTGACTGGAAGGCTTGAGGGGCTCTGGGCATTCAGTGTTGCTTTTGATTGTCGCGTAATCTTTAAATTTTTAGACAAAAACGAGGTTTTATTGATAGACATTGGTGGACACGACGAAGTTTACTAAACAACTTAAAGGTAAATAAATGGTCGCTGTCCCTATTATTCTCTAGATAGCTTGCCAGCTTGAAGGCTTGTCAGCTACAATGTGATTAGCGGGAAAGGAGGAAGCATATGAGTACATATAAATACAGAATCGTTATAGAACAGGACGAGGACGGAATCTACATCGCGACCTGCCCTGCTTTACAGGGATGTCACTCACAGGGGGATACAGTTGAGGAAGCGATCGAGAACATCAAGGATGCTATCCGGCTTCATATTGAAGCGCGAGAAGCTCTTGGTGAGCCAATCCCCATTGAAGTACGGGTTGATGAAGTAGAAGTGAATGTCTAAGCTCAGTCCCATAAAGTCTGATGAACTTATTCGTGTGCTCGAAAAGCTGGGTTTTGAGAAAATCCGCCAGAGTGGCAGCCATGCCATCTTTAAGCACCCTGAAGGCAGATGGACCACTGTGCCAATGCACAAGGGGAAAGATGTCGCAAAAGGAACACTCAGGAAGATATTGAAAGATGTAGAGATCACCTATGAGGATTTCAGGAAGCTGCTTTAGGTTTTTCGGAGAAAAGAGATATGAGCAAGAAACAAGATCTGACCATGAGAGAAACCAGGAAAAAGTATGGAAGGAATGAGAAAAAAGTAGCCTGTCCCCTTTTTCCTGTTTTTCAAAGACTCAATGACCGTTTTTTGACGCTATGACTGTATTATTTATGATAAGTTTAATTAGTCAAGAACGTCCCTTACTTGTCCTTCCTCATTTCACGGTCTTTAAATGGACGCTATAAACCCAACAAACTCAACAAACGCAATGAACGCAATCAACGGTCTTTAGGTTCGCTTTCCCGCTTGCAGGTTTGTTTGTCAATTGTCAAGACCTGACACGACACGTTAAATGTTCCTAAAATAGTTGAAACTGATAGGAGAGAAGGAGATCCCTCAGTACTTATTAGTAGTAGTAAAAAAGCAAGCGAATTTCTTGATTGGAAACCTATCTATCCAGAGATTGAGATAATAATAAAAACTGCATGGAACTGGCATAATAAATGAATCAAAAAAAGAGACTGATTTCTAATTTTTTATCTCTCTCAAGTGTACAGGTCGCAAATTATATCCTCCCTCTTATTACCGTGCCGTATCTGGTCCGTGTTCTCGGTCCTGAGAAATTCGGGTTAATCGCTTTCGCTCAGGCATTCATCGCATACTTTGCCTTATTGACTGATTACGGATTCAATCTGTCTGCAACAAGAGAGATTTCAATTCATAGAGATAATAGGGAAAAAGTTTCGGACATTTTCTTTTCAGTTCTATTTATAAAGTCAGTTCTTATGTTAATAAGTTTCTCAATATTATGTATTCTAGTCTTTAGTGTAAATAAATTTAGGGGGGAATGGTTACTCTATATCTTTACTTTTGGAATAGTCCTTGGAAATATTCTTTTTCCTGCATGGTTTTTGCGTGGTATAGAGCGGATGCGAGAGTTAGCAATATTGAATATTATTTCAAAGTCGATTTTCACTGTTGCTGTATTCGTTTTTATTCATTCAAAAGATGACTATTTATTAGTAGCATTAATCAATTCATTTGGATTTATCATTGCTGGGCTATTAGGTCTGTGGATAGTAACCGTACAGATAAGAATAAAAATAAGAAAACCTTCATTAGAAGAAATAAAATATCAACTTAAAAAGGGATGGCATATTTTTATTTCAACGATAGCAATGAGCTTATACACAACAAGTAATACTTTTATCTTAGGCATATTCACAAATAATACTATAGTTGGGTATTATAGTGCTGGAGAAAAAATTACAAGAGCAGTGCAGGGGTTGATAAGTCCTCTTTCACAAACGATTTATCCACATGTAAGCAAGCTAGTATTAGAATCGAGAGATGCGGCACTCGAGTTTGTCCGAAAAATTGTAAAATTGGTTGGGGCAGTTGCTTTTGGGTTTTCGCTTCTACTACTAATTTTTGCACACCAAATTAGTAATATTATTCTTGGGTCACAGTTCAATGAGAGTATATCTGTTATACAAATCCTATCCTTCCTACCATTTGTTGGTGGACTTAGCAATATTTTCGGAATACAGGTGATGTTAAACTTTGGATTAAAACATATATTCACAAGAATATTAATAATCGCGAGTTTTATTAATATATTTTTAGCATTAATTCTTGTTGTGCCACTTAGACATGTTGGTATTTCATATTCAGTTCTCATAACAGAAATATTTATTATGATAACAATGTTTCTTATCTTGCAACGGAATGGAATTAAAGTTATGAAATTATCAACTTCACCGCTGAAGTAGTCAAATGAAGATTGTTTATTTAATTATTGGCGCAGGATTTGTAGGCTGTACAGTTGCTGAACAAATTGCTTCTCAGCTTAAGAAAAGGTTATTAACAGTCGAAAAGAGAAAGTCACATCGGTGGAAATGCTTATGATTATTACAACGAGGATGGCATATTGGTTCAAAAATACGGCCCGCATATTTTTCATACCAATTTAAGTCATGTTTGGAAATATCTCTCGAAATTTACAGAATGGAATGGATGTGTCCATAGAGTTCTTGCACATGTAAATGGAAAAGAGGTTTATCTGCCGATCAATCTTGCTACCATGGAGCGCTTTTACGAGAGAAAGTTCACATCAAAACAACTTGAGAAGTATTTTGAACAGAAAAGGGTAAAGATTGACAAAATCAAAAACTCAAGGGATGTGGTTGTTTCACAGATTGGTGAGGAATTATATGATATGTTTTTTAAAAACTACACAAAGAAGAATTGGGGTATATACCCTGAAGAACTTGCGCCGCAAGTAACAAAAAGATTGTCAGTGATATTAAATAGAGATACTTGATAATTTGAAGACAAATTTCAGGGCATGGTGAATATGGAAATACAAAGCTGTTCGAGAAAATGATAAATAAAGAAAATATCCATATAATGCTTAATACAGATTATAAAAAGGTAATAAATAGTATAAAGTTTAATAAAATGATTTTTATTGGCTCTATTGATTATTTTTTTATTATGAGGACTTCGTACAATGTTCGATAGTCAAATAAAAAAAAGATTTATTTTAGGATCAATAAAAAATTATCTGTGGTTATTAATATTCGCTGTTCCATCAACGTATTTTGTGCTTTCTGAAAATTTGTATGCATTATTAACGATTCCACTTTTATTAGTAGCAATTCTTGTCCATCCGATATATATATTATTTTTGATAATATTGTTGAACCCGATATCGGATTTACTTGTAACAAAATATCCTTCCCTTCTGACTAAAGTTAGTATTGATATTCTTATATTGCTGTTTATATGTGTGGTTGTGCTGAGAAAAATCGTAAATAAAGAAAAATGGATATCGTATCCCTTTTATAAATGGATATTTATCATTTCTGTTTTTTATATAATTTCGGGAATTGCTACATGGACAGGACCGGAGGATCTATTATTTATGAACTGGATACATTTCCGATTCATCTATTTTGCAATTGCAGTTACTTTGTTGAGTTATGACGATAAAAAAATTAGTCAATTAATAAATTTACTTTTGATAGTTTTTATTTTTCACATTGGCATTGGTGTTTTCCAAGTTGTTGGTGGTGAATGGGCAAAGAATTTGTTTTATTCATATGAAGATCAGGTTTCGCTATCATTCAGGACGCTGGAATTTCGAAGTTACGATACTGCATCAAGTTTTAATCCTGCTGGAACTACCTATATTTATTCTACTTTCTACCTTCCAGGTCACTGTGGCGGTTATTTGTTGATTATGCTCTCTTTAATTATTGGGCTTAGGTTGGTTTTGGGGGAAAAGAAATGGAACAACACATTTGAAGGTATTCAACCGTTTTATATTTCGCTGGTATCTCGAAGAAATATATTCATACTATTATTTTTACTTGCAATAATACTGATTATTTTAACATATAGCAGATCAGCTTATTTGGGTTTAATCACACTCATTTCTATCCTAATATTTTTTTCAAAAAAACCAGTTATTAATAATATCTTATATACAGTCTTATATACAGTTGGTTTTATAATTTTTTCTTTATTAATAACAAATTTAGAACTTGTATTTGATTTTTTGAAAGATATTCAAAATCCAGGAATAGGTGTATTTGATCCTATTGGCAGATTTTTTAGTATTTTCCCAAGTTATGTATTTGAAAATACACCAAGAAAAATAGCTTACTATGAAATCTTGCCGATGATTATTTTGCAAAAACCTTTAATTGGTTTTGGTGTTACAAGTGCTTTAAACAAGGGCAAGTTATTACTCGATTCTTTCGAACTTAATAATGCTCTCTTTTATGTGTTTGGTGATGTTGGCATAGTGAGAATATTTGTTGAATACGGTGTCATTGGAACTATAATATTTGGTACACTTTTCTTTTTTGTTTTTAAATATGCAATGAAGGGCTATGTTAATGCTAATAGACCCGAATATAGGGCAATTTGTTTATCGGTAATGTTTGGTATTCTATTAAGTATTCCGTTGAATATAGGTACGATGTTAATGCTTTCAAAACCTTTTGGTCTTTATCTGTGGATGTTGATAGGTCTTTCTCAAAAATGGCAGAAATAAAGTCAGTTTAATGTAGTGAAAATATAAAATGAAAGTCCTTGTTTCCGCATATATATGTGAACCCTTATCTTCTTCGGAAGCAGAGGTGGGCTGGCAATGGGTTAGCAGGCTGAGTGAATTTCATAAGCTTGTAGTTATTACAAAAAGGCCTTTTTCATCACAAAATGCACTTAAATTAATAGAAGGGAATAAAAATCTCCGATTTGAATATTATGATCTTCCGAAGATTTTTGATTTCATGAGAACAGGAGATATAAGGCATTTTATCTATTACAATCTATGGCAGATTGGCGCTTATTTCCGTGCGAGAAAATTAGTGAAAAAAGAAAAATTTGATTTAGTTCATCATTTGGTATATGTCAACACCTGGCAACCTACCTATATGGCGTTCCTCGGAATTCCATTTCTATTTGGTCCGATAGGAGAACGTGCACGCCTACCTTTTGTTCTTACTAAACATTATGGAATTAAAGTTATTTTAAGAGAAAATTTAGAGGCTTTTATTAAAAATGCAGGACGGAAATATAGTCCTCTCATGCGAGCTATTTATGGTAGAGCAGCAAGAATTATAACAACATATCAATATATTTATTTGAAAATTAGACCCGAATTCAGACAAAAAGCTCTTATTCATCCAGCAATAGGAACATCCTTACAAAATACAATTTCTTTTGCAGCAATTCAATCTGATAAAAAAAGTTTTAAGGTGCTTTATGTTGGTAGATTTGTTTATTTAAAGTATCCCGATATTGCTTTAAAGGGTTTCCTGAAATTTGCAGAAAAGCATTTCAACGTCCAATTGACAATGATAGGTGGCGGAAAAATGACAAATAGCCTCCAAGGTATTACAAAGGGGCATCCGCAGAGTCATACAGTAAAAATATTTGAGTGGATGAATAGAGAAAAGATTTATTCTTATATGAACAGTTGTGATGTCATTCTTTTTCCGACCGGCATGGCACTGCTTGAAGCTATGTCCTATAGCAAACCTGTTATATATCTGGATTTTGGCGGATATACGGAATTTGTGACAGAAGAATGTGGCATTAAGATAGTGATATCTGATGTAAAAAAAATAATAAATGATATCGCAGAAGCTCTTGAAGTCCTGTATGAGTCTGAAAGTAGAAGAGCGTCTATGGGAACTGCTGCGCGGAAGAGATTAGAAGAATATTACACCTGGGATAAAAAAGTTGAATGGATGAACAAGGTTTATCATGACGTTATTTCTGACACATGAAGAATATTTTAATACTTGTCAATTGGGATGTTCATAAGACTTTAGACGATAATCTTCATGTTTTACAGTCACCAAATATATTAGAAAGGAATAAAAAATACTGGTTTTTTACATACTGGATAGAAAAAGATACTAAGGTTGATGTTATTGATTATTCCAGGCTTCCGTTTTTTCACGAGATTGAAAAAAACCTTCTTCGGTTTTATGTTGTTCAAGCTTTAAAAGCATTCACAAAACTGGGGAAATATGACCTTATTATCTCACACGGCGTTCAGAGTGCGATTTTTTTTGCTTTTATACGCTCTATATTTGGCATCAAAAATCCACCGCATATTATTATAGATGTAGGTTGTCTTAATGGAGGGCGTTCAAGACAGCCTGAACTTTCAATATTTCAATTCGCAATGAAGTCAGTTGCAGGACTTATTTATCATGTGAGTTCGCAGAAAGAACACTATAATAGGTATTTTCCATTTCTATCAAAGAAGACTTTTTTTGTTCCCTTCGGGGTTGACTCGGAATTTTTTAAGCCATTAAATGTTAAGCAAGAAGATTATATATTGTCGGTTGGCTATAAATTTAGAGATTGGCTAACCTTGATCAATGCTTATTCTCAAATAAAGACTAACACCGCTTTAAAAATAGTTGGTCCTGAAAAGTTGAATATCAAATTGCCAGAGAACGTTAATCTTCAACCCTATGTGCCAATAAATATTCTTAAGGAATTGATAGCCAAGGCAAAATTTATTGTTCTACCTTTAGTAGATCTACCATATGCCCATGGGCAGATGACGTTTTTGCAATCTATGGCTATGGGAAAAGCGGTTATTGTTACTAAAGTGCCTTCAACTGTCGATTATATAAATGATAACGAGAATGCACTTTTTGTGAGGCTTAATGACATTGATGACATGAGAAATAAAATAGAGTTTCTTTTGCATAATCCTGATGAAATATTCGGGTTAGGCGAAAATGCACGGAAGTCTATTGAAAATAAATTTACTGAAAAAAATATGGCTGAAAGTATTTATGAAGCTATTAGAGAAATAGGAATATTTTAATAATGAGTGCTTTAGAGTATGTAAATTGTAATCTTTGCAGTATTGATAATACAGAGCTATTGTATCGAGTGTCAGAATGCACAGGGATGTATTCAGAGACCTTTAATATAGTTCGCTGTAAAAACTGTGGATTAGTCTATGTAAATCCGAGGCCCATAAAAGAAGAATTGTACAAATATTACCCGCAAGAAAACTACTATGCTTATCAGAATCTTGAAAATGAAACGTTCCGAAATAAAATTAAAGATTATCTTGTCGAATGGGCGGGTGGATATAAGAGAAGGGATAACGGATTTAATTATATAAATCGGTTTATTACTTGGGTTTTAAAGGCACTTACTAAAACCTAATCTGAGCGATTCATAGGTAATAAAAACATAGAAAAAATCACTTAGAGGGCGATAGATCCTTGTTATAATAGGTTTGCAAAACAACAAAAAAATATCACCCAATAAGTGAGGAAATTATGAAACAAAGAGAAAACAAAAGCAAGTGCAAAATCAGCAAAGTAGAGGTAACGGCAGATACATTGACAGGCAGAGGGGGGA
>Ga0194111_10002979_pt1 | contig 20367 bp, 18 predicted proteins | sample TA2KigC300mmetaG_FD_146194 | JGI IMG/M metagenome (GOLD analysis project Ga0194111, IMG submission 146194) | Freshwater microbial communities from Lake Tanganyika, Tanzania - TA2015033 Kigoma Deep Cast 300m | ecosystem: Environmental > Aquatic > Freshwater > Lake | place: Tanzania: Lake... | reverse complement strand
GATGAACCCGTACCTAAGTGCTAAGTTGGGAGCCAGGAAAAAAGAGGCTGGGGTCTGCCCACCGATGTGAAGATATGACAGGAGTGATATTGCCGGAGCCCTTGACTAGAAAGATATAGTATGTTGTGTCCTGACATGACTGCTGCACATTAGTCAGGAATGTGTGATGAAGCCTACGCTCTTGTCGCTGCGTAGAACAATAGGAGCATCTGGCGCTCAAATAGGGACTACTTGATGCAGACTCAGAGCGTTGGCACGATGATAGAGGTGTCAGAGTAACTGCCTCCAGTTTCAATCCACGCCCCCGCGCGGGGGGCGACCGGATCAGCCGCCGCAGCGTGAGCGTCAAGAGGTTGTTTCAATCCACGCCCCCGCGCGGGGGGCGACTTGGGACAACGCTTGGGACAATGCGGTAAGAGTTTATGTTTCAATCCACGCCCCCGCGCGGGGGGCGACCTCGTATGCCTTGACTGTGGCGTTTCGGTTGATCTGGTTTCAATCCACGCCCCCGCGCGGGGGGCGACGGCATACTTAGCTTCAAACTGGCTCACCGGCCAGTTTTCTCGGACAACCCACTTAGGCACGCGATGCCGTTGACTGATACCCATTCGAAGCTCGCTAACCCCCAACGCGGATTGTCGGTCGCTTGGGGTTCGCGGATAGCCCTGAAACAACGAGCGGTTCTCTTGTGTCGTAGGTGCGCCGCAGTGCTCACATAGCAACTCCATGTCCAAAGCCCTCAGACAACCAGTGGTCCTTCCGGGTCATAGGTACGCTTGGCACCGGCGTGCTCCACCCTACCCTTCCAGTTCTTTCCCAGGAAATAGAAACGCAGGCTGTCCTCTTGCGCCTCGATCTCATCCAGCAGGCGCTGTCGCAAGGCTGTCCACTGGGCCGGGTCAACCAGGCACTCAAATACTGAGTCCTGCACCCTCTGCCCGTAGTTCTCGCATACCTTAGCTACCCTCCGCAGCCTCTTCTGTCCCGCCTGGCTGTCCGTCCTCACGTCATAAGTCACCAAAACCATCATTTCATGTTTCCCCTCTTATCAAGTTGTTAAAGAGCCCGGCTTCTTCAATGTCGCCCTCGCGAAACAGATGGCGTTACTCTGCACTTTCGGCCCGCAAGGATTTCGAGGCCCGTGGCCGCTGTCACTTCCAAAAGAAGGGAGGATACCCATCCAGGTCTCCCCTCAGGTAACGTGCCAGGAGGAGTGCCTGCACATGGGGCAATAGCCCTATGGCCACCTTCTCGCCAAGGAAGGGATGTTGAATCTCCTCCTGTTTCCTCTTCTGATAGGCTACCACCACCTCCTTTCGCGTCTCGTCATCCATTGTCACAGCGCCTGTCTCCGTCTTGCGAAACCCTTTGCCTTTTACCTGCTGCCGGTTCACCAGGGACAGCACCAGACGGTCGGCCAGAAATGGCCGGAATTCTTCCATGATATCCAGTGCCAGCCCAGGCCTCCCCGGGCGATCTGCATGCAGATAGCCGACGGCCGGATCGAGCCCGACACCCTCCAAAGCCGACCTCACATCGTGCACCAGCAGGGTATAAAGGAAGGACAGGAGCGCATTCATATTGTCCAACGGCGGACGGCGGCTGCGCTCTCGGAAGAAGAAATCTTCTTTCTGAACCGTTATCAGGTGATCAAAGACACTGAAGTACCGGCGAGCGGCATCGCCTTCTCGTCCCCGTACGCTGTCGATAGGCTGGGAATCAGCCAACTCCTGGAGCAGTTGAGCCAGATGCGTGGCGGTGTCCAGTAGCTCCTTGGCCTCTGACTGCTCCGGACGTTCCCTGGCAGCCCGAAGAAGCACGGTACGGCAGTTAGCAACCTTGACAACAACCATGACGCGGGCCAGTTCGGCCGCGGACTCCTTGTTGTCGGCCTGACGGTACTGCTCCCGTCTGAGGAGGACGTTGCCTGACACAGGCCCCTCGACACGAGCGAGGAACCTCCCCCGCTCGCTGAGAAAGGAAATGGCCACGTTTCGCTCGGCGCAGAGCCCCATCAGCGGGGGGCTGCATGACGCTACGCCGAAGCAGACTATTCCGCCAAGGGTATGCACCGGCACGCGTAGCTTCGTTTCTCCGTCCACCTTAACCAGCACCGTCTCGCCCTCCCGTGACAGATAGGCCCCCTGGGTCATTACGTAGAGTGTGTTCAGCAGGTGCTTCATGCTGTCTCCTCTTCTGCCCGGGCAATCGCCTGTGCAAGATAGCTCCGTACTCCTCCGCGCTTTCCGGCGGCCTTTGGCAAGCACACATCGACCAGAGAGCAGCTTCTGCATTTCTCGGTGTATTGGGCCGGTGGTGTCTCCCCTGCCTGGTTCAACTGGTGCAAGCGCGCTGTTAGCCTTTCGGTCTCTCCCCGCAGTGCTTCATCAAGAAGAACTTCGTACCGTCTCCTCGGTTCCCCGTAGAAAAAGGAGCCCGAAGGAATGGATACCCCGAGCATCTCTTCGAGGCAGAGAGCTTGAGCGCACAGTTGTACTTCATCTTCATGACCGATCTTGGGATGTCCCCGCTTGTATTCGACGATGAGAGGCTTCCACAGGCCTGGGACGCCTTCAAGCTGTATCGCCTCCTTAGCGTCGGGTATCCGCTGGAACTCCACCACATCCGCCTTGCCCACGAGCCCCAAGCGCAACGAGCGCACTCGCAACCCTCGGGCGATGCGGAGGTCGCCGCGCACCTCGGTTTCGGGCTCGTGCGAACGGTCATGCAAAAGGCGGCCTTCGGCCGTCAGGCGATTTTCCTCCCACACTCCTTCGAGGTGAATGAGCGCCCATTGCCGTTCGCAAAAGGCCAGGTGCTGAAGGGCCGATATCGGCAAGAGTTCGTCTTCGGTGTACATTAGATGACGGCCCCTCCTGAGGCAATGAATTCACCCAACTTCAGTACGCCCTTCATGTACCCCAAGAAGTCGGGATCGTAATCGTGCTTCCATTCATAGATGTCCCAGTCAGAGGATCGCCCATCGCGAGTCACTGGTTCTAGCGCGAGCTTATCGATCTTAGTAGCCCATATCTGAACGCTATACCTCATGAGCTCGGCCCGCGACACTCTGTCACCCTTTCGGACAGCATCGGCCAAAGATGGGTCGATGATCACTGTTCGGGTATCCGTGTCTATCACCTGGCATTGTTTAGAGACACTTACGTATTCCATACGGTCCTCGTCTTTGATCAACTGCTTGGCCTGGTCTTCGGCACCCGCCGTCCATTCGCGTCTCATGGCCAAGGTCGCTACTTTGGCCGGGTGTAGGCGGTTCAGTTCTTCTATGGTAAAGTGGTCCAATGCGCGACGTGAGATTGACATGGCTGGGTTGCTACGAAACTGGTCGTCCAGAAGCAGAATATCCCAGACCTCAGCGTCGACAAACTCATCCCCTCGACTAACCCTGCCTCCGATCTGGATAAGGCTCGACGTTGACGCGCGTTCTCGGAATCCTGTTCGAAAGGAAAAGTCCATCCCCGCCTCGACGCAGCTGGTGGCGACAAGCGTCCAGTCACCTTTTCTGTCTCGCAGGCGTTGCTTTACTCTTTGCACAATCAAGTCACGGTGAGCCGGAGCCAATGCTGTTGAAAGATGCAGTACATCGTGACCCCATTCGCGCATGGCTCGGGCAATCACGGCGGCGGTCTGCACAGTATTGACGATCAGAAGCCGTGGTCCCGGTTCTTTCCGGACGACGAAGTTGACGACGCCTTGGCAATGGAGCGCGTCAGCATCTTCTGGCTGCCGTCGATAGTTGATCCGCCGCATTTCCGCTTCCTCTAACTCGCCGCGAAGAGAGCCGTCCGCAACCAAATCCGGCACTTCGGGCATGGTCCTTGCATCGTTTCCACCAATGAGGGCTTTGTATTCATCCAGTTGCCAGAATCGCGGCAGTGAACCACTCGCCAAGACCAAATACCCTCCCCACTCGCGCGTAAACGTCTGGAGCCAACGCCACATCTGCGGCCATAGGTGCGACGGAATCGCCGCGTGCATTTCATCCACGAAGACTGCTGATCCAGGCAATTCGTGCAATTTTCGGAGTCTAGCGGGATGATGGCTGCCCAGTGTTTCAAAGAATTGAACGGCTGTCGTGACGATGATCGGAGCCTTCCAGAGCGTTGCAAGTTGCCTCAGATCCAAGTCCTCGAAATCTGCCCTATGGTGGTGTTCGGCTACAATGTCCCCAGGCCTCTCACCATCCAGCACAAGCGCCTTTCGATAGACTTCAACGGACTGCGTGATGATGTTCGTGTAGGGCAGAACAACGATGATGTGTCGAAGTCCGGGCTTCCGTCCCGCCGCAACGCGCAAGAGGTGTGCCATTACTGCCGTTGTCTTGCCACTGCCGACAGGCGCATCGCAGGAGCGGATCGGCGGATCAAGTAATGCATCACGGCAGGCCTCGAACATCCGTTTTCGCAAACGGTTGCGTGCCTGCTCGCGCTCCGTTTTTCCGTCCGGGAGTGCATCCACATATCTCTGCAAAGCCGCCAGCCGTTCCATCCAACGGGGTTCGACATGCCCAATCTCAACCTCTTTTCCGTAGTGGCGCGCTGTATCGCCATGATCCGCGTCCACAAGGCAGGAGAGGGCGATGCGGCGCATGATTCCGCATTCGTGTAGGCCTGATGGCGCAACTCGTGGCAGCACGGGGCATCCTGCCGCCTGATGAACACCCTCGTAGTCTTTCAACTCACGATCAATGTGATCGGCTACCTTCTCGCCTTCAGGTGTTGTTCTCTTCAATTGCCTGAACGGTCGCCCTTGCTTCGCCAGTTCTTCGTCCCGGCTGAACAATCCTTCATGATGTCCATGCACAAGGACTACAGACTCTTGCCGACCGAGCTTGTCCAGTTCGGACGCGCCTGCATCTTCGTGAGCGATAGGCAGGGGATTTCGTGAATCATGTTTTAGTACAGCCTGATTTGCCTTATCGAGCTTGCCAAGATCGTGATACAGCGCAGCGGCTTCAACCCAGCCAACAAAGGCATCACGGTCGCCGCTATAGAACGCAGCAGCATTCCGCGCGTTGCGAATCGCTCCACGTTGGACATTCGTCACGTGCTCCAGATAGGTTTGCGCAGGGATTCCCTGTCGCGGACTATGAGCCAGCGGCGGATTCGTTGCCATTGCCGCCCTTCCCCTTGAACTGGTTGCACCATTCCGGCAGTTCGACACAGAGATCATACAGTCTGTCCTTCTTCAGCTTGCCTTGGAACTTCCGGTCTCCATCCTTAGGTAACCCCGTCGGCACGTTATACTGCTGGTCCAGAGGAATGCCGCTGACGGATGGCTTTTCGGAACCCCCGCCCTCACGCGTTGGTGTCAGTTTTTCGATGAACTCGAACTCGGAAAAGGAGCCCAAATCGTCCTCATGTTCTGCATACCAAGCATGGAGTACTTCTATGACTCCATGGCTCCGGGCGACAGACCTCGTGTTGGCATAGGCAGGTCTAATAAGACTCAGGAGCAATGCAATGTCCTTCGCAGTGCAACCACTCTGAATCGCTGCGGTGGGATTCACAAAGAAGGGCATGCAATAGATACCATGCTCCACGTACCGACAGGCCAAAGGTGCCATTCCCCGATCTTTCGATTCCTGAGCTGATGCCTTCTTCGTGTTGGTGTCTCGGTGGATTCGAACCGGCGACACTGAGAGCGCAATCCCAAAGTGGGCAACTCCGGTCCGAATGTACTTCCGATCACCCGCAGTGCTTCGGCTGCCAGACTGAGGGGCCTCTTCCCCCTTCTCCAGAAACGTCGCCCCAAAAACACGCGCATCCCAGTACTTGTTAGCAACTGCTCGACCCTTATTGTCCGCGGCAATCAGGTCAACTACTCTCCGCCAAGCATCTGATGCATCTGTAACATCTTTGAAACCTCTATCCCTCGATTCGAGAATACAGTAATCATTTTCCTGAAGATCAAGTTTTTCTTTGAGAGTTTGCCATACTTGACCCTTTTTCTCCTCCACTAGGTCGCGGAGCTTTCTTTTAAAAGACACTCCCGACACGTATCCTCGGTGATCATGGTTGCGCTGGCGGGGATCGCTCTCTCGGTCAGGGTCACCGTTAGGATTCGCATTCTCGACTGCAATAACGAGCAACCCGGTTGCTCGCGGGATCGCGATGGTATTTTGTGTTTTCGTTATAACCATTAGTTGTTCTCCTTTCCGTCTCTTGTTTTTTATCTTGAGGTGTTAATCTTCTTCAGGTGGATTCGCCAAGAATCCGAGCAGTAGCTGAGCCTTCATCCCCTCGCTGCATTCCGTAGATAACTCATGAGTGCCGAGCGCATCGGCAAGGGATTGATATTGCCTGAGCTTCTTCCGAGCCTCATTTACCGCGATTCGTTTTTGGTCCTTTTCCTCCCATTTGTCGGATATTTGTGCTACCTTTGCCCAGCGAAGGTACTCCATTATCCGTTCGGCTAGGTCGTCCAATGCGCCTTTTGGATTGTCCATTGCCCGGCGCATAAGCGACGTCCCGATGAGCGAGTTCGGCAACTGCCCGTCTCGGACCACGATACAATAATCCTTGTGTAGCGTATCGGCTAGCGCGAGCATTTGGCCAACTTGATAGGGTGCGTCTTTCATATAATTCTCCTTTCTTAAACCTAGTGCATCCAGTAGGATTCCCAACACTGCCACTCCCCGCAGCGCAGTCTCTCTGGACTCACGTAGGTAGTCTTCTAAGGGTTCGTGTCTTCCTTGGGTATTCCGCGGGCCATAGGCGTGCTTTGCGGCGAAAAGACCGATTAATAGCGGAGTTACTCGCTGCAACAGAATGCTTAGCAACCGCTGTGCTACCAGTTCCCACTTTCCCTCGGTTCGCAACATTAGGATGAGCACTTCTCCTAACCCCGGCCCAACTATAGCTTGTTGAGCAGAACCATCACGAACCCATTGATGAGATAGCAGCCGTACGACTTGATCAGGATAGGGCGCTGCCGGTTTGGCATTCCCAACTGCCGAAAGCTTCTTACCCTTAACGGTTATCTCAGGCAAGTAAATTGTGACGTCCGGAGTATTTTCCCGCATGGCTTGTTGCCAGCGTTCAGCCGATTCCAATACTTCCTTTACAGTTGGAGATTCAGCCAAAGCAACTTGCGCTTGTCCGTCTGAAGCTTCGCGAATAAGGAATAAATTGAGTTTGGATCTGGGATGCTCACGCACCATGCCATCAAGCGCATCACAAACGGCCTTCGCATCGACTTCAAACTGCCCTTCGGTGATCTCGCTACCAGAACCAAAGTAGCTCGCTGTTTTTGCAGGAATGTCTGGCTTTTCATCAACAAAGGCAATTAAGAGATCCCTCTTCTCCTTTTTCTTGTCAAACTTGCCGCTCGCTACTCCTCGCCATGTGGTCCCTTCATCACGGGTTACAAGCCATTCTAGGGCAGCGGCCATCTGTCTACTCTCTATGGATGTGACCGGGCAAACGGTGTATTCTGTTAATCCATAGCGTTTGTTACACTTTGCCTTATCTCCATCGCTTGCCATTGATATCAGTGGGAAATAGGTGCCCAATACTGGTAATTTGACTTGAGGGAATGGTTCCTCAAGCAGCTTACCATCGTCGCCGAAAGCCGAAGTAGCAGCTCGATGTTTATGACCCCTTTCTGTAGCGGACAGATTAGTTGGCAAGACATTGGCGACGCTTTGCCACAGATTTCTATTGTGGATTGACCCAGTGTTGTCCAGTTCAAGAACGAGTAAGACGGATATATTCTTGTCTTTGCCTCGGTTATCCTTGCCTTTCCCAACAAGTAGTTCCTGCACCGTTCCCAATGATTGCAATCTCGCAGTTCTAAGTTGAGTAAGAGCAAGCCTACTGATTTCCAAGACAAAGGTACCTTCGTTTTGTAAAGCTCTCTCGAATCTTCTTGCTAACTTCACGATGCCTGTAGCTTGCTCATCGCTGCTGAGCTTCTCGACAATAAGCCTAGCCTTTTCGAGTGAATTACTCCATTTCCAGCCAGCTCCTTTCCATGTTTTCAGCATGCGATTGTTGGTGGCTTCTGCGTATGCCAAGTTCAGCATGTTGAGTTTGTCGCTCTCATGCTTGGATTTGCCAAGGTCAACCCATGCCCTCGACTCCAAGGGAAGGCTCAGGAACGGCTGATTGACTTTCACGACAGGAAAACTCCCGTCACTGGTTTGGACTATCCTGTGGATCCCCCTTCGCTCCTCGGCTGCGACGTCTTCTACAGAAACGACTTGGCCTTTATCGTTCAAGCGGATTCGAAGCACGTTTTTCTCAGAAACTGGCAGTGGTTTGATTAGTGGATGAGGAAGATCGAGCGGTATCTTCGCAGCTCGAAGCGCCTTCCATGCCCTCAATGTCTCATTCAACATTGATCTCTTCCTCCTTCGGGATTGCGTGTAGGTAAGACATTACGCCTTTCGCAACGCGCCAATCCTGAACATACTTGGGTTCCAGTTGTCGGTGTTCCCACATGGAGTAAAGGAGAGAGGGGATTACAATATCATCCACGCTAGGATCATGATTGCTGTCCCGCCTCAATGGCCCGAAGTATATGGGCGCAAACTCCTTCCAGCCGAGGCATGGCGTGTAGTAGGTCTGGCCATGTTCAAGTCGCTCCTCGAAAAGTTCTTTAAATCTTTGGCGCCAATCCTGACCTCGCCTGCGGCGCAACTGCGGCTTCTCCTTGCCACGTGTACTCATTTCCTTCATCCGCACTTCACCGTGGATGCGGTAGCACACATCCACAAGAACGGTGGCCATCAGTTGGTAATTGTTGTTGTTATTGATTTGATCCTGTTTGCGAAGCGGCCCGCCGTAGTTCGTAACGTACCGTTCAAATCGGATCGGCCTGCAGATTTCGACCAGCGTCGGGTAGACGTAAACGTGAGGTCGTCGCAGGACGGCCTCAAACATTCCCTTCGCGGCTGACCAGGTTGGCACAGGATACGATATTGGTGTCGCGCCCGTGTCGGGCCGGGTGAACATGGCAGCGGGACCTGATATTTCCAGTGAAACAGTGTAGTAGTCATTCATGCACGACCTCCGCTCATGGTTTGTCTTTTCCATGGTCAACGAAAACTATGGTTTGGCGAGAAGCTGTATACGCCCTTCATCCGAAAGGTGGGCGATGGGATCAGAATAGCTCATCTGTTTCCCTTTTTCAGCTACGGGGAAATGAGTAAATAGGAAGAAGTCGAAGCTGAAACAGTTGTGACCGCTAACCATTATAGGGGGTCGATGAGGTGTTTGCAATAGGTGCCTGCAAGTTATTATGCAGTGCAAGGCTTGCCATGTCGGCCCATGGTGTTGCGTGATACCCTCTGCCAACCAGCCCGTTAGCAAATCACTTGCCGGCGTCTCGCGGCAGTTCCCAACATCGGACTCCGCACTCGTCTTCGGTTGCCAACTGTGTGGTAACATTTCGTCAGAATGTGTTGTGACCACTGTGTTGGCAGAGACTCAGGGAACGTCTCGGTTACGTGAGTCGAATAGTTTGAGATGCTAAAATCGGGTGATCTTACTGATCTTCTGGATAGATAGTGAGGTACGGACGTATGGTTGGTGGGGCAAAGCGGTACTTTGCTCCCAGGGTCTTAAGCGCCTGTGCTCGCAATTTCAGCAGATGCTTCTCAAGCTCAGAGCGTTCTTCCTCAGTGAGACAAGACATGATCTCGTGGAGCGTCTCCGTCCTGTCCAATGAACGACGGTAAACCTGCTCACCTTTCTCCGTGAGTTCAACCCTCACCATGTTCTTTCTCTCCAGATCCTTTGACTTCCTCAGAAGGCCCTTTCTCTCCATCTGGTTCAATAGCGAAGATACAGTCTGAGGCTCTCGAAATAGCCACCGTGATATCTCGGCGGGGGTTATCGGCCCTTTGACATTCTTGACAATCACCATTACGGCAACCTGCATCAACGTTGCTCCTACGTCGCTCAGTTCATTCTGCCGATTGCGGGCTATCGCCCAAGCAGTGTGGTGCAAAATGCCCCAGAGTTGGAAGTAGCCCCATGTCTCTTCATCCATGTCCATCTTTTCTCCTGCATGAGCTATCTATGTGCTGCCAAACAATAAAAATAGTATCATCCGCTTTGTCAAGCTGTGGTTTGAATCCGCTAAGGTTTAACCGTAGATCGGTCTTGACAGCGGAGCCTACCACCGATATAATTGGCGCTGATGTGCGAGTTCGCATATCCATTCGCATATTACATCAGAACCTCTGATAATGCAACGCCGACTCTCCAACGGAGAAGGAGGAAAGAGGAAAAATGAACAGCAGGCTGACAAGACTGACCATATCGGCTCTCATGGTAGTGGTTCTATTTACTACCCTTTGCCTCGGATGTGGCAATGGAAACGAAGGTGCGAAACAGGTGACTATTATCGTAGGTCACATCTCTGACATGACCGGGCCGGCATCAACGGCATTGGTCCCTATCAACTACGCATTGGAGGATTTGGCCAGACACTATAACGAGAAAAATATTATCCCCGGGGCGCGGATAAAAGTGGTGAGTTACGATGGCAGGTACGACCCTTCTCGAACCATACCAGGTTTTGATTGGTTAAGGGAGAGGGGGGCAATCGCAGTATTCACTGCCCTGCCGCCGGTGCCAGAAACCCTGAAGCCCTTTGCAGAGCGAAACAGGATCCCGATACTTTCATTGACCACCACCAAAGCCCAAATAGACCCCCCAGGGTGGGTATTTTGCATGAATCTTACTACCCGTCCCATGGTTATGACGCTCCTTAAATGGATCAGCGAAAACGATTGGGATTGGGAAACAAAAGGACCGGCCAAGATTGGCTCCGCAGGTTGGGAAGAGACATACGCCATTGATTGCAGAGACGCTGTAAGGGATTATGCCCAGGCTCACCCGGATCAGTTTGAATATGTTGCAGGACCGTTGACTCCAATGGGTTCGCTGACCTGGAGCGGCCAGGTTCGAGTGCTGCAGGGGTGTGACTATGTGTTTCCGCCGACGACTGGAACAGGAATCACCACGTTTATGAGAGAGTTCCGAGACAAAGGGGGCACAGCGAAATTCATCGGCTCCGACGCACAGACAGCCTACAGGGGGTTGATAGTGGACTCGTTAGGTTGGACGGGAATTGATGGCATGATTTGTGCCGTCGCAGCACGCTGGTGGAATGAACCCTGTACCACAGTCAATCTAGCCAGAGAGCTGCTATACAAATATCATCCTAGGCAGGCTGATGACACCGTTTACTCCGGTATGGGTTACATAGGTGGGTTCCAACAATTCTATGGTTTCTTCCAGATCATACAGGAAGCAGCGAAGGATGTGGGTGTCGAGAACCTGGATGGACAGGCTATATATGACACTGCGGTGGGGTTCGAGATGACCTGGGACGGTTATGAGCAATGGGATTTCACTACGACTAAGCGTTATGCCTGGAATCATGTCGCTATATTGGAGTGGAGTGCTGAACAGCAAGACATTGTGAGGAAAGTCCCTGAGTGGCTATCACCCGTGACAGGGTAAATAGAGGCAGTCTGGGCTTAGAAGCAAGCATGTGCCCATCTGGAATTCTATGTGGTACAGGCGTAATAGCAGATAATAGAGGTACCTTGCACATCATCTATTAGGCCGAGGGCTACGTGCCTATCACGAGTCAGAAAGGAATCAATATGTCAGAAGAGTTGAGCATGGCCGTTGTGGAACTGAAGGGGGATCGAGCGGTGGAGATGGTCAGAAACAGGGTAGAGAGAGGAGAAAATCCTATTCAAATCCTGGAAGAGTGCCGTCAGGGCATGAGCATTGTTGGGGAGCGGTTTCAGAAAGGCGAGTACTTTCTGGCCGAACTGCTGCTATCTGCGGAGATTTTCAAGGGGGCAGTAACCATCTTGGAACCTTACCTAGCCAAGGCGCGCCCTCCAAAGCCTCTGGGCAAGGTTGTTCTAGCTACGTTGAGAGGCGACATTCATGACCTGGGCAAGAACATCGTGGCTACTCTGCTACGAGCCCAGGGCTTCGAGGTGTACGACCTTGGAGTCGATGTAGACCCAGCCGTGGTAGTGAAGAAGGTTAAGGAAACTGGTCCGGAATTCGTCGGCTTCTCAGCCCTCATTACCACTGCCTTCGACAGCATGAAGGAAGCTGCGGAGATGCTGGCGGAAGCTGGACTGAGAGACAAGCTCAAACTCATGGTCGGGGGAGGGGTGACCACCCCTATGGTCAAAGAGTATGTTGGGGCTGACTTCCAGACAACAGATGCCATGGAAGGCGTGGCCTACTGTATGAAAGCGATGAGAGGGAAATAAGAATGGCAAGAGAGACTATGAGCCCCACGGAAAGACTATGGGCAGCGATCCGTTTGGAGAAGCCGGACCGTGTCCCAGTGGTGCCCACGCTGCTCCCAGAGCCAGCAGCACACCTTACTGGCCTGACCATGGCGCAGGTTGCCAACAGCAACCAGGTGGCACTGGAGGCGATGTTCAAGGTCTTCGATGAATACGGTGGCTGGGACAGCAGCTACCCTGGGGCATATAAGCCAATCCAAATGCAGGCAGCCAACCTTGACCCGATGAAGATGCGCATACCAGGCAAGGACCTGCCGGATGACCACACGTGGCAGCTTGTTGAAGAGGAAATCATGAAACCCGAGGACTATGACAAGATATACGAGATGGGCATCGACAGATTCTACTACGATGACTATCTGTGGCGCATCAGCGATCTCAAGCCAGAAGACGTGCCCAGGGAGATAGAAGCTCTTCAGGCAAGTTTTGAGCAGTTCTTGACAGAGTGTTCCAAGAGAGCTATTCAACCCTTCTTTCTGGGCTACGCTATTCATCCGTTCTTCACCTTATCCCTGATGCGCTCCATGGTGCCCTTCACGCAGGACCTTTATTTCAACCCAGAGCCCGTGGAGAGGGTCTTGAGGCGCATGACGACTGACTTGATTTCGACGCAGCTACCCATTGCCAAAGCATCAGGCATTAACACATGGCTATTCACGGAGGAGCGAGCCTCTGCCTATTTTTACCCCCCAGCCGTCTTTGAGCGTTTCTGGTGGCCTTATACCCAGGAAGTCGTGGACGCATTTTGGTCAGAAGGAATTGTTACTATCTTCCATCTCGATCAGTGCTGGGACAAGAACATCCCCTATTTCAAAAAACTGCCCAAGGGTTCAGCCATACTGGAGCTGGACAGCAGGACAGATATTTTTCGTGCCAAAGAGATCTTACGAGGCCACTCGTGCTTTCACGGAGATGTCCCTGCAGCATTGTTGTCTATCGGTAAGCCTGACGATGTGGAGGCCTATTGTAGGAAATTGATCGACGAGGTGGGTGGGGATGGAGGGCTCATCCTGGGCAGCGGCTGCAGTGTGCCTTGTAACGTCAAACCAGAAAACTTCAGGGCCATGATCGAGACAGGCAAGAGTTACGAGTTCTCCAAAAAAATGACGGTGAACGCAGGATGAGCGAACGGCAGTTAGCTTCGGGTTGGATATGCTTGCGTATCAGGACACAATACCTTATACTGTGCAGAAGAACCACTAGTTGCTAGAGGTAAGGAATCGTGCGGCACAATTTGGTTCCCCATAGCCCCTGCTTGGTGCATATCTCATAGCTGCAAGACAAAACGAGGCGGTAGTAAAGGAGGGAAAATGAAAGGCTGGTACAAGATACTGACGACGGTTGTATCCTGCTTTGTGGTCTTGGCTCTGCTATCCACGCTTGTGATCGGCTGCGGCAAGAAGAATGGCGAAGAAGTCACAATCGTAATAGGCAATCTGACAGACGTCACCGGGCCAGCAGCGAGTGCCCTGATGGACATCACACGGTCTCTGGACGATCTAGTCAGGTATACTAATGAAGAAGATCCTATCCCCGGAGTGAAACTACGCGTTGTTACGTTTGACACGAGGTACGATCCTTCTAGAGATATTCCCGGTTATGATTGGTGTAGGGACAAGGGAGCAAAACTAATCATCACCCCTTTGCCCACAACGGGCGAATCTGTTAAGGCTTTTTCGGACAGAGACAAGATACCCTTATGTACAGCTGCAGCCACCGCTCCGATGCTACAGACTCCCGGATGGACCTTTTGCTTTAATTCCCCTGCCATGTATCAGGTAAATGCCATGCTGAAATGGGTGAGCGACCAATGGCCCAACTATCCGACAAAGCCCAAGATTGGTAGCGCCGGTTGGTATGAACCCTATATGGTCGAAGTTACCAAGGCAGCAAAGGAATACTGCCAAGCCCACCCGGATAAGTTCGATTATGTTGCCGGTTTTCTAGTTCCTATGGGTCAATCGACTTGGTCTGGTGAAATACCTGCACTGAAAGATTGCGACTATATTCTTCCTCCCGCAACCGGCATAGGAACAGCCACTTTCATCAGGGATTACCGAAGCAGAGGACATGCTGCCAACTTTATCGGCCTTGATGCCCTATGTGCCTTTAAGGGCTTGGTTGTAGATCTGGTGGGCTGGCCGGGGCTCGACGGTACGGTGAGCGGACATGGAGCCACGCTGTGGTGGAATCAGTCATATCCCCGGGTCGAATTGGCCATAGAGATACTGAGGAAATACCATGCTGGGGAGGCCGACGCGATACTTCGTTCTTCACCTCAAGGCTACATAGGTGGCATCCAGCAACAGGGTTACACGATCGATATTGTGAGGAAAGCAGTAGAAGCTGTAGGTGCTGCTAATTTCGATAGCCAGGCGTTCTATGACGCGGCTATCAGCTATGAGCTGGACTGGGAAGGCTATCCCTCATGGCGGTTTACCGAGACCAAACGATACTTCGCAGATCACGTAATGCTATACAGATGGAGTGCAGAGCAGGGCGATTTAGTAAGAATCTCCGAATGGATTCCCATCGTACTTGAATAGGGGAAAGAACCTCGGCCCCCCTCTGCGGACTACCGGGTATACCGCATTGCCACTTGTCGCCTGGGAATTGTGACTGCAAGTTACTAGAAGGCGCTGACCTTGTAGCAAACGGGTTAGACAGAGGGCATCGAGCGTTCCAGATATGATGTGACAACATGTTTAGAAAGGAGGCCGTCGATAGGTGGATGCTGAGACGCTGGGAAAACTAAGAGAGGCAATTCTGAACTACGATGCAGAAGCTGCAGAACTGTGGGCAAGACGAGCAGTGAACGAGGGGATAGACCCTATCAAAACTGTAGATGCTCTAACCGAAGCCATAAGGGTGATTGGCGATGGCTTTGGCAAGGGTGAGCTGTGGCTTCCTGATTTGGTGGGAGCTGCCACTGCCATGAAAAGCGCTATGCCAATCATAGAGGATGAGATAAGGAGGACGGGTAAGAAGCGACAGGCGCTGGGCAGCGTCGTTGTCGGAACAGTCCACGGAGATATCCATGATATTGGGAAGAACATGGTGGCCACACTGCTCGCAGCCAACGGCTTTACGGTATACGATGTCGGAATCAATGTCACTTCTGCAGAGTTTGTTGAGGCGGTGAGAAAATACAGCCCCAACATCTTAGCCATGTCAGCTCTGATGACTATGACATCCTATGAGCAAAAGAACGTTATTGAGGCCCTCAAAAAGGAAGGCTTGAGGGGCCAGGTCAAGATAATGGTGGGAGGAGGTGCGATTACACAGCAATTCGCAGACATGATTGGTGCAGATGGATATGAGCCATCGGCGCCTGGAGCAGTCAGCCTTGCCAAGAAGCTGATGGGGATGGAGTAAACGGAGGAAACGAGAATGACGTTGAGAGGCTTTACGGTCAGCAATCCGGTTAATATTTTAACAGAGGATCAGATAGAGAAGATTCACTGTGCAACTCTTGAGATACTGGAAACGACAGGGGTGGTCATTCAGCACAAGAAAGCGCTGGAGGTACTAGAGGGTGCTGGCTGCAAGACTGATCACAAGAAGCAACTGGTGCGGTTTCCCAGTCATCTGGTGGAAGAATGCTTGAGAAGATGCCCCAGCAGCTTCACTATCAAAGCCAGAGAGTCCAAATACGACCTGAGATTCGGCGGTCGTACTCTGTATTTCATGCCCTGGGGTGCTATGGATCTGCTGGATTTGGACACCGGGGCGAGAACGCTGGCGACGACGCAAGACGAGGTTGAGGCTGTGATGCTTATCGACGCCCTCGACGAAATACATACCCATTACGGGGCATACTTCAACTTTCAAGGCGTCCCTCCCATGATATCAATGCCTGCCAAGACGGCCATAGGCCTGAAGAATTCCTCCAAAATTCAATCTGGAGTATGTGGTTTCGACTGGGAAATATGGCAGATCAAGATGGCCCAAGCCACTGGCCAAGAACTCATTGGAGCACTCACTGGCTCACCCCCTCTCACCTGGGGTGAGGCCGTAATTGAGGCCGTATTTCGTTACACCAAAGTCGGATTCCCAATTTTCCCAACCAGCGGGCAAGCGTGGGGAGGAAGTTCTCCTGCCACAATAGCCGGCTCGCTTGCCCTGAACAATGCTGAACTGATGTCGGTCATGGTACTTACACAGGTGCTCAACCCGGGTAACCGGTTTGTAGCAGCAGACTATTCTCAACCCCTGGGCATGAGAACCGGTCAGGCACTTCTTGGTGCTGTGGAGAATGCGCTTGCTGGCATGGCTTTCGCTCAAATGTGGCGTTACTACGGGATCCCAGTGTCGTTGGCAGCCAACAGCTCTGATTCCAAAGTCCCAGACTATCAGTGCGCGTCCGAGAAAGCAATAAACACCGTCACACAATGCCTGGCCGGGCCGAACCTGTTTCTGTCTGCTGGAGCGGTGTATGATGAATTGACATGGTCCCCTGTTATCCTCGTGATAGATGCTGAGATCTACGGAATGGTAGCCCGAATATTTGATGGCATTGAAGTGACAGATGAAACTCTGGCTGTTGACCTGATACGGGAGGTAGGCCCTATTCCAGGGCACTATCTTGACAAAGCACACACCAGAAAGTGGTGGAAGAAGGAGCAATTCATCCCGGTACTTGCTGATAGGCTGTCACACGCTGAATGGGTCAAGGCAGGATCGAAGAGCATCATCGACAGAGCTAAAGAAAGAGTCCAACATATCCTCTCCACCCATAGACCCACGCCGTTGTCCAAGGATCAAGAGAAAGCAATCGATGAGATCTTGGAAGAGGCCAGGGCACACTATGAGCAAAAAGGGATGCTATAGCACAGTGTATCCGGTGCTTTGTTGCAGACCATTGTCGCCGGCCATAGCACTCAGGAGCAAGGCATAGCCTGAGCAAGAACACTGGACATGACTCTTTGCCATGTTGAATTCGAGCCGGCAGGCAGACGTGGACCATGCCAGGCTAACCAGTCTCTCCTGGACTGCGCACGGCAACTGGGCGTGGACCTTGTCAGCCTCTGTGGGGGCCAGGGAACCTGCCACCGCTGCAAAGTACAAGTCATAACGGGGTCTCTATCCCCCTTCACCTCCAACGAAAAGCAGTCCCTCTCACCTCATGAACTAGAAAAAGGCTATCGCTTGGCCTGCCAGGCCTATCCGCTGGGTGACACCAAACTCCATGTACCTCCCGAGTCACTGACGGCTCTCCAGCGAACACAGGTCGAGGGATTGGAGACAGCCATCTCACCAGAGCCGGTTGTCCGTGCCTACGGTCTTGAACTATCCCCTCCATCCTTAGAGGACCAGCGTGCCGATGCTGAGCGCGTGATCCAGGCCATTCAGGATCAGTACCAGATGCGCAGCCGTATCACTGACCTTGAGGTAATGCGTAATCTCTCGTCGCAGTTACGGGAGTGCGACCGGCGAGTAACAGCTTCAGTACGCCGTGGCGAGATCATAGCACTTCGCCCTTGGCATAGCCGCCACTTAGGAATAGCCATAGACCTGGGCACCACCAAGATAGCTGGTTATCTGCTTGATCTGGAAAATGGTCACACGCTGGCCGTCCAGGGGATTATGAATCCCCAGATTGCTTACGGGGAGGACATCATAGCTCGCCTCTCCCGCATCAGGGAGTCTCTCCCAGAAGCAGCATGCCTGCAGGAAGTAGTGATGAAGGCTTTGAACCAGATGACCATTGACCTCTGTGCCAGCGCTGGTGCCCAACCTGAGGAAGTCATTGAAGCAGTGGTAGTGGGCAACACTGCCATGCATCATTTGTTGCTACGTTTGCCGGTCCAGCAACTGGCCCTATCCCCTTTCGTGCCTGCCATCAGCGAGGCATTGGACATAAAGGCCCGCGAGATAGGGCTCTGCATTGCTCCAGGCGCTTATGTGCACCTTTTGCCCAATATTGCTGGCTTCGTGGGCGCTGATCATGTGGCCATGTTACTGGCTACAGGGATATGGAAGACCGATGGCGTAGCACTGGCCCTGGATATCGGCACCAACACAGAGTTGGCCCTGGTCAGTTCGGGTGAGATCACCAGCGTCTCCTGCGCCTCAGGTCCGGCCTTTGAGGGGGCGCACATCAAGCACGGTATGAGGGCGGCATCTGGGGCCATAGAGCGGCTGCGCCTGATCGGAGACAGGGTAGAATATCAAACTGTGGATGGAGCACCGCCGGTGGGGCTGTGTGGATCTGGCATACTCGATGCCATGGCACAGCTTTACCTGGCTGGTGTGCTGGATGCCAGCGGAAGAATTGGCGATCACCCCCGAGTGCGACATGTTGAGGGGCAACGCGAGTTCGTGCTGGTCAACGAGGAAGAACGAAACGGCCGTCTCGCCGTTACCATAACTCAACAGGACGTGAGACAACTGCAACTGGCCAAGGGGGCAATACGCACCGGCATTGATGTCCTTCTGCAGGCTAGGGGACACTCTGAGCAGGATATTCAGCAAGTCGTCATCGCAGGGGCCTTCGGCACCTACGTTGATGTGGCCAGTGCTGTGGCAATAGGCATGCTGCCGCAGTTACCGCTCAACCGTTTTCGCCAGGTTGGTAATGCTGCCGGCATGGGAGCCAAGATGGCCTTGATCTCAGACAGCAAACGGGCGGAGGCCCAGATGATAGCCCATCGCGTCCAGTACATCGAACTGGGTGCGACCCCTGATTTTGCTCAGACCTTTGCCAGAGCGCTACGCATCGGACAAAGTGCGAGGTGATTCATGGAAACCAGAGTATCGTCTGTGACACAAGAGGTATTGATTAGTCACGGACGGCCGACGGTGCTCATTGGAGAGCGTCTCAACCCCACAGGCAAGAAGAAGTTGACGGCGACATTGCAGGAAGGCGACCTGGGTTTCTTACAGAAGGAAGCCTTATCTCAGGTTCAGGCTGGTGCAGATATTCTGGATATCAATGTCGGCGTGCCTGGCCTCGACGAAGTTGCCTTGCTACCTCAGGCGATTCAAACAGTGATAAATGCGGTAGATGTTCCTCTTTGCCTCGACAGCAGAAACCCCAAAGCACTGGAGACGGCTCTCAAGGTATACCCCGGCAAAGCGATCATCAACTCGGTGAATGGCGAGCAGCGCTCCATGGAGAGGGTTCTGCCTCTGGTGAAGGAATACGGGACCGCCGTCATTGCCCTGACAATAGATGACGAGGGGATACCGAAAGAGGCTGGCCGGCGAGTGGCCATCGCTTGCAAGATCATCGAGCGGGCAGAGGCATTGGGTATCCTTCGTGAGGACGTCATCATTGATCCACTAGCTATGACAGTAGGCGCTGACTCCAGGGCTGGGCTGGTGGTTCTAGAAACTATCAGAAGGATTAAGGCAGAGTTAGGGGCGAACATTACTCTAGGAGCCAGCAATATTTCCTTCGGCCTTCCCGACCGCGCTCTGCTTAACAGCACCTTCTTGACTATTGCCATTGCTGCAGGAGTGACATGCCCAATTGTGGATGCGGCGAAGGTGCGCCCAGCCATTCTGGCCGCTGACCTGATCCTGGGCCGTGACTCGTATGCGAAGCGTTACATTGGAGCCTACCGCCAAAGGCAGAGGCCATAGAAAGGGGCGGGTCATCAGCGAGATGATTGGTGCCTAAGGGATACGCTATCTTGAGAAGTCGCAATGAACATGGACGCCACCCAATCTATGGCCTCAAAGTTGTGCAGAGACGCCCAGCATGCAAGCGAACTCCGCCCTGTACGTTTGTGCACGGTCAACAGTAGCGTGAAAAAATGAAATAGACAAAACATCTTTCAGTGCAGCGAACTAAGTAAATCATCCTGCCTTCTCCAAATCTGTGACAACGGGCCAGCTACCTGACTGTCCCTCGGCATGATGATTTACTCTCCCCCTACCAAATGTATGCCCAGCCGATGAGGATAGTAGAAACCCAGTGTTCATACAGCGTTTTTGACCTGGTTTGGGAGGTGCCTGCCACGACCTCAATCTGGTCTGCGAATCGCTCGTACTCTGGGGACGTAGGATTGCCATCACTGCTGTTGTTTATCGGCGTTGCTGTTCGG
>Ga0194111_10002972_pt1 | contig 20401 bp, 18 predicted proteins | sample TA2KigC300mmetaG_FD_146194 | JGI IMG/M metagenome (GOLD analysis project Ga0194111, IMG submission 146194) | Freshwater microbial communities from Lake Tanganyika, Tanzania - TA2015033 Kigoma Deep Cast 300m | ecosystem: Environmental > Aquatic > Freshwater > Lake | place: Tanzania: Lake... | reverse complement strand
CAGTTGTTCTGGCGGTGGATGGTAATTTTGATGACGCCCTGGAGCTGGTCAGAGAAATTACTGCCAGGTTTCCGATAACTTTAGTAAATTCCTTGAACCCTTACCGCATCCAGGGCCAGAAAACCGCCAGTTTTGAAATCTGCGATTACTTGGGCCTGGCGCCGGATTTCCAGGTGATGCCGGTGGGCAATGCCGGAAATATTACCGCCTATTGGAAGGGTTATAAGGAATATAAGGAATGCGGCAAGAGCAGAAGATTGCCTAAGATGTTAGGGTTTCAGGCTGAGGGCGCAGCGCCCATAGTCAGGGGCCACCCCATAAAAAATCCCAAAACAATAGCGACGGCTATCCGCATTGGTAATCCGGCAAGCTGGGAGCAGGCAGAGGCTGCCCGCGATGAATCCGGCGGCCTGATTGATCTGGTTTCGGATAAGGAAATTATCGCCGCCTATAAACTATTGGCAGCCAGGGAAGGCGTTTTTGTTGAACCGGCCTCTGCCGCGTCCGTGGCAGGGTTATTGAAATTGGCGAGAAAAAGATACTTTAAGTCAGTCATAAGTCACCCTTCGACTGCGCTCAGGGCAGGCAAGTCACAAGTCACAAGGGTAGTTTGCATACTGACTGGCCACGGGCTCAAGGACCCGGATAGGGCAATAAAGAGCGTAAAAGAGCCGAAAGTAGTGAAACCGGATCTTAAAGCGATATTGAAAGAAATCGGATATTAGTAATGACAAATGACAAAATCCAAAGCACAGATGGTTAAATTACAAATTACAAGCACCAAATTACAAACAAATTACAATTAGCAAAATCACAATGACCAAAACCGTTTTGTTTTGGTCATTTGGTATTCGGATTTTGGATTTGTTTGTAATTTGTGATTTGTAATTTAAGTAGAAATTATGGGTTTTAAAAATAAGCATGTTTTAATCACGGCCGGCCCCACCTGGGTCCCCATAGATAGCGTCAGGGTCATCAGCAATATTGCCAGCGGCGAAACCGGGATTTTACTGGCAGAAAAATTACAACGCCGAGGCGCGCAGGTTACCCTGCTTTTAGGCCCGGTACAAGCCTGCTGTTTGGATAAAAAAATAAAATTAGTGCGCTTCCGGTTCTTTGAGGAGTTCAAAAAGGCCGTTCTTCAGGAATTAAGGTCTAAAAAATATGATGCGCTGATACATTCAGCCGCGGTTTGCGATTATCAGCCGGAAAAAGTTTATCTTGGCAAGGTAAAATCCGGCCGGCAACATTGGAAACTTGACCTTACCCCGACAGTAAAAATTATAGATTTAATCAGGAAAACCGACCGCTCTTTATTTCTGGCGGGTTTCAAATTCCAGCCCCGCGCAGAAAAAAATACGTTGATAAAAGAGGCCAGGGGCCTGATGCGCAGGGCGGATTTAGATTTGGTGGTGGCCAATACCATTTCCGGGAAGCGCTATTTAGCCTATATCCTGGAACAGAAAAAAATCTATGGGTCGTTTTTTAATAAAAATGCCCTGGCTGAAAATTTAACCAAGATTATCGGCAGATGAAATATATAGTTCTTGTTGGCGACGGGATGGCGGATTATCCCATAAAGGAACTGGGCGAGCGTACTCCTTTAGAGGCGGCGCGCACGCCCAATATGGATTTTATCGCGCAATCCGGGACACTGGGGCGTATAAAAACCATTCCCGATAAAATGACTCCTGCTTCGGATGTGGCGCATGTCGCTATTTTTGGGTATGACCCGCGAAAATATTATACCGGCAGGGGGCCGTTGGAGGCGGCAAACTTAGGCGTAGAATTAGAAGACGATGATGTGGTCTTTCGTTGTAATCTGATTACGGTTTTAGGAGATACCCTGGTAGATTACAGCGCCGGCCATATCAGCACTAAAGAAGCAGAGACATTGATAAAATTTATTGACCAGAACCTGGGGACAGGCCGGGTTAAGTTTTATCACGGCGTAGGCTACCGGCATTTGATGCTGGTAAAAAGAGGCAGCGATGAGCATCTCCAGGATTTAGAGTGCAAGCCGCCCCATGATATCAGGGGCCAGGGCGTTACTAAGAACCTGCCGAAGGGCGATAACGCCGCTTTTATCATAAAATTGATGCAGGATTCCCGCCGGATTCTGGAGCACCACGAAGTAAACTTGGTGCGGGTGGACTTAAAGGAAAATCCCGGGAATATGATTTGGCTATGGGGCCAGGGCAAAAAACCCAGTATGCCCAAATTTTTTGAAAAGTACGGCTTGGGCGGCGCGGTGATATCAGCGGTAGATTTAATTAAAGGCCTGGGCAGGATATTGGGCTTAGAGGTAATCAATGTGCCGGGCGCAACCGGCTACTATGATACGGATTATGAAGCAAAGGCGCGCGCCGCATTAGCAGCCCTGCGGGATAAAGATTTTGTTTTTGTGCATGTGGAAGCGCCTGATGAGGCCGGCCATAACGGCGATTTAAGGGAAAAAATCACCGCCATTGAGCGTTTTGACCAGTTAATAGTAGGCGCGATATTGAGCGCTTACAAAAACAGAAATGACTTCCGGGTTCTAGTTCTTCCTGACCATGCTACGCCTATCGCGGTAAAGACGCATACCGCAGACAGCGTGCCTTTTGGGATTTTCGGCAAAGACATTCCTGCCTCGGGTCTTGGCGGTTATAGCGAAAAGGAGGCGGTAAAATCCCAGGTTTATTTTGAAAAAGGCCATGAGCTAATGGATTATTTTATAAATGGTATCCGATAAACTGTGTAATGTGTAAAGTGTAATGTGGGTGTAACGCAAAATGATGTGTAATGGAAAAACAAAAATTAATTATTTCCATTACACATAGAGGCCATTACACTGTCATTACACGTTACACATCTAACGTTACACAAAAATTATGAGCGTTTTAATCATTGTTTTGATTGTGGCCTTGCTTTTCATCTGGGCGTATAAAATTTACGCCAGGAAACTTGAAGATTTATGGCAGATAGACCCGAAGAAATCCACCCCGGCATTTGCCAAATATGACAGCGTAGATTATATCCCGGCTAAGAACTGGTTGGTATTATTCGGCCACCACTTTTCTTCTATTGCCGGCGCCGGCCCGATAATCGGCCCGGTGATTGCGGTAATGTTATGGGGGTGGCTGCCGGCATTAGTCTGGGTGGTTGTGGGCACGATTTTTATCGGCGGCGTGCATGATTTCGGCTCTTTAATTACCTCGGTAAGAGAAGGCGGCTCTTCCGTAGCGGATATTACCCAGCAGGTAATCTCCAGGCGCGCGAAGATTTTATTTTCCTTATTTGTGTGGCTGGCGTTAATCATGGTGATCGCGGTCTTTGCGTATCTATGCGCCGATACCTTTGTTAAGGAGCCCAAGATTGTCCTGCCTTCACTGGGGCTGATACCGGTGGCCATCTTGGTAGGGTATCTTTTGTATCATAAGGGCGCCGGCAGCGTTTTAACTACCATATTGGGCCTGTTGTTTTTAGTGAATTTAATTTTCTGGGGTAATACCCTGCCTATAAATGGTAGTTTGAACCTCTGGCTGCTGGTATTATTGGTATATTGTTATTTTGCTTCCATTCTGCCGGTAAATATCCTCCTGCAGCCGCGGGATTATCTTTCCAGTTTTTTATTATTTTTCGGCGTGGCTGCGGGGTACCTTGGTTTATTATTATCCCGTCCGGTCATCAATATGCCGGCATACCGTAATTTCAATACCAGCCAAGGGTATCTCTGGCCGATGTTATTTGTTACTGTCGCCTGCGGGGCGATTTCCGGGTTTCACGCCCTGATTGCCAGCGGCACATCTTCAAAGCAAATCGCCAATGAACGCCACGCCAAAAAAATCGGCTACGGCGGGATGGTAACCGAAGGCATGGTAGCGGTCCTGGCGATACTGGCAACAGCCGTGCTTTTTAAGCGCGGCGAAAATTTCGGCGCTATTTTAAAAAGCCATACCCCCATACCCATATTTGCAGAAGGATATGGTTTAATCAGCAGAAAGATCCTGGCTAATTACGGGGCTTTTATCGCTATCACCATTTTAAACGCGTTTATCCTGACCACGCTGGATACCGCGACCAGGATTTCGCGCTACCTTACCGAGGAATTATTCAGGGTGAAAAACCGCTATTTTTCCACGCTTATAATTGTCATCTTGAGCGCGGCATTGGCGTTCAGCGGGAAATGGAATAAAATCTGGCCGGTATTCGGGGCGTCTAACCAGTTGGTGGCGGCATTGGCTTTATTTGTTTTGAGCTGTTGGCTTTTATCCAGAAAAAAGACCGCAAAATTTACTTTGGCGCCGGCATTCTTTATGTTTATTACCACCGTGGCCGCGTTATTAATTCAAGCGGTTAATTATTTTAGGCAAAAAGACGCCGCGCTGTTTATAGCGAGCGTGTTTTTGCTGGTATTGGCGGGATTTCTGGTTTATGAAGTAAGTAAGGTCATGAAGTTATGCCTGCCTGCCGGCAGGCAGGGAGTCAGTCGTAGGCGGACGGCATAACTCATATGACCGAACTTACCCAGCACTAATTTTTATAAGCCCTTATGAGACAGCTCAAACGTTGCAGAAAATTAGTGCTGGGTTAATTCGCAGACGCTTTTGACATCGGCAATGTCAAGAGCTATAACTTACGTCGTTCCTTTGGAGTTTGCGTAAGTTATCTGCTCATTAAGTAGGAGACTAAGGTATGCATAGGGGTTTAATTGTGCAAAAATTCGGCGGCTCATCCGTGGCGAATGTGGAGCGCATACAAAACGTGGCCCAGAGGGTGGTCAGCTACCGAAAAAAAGGCTATGATATGGTAGTGGTAGTTTCCGCCCTGGGAGATACTACCGATGAATTAATTGAATTGGCGAATCAGATTAATTCTGACCCTTCCGAGCGCGAAATGGATATGCTTTTGTCAACCGGGGAACAGATTTCCGTAGCGCTCCTTGCCATGGCTATCCATAAATTAGGCTGCGAGGCCATATCTTTTACCGGCGCCCAGGTAGGCATTATTACCGATACCAGCCACACCCGCGCCCGGATTATCAAGATAAACGCCGATAAGATTAAGGAAGAGCTCAAAAAAGGCCGGATTGTGATTGTCGCCGGCTTTCAGGGCGTTACCTTGAATCAGGATATCACGACTTTAGGCAGGGGTGGTTCAGATTTAACCGCCGTTGCCCTGGCTAAAGAGCTGGCTGCCGATGAGTGCGAAATCTATACGGATGTGGAAGGCATTTATACTACCGACCCGCGCATAGAGCCGCGGGCAAAGAAGATCCCCCGGATTACTTATGATGAAATGCTGGAGATGGCCTCTTTGGGCGCGCAGGTAATGCAGGCGCGCTCTATTGAAGTGGCCAAGAAATTTGATGTCCCGGTACACGTGCGCTCGTCGTTTTCTGACAAATTAGGCACCATGATTATTAAGTCCCGACGCAAAGGAAACCGTGGTCGGGACAGGGAGGTAAAGAGAATGGAGGATGTAGTTGTCCGCGGCATAACCGTAAACAAGAATGAAGCCAAGGTCACCATTTGCGATGTCCCTGACCGGCCGGGGGTGGCGGCAAAAATTTTTAAGGAATTGGCCGCCAGCGGCGTAAACGTGGATATGATTGTGCAGAACGTCAGCCACCTGCGCCAGACGGATATTTCTTTTACCGTCACCAAGCCCGATATCCCCAAGACTATGAAATTCGCTAAAAAAGTGGGCAGGGCGATTCAGACGGGAGACGTATTGCTGGATGATGATATCGCCCGCATTTCCATAATCGGGGTGGGGATGAAATCGCACCCCGGCGTAGCCGCCAAATGTTTTGAGGCCCTGGCCCAGCATAAGATAAACATAGAAATGATTTCTACTTCTGAAATCAGCATATCCTGTATTATCAAGAAGAAATTTTCCGAGGTCGCGGTGCGGACTCTGCATGAAAAATTCGGATTGGCCAAGTGATTGTGTAATGTGTAAAGTGTAACGTGTAATGTGGGTGTAATGCAAAAGAATGTGTAACGAAAAAACAAGGCTTAAGTATTTCCATTACACATAGCGCCATTACACCAGCGTTACACATTACACATCTAACATTACACTGGGAGCGATATGATGAAAGTTTTATTGTATGATACGACTTTAAGAGACGGCGCGCAAGGCGAAGGCATTTCTTATTCGGTTACGGATAAAATCCGTATCAGCCAGGAGCTGGATAAAATAGGGATACCCTATATTGAAGGCGGCTGGCCCGGCTCTAACCCCAAAGATATGGAGTTTTATTTGAAGATGGCCAAATCCAGTTTGAAAAATGCGCAGTTAGTGGCCTTTGGCTCTACCCGCCGGCCGCATTCTCAGGCCTCTGGCGACAGCAATCTACGCGCTTTACTGGCCTCTAAGGCCAGGGTGGCCACTATCTTTGGAAAGACCTGGGATTTGCACGTCAGAGATGTTTTAAAGACTACCCTTGAAGAGAACCTGGCGATGATTAAAGATACAGTCAGTTTCCTTGTCGCCAAGGGCCTGACGGTGTTTTATGATGCCGAGCATTTTTTTGATGCCTACAGGGCAAATAAGGAGTACAGCTTAAAGTGTCTTTTGGCTGCCCAGGAGGCGGGCGCAAAGGCGATTACTTTATGCGATACTAACGGCGGCACGATTACTTCTGAAATTAGCGAGGCCGTTGCCCAAATCCGGCCGCAGATTAGCGTTTGGCTGGGTATCCATTGCCATAATGACGCGGGCCTGGCAGTAGCCAATACCATTGCCGCGGCGCAGGCCGGCTGCGATATGGCGCAAGGCACGGTTAACGGCTATGGCGAGCGTTGCGGCAACGCGGATTTAGTCCCTATTATCGCCAATCTTAAAATTAAATTAGGCATTGATTGTATTGCCGCAGATAAGTTAAAGGAGTTGACGCATCTTTCGCACTTTGTCAGCGAAATCAGCAATATGAGGCAAAGGAGCGACCAGCCTTACACTGGAACATCCAGCTTTGCGCATAAGGGCGGGGTGCATATTAATGCCGTGATGAAGAACCCGGTAACCTATGAACATATTGACCCGGGCCTGGTGGGTAATCGGCGCAGGATATTAGTTTCAGAGTTGACCGGCAAGACTGGTATTTTAATCCGCGCCAAGGAATTAGACCTGGATTTATCTAAGGAAGACCCCAAGACCAAGAAGATTTTAAAACTGGTCCAGTCCCTGGAGCATCAGGGGTATCAGTTTGAGGCTGCGGAGGCCTCTTTTGAGTTATTGATGAAAAAGGCGTTTAAGAAATACAGGAAATTCTTTGAATTTAAAGGATTCCGCGTGGTAGTAGAGAAGCAGGCCGACAAAAAAATTACTTCCGAGGCAATTATAAAATTGAAGGTTAAGGGCGCCAAAGAACATACTGCCGCCGAAGGCGACGGCCCGGTGAACGCCCTGGATAACGCCCTGCACAAGGCGCTGAAAGATTTTTATCCCGCGCTCTCTAAGATGCACCTTTCTGATTTTAAGGTGCGCATATTAGATGAGAAGGCAGGCACTGCCGCCAAGGTGCGCGTTCTGATTCAGTCGCAGGACGAAAAGGATACCTGGAGCACGGTCGGCGTTTCCGAAAATATTATTGAGGCCAGCTGGCAAGCACTCGTTGATAGCGTAGAATACAAATTACTGAAAGATAGCTCTAATGATAGATGAACTCTCCAAGCAATACCACCCCAAAGAAACCGAAGATAAGTGGTATAAATTCTGGGAAGAAAATAATTTATTTAGCGCCAAGGCCAACCCCAAGAAGAAGCCTTTCTGCATAGTTATCCCGCCGCCCAATGTAACCGGAATTTTACATATGGGCCACGCCTTGAATAATACCATTCAGGATATCTTAATCCGTTACCAGCGCCTGAAGGGCAGGGAGTCTCTCTGGATGCCCGGCATAGACCATGCCGGTATTGCCACGCAGAATGTAGTGGAGAAACAGCTGGCTAAAGAGGGGCTAAAACGCCAGGACTTGGGCAGGGAAAAATTTATTGAGCGCGTCTGGCAGTGGAAAGAGCAATACGGCTCCACCATTATCAAACAGCTGAAGAAATTAGGCGCCTCCTGCGATTGGCCGCGCGCGCGCTTTACTATGGACGAGGAGTATTCGCAAGCGGTTAAAGAGGTATTTGTGGCTTTATGGGGCAAGGGCTTGATTTATCAGGACAACAAAGTCATTAACTGGTGCCCGCGCTGCCAGACAGCCCTTTCGGACGAAGAGGCGCCGCACCGCGAACTTCAGGGGAATCTCTATTATATAAAATATCCATTGAAGGAGTCACCAAGTCACCAAGTCACCAAGTCACCAGTGGAATACATCATAGTGGCTACTACGCGGCCGGAGACGATGTTGGGTGATACTGCGGTAGCGGTTAATCCCAAAGACAAGCGGTATAAGCATATCGTAGGCAAGACGTTAATTTTACCCTTAGTTAACCGCGAAATAAAAATAATCGCTGATAGCCTGGTGGATACTAAGTTCGGCACAGGGGCGGTAAAGGTCACCCCTAGCCATGACCCCAATGATTACCTTTTAGGCAAGAAACACAAGCTTGAATTTGTTAATGTGATGCATCCCGACGGCCGGATGAATGAAAATGCCGGCGATTATAGCGGGTTAGACAGGTTTGAAGCCAGGGAAGTTATCCTGGAGGACTTAAAAGAGAAGAATTTGCTGGAGAAGACAGAGGCGCACCAGTTGTCCGCGGGGCATTGTTACCGCTGCCACACTATTATTGAGCCGTATTTATCCCGGCAGTGGTTTGTGAAAATGGCGCCTCTGGCAAAACCGGCGATCGCGGCCGTAAAAACAGGTAAGATTAAATTCTATCCTAAGCGCTGGACCAAGGTATATCTTAACTGGATGGAAAATATTCAAGATTGGTGTATCTCGCGCCAGATCTGGTGGGGCCACCGTATCCCGTTGTGGCATTGCCAGGATTGCCAGAAAACAGCGGCAAGCGTAGATGACCTGAAAGAATGTCCGGTATGTAAATCTTCTCATCTTAAGCAGGACCAAGACGTGCTGGATACCTGGTTTTCTTCCTGGCTTTGGCCTTTTGCCACCTTTGGCTGGCCGTTTGTTGGTGAGCCAGTTAGCCAGTTAGCCAGTGAGCCAGTTAATAGGTTAAAGACTTTAACCGGCAAACCGGCAAACCGGCGAACCGGCGAACTAAAATATTTCTACCCTACCTCTGTTCTGGTGACTGCCCCGGAGATCATCTTTTTCTGGGTAGCGCGGATGATTATGGCGGGCGAGGAATTTATGCGGGATATCCCGTTCAGGGATGTCTATATCCACGGCACAGTGCGCGATATTGAAGGTAAAAAAATGTCCAAGTCCCTGGGTAATATTATTGACCCTTTGGATATTATCAGTGAATACGGCGCTGACGCGCTGCGTTTTAGCTTGATTTCCATCACCGCCCAGGGCCAGGATGTGTTTTTATCCGAAGACAGGTTCCAGCAAGGCAGGAACTTTGCCAATAAAATCTGGAATGCCGCCAGGTTTATCCTGATGAATTTAGATAAAGCCGAAGTTCAGGCTGGGCTGGAATCCTTCAAGGGCCAGGATTTAGGTATTGTCAATCGCTGGATATTAAGCAGATTCTATTCGGTTTTAAAAGAGACGGATAAGATGCTGGGGGCGTACCGTTTTAACGAGGCAGCCAATGCCTTATACGGATTTTTTTGGCATGAGTTCTGCGATTGGTATTTAGAATTGGCCAAGCCAATTCTAGTTAACAGAGAACAGAGCGCAGGGCGCAGAAATACCCAGATAGTGGCATACAAGGTATTGGAAAAATTTTTACGGGTAATACATCCTTTTATGCCTTTTATTACAGAAGAAATTTGGCAGAAATTACAATTCACCACGTCACAAAGTCACCGCGTCACCAGTATAATGACCCAGGCTTGGCCCTCTGCGCAGGAAGAGATGATGGATAAGGCGGCAGAGGCTAAATTAAATTTAATCTTTCAGGTCATTACCACTATAAGAAATATGCGGCAGGAACTGGAACTTGCGCCGGAAAAAGATATTGAGGCGGTGATTGCCGCATCCGGCAAAGCGCACAGGGATTTCATAGATTCCCTATCTTTGGATATCAAAAGATTAGCCGGCTTATCGGCAATGCGTATTGAAGAGAAATATCAACACCCCAGGTCCAGCATAACCAGTATCATCAAGGATGTGCATATCTCTATTTTGCTTGAAGGCGCGGTAGACCTGGAGAAAGAAAAAATTAAAATAGGGGAGCGCATAGAAAAAATAGAATTAGAAATCTCCGCAAAACAAAGGACTTTGGCCAATAAGGGATTTTTACAGAAAGCGCCCGCGGAAGTTATCGCGAAGGAAAAAGAAAGAGTAGTGGAATTAACCGCGACCTTAAAACGGCTGAAAGAGATTAGGGATGAATTACATTAACAGCTTACAACTTATCAGCTTGGTGCGCGCTGCCTTAAAGGAAGACCTGGGCAAAAGAGACCTGACCAGCGAGCTTATTATTCCCGCGGAAAAATCAGCGCGGGCAGTTTTATTGGCGAAACAGGACGCTGTGCTTTGCGGCCTGGAAGTGGCCAGGCTTGCCTTTAAATTGAAAGATAACCGGATTCAGTTTAAGCCGCTGGCAAAAGACGGCCAGCGCGTTAAAAAGGGGCAGGTTTTAGCCAGGATACAGGGAAAGGCTAGGTCAATACTTGGCGCGGAGAGAGTGGCCTTGAATTTTTTGGGTTTACTTAGCGGCGTAGCCACCCAGGCCAATAGCTATGTAGAAGCAGCCAGGCCATATAAGGTAAAAATACTGGACACGCGTAAAACTATCCCCGGCTTAAGGGATCTGGAAAAATACGCGGTAAGGACAGGCGGCGGCTTCAACCACCGGATGCGGCTGGGGGATATGGTGCTGGTTAAGGATAATCATATTCAAGTCACAAGTTATAAGTCACAAGTCACAAGTTTAGAGGATATAATTAGGCAGGTTAGAAAAAGAATATCTAAAAAAATTAAGTTAGAAATAGAAGTGAGGAATTTAAGAGAATTTAAGGAAGCGCTGAAGGCCGGGCCGGACATTATTATGTTAGACAATATGAGTATAGCCGATATCAAAAAAGCGATTAGGCTGCGTCGCTATACGCTATACGCTAAACGCTATCCGCTATTAGAGGCCTCCGGCGGCATCACCCTGAAAAATATCAGAAGAATCGCTTCCGCGGGCATAGAGAGGATTTCCGTGGGAGCGCTTACCCATTCAGTCAACTCCATAGATATCAGTTTAGAAATCCTATAGCGTGGAAAAATTTAAGTTAGTCTCAAAATTTAAGCCCTGCGGAGACCAACCGCAGGCAATCCGGAAATTGCGCGATTCTATTTCGCGCGGCGAGCAATACCAGACATTAGTAGGAGTTACCGGTTCGGGAAAGACCTTTACCTTGGCCAATGTCGTGGCCGAAGTAAATTTACCCACTCTGGTAATTTCCCATAATAAGACTCTAGCCGCGCAGTTATATTCGGAGTTTAAGGAGTTCTTTCCCCAAAACGCCGTAGAATATTTTGTCAGTTATTACGATTATTACCAGCCCGAGGCGTATATCCCTTCCACGGATACCTATATTGAGAAGGATTCTTCTATCAATGACCGCCTGGACCGTTTAAGGCTTTCGGCAACTTCCAGCCTGATGTCGCGCCGCGACGTTTTAATCGTGGCTTCGGTTTCCTGTATTTATAACCTCGGTTCGCCCCAGGACTATCGCGAATTACTGGTTTTTATTGAGAAAGGCCAGCAGATTGACCGCGACGAGCTGATTTTACGCCTTGTCCAGATTCAATACGAAAGAAACGACTATGAATTTATCCGGGGTAAATTGCGGGTGCGCGGAGATGTGGTTGAGGTATATCCTTCTTATGCCGAAATAGCTGTACGGATAGAATTTTTACAGGACCGGGTGCAGGGGATTTTTCAGTTTAATCCGGTCTCAGGCGAAATGATAGCGTCATTAGATAAAATAGCGGTCTATCCGGCCAAGCATTTCATCGTTTCCGGAGAGAGGATTGATTCCGCGCTGGAGAGCATTGGGCGGGAATTAGACGAGCAGCTGAAAATTTTACGAAGCAGGAATAAATTATTGGAAGCCCAGCGCCTGGAGTCGCGCACGCATTATGACTTGGAGATGCTTAAGGAGATCGGTTATTGCCACGGGATTGAGAATTATTCCCGGCATTTATCCGGCCGGCCCAGCGGTTCCCGTCCGTATTGCCTGATTGACTATTTCCCAGAAAATTTTTTAGTGGTTATTGACGAGTCGCACGCCACCATCCCGCAGTTGCACAGTATGTATGAGGGCGACCGGGCCAGAAAAGAGATACTGGTGGAATACGGCTTTCGCCTTGCTTCTTGTTTGGATAACCGGCCTTTAAAGTTTGCCGAGTTTGAAGGGTTTTTGAAGCAGGCGGTTTTTGTTTCGGCTACGCCTGATGATTATGAAATAAAAAAGAGCCGGGCCAATATTATTGAGCAGGTTATCCGGCCAACAGGCCTGGTGGACCCGGAGATTATCGTCAGGCCCAGCCAAGGCCAAATTGAGGATTTGATTGCCGAGATAAAAAAGCGCGCCCAGCGCAGCGAGAGAGTTTTAGTCACTACGCTCACCAAGCGGATGGCCGAAGACCTGACTACCTACCTTAAAGAGAAGGGATTAAGGGTAAGGTACCTGCATTCTGAGATTGAAACTATTGAGCGCTCCAAAATCCTGCGGGAATTAAGGCAAAAAGAATTTGACTGCCTGGTAGGGATAAATTTGTTAAGGGAAGGCCTGGATTTGCCGGAGGTTTCTCTGGTGGCAATTTTGGACGCGGATAAGGAAGGATTTTTGCGTTCCGCCACTTCCCTCATTCAAGTGGCTGGCCGCGCCGCGCGCAACATTAACGGGGCGGTAGTGATGTACGCCGATACGGTTACCGGCTCAATGAAAAAGGCCATTACCGAGAGTAACCGCAGAAGAAAGATACAGCTGGAGTTTAACCAGAAGAATAAGATTACCCCGCGCTCTATCCAAAAGGCGATCAGGCAAGGGATAGAGGATTTAGAGGAGGCAGAGGGATTTGTGCAGGAGCTGGCCGGAGAGGACAAGGACGAATATGAGTTGAATAAGTATATCTCCGAGTTAGAATATGAAATGGAGCTGGCAGCCAGAAACCTGCAATTTGAAAAGGCAGCCGTTTTAAGAGATAAGATAAAAGAAGCAAAGTTACTAACAGTTACTAAAGACAAGTAAAAAAATAATTTGGTTACTAGCAGTTACTACCAGTTACAAAAACGCAACTGTTAGTAACAAACAAGTTGCCATTAGTAACTGATATTAACCGATTAATATGCTACTAGCCATCGATATAGGTAACACTAATATTAGCTTCGGGGTATTTAAAGGCCGGGGCCTGGCTAAAAGATTCAATATCTCGACCAGAGATTATAAACTGGCTAAATTAGAGGCTAGATTGGCCGGGCTTGACATAGGCCAGGTAGTAATTTGCAGCGTAGTCCCGCAAATTACCGGGAGATTAGCCAGGGACCTGAAGGGCTTATCCGGCAGGCGGCCCTATATTATAGGTAAGGATATCTTGGTGCCGTTGAAGAATCTTTACCGCCGTCCCCGGCAGGTCGGCCAGGACCGGCTGGTAAATGCCTATGCCGGAGTGAGACTTTATGGCGCGCCTTTAATTGTGGTGGATTTTGGCACTGCCGTTACCTTTGATGTAGTTTCAAAGAATAAGGAGTATTTGGGGGGGATGATTTTGCCGGGCTTGGGGATTTCATTGGAGGCGCTGGCTGAGCGTACAGCGCTTTTACCCCGGATAAAGTTAGGAAAGCCCGCGGAATTTATCGGCCGCGATACCCGCGCCAGCATGTTAAGCGGTATAGTCTATGGCTTTGCCGCGCTGAGTGATGATTTGGCGCTTAGGATAAAAGAAAAGATTAGGCAGAAAGCCCTGGTTATCGGTACCGGCGGCAATATTAATATTATTGCCCGATACTGCAGGGGGCTGGATAAAATAGACCGGGATTTAACCCTGAAGGGATTAAGTTTATTAGAAAATCTTAAAAAAAGTGCTTGACAAAATATTTTTTTCTTTTATAATTAGCACTCTGGAAATTAGAGTGCTAATAGTTCGACTTCATCCTTGCGTAAGCTCAAGGATATTTCGCTCACTATTAGTCCTCAAGCGAGCGAAGCGAGTCGAAGGACTAACATAAGAAAAAGGAGGAGGTGTAGGAGATGAATATTCAACCATTGGCAGACCGCGTCGTGATTAAGCCTTTAGAGGCGGAAAATAAGACTAAGGGCGGCATTGTGCTGCCGGATATGGCCAAAGAGAAGCCCCAGGAAGGCAGGGTTGTGGCTGTCGGTAAAGGCAAGGTTTTGGAAAATGGCTCGGTGCATGCGCCGGAGGTAAAGGTCGGCGATAAGGTACTCTACGGAAAATATTCAGGCAATGAGATTACCACCAAGGAAGGCGAAGAATTATTGATTATGCGCGAAGAGGATATTTTGGCAATAGTAAAGTAAGTGAGGCCATAAGTTATGGAGATAGATATTTTTAATAATACAGACGACATAACTTATATGGCCGAACTTACCCAGCACTAATTTTTGTAATTGGGCTGGTAGGTTTTGAAAATTAGTGCTGGGTTAAATTCGCACAATAACTTACTCACACTTCGTGTTCGTAAGTTATGTGCTCATTAAAGGAGGATTTATGGCAAAGCAATTGTTATTTAAGGATGAAGGCCGCAGAAAAATCTTAAGCGGCGTAGAGCAGTTGGCCGCGGCGGTAAAGGTAACGCTTGGCCCAAAGGGCCGCAACGTAGTTATTGATAAGAAATTCGGCTCGCCCACCATCACCAAGGACGGCGTGACCGTAGCCAAGGAAGTTGACCTGGAAGACCCCTATGAGAATATGGGCGCCCAGATGGTTAAGGAGGTAGCGGAGAAGACTTCGGATATTGCCGGCGACGGCACCACCACCGCTACAGTGCTGGCAGAGGCGATTTATCGCGAAGGCCTCAAGAACGTTACTGCTGGAGCCAACCCTATGGCCTTAAAGCGCGGGATTGAAAAGGCGGTAGAAAAGGTAATTGAGGAATTAAAAAAGCTTTCTACCCCGATTAAAGATAAAAAAGAAGTAGCCCAGGTAGCTTCTATTGCCGCTAATTGCGATAACGCCATCGGCGATTTGATTGCCGAGGCAATGGACAAGGTCGGCAAGGACGGGGTAATTACCGTTGAGGAAGCCAAGTCCATGGCTACTACCTTAGAAGTGGTGGAGGGTATGCAGTTTGACCAGGGTTATTTATCCCCTTATTTTGTCACTGATGCCGAAAGAATGGAATGCATTTTAGATGAGCCTTATATCCTAATCCACGAAAAAAAGATATCTTCCCTCAAGGACCTTTTGCCCTTATTGGAGAAGATTGCCCGCACCGGCAAGCCGCTTTTAATTATTGCCGAGGAAGTAGAAGGCGAGGCCCTGGCAACGCTGGTGGTAAATAAGCTCAAAGGCACATTTATCTCCTGCGCGGTAAAGGCCCCGGGCTACGGCGACAGGCGCCGCGCGATGTTGGAGGATATTGCCGTATTGACCGGCGGCGACCCGATTACCGAAGACCGCGGGATAAAACTGGATACAGTTGACCTTGACGAGCTCGGCCGGGCAAAAAGGGTTAAGATTGACAAGGAAAATACCACGATTGTGGAAGGCGCCGGCAAGACCGCCGCGATTAACGGCAGGATTGCCCAGCTGAAGAAACAAATTGAAGATACAGACTCGGATTACGATAAGGAGAAATTGCAAGAACGCCTGGCCAAGCTTTCCGGGGGCGTGGCAGTAATCAACGTGGGCGCGGCTACCGAAACGGAAATGAAGGAAAAGAAGGCCCGCGTGGAAGACGCCCTGCATGCTACCCGCGCAGCCGTGGAAGAGGGGATAATTCCCGGCGGCGGCGTAGGCTTGGTGCGCGCTATCCCGGTATTAGAGAAATTGAAACTGGAGCAGGATGAAAAAATCGGGGTAGATATTGTCAAGCGTTCCTTGGAAGAGCCGATTAGGCAATTGGCGCAAAACGCCGGCTTGGAAGGCTCGGTAGTGGTGCAGCGGGTAAAGCAGGAAAAAACCAATATCGGTTATGATGTTAACCAGGATGTTTATGTAGATATGATTAGCGCCGGGGTAATTGACCCGACCAAGGTTACGCGTTCGGCATTACAAAACGCTTCCAGCGTGGCCGCCTTATTATTAATGACTGAAGCGCTGGTTACGGAAAAACCGGATAAAGAAGAGAAAATGCCGCCTATGCCACCCGGAGGCGGTTATGGCGCAGGAGGCATGTATTAAAAATTAGTAATTAGTATTTAGTAATTAGTAATTAGATGAAGGGCGAGGGAGAGTATTCCTTCGCCCTTATTTTTACTGGACAAGGCAGAAATAAAGTGCTATAAAAGGTAATATGCCTGAAAACGCGAATTTTAAAGGATTTACGCTGGTGGAAATTATGCTGGTTACGGCAGTCCTCGGCGTATTAGCCTCATTGGCTTTGCCGGGCCTGACCAGGGTCAAGGCCAGGGCAAACGAATCCGCGGCCAGGGCCGCCCTAAAGACCATTGCCTCGGCCCAGCTTTCTTATCGCGTCACTCACCAAACTTACGCCGAGCTGGGCGATTTAGGCAATGATACACCGCCTTATATTGACGATAATTTAGCCAGCGGAGTGAAAAATAATTACGATTTTACTTCCAGCGGCGATGCCAATAGTTTTGTGGCGGCTGCCGTGCCTTCATCTAATACCACGCCCATACGCAGTTTCTGTATCACTGAAGACGGCGTATTAAGGACTAGTCCTGCGATTACCAGCGATATCGGGCATGACGACTGCCAAGGCTATGTTAGCGCGGAATAAGCGGAAAAATAGAGTAGTTTCCCCAAAATTTAGACTGGTTTTTGCATAACACGTTGATTTTATAGCAGTAGCAAGAAGCAAAGCCAGGAAATTTAGCTACTGACAGCAATTTGGATTTTAGCTAAAAAATGGGGAAACTCCACTTCTTGCCCGCACTAAAAAGATCCCGGCCTTTAAGGTGGGCAGGCATTGGCGGTTTAAGCAGGAGAGGCTCGAGAGATGGGTTACGAAACAGGAGAATAAAAAATGGAAGATAAGCCTTTAAAGCTCTTAGTAGTTGACGATGAAGAGGGGATTGTGGATTACATAAAAAAGATTTATTCCCGGAAGGGTTTTGTGACCTTCGGCGCTACCGACGGCATAAGCGCGGTGGATATATTCAATAAAGAAAAACCAAGAGTTAATTTAATTGACATTCATATGCCTTATTCTCCCATTGACGGCGTTGAGGTTTTGCGGCGGATAAAGGAGATAGACAAAGACGCCGTATGCATTATGGTTACCCGCGTTACCGAAAAGGAAAAGGTGGAGCAGTCGCGCCGGCTCGGCGCCGCGGCTTATATATTAAAACCCCTTGAGCTTGAGGAGCTGGATAAGGCAATTTCCGAGGCGGCAAAAATTAACCTCTAATGGCAAATCCCCTACCTAATGAAAAAGAGCTTTATGAAAGAATAAAGAGCGAGAATATCGCGCTTAACCCGGATATTTGGGACCTGCTTTATCACCGCATTGGAGACGATATTACCTCTATAAACTTACTCTGCCAATATTATCTCGGCTTGCGCCAGCCTGTGCCGGTGGAGGAGGCAAAAAAGATACTTAATTATACCCGCCACATTAAGGATATTGTCAATGAAGTTACCCGGGTTTCAAAAAGCGATTTTGCCTTTCCTGAATTTTTAGACGATATTCCGCTGCACCCTGTTTTAAGGGAGATGTTCACGCATTATATCGGAAACGATGTCTATATGATGAACTTGATAGTGGGGGACGCGGTTGATCCCCTGGGGCCCCAGGGGCTTTCCCTGGAAACAATTCAGAGAATCCTAAATCATACCCGCTCCATCAGGAATTTTATAAACCGTCTGCAGGCGGCAACCTCTCAGCAAAAAATGCCCCAAGAGGCGCCTGAGACAGCCGGCGCAAAAAGCCACGATGAAAATAAAAAAGAATTAACCAAAGAAGAGGTTTTTCTTAAGATACGTTGCCTTTTCGCCAAAGAGTTCAAGATAAGCAAGGAAGATAAAATCACGCCCCTGTCGCGTTTCCGGGAAGACTTAAACCTTGATTCCGTGGACGCTATCCGGGTGATAATGGTGCTGGAGGAGGGTTTTGGCCTGGAGATAGCCGATGCTGATGCCGAAGGCATATTTACAGTCGGCCAAGCCGCGGATTATATTTACCGCAGATTAAAAGAGGGGCCTTAGGTTATGATTAAACTTTTAGTAGTAGATGATGAGCCGGGAATTTGCGATATATTGAAGAAGACTTTCAGCCCCATCGGCTTTACGGTTTTAACTGCCACGGATGGAAAATCCGCCCTTTCAATCGTAGCGAAAGAAAGGCCCAAGGTAGTGCTTTTGGACGTCAAGATGCTGGGTATGCCGGGCCTGGAGGTGCTAAAGGAAATTAAAAAGATAGACAGGTCCACCAAGGTAATTATGGTTACGATAATGGATGATGAAAAGACAAGGGCCGAGGCAAAAAGCTTAGGCGCAGACGAATTCGTCACCAAGCCGTTTATTTCAGACCAGCTGGAAGAAATAGTCGCTAGGGAGATTGCCGAACTCATCAAGCCTAAAATCCTGGTGGTAGATGATGAGGATGATGTAGTTGAGCGCCTGGCAAGCATTATTTTGCGCAGGTTTAACTGCCTGGTGGAAAAGGCAAATGACGGCGCAGAAGCGCTGGATAAGCTTAAGAAAGACGCCTTTGATGTGGTGCTTTTAGATATTAAGATGCCCGGCTTAAGCGGAATAGATGTGATAAAGGAAGCAGTGAAATTTACCCCCCACACTAAAATTTTAGCCATTTCTGCTTATGACAGCCACGAGGTAGCTGATGAGGCGCTTGGAGCCGGAGCGCTGGATTTCCTTCCCAAACCGCTTACCAAAGAAGTAATAGAGCTAAAATTAAAACACATATTAAGCTCAATAGGCAAGTACCAGCCTAAATAACTTTAGGTGCCGTTAGATATGCTTGGGGTTTTGGATAATGATACAGCTGGCCTTTTGGGGGGTGTTATTCTCAAACGAATGGGGGATAGTGCTGGCAAAAGAGAGGACTTCGTCTTTTTTAAGGATATGCCTTTCCTGGCCGATTACGCAGGTAATCTTTCCTTTCAGGCCGTAGACCCATTTTTCAAACTCGCCTAACTCAACGGGGTCCTGTTCAAGTTTAGTTTTTCCGCCCGGCCCCAACACTAAGCGCAGGCCCAAGAAAGATTCCTTTTCCTTGGATAAAATCTGGGCATACGCCTTTTCAGAATAGACATATTGGGCAATTTTATCGCGTTTTTTTATTGTCTCTACAAGAGATGATTTCTCTTCCTTAGTCCCTTCCGTGAGTTCTTTCAGGGAAATCCCTAAGCCAATGCAGATTTGCGAAAGCGAGGATACACGCGCATCTCTTAGGCCCTTTTCAATGCGGTAAAGCGTATTGTAGCGCAGGGCCTTGCTGCCGAATATCTCCCTTAACCTCTGCTCTAACGCAGTCAGCGAGAGGCCTTTTTCCTGGCGGATTTGCCTTATTTTTTCGTGTAAAGTCATCTTTCTTCACCCATAAAAATTGTATCTCAAAAAATCATTCTTGTCAAGAGAAATTTTCTACCAAATATAAAAATTATTTGCTCATCTTGGTTGTAATGCTATAAAACTGGAAATAGGTCTAGGTTATAACATATTGAAAATAAATAGGTTATATTATGGAATAATCAAGGGATTTCTTGTTCTACCAATTATATTGAAATATACTTGACAATGGTAGAGATATATGTTATACTTTGGGCACAAAGGAGGCAATATGGATATACATAAAGTTACGCATGATATATTAATCGCTTTTAAAGAGGGGCATCTACATTTACCTTTATTTGCCGGCTTATTCAGTGTTCTTAGAAACCGCCAGCCGGACCTAAAAGATGAAATAAACGACATGGGAGATTTAGGAGATAATGTGCCGGCTATATTGATTATGTGGCGGGCAGGTCTGCCTGTCGGCAAGGCAGGCAATTTGGATAAGGGGTTTAGATATGACCATTGAAGATATCGCAAGACTTGCGGGCGTCTCCATAGCGACAGTTTCCCGCGTCATCAACAGCCAGGGCGCGAGCAAAAAGACCAGGGAAAACGTAATCAGGATTATCAAGAAATACGGATATTGTCCCAACTCTTTTGCCCGCTATTTAGGCCGCAGAAATAAAGCGCGCGGCATTAAGAGAATATGAAAGCGTTTACGGCCAT
>Ga0194111_10002954_pt1 | contig 20474 bp, 26 predicted proteins | sample TA2KigC300mmetaG_FD_146194 | JGI IMG/M metagenome (GOLD analysis project Ga0194111, IMG submission 146194) | Freshwater microbial communities from Lake Tanganyika, Tanzania - TA2015033 Kigoma Deep Cast 300m | ecosystem: Environmental > Aquatic > Freshwater > Lake | place: Tanzania: Lake... | reverse complement strand
AAATCTGCTTGACATACAGAGGCGTGGTTCCGGGGGCGCGGTTGAACCCGGCGCTGTAAAGGTTCACCAGCCCCAGGGCCAGCAAGGCCGCCACCAGGGTGAGCAGCAGCCAGTCGAAGTTTTGGACTAATCTTCGATCAAACATTTGAGTCGCCAGCGATCAGTGATCAGTGATCAGTTTTTCCACTTCGTCAATATTTATGAAGACATCAATGATTTTTCCAGCCAAGCTCTCTTTGGAAAGACCCATCAGTTTTTTCATAAGTTCAAGCGCGGCATCCCAGGCATCCTGAGAAGTGGGGATATGAGTTGAATCGGCTAGGAAATACAGGAAAATCAGATAGGCTTCCTTGCGTGCTTTCTTCCTGAGAAAATACAGGTGGGCTAATCTGTTGGCATATTGGTAGAAACCGGATTTCCAATCAATCAGAGGTTTTTGGCAATTGAGCCATTGTTGGGTCTCAGCAAGACTCTTAGAAATTGTACTTAGGGATTTTTCACTCTTTGCGCCGCAGGCGGAGATTAGCTCCAGCACATTGGCCTTTGCCTCCACAAGAATAAAAGCTTTCTCGTCTGCTGTTTTTCCTAAGGCGTCCCATTGGGGTCCGTTTTTCGGCCAGAATCGGTTCAATTCATTAGATAGTTCTGGAAGATGGATATTTTTTAGGAAAGCGGTATCTCGATACTCTGCGAAGTTGTCCTCTGTCAAAGGGGAACGCCAAATAATTTCCCGGCCAGATAAGGATGAAACTTGCTGTCGAATACGGTCATTCAGTAATTCAGGACAAGCGTTTATGATATCCTGGATCCATTTTTGACTGCCTTTCTCTGCTCTTTGCTGCGGAACTCTCATAATATTTTCTCCAATTATTTAAGGAATAAAAACTGATTACTGATTACTGACAACTGATCACTGGCCACTGCCTACGCCTCCACCCTGTAGCTCAACGCCTCTTTCAGCGTCTGCTGGCCGGCGCACTTGATGTCGCCGCCCATGGGTAGGCCGTAGGCGATGCGGCGGCCTCTACTTTCCGACTCAAGGATATTCAATCCTTTCGAGTTGAGCAATCAGCCGCGGAAGATCATCTGTCAGGATTTTCCAGAGAATGTCCAGGTTAATTGTATCGTAGCCATGGATCAGCCGATGCCGGAGACTGACAATTTGAGACCAGGGGATGTCGGGGTATTGCTGTCGGGTGGTGATGGTAACCCTGTTAGCCGCCTCCCCGACAATTTCCAGGAGCCGGACCAGGGCCAGACCTAGAACCCGGTTCGTATTGAGGTCGGCGCGGGATTTTCCCTGGATGAACTCAAATGCCTCCATATCGCTGTCCAGCATATGCCGCAAACGGACCAGGTCATCCTTCCCCATACTGCACCACCGCCTCTTGTAAAACTCTATCTCGAAAATAACGGCTCAAACATTGAGATGTATTCAGATCGACTTTTCTGCCCAGAATGTCCGATAACTCATCCTGGATGGCAAAAAATGCCAGCCCGGGAACGTGACCCGGTTCAAATTCGACCAAGACATCGATATCGCTGTCGTCCCGAAAATCAGATCCCAGGACCGACCCAAAGATTGCCAGTTTCTTGATATGATGCCTGCGGCAAAACTCGGCGATCCTTTCTTTGGGAAAGAAAATATGCACCTTGGTTTTTAAGATATCCTTTTCCATGATCTTCATTACTGGGCCCTGGGCCCTGACCCCTGGCCCCTGAACCCTGACCTCTGACTACTGATCACTGATCACTGTTTCTACGTCTCCACCCGATGGCTCAAGGCCTCTTTCAAGGTCTGCTGGTCGGCGTACTTGATGTCGCCGCCCATGGGGAGGCCGTAGGCGATGCGGCTCACCTTGACTCCCAGGTGCTTCAATGCCTGGCCTAAGTAAGTCGTGGTGGCCTCGCCTTCCAGGCTGGGATTGAGGGCCAGAATCACTTCTTGGACGCCTTCGGTTTTTATCCTTTCCATTAACTCTCTAATACGCAAATCGTCGGGGCCGACGCCTTCCACCGGGGAAAGCAGCCCTCCCAGGACGTGGTAATGCCCCTGGTGCCAGCCCACTTTTTCAATGGCCAGCAGGTCCCCCGGGTCCGCCACCACCAGGAGCTGCCCCGGCTGGCGGGCGGAATCGGCGCACAAAGGGCAGAGTTCCTGGTCGGCAAAGGCAAAACAGCGCCGGCACAGGCGGATTTGATCCTGTAGTTCCAGCAGGGCCTGGGCCAGTTCCATCACTTCGCTCTTAGGCGCCCGCAGCAGGTGCAAGGCCATGCGGCCCGAGGTTTTTTCCCCGATTCCCGGCCATTTGCTTAATGAGTTAATAACGCGGCGCAAGGCCGCGGGATAAGCGCTTTTTGCCATTCAATATCCTTTAACGCCGCAGTTATGGTGCGCCGTGCGCACCCTACATTTTATAATCCCTGACCCCTGAAATCTGACCCCTAAAACAAGCCCGGTATCTGCATCCCCCCGGTGAGCTTCGCCATTTCCTGGGCCATCATGTCCCGGGAGCGGTTCAGGGCTTCGTTGATCGCGGCCAGGATAAGGTCCTGGAGCATCTCCACGTCGTCGGGGTTGGCCACTTCCGGGTCGATGCGCAGGGACACCAGCTCCTGGCGGCCATTGACCACCGCCTCCACCATGCCGCCGCCGGCCTGGGCGGAAACCGTGCGGTTGCCCAACTCCGCCTGCACCTCCGCCATCCTGGACTGGAGCTTCTGGGCCTGCTTCATGATCTGGCTGAGATTCTTCAATCCGAGTCCTCCTTTTTCCCCGCCGGGCTGAGCCATTCCCCCCCGAAGACTTCCAGGGCCTGTTGTTTCAATTCGGCCATATCCAGGGTTTTCCCGGGCGCCGCCGCCGGGGTCTTGCGAGCCTTGGGGCTTTCCGCCGTCTCAATTTCAATGGCGTATTGGGGTCCGAAAAACTCCCGGACCAGCTCCTGCAGCCGGACCTCGTGGCGTTGGCTCACCGCGTTCCAGGTTTTCCCGGGGGCCAGCCGCACCCGGTGGTCGCTTAGGCCCAACAGCCGGCACTGGGAGAGCTTCCCGTACAGGGGTCCCTCTTTCTTGTTCTGGACGAATCGTAAAAACTCCTGCCACCGGGCCTCCAGCCCGCCGGGGGAATCTGTCTCCGCCGCCGCGGCCTCCGGCGATTCCACGGAAAACTGCGTTTCCTCCCGGTGGATTTCCAGCCGCGCCGGGGCTTCCGAGGCTACGCAGGGGCCCGCCTCCAGCCGCCGCTCCAGGCTCTCCAGCCGTTTGAGCCATTGGGCGAGCGGCAGCACCGGCTCCAGGTGAATCAGCTTGAGCAGCAGCACTTCCAGGGCCAGCCGGGGCTGGGGCACCCGTCGCAGGTCCTCTTCTCCCTGGAGGAGCACGCTCATGAGATTGTGCAGATGGGGCGGCGACGCCTCCCGGGCCAGGCGGCAGAGTTCCTCCCATTCCGAATCCGCCACCGCCACCAGGTGGCGGGCTTCGGGGTGGAGCCCCGCCAGCAGCAGGTGTCGCAGATACAGGATCAGGTCCTGGTAAAAGCGCTTCAGGTCCTGGCCCTGGGTGTAAAGCTCTTCGATGATTTCCAGCAGGGCCGGGGCCTGGCGGGTGAGAATGGCCGAAAGCGCCCCCAGGAGCGCGCCATGCTCCGTCACCCCCAGGATGCGGGCGATTTCCGAGGCGGTGACTTTATCGCCCCCGAAGGTCACCACCTGGTCCAGGAAACCCTGGGCGTCCCGCAGTCCCCCTTCCGCGGCCCGGGCGATCAGGGCCAGCCCTTCGGAGTCTATTGCCCAACCCTCCTGGCGGGCCAGCTTTTCCAATTGCTCCTGGATCACCCCGGTGGGGATGCGCCGGAAGTCGTAGCGCTGGCAACGGGACAGAATGGTCACCGGCACCTTGTGCGCCTCGGTGGTGGCCAGGATGAACACCGCGTGGGCCGGCGGCTCTTCCAGGGTCTTGAGGAGGGCGTTGAAGGCCGGCGGGGTGAGCATGTGGACTTCGTCGATGATGTAAATCTTGAACTTGCCCTGGGCCGGCAGGTATTTGATTTTTTCCCGGAGATCCCGGACCTCGTCAATACCCCGGTTGGAGGCGCCGTCGATCTCAAGAACGTCCAGGAAGGAGCCGGCGGTGATGTCTTTGCAGACCTGACAGTTGTTGCAGGGATGGGGGGTGGGGCCGCCCGTCAGGCAGTTCAGGGCCTTGGCCAGGATGCGGGCCACCGAGGTCTTGCCCGTGCCCCGGGGGCCGCTGAATAGAAAGGCGTGGGCGATGCGGCCCTGGGCCAGGGCGTTTTGCAGGGTCCGGGTGATGGGCTCCTGGCCCACCACCTCTTCAAAGTTTTGGGGCCGCCACTTGCGGGCTAGGACCTGGTAGCTCATGAGGTTTTCGGTCTTCGGTCTTCGGTCTTCGGTAAAAGATATCGGTTAATATTCGGTCGTATCTTGGGCCAATAGAAACGGAAACAATATATTTAAACGATGTCGTTACGATTGATTGCCTTTACCGGAAACCGAAGACCGAAAACCGAAAACCGTCTTTAAAATGGCGGAGAGAGAGGGATTCGAACCCTCGGTAGGCCTTTTGGACCTACACACGATTTCCAGTCGCGCCCCTTCAGCCTCTCGGGCATCTCTCCGCGTTAGTGGTGATTAAACTCGTTCCCAAGCTCCGCTTGGGAACGGACATTTTTGGTCCAAGCTCTGCTTGGACACCTTATTTACTGCTCACTGCTTACTGCTCACTGCTCACTTTTCCTTGGGCTTGGCCACCAGGATGTCATAATTCTTCTTTTCCGACTCCGGCAAGGCATTATACTCTTCTTCGGTGATAATGCAATCCATGGGCAGGCTGCCCATGTCCTCCCGGTACTGGCTTTTCTCCCCTAGATAAATTTCGCAGTTTTTATTAATATATGTGAGTCCCATGGAACCTCCGTAACAGGGCCATTTACCTATTTTTTCAAATCTTTATAAACCCGGCTGCGATGCTGAATGGTGCCAATAAAGAGGATTTTTTCAGCCTCTCTTACCTCATAAACGATCCGCCAGTCGCCTGCTCTTGAATAACGTTGCCCCTTGATCATCTCCAATTCATCTGATATGCGCCGTTCATAAGGGTTTAACGACAATTGGTCTATCTTCTCACGGATGCGGGCCGCCGATTTTCGATCCAGGCGCCCCAAGACCTTATCAGCCCGATGAGACACCTCAACGGCATAGCTCATAGGCTATGCTTTCGCTTACATTCTTCCCAAGAGATGTGTTCTCCCCGGTGAATCTCCTCGATTCCTTCCTGAATGTCCGCCAAGTCCTCCGGGGAAAAATATTCTTTCGTGATTTCGTCGTAAAAATCCTCTAAGATTCTGGCAAATAACTCGCCTTGGGGACCTCGAACTACAGCCTTGACTTTATTCAGGAGGTCTGCAATAAAATCTTCCTCCCGCAGACCACCCTCCATTTTTATCTGTGTCGGTTCCATCGGCTATTCTCCCAGGGACATCGAAAGGGATTTTCAACTAACTCAACTAAAAACTAATAACTGCTTTTAATGGCGGAGGGGGTGGGATTCGAACCCACGTGAGGGTGATTAGCCCCCAAGCCGATTTCGAGTCGGCCCCGTTACGGCCTCTTCGGTACCCCTCCTTAGAATACGGTTTTCGGTTTTCGGTCTTCGGTTTTCGGTAGGGGCGGGGTTTCCCCGCCCTTTAAGCGGGCGGCAGAATACCGCCCCTACGCCTCAGGTTTCGAAAAATCCACTGCTTGGCCAGAAAATTATGATGCGTAAAACGCACCCTACAGGCGCCGGGCTTGGAAAAAATCCTGCAGCAGCGCCCGGCACTCTTCCTCCCGCACTCCTCCCGTCACCTCCAGGCGGTGGTTGAGGCGCGGGTCTTCGGGAAGGCGGTAGAGCGAGACGCAGGCCCCGGCCTTGGGGTCCGGCGCGCCGAACACCAGACGCCGCACCCGGGCGTGGAGGAGCGCCCCCACGCACATCATACAAGGTTCAATGATAACATAAAGGACGGTCCCCGGCAACCGGTAATTCCCCCGGAGAGCCGCGGCCTGCCGCAGGACCAGGATTTCGGCGTGGGCCGTGGGGTCGTTCAGGCCGATGGGCCGGTTGCCGGCCCGGGCCAGAATCTCCCCCCGCTCCCCTACCAGCACCGCGCCCACGGGCACTTCCCCGGCGGCCATAGCCTCCCGGGCCTGCTCCAGGGCTAAGCCCATGTAAAATGAGTCGTCGTGCATAAAACCATAAAGAGACCTCTGCAAAACAGCTAAATGGCGAAATAAATTGACTTCAATGCCCCCCCTCCACTCGGTGGGGGGTAGTTGGGGGGAATTGGGCTAAATGACTTAACCATCTTAATTAACGCAACATTTTGCCACCCCCACCCTAACCCTCCCCCCTCAAGGGGGAGGGGATTTTTAGGAATCGCCGTTCAATTAGGCATTTTGCAGAGATCTCCTGTGTCTTCGTGGTTAGATCATTCTCTCCCGCAGATGTCCCCCATGAGGCAAGGCTTCCCCGGCGGCTTACGGCAGTAGTCCCGGCCCAGCCGCACCAAGGCCGCTTCCAGGTCGGCGAAGTCTTTCCCGGGAACGGGCTGACGCCGCCAATGCTCCTCCAGGCCCCTAAGGGCTTCCCAGGGGTCAAGGCCGGGGGGCGCAAGTTGCAAGTGGACCGCCGCCTGCAAGGCCAATTCCCCCAGGGGCGGCGCCGCTTTTTCCCAGATGCCCCGCAGTTCCCTTAAAAAGATGTTGGCCGTGGCCGCGCCGATGCCCGGCGCCAAGGCCCGGAGTCGCGCCTCCAGGCCCGGGTAATCAGCGGAAACCTGGTGCAGCCTTTCCAGGGAGCCCTCATACTCCTCCACCAGCGACCCCATCACCTTGATGAGCTTGGTGGAGGTTTGGTAGTCATACCGGGTATAGCCCCCTTCATCCAGGAGGGCCACCAGGTTATCCCAGCCCTGTTCCAGGATGGCGTTGGGAGCATAGATTCCCCGGCTGGCGAAAACCCGGTAGGTGCGGGCCGCCAGACTACCGGAAATGCGGGCCCCATAAAAGATGGCGGCCAGAAACCACTTCTGCCGTTCTTCCGCCCCGGCCCTCAGGTCAAGGCCCAGTTCCCCGGCAAACTTTCCCGGAATCCGGCCCAGCAGTTGGGCCATGACTTCCATGTTGTTCCCCATTTAGGGATGCAGGGTGGGCCTGGCCCACCAATCTGCCATCAATTCTGGACTTCCCAAGTAATACTTGATTCCCTTTCAAATGCAACAAATACAATTTGCAACTTATTGGTATTCCAGGTTTTCCTAACCGAAAACCGAAAACCGAAAACGGTATTATTCATGGTGGGCCAGGCCCACCCTGCGTAAAGATATTGTCATTATAGCTGAAAAGTGTAATGATTGGTTAGGAAGATCAACCCGTTGGAGTGTTAGCCATGTGCATGAATATCCGCCGGTCCTGCCGGTGCGGCAGGAATTCGGCCTATTTTCTGTTGGGGGACAACCTTCTGCCGCCGGAAGTCCTGGTGAACCTTTACTGTCCGGGATGCCGCGACCTGGCCGATGGGAACCCTGCCGCCATGCTGGAAGACTGCGGCTGGATCCTGGAATTCGACCTGGCCATGGCCCGGATTTTTTTGGATAAACGGGGTATCTCCCAACCGTCCACCCCGGAGTTCATCTTCGATAAAGGCTATCTCACCTGGCAGGGCTTCTCCCCCGGGGACCACGAAGCCAACACCCGGCTCCATCAGCGCCTGGCCCCCTTGATTGAAGAAAATCTCAACCTTTATCTCCAAACCTTGAAGTCCGAATGGCTGGCCCACGTGGCGGCTCTCAAGGCTGCGGGCTGGCGCAAGGCCTTAACAGCTTAGAGATAGCAGCACCATTTCGCCGAAAAGGAGAGGGAAAGATGCGAAAATCGGTTTGGCTAATCAGTGCGCTCCTGGGAATCTCTCTGATGTTGGTGGCGCTGCCCGCCCTGGCCCAATGGGGCGCGGTTCAAAGCGGCGTGGACGCCTTGAAACGCGGCAAGGAGGCGGAAAAGAAGCCCGCACCGGCCCCGGGCGCGCCCGCGGCCGCGGGCGCGCCGGCGACGTCACCCAGCGGGAAGCCCGTGTCCACCGCGCCCGCCACTTACACCAACAAGGCCCGGGGGTTTTCCTACACCATTCCCGCCGGCTGGAGCCTGGAGCGGGGCGACCCGGCCGGCAATGACCCCATTTTCATGAAGCCCGGCACCACCTGCGGCTTTAACATGACCATCAATCAGATGGTGCCCAGCTTCCCCCGAAAGGCCTCGGTGGATGCGTCTTATAAACAGGCCATGGAGGAGAAGACCATCGGCAAATACCTGGCGGTTAAACGCCGGGACCAGGGCGCCGTTATCGGCTGGGAGACCATTGAAACCGCGGAAAAAGGCTCCGGCGGGTTCCAGCGGATTCAGTGGCAGTGCTATGACGGCCAAAATTACTATTACAACTTCATGGCCCATTCTGAACCCAAAGATTTCGGCGCCAACCGTTCCCAACTTCAAGGAATCATCGACTCCATCAGATTCGGGGCCAAAGGCAAGTAGGCTCGGTGAATTCCCGTAGCCTGGAGATAATATCACTGGTGGGGAGCAGAATTTTTTCGCCCCTGATGTTCAGGGGGAAAAGGGGAAAAGGCGCAAAGGAGGTTCAATAATAACCTTTTTCATTTTCCCTTTTCCCCCCTTTTAAACTTAATCTCGTGGCCATTAAACTTGCGGATATAGAGTCGGCCCAGGCCCGGCTGAGGGGGATGGTGCTCCATACCCCACTGGTCTACTCTCATACCTTGAGCCGGCTAAACGGCCGGGAAGTTTATCTCAAGCTGGAAAATCTCCAGACTACCGGGTCTTTCAAGCTCCGGGGCGCCATGAACCGCCTCACCCTTTTTAAGGAGCGGGGCGAAGGCGATAAGGTGGTGGCCGCGTCCGCGGGCAACCACGGCCAGGGGGTGGCCTATGCCGCCACCGTCCGGGGCATTCCGGCGGCCATTATCATGCCCCGGGGCGCGTCCATCTCCAAGCAGATGGCTTGCCAGGGTTATGGCGCCACCGTGATCCTTCACGGGCAAGACCTGTCCCAGGCTTTGGAAAAAGCTAAGGAATTGGCAGCCGCAGGCTATGTCTTCATCCATCCCTACGATGACCCGGAAGTCATTGCCGGCCAGGGAACCTTGGGGTTGGAAATTCTAGCGGACCTGCCGGAGGTGGACGCGGTGGTCCTGCCCATCGGCGGCGGCGGCCTGGCCGCCGGCGTCTCCCTGGCCCTGAAAGGGCGCAAGCCCCAGGTTCAGGTCTACGGGGTGCAAACCCTCCAGGTGCCTTCCTTGCAGGCGGCCTTGGCCCACGGTGGGCCAATACCGGTTCCGGCCCGCCCCACTTTGGCCGACGGCATCCAGGTGCCCCTGGTGGGGAATTGGACTTTTCCCATTTTGAAAGAGTTGTTGACCGAACTGGCGCTGGTTTCTGAAAGGGAAATCGCCCAGGCCCTGCTCTTCTTGCTGGAGGGCAAAAAAATACTGGCGGAAGGGGCCGGGGCCGCGGCCACCGCGGGATTTCAGGGACCTCTCCAGGGCCGCGACCTGGGACCAAAGGTGGTCCTGGTGGTGAGCGGCGGCAATATCGACATACCGCTCCTGGAACGGGTGGTGCCCCGGGCCTTGCTGGAGCGCGGCCGCCTGTTAAACTTACGGGTGGCCCTCAGCGACCGCCCCGGCTCCCTGGGTGGCCTCACTACACTGCTGGGCGAAGTGGGGGCCAACATCCTCCACCTCTTCCACGACCGCCTGGCCCGGGAACTGCCTCTCGATTTCACCCGGGTGGAAATCAACCTGGAGACCCGGGGTCTGGAACACAGCCAGGAAGTCCTTCGGGCCTTGGAAGCGGCCGGGTATCAAGTGGAGGAAAAAGTCTAGCCCGGACGCGGCCCACCAATCTGAGTTTTCGGTTTTCGGTAAAAAAATTCTAACTGCGCGAGGTTTCATGGGCGTTTCCCAACGTATTCAAACCGCCATAGCCGGCTCTTCCTGGATCCGGCGGATGTTCGAGGAAGGCGCGGAACTCAAGGCCCGATTGGGCCCCGATAAAGTGTGCGACTTCACCCTGGGCAATCCGGACCTGGAGCCGCCGCCGGAATTCAAAGAAGAACTCCTGAACCTGGCCCGGGACCCCCGTCCGGGGCTACACTCCTACATGCCCAACGCCGGACTGCCGGAGGTGCGGCAGGTCCTGGCCCGTCACCTGAGCAGGCTGCACCACCTGGAGTTTCAAACCGACGACGTGATCCTCACCTGCGGCGCCGCGGGGGCGCTCAACATCATTCTCAAAGCCATCCTGGACCCGGGGGATGAAGTGGTGGTCTTCTCCCCCTACTTTCCCGAATACCTGTTTTATGCCGATAATCATGGCGGGGTCGCCAAGGTAGTGGAGACCGACGAGCATTTCCAGATAGACCTGAACCGTCTGGAAGCGGCCCTGACGCCCCGGACCCGGGCGGTTTTGGTCAACTCGCCCAACAACCCCACGGGCCAGGTTTATGATGCCAAAACTTTAAAGGAGTTAGGCCGGTTTCTCATCCACCACGGGGGCCGCCACGGGAGCCCGGTTTATCTGGTGGGTGACGAGCCTTACCGCCGCCTGGTCTATGACGGCCTGGAACTTCCCAGCCTCTTTGCCGCGTATCCCCACACCATCCTGGCCACCTCCTTTTCCAAGGACCTGTCCATTCCTGGGGAGCGCCTGGGTTATGCCGCGGTGAGTCCCCGGGCCACGGGCCGGGGGGAACTGGTGGCCGGCATGATCCTGGCCAACCGCATCCTGGGGTTCGTTAACGCCCCGGCCCTGGTGCAGCGGGCGGCGGCCAAACTTACCGGGGTTTCCGTGGACGTCACCCGTTATGCCCGGCGCCGGGACCTCATGGCCCGGGTGCTCACCGAGGCCGGCTATGAATTTGTCATGCCCCGGGGCGCGTTTTACTTTTTTCCCCAGGCCCCGGGGGGGGACGACCTGGCCCTGGTGGCCCGGCTCAAGGAAGAGAATATCCTGGCGGTGCCGGGCCGGGGCCGGGGGTTCGGCCGGGCCGGCCGCTTCCGCCTGGCCTTCTGCGTGCCCGAAGCCGCCATCGAGCGGTCGGCGGAGGGTTTTGCCCGGGTGCGGAAGGCGCTGGGCTAGGAACCAGGGGGGGCCAGTGATCAGTAACCAGTAATCAGTAATCAGTGGGTCGCGGGCAGGTTTTACCGGTTTTACTGATCACTGATTACTGATTACTGATTTTCACGGGAAACGCAAAACGGGAAACGGAAAATGAAGCGCACCTCTCTTTCCAAACCGGTGGCCCTTAAGCAAGTGGTCCAGGAACTGCTCAAACCCGGCGATTGGGACGGCCTGGAGCACCGCCGGCGGATCCGCGGCATTTGGGAGGCCCTGCTCCCGGCCCATCTCCTGGGCCAGACCCGCCTGGTGGAGGTGCGCCGCCGGGAACTCTGGGTGGAGGTTTCGGCCCCCGCCTGGACCCAGGAACTGCAATTCCACAAACCCCGGGTCTTGGAAGAACTGGAAAAGTCCCTGGGCCGGGGAGTAATCCGGGATATCCGGTTCACCCTGGGGAAGATGTAATTGCAGCCTCAACCGATGCCGCAACATTTTAATTAACCTGCTCTATTCATTGTAATTTCTCCAATAATATTCCCCATTCGAGCTATACCTGCACCGCGCCCCTAATACGGTTTTCGGTTTTCGGTAAATCCTGCCTGGCATTAGGTTTGGCGGGCGCGGAGCCCTACCAAGTTGCGCGCCTCACTGCGTCGTCCGGGACGATACTGAAGGCTAAGGGTGCATTTTCATACCGAGTCGCAATCAAAAGGCTTTAAACGTAGCGTGATTCATCACGGCCGCCTTTCGGGCGCAATAAATTGCGCCCCTACAAAAATCCCCCTTTGAATGCACCTTGGTATCAGAGGCGAAGAGGTGCATGGTCCGGCCATTTTCATGGAAGAAAACCGGCTATTAATAATTTTTAATTAAAGAAAGTCACCCTGGTTGCCGAATAAAGCATTAACTAACGGGATACGTCTAAATTGCCCTATAACTTGGTGGACAGGGATGGTCTACGCAAAACCAAGCCGCAAATCCGGCGCTTTGACCATTTTGCTGGCGGACGATGACCCCATGGTCCGGGACACCGGCAGGGAACTCCTGGAGGCCATGGGATACCGGGTGGCCACCGCCGCCACCGGCGATGAGACTCTTCAGGTCTTCTCCCGCCTGAGAAAAGTGGATCTGGTTGTCCTGGATTACAACATGCCGGGGGAGAACAGTCTGACGGTGCTCCAAAAGCTCAAGACTTTGAAGCCGGGGGTGCAGGTGTTGATTACGTCCGGGTATTTTCCCAGCCCGGCCATCGCCATGCTGCGGAAGAGCGGAGCCTCCGGCCTGCTTCACAAGCCCTACCGGATATCAGCCCTGGGACCTTTTATTCATCAAGCTTTGAAGGGAAAGAAGACTCTTTAGCCGCCACCCGAGGCTTTTCCCATTCAAAACAGAAGAGCACCGCGCCTTCCTGGGTCAGACAGGCCTTTTCCTGCCACCATTGGCCCAGCAGATCAATGGAAAACCGCCGTATGTGCTCCAGGTTGGGAATGTGGGACGCCAGGAGCCAGACGCGCCGGGGAGAAACGCCCCCTTGGTTGGCCAGCAGGGCCAGGTCCTTTTCATTACATGACTTTCCCCACCACAGCCGCGCCTTCACTCCCTGGCTATAATACTTGAAGGGGGAAATGGCGAAGTAATAAACGTAAATCAAATCTTGGGGCTGAGCCTGCTTTTCCAGATAAGCCACCAGGGGCTTGATTTCTTCCCGGTTGTACCCTGAATGGAGGTTTTCCTGGGCAATTTTCAGAGGGTTGAAGGCCAGGAGGGCCAAGCCGGCCAGAACGGACGCGGCCACCCGCCGTCGCTTGCCACACAGCCAGGCCAGGATGCCTCCCAGACCCGCGGCGGCCACCAGGTAGAGCAGGGGCGCGCTGAACAGCATCAAGCGGTTGCCGGCGTAGGGCGCCATAAAAGGATAGCGGTGCAGGGCCGCCGCGGCCAGGGTTAAAAGAAGGGGGCCCCCCAGATAAACCAGGGCGCGGGAGGCCTTTTCCCGGGCCAGGGACCAGATGCCCCCGGCCAGCAGCGCCGGGCCGGCAAATATGCCCCACTCTCCCAGAAAATAATGGAAATAGCGTTCCAGGGACGCCCCCAGCCACCGCATGAAGGCCGGCAGGCTGGAAAAGTCCGGGAATCCCGGGGACCAGTATGCGGTGAGCTCCGGGTCCACCTGGCCCCGGAAAAATATAAAATAAAAAGCGGCAAACCCCATGGCCCAGCAACCGGACAGGAGCATCACCCGTCGCCGGGACTGGGGGAGCTTTACCCACAACACCGCCGCGGCCACCGGCAGCGTAAAGACCAGGGCATGGGAAAAGCCCAGGCCCACTATTCCCGCCAGGACCAAAGCGGTCCAGCCCTTCTCTCCCCGCCGGGCCATGAGGCGCTCCGCCAGCAGGAATATGAGAACGGCAAAAAAAGCGTCGCCGCTGTATTGTTTCAGTTCCCGGGAAAAATAGACCATTATAGGGGAAACCGCCACCATGGCCGTCCCCAGCAGCCATCCCGGCAGGGACAGGAACCGGGACAGGGGGATAAACAGCAAGACCGTCCCCAGGCCGAAAAAAAAGGATAGGGAACGGAGCGCCGCTTCGCTGCCGCCCAGTAATTGCACCAGGCCCCATAGAGTGAGGATATACAAAGGAGGAGTGGAGGCGCCGGCGGCCAGGGCTTCGGCGGGCGCGCCCTTAAGCGCCGCCAGGGCCACCCAGGCTTCGTCGGTCCACAGGCTGCGGCTCCCCAGGTCCCAAATACGGAAAAAAACCGCCAGGGCGCAGATCAGCCCCACCGCCGGATAGAGAAAGGCGGGTGAGGTAAAGTTAATCTTCGTCAGACGGCTTTCGGGCGGAAGGCTCATTACTTACAAGCTTGATCCTTCATAATATTATAATTTAAAATCTTAGACAGTCGAAGGGAATATTTGTTTTTTAAATTTGACTTTGTGACTAAAGACCTCAAAATGGTTTAAAATAATCATTGATCAGGGTTTCAAAGCCTCCCCATCAGGAGGGACTATGCTGACTAGAATAATCGTAAGAAATTTTAAACGCTTTGGGATTGTAGATATAGAGCTGGGGAACCCAGTAGTCTTTATCGGACCGAATAATTCTGGGAAAACTGCAGCTCTCCAAGCCCTTGCCTTATGGGAAATCGGCGTCAAAAAATGGATCGAAAAAAGGGGATCTAAAGAGGCACCAGGGGAAAGACCGGGGGTAACTATCAACCGAAGGGATCTCATAGCCATTCCGGTTCCCAGTGCAAAACTTCTTTGGCGAAATTTACATGTTCGTGATGTACAAAAAGTTGAGGGCGTACAAAAAACCAAAAATATTCGAATAGATATCATTGCTGAGGGTGTAAGCGAAGGGAAATCCTGGAAATGTGGCTTAGAATTTGATTATGCCAACGAGGAAGCCTTTTATTGCCGTCCCTTACGAAAAACGGATGGAAATACTTCCGAGAGGATGCCTATCCCTAACTCTGCGACCAAGATAAGGGTTGCTTTTCTTCCGCCTATGTCCGGTTTGGCCGCTAACGAAACCCGCTTGGATCCCGGGGCAATAAATGTGCGCTTAGGGGAAGGCAGAACTGCTGAAGTCCTCCGGAATCTTTGTTATCAAATAATTAAAGGACACGATGGCGAAACAAAGTGGAATAAGGTTAAAGAAAAGATACATAGACTTTTTGGAGTAATGCTTGACGGGCCAAGTTATAATGAGGAACGAGCAGAAATCACAATGACTTATAGAAATGCTTCTGGAGTACGTCTAGATATTTCGGCCTCAGGTAGAGGACTGCAACAAACTTTACTTCTACTGGCCCATTTAACGGTTAACCCAGATTCAATTTTACTTCTTGATGAGCCTGATGCGCATTTAGAAATCCTTAGGCAAAGACAAATTTACCAAATACTCTCTGAGAGCGCTATAGAGAATAGAAGCCAGATAATTATTGCCAGCCATTCTGAGATCATACTTAATGAAGCTGCAGACCGTGATGTCGTGGTGGCATTTTTAGGCCGCCCTCATCGAATTGATGATCGAGGAAGTCAACTTCTCAAATCTCTCAAGGAAATAGGATTTGAGCAATATTATCAGGCAGAACAAACGGGATGGGTCTTATATTTAGAGGGTTCCACTGATCTGGCTATATTGCGAGCTTTTGCTGAAAAACTTGATCACCCCGCCCAAGAATTACTGGAGAGGCCCTTCGTTCATTATGTCCAGAATTTTCCGGAAAAAGCCCGAAATCATTTTTGTGGCCTGAGGGAAGCAAAATCTGATCTTGTAGGGTTTGCGTTATTTGATCGTATTGATAAAAATTTGGAAAATTGGCCCTCATACATGGAATATAAATGGCATCGGCGAGAAATTGAGAACTATGTTTGTACTAGGGAGAGCCTACTGAACTTTTCTGAAGATTATGCCGCAAAAATAAATGTTGGTCCTTTATTTGAACTTGGAGAACGATTAAAATTCAAAACAGTAATGGAGGAATGCATCAACATACTCATTCCCCCAATAGCGTTGCAAGATCCCTCAGACATATGGTGGATAAACACAAAGATCAGCGATGAGTTCTTAGATAGACTATTCGAATTATTTTTCAAAAAATTAAGCCTTTACGATTTAATGCGGAAAACCGACTATCATTTACTGGCCCGATTTGTTCCCGAGGACCAAATAGACCCTGAAGTTTCAAGAGTAATGGATTACTTGGTTGAATTTGCCGCAAAAGCTAATCCTATAAGAGAGGAAGATTAAGCCTGGGAAAATCGTTCCTCTTCCCACCCCCGGTAAATCCGGGCGACGCCTTAGCCCTGGCCGCGCCGGCCAGCCCCGTGGCCCCCGCGGCATTTGAAAAAGGGATAGCCGTTCTTCAGGATTGGGGATTCCGGATCAAACACGGACCGGAAATTTTTCACCACCGGCCCTGGGGCGGGGACGCGGACCGCCGGGTGGCTGAACGTTTCCAGGAACTATGGCTGGACCCGGAAGTCAAGGCCGTCTTGGCGGTGCGCGGCGGTTACGGGTCCCTCAAGATCCTGCCCTATCTCGACCTGGAGCGAATGGGGAGCCATCCCCAAAGGTTAGTGGGGTTTAGCGATATTACCAATCTTTTATGGCATTTTCATAAGCGGCTGGGACTGGCGACCTTTCACGGGCCTACCCTGGCCCACCTGGGGGAAATCACTCCGGAGGCCCGGAACAATTTTTACCGGTGGCTTTCGGCTGGTGAACCTTGGCCCGTGACTTACTCTGATCTGACGGTCCTCCACCCGGGAACGGCCCAGGGTCCACTGGCCGGAGGCAATCTCACCACCCTGTGCCACCTGGTGGGCACGCCCTTTGCTCCCAACTTCCGGAATTACCTGATTTTCCTGGAAGACCACAATGAGGCGCTCTACCGCCTGGACCGCATGGTCCACCACCTGTTGCTGGCCGGGGTCCTGGATGGGGTCAAGGGCGTGGTTTTGGGAGAGTTCGCCAACTGCGGCTCCCGGGAGGGCGTCCTGGAGGTGATGGCCGCCGCCCTGGCGCCTTTGCAGGCGCCGGTGCTGGCGGGTCTTCCCCTGGGCCATCAGCCGGACAACCACACCCTGCCCCTGGGGGCGCGCGCCCGGCTGGATTCCCCATCGGCCAGCCTGGAGCTTTTGGTCCCTGCCGCTTGATTTCGGTTTGAGTTGTTAGGAGACATTAACCTGCTTATGTCCATGGATAAACGCGACTCCGGCTTGTTCAACGGCTTCATCCCCAAATCCATTACCGTTCACTGGCTGTCGGGATTTGACCAAAGCCGGTTCGAATCCTGGATGGCCAAAAAGGCCAGCATCATCTTGACGCCGGCCTGTCTCAGCTTCCGGACTTACATTATCTGGCCGGTGGAAGAGGCGGATGAAGGTGAGATCCAGATCAGGAAAACTGAAAAAGGATTAACCTTGGAGTCCGACTGGTTCCCCGGAGAAAAGTTCGATCTGAAAATGTTTTTCACCCTGGATAAGGATGAAATCCTTTTGATGTCTGCCTATGAAAGGGAAACCATATTTATCCACCTGGAATAATTTCCCGTCCCCCTGCCCCTCCCTTCCGGCCCAACCCCCAATATCTTCCCCGCACGCGGTTGACAACGGTCTTCTGGAACTTATTTTCTCATTAAACCCAAAGTTACAAATAAGGAGGAACTATGGCCCAGAAAGTTTATACCTGTCAATCATGCGGCGCCCTGGCGGAAGACCCGGGGCATCTCTGCAACCCCTCCACCGAGGTCATGACCTGTGCTTACTGCGGCGATAAGAGTTCCCATGTGAAGCACTTTTGCAAAGGCAAACTGGAAGACATCAAGTATGTCTGCGAGCAGTGCGGCCGCCTGTCCACCTCGGCGGACCTGCTTTGCAAGCCCACGGGCGTGCCTTCCAGCTAATTAGACCTCGAAGGCGGAAAAACCAAGGGTTCCCGAAGTCGGGAACCCTTGGTTCTTGTTTTCGGTTTTCGGTTAAAAGAATAGCCCGATACCAAGGTGCATTCAAAAGGCTATTGTCGGGGCGCAATTTATTGCGCCCGTAGAGGTGGGCATGATAAATCACGCCCCTACAATTTGCCGTTTGGTTGCGACTTGGTATGACATGGTGCGCCGTGCGTGCCCTACGTTATTGGCCAAGCAGCGCCTGGGCGGCCTCCTCATATTTTCCCAGCAACGCCAGGGCCCGTTCCTCCTCCGCCAGCCAAGCCCGGCATTTTTCCCCGCTGCCGTTTAACCGGGATGAGGCCAGCAATTCCTCCAGACCCCGTCGCCTTTGGTCATGGCGGGCCATCAGCAGCCGCAGGCGCAGAATCAGGGCCTGGATCAGCACCCGGTCTTGGGCCCATTTAAGGTATCCCAGGGCCTCCGGATAATTTTCTTCCTCCATGGCCGCCAGGGCCAGGTGGCGGTAATAGGACGCGGGCAGCACCCCGGATTCCGTCAACGGGCCGGAAAGCAAAGTCCGCCCCAGGCGCACCAGGAGATTGACTCCCAACATTGTTATCTTATTTCCTTTAAACCGAAAACCGAAAACCGTCTTTTAAGCTTTCTGCGCCTGGATGCCCGCGTCCACCATGTTGCTCAGGATTTCCCTCAGCTCCGGCAGGTCTTGGGTCAGCTCTTCGATGCGCCGCTTCACTTCCCGGTAATCCTCCTCGGCCCCCCGCCGGTCCTGGGCCAAGGTGTCCTCCAGGTAGCGCGCCACCCGCCGGTCCAGGCGCCACAGGCCCGCGGCCGCGCCCAGGATTTCCAGCAGCCCGGTGGTGATGTGGTGCCCGGTGACCTCCTGGATGACCACTTCCGCCACCCAGCCGGCCACGCCGCCCACTACGGCTCCGGTTAGAGAAAGGTCTTTTTGGGCCATTTTTTTCTCCTTCAAGGCACAACATTGAAAGCTGTGCTAAATATCCACGGCTGCGTGGGGCCTCCGGCGTTCACGCCTCTTTCTCCGGTTTCCCCCTAGGGGTTTCTTTTTGCCCCAATTTTTCCGCCAGGCGCTCCGTTTCCCTCAGCATCCGGCCGATGTGCCGGTCCTTCTCCGCCAGCCGCCGCTTCAGGGTGCGGTTTTCTTCTTCCAGGCGGCCGGTCTCCGAGTGGCCCAGCCAGTCCCGGACGCGGCGCACCGCCAGGGTCCCAGCCACCCCCAAGGCAACGCCGGTCACGACGCCAAGAAAAAAGTCCAAGCCCTTTAGCTCCATCAATCGACGACCTAGGCTAAATATTACAAAATTAAAGGCCCATCGTCAATTTCGCCATCCGGCCACAATCGCCTTGTCAAGCGGGGTCAGTCATGCCACAATTATCCCAAATCTTGCCCGGAGGTTGTACCCCATGAGTGACATCAAGGCCATGTACCGCACCGTGATGGCGGACCATTTTCCCCCGGAGATGACCATCACCTTCGGCGATCAGAAGCTGATATACCGCAAGCGCACCTGGAAGCTGCCGGATAAGGGTGAAATCATCGAAATGGGTTTGAGATACGGGGAGAACCCCGGCCAGGAAGCCGCCCTCTACGAACTGGTGGGCGGCCACCTCACCCTGGGAGAATGCCATTTCATTGACTCGGGGCACGGCATGACCAGCGCCCTGGACGAAGCGGGCATGATCCAGGCCGGCAAGCACCCCGGCAAGACCAACCTCACCGACCTGGACAACGGGCTCAACATCATCAAGTTTCTGGGGAAAAAGCCCGCCGCGGTCATCCTCAAGCACAACAACCCCTGCGGCGCCGCCTGGGCCGCCTCCCTGGCGGAAGCCTACGACCGGGCCAACCTGGCCGACCGCATCGCCGCGTTCGGGGGCGCGGCCGTCTTCAACCGGGCTCTGGATAAGGCCACCGCGGAACTGGTGTCGCAGAATTACCTGGAGGTGGTGGCGGCCCCGGACTTTGAGCCGGGCGCGGTGGACATTCTTAAAAAAGCCAAAGACTTGCGCATTATTAAGGTCCCCCGCTTCCACCGCCTGGAAGATTTCAAGCTGCGGCGCTTCGTGGAGTTCAAAAGCCTCATCGACGGGGGAATCATCGCCCAGCAATCGCCCTTGAACGCCATCCTTAAAAAAGAAGACTTCAAGCCCGCGGTGGCCACCTATCAGGGCAAGGAATACCGCTGCCTCCGGGAACCCACGGAAGCAGAATACGAGGACCTGCTCTTTGGCTGGTGGGTGGAGCAGGGGGTGACTTCCAATTCCGTGCTCTTCGTCAAGGACGGCTGCACCGTGGGCATCGGCACCGGCGAGCAGGACCGGGTGGGGGTGGCGGAAATCGCCGTCTTCAAGGCCTACACCAAGTACGCCGACGCCCTGTGCTTCAAGAAATTCGGCCTGCCTTACAAGAACCTGGAACTGGAGATTCTCGCGGCCAAGCGGGACGCCTCGGACAAGGTGGTCATCGACCTGGAGACCAAGGAGGCCAAGGGCGGCCTCATCGGCTCGGCCATGGTCTCCGACGCCTTCTTCCCCTTCCGGGACGGGGTGGACGTGGGCATCCGGGAGGGCATCGCCGCGGTGGTGCACCCCGGCGGCTCGGTCCGGGACTGGGAGGTCATCGAAGCCTGCAACGAAGCCAAACCCCCCGTGGCCATGGTCTTCACCGGCCAGCGGTGTTTCAAGCATTAGGAGACGGTTTTCGGTTTCCGGTTTTCGGTTTTCGGCAGGAGCACGTAAGGGCGGTTCTTCTTCTGGTTCCCAAGTTGAACTTGGGAACCAGAAGTTTTTTGGGTAGCACATCGCGGCCTTTGGCCGCAACCAAACTAAAAAATA
>Ga0194111_10002951_pt1 | contig 20485 bp, 9 predicted proteins | sample TA2KigC300mmetaG_FD_146194 | JGI IMG/M metagenome (GOLD analysis project Ga0194111, IMG submission 146194) | Freshwater microbial communities from Lake Tanganyika, Tanzania - TA2015033 Kigoma Deep Cast 300m | ecosystem: Environmental > Aquatic > Freshwater > Lake | place: Tanzania: Lake... | reverse complement strand
CTGCAAAATGCAAGCCGCTTACCCGATGCTGTGTCATGGCATGCGAGCTCACCTCCATAAAGGCATGGGTACAGCCCTCTTGCACCATTTTATATAACAAATTATTTATTTCAATGGCGTTGGGAGTGGTATGGGTTGAGGGAATTTCTCTTTGGCCGATTCTGCAGGAAACCGTGGATATCAAACCTGAATTGTGGCCTAAACCATTGAACATTTGATACAGCAAGGTGACCGTCGTGGTTTTGCCGTTGGTCCCGGTTACACCCACCAGCGTTAATTTCTCAGAGGGATTCCCGTAAAATGCGGACGCCACATACCCCAAAGCTGATGCGCTGTTCGCCACCTGAATGCAGGGGATTTCTTCTGGAAGATAATCTGGCCAATGCTGCACCAAAACACAAATCGCACCCGCCTCAATAGCGGCAGTAACATAAGAATGCCCATCCACTTGGGTGCCGCATAGGGCTACGAACATCGCACCTGGAACAACACGACGATGATCGATGCACAAGGATCCCACCTCGATATCGAGCGACCCATGGGCCCTTAGGACCTCCACTCGACCCAACAAATTCCCAAGCGAAATCATGAGCCTAACAACAGCATCACCCGCTGTCCAGGTTTGGCCGCGGGAATTCCGCGCTCTCCATTCTTGATCGCCCCAATGAGACCCATGCACTGCCTTACTTTACCGATACCCTGAAGCGAGACCCGGTACCCTTTGTTTTCCAAAGCCCATACAGCAGCTGCGGCATCCATTCCCAGCAAATCATTGACCTCTATCAATTGAACCTTATTCCATTCAACTTCTGTTCCAATAAGCCCCCTCTGCTGGGGTTCCTTGGTATTAGAGACGACCTGGGTCGATGGAATTCGTCGAAATTCCTTGATCGCCATGGTTTGCTCGGCGATGTCCCTGAAAACAGGGGCGGCAACTTGCGATGCATAATACAATCCTCCTTTGGGTTCTTCCAACATTACCAAACAAGTGTAACGGGGATTAGGCTCCGGGAAATAGCCTATAAAGGTGGCCCTGTGCCTGTTGCTCATAGACTTTCCGGAAGCATTGCGAAGCCTGGCCGTTCCAGTTTTGCCACCAACGCCGAAAGTCAAGCCTTTCATTTGTTCTTTGACCGTTCCATCGATGGCCACGCGCCGCATCATTCGACGAGCCGCCAAGGCTTTGTTACGATCCAAAATTCTACGACCTTTGACGGTTGTGGTCTTTGCTTGGAAATTCAAATCTGCTTCCTCTCCCTCATCACTTGACAACCAAGCGACTATGGAGACCCACTGTGTTGAGGATCCTTGGATTTTCTCGCGTTGAATTTCTTCAAGCAAAGAGGGCTCAACACGAATCCCTTCATTGACAACTGCGTTATAGAAAGTAAGCAGTTGAAGAGGTGTTATGAGCATCGAATACCCAATGCCCGTAGAATACAAATCGAAGGGATTATAATCTTTGAGTGCTGTAGTCCTGAATTGGGGTTTAGGATCACGGTGAATGGGAAGGTCCATGGTTTGTTCCAAGCCGAATTCTTTCAACTTCGCAAAAAAGGTTTCTGGCTTTGGACCATAATGCCGATGCAACAGGCGAGCAATGCCCACGTTGGAGCTCTTCGCAAAAATTTGCTCAACAGTCATCCAAGGCCCATAGGTATGCTCATCGACTAGCCTGAATACCCCCGTCTGAAAGGTGTAATCGGTCATGGCAATGCTATCCTCCAAAGCCCAAAATCCGTCGGATAAACCCGCTGTCAAAGCCACCAGCTTGAATACCGAACCGGGTTCAACACCGATACCGTAAGCCACCTGATCGTATTCCCCTATGCCGCTGGAATCGCCCCCTTTGTTGGGTTTGCGGACCATGTTGCTCATGGCTCTGATCTTCCCCGAGCCGGTCTCCATCAAAATTGCGCATCCCTTCATGGCACCCTGCGCATGCATGGCTTTGGACAGGGCTTGATGGGCAATTTCTTGCAACCGTATGTCCAAGGTTGTCACCACCTGGCCTCCATGGTGGGGTTCCTTTTGAAGTTCCTGATCGACAGGCTTCCAAACTCCGCCGCCCATTCGTTGTTTCAAGGCCAATCCCGGAACACCGGATAACACCGAATCCATACCGGCCTCCAGACCGATCTGTGCCTTGCCTTGACGGATATAGCCGATGGTCCTGGCGGCCAAGGATCCATAAGGAAGCAGTCTTCGGTTGGTTTGCACGGCAATCAAACCCCCCAAGCGTTTCGTTTTGGGCTGAAGGCCCATCATGGGCAAGGCACGGACCTGTTCATAGACCCCAAAACTCACCTCCTTTTGCAGCAACCAATACCGCTTGACCGGATTGCTGCGCTTGGCACTGATCAAATCCCTTTTCCAATCCAAATGATTTTTCTTCGGAAAAACGCGGGCAAGACCCCATGACAACGAATCCAGTTGGCGATAAAAGGCAGTATCGTGCAGGGCATCCAACCCAAAATCAATTCGTAATTCATACAGGGGAACCGACGATGCAAGCAGGTTCATGTTGCAGTCGTAGAGATCTCCCCGATGAGCTGGAATTTCGAACAATTTCCTGTTGGACTCGTTTGCTCGCTGAAGGTAGGGCTGCCCTTTCGAACCGGTTAAGGTCCATGCGTGCCATAACACCGCAATTCCCATCAACATCATCCCCAAAAAGGCCAAATTGACTCTCCAACCCCGGACAAAATAATTCGCCTTATTCATGGTTGCTGGGGTTTGCCTGAATTGCCCGCCTTGGTAGAATTGACGGAATTCGTAGAATGGATGGTATTGTTAGAATTAACGGTGCCACTTTCCTTTTTCGAATCAGCATGACCTATCGCCAAGGGAGGCACACGCATTTCCTTGAAACCCATTACCGTTGCCCTTTGAACGACCTTCTCCAATTGCCCCAACCGAACCAGTTCCGTTTTGAGAAAAAGATACTGTGAGCGTAGCTCCTGGTTATGCTTTTCAATCTTGCTAATCTGCCGAACTCTGTGCTCGCATTGATGGATATAGGCGATATAAATCAGCATTAGGACCGAGAGATAGCCAATGAACCATCCATGCTTCTGAACTAATACAGGCTTAGCCCATCGCTCAGGATCCAAGAGAGACCAAAGGTTCCAAGTAGAACCTTGAGCTCGGTCAGCGATCGTTTGGCTTGACTTTTTCATGGTAAGACCTTAACGATGAGTCGCTTTCTTGGGGGCGGAAGCTGTGGACAGATGAGTCGATAAGCGAACAGGGACCTTCCAGGAATCCTGCTCCGCTGCGGCATGGACAAGATCATTCAACGAGACTAGGTTGCGTATCCCAACCCTGAGTTTGGCACTACGAGCCCTGGGGTTTTCGGAATTTTCCGACGCATCCGCCTGCTTCCATCGGCCCTTGACCGAATCCAAGGGCCTTAAGGCATTCCCATACAAATCATGGTAATCCTTGCCCTCAAAATTTCCATGGTTGATGAAATTCTTTACCAAACGATCTTCTAAAGAATGGTAACTCAAGACAGCGAGTCGACCGCCAGCGATGAGCATAGAAGCGGATTGTTCCAACATTTCCTGAAGGCTTTCCATTTCCCTGTTCAAGTGAATTCGAATGGCCTGAAAGACCCTGGCCAAATAGCGTGAAGGCTTTTCTTGACCCGCTGAGCGCAGGGCAATTTCCTTGAGTTGTCCTGCAGTTTCCAAAGCACGCTCAGAACGAGCCACCGCCAAATCCCTCGCCAACCTCCTGGATTGACGAATTTCCCCGTATCGGTAGAATACCGCAGCCATTTCCTCCTCACTCGTCTCTGCCAGCCATTGACATGCCCCAAGGCCTGATCGACGATCCATACGCATATCCAGCGGAGCCTCATCGAAACGAAAGGCAAATCCCCGATCAGCCTCATCCAAATGATGAGAGGAAACGCCCAAATCAGCCAAAATCCCATGGACGCCCTGCACCCCTTTCCATTGCAGAAAACGCTGTATTTGAGCAAAATTCGCATCGATTAACTCGAACCTGGGATCGGCGCACAATGCCGGGGTTCCATCATCCAAGGGCTTGTTTGCTCTCTGCAAGGCGTCTTCGTCCTGGTCGATACCAAACAGGCGCCCCTTAGGGCCCAATCGTTCCAAGATGGCACGCGAATGCCCTCCACCACCCAAGGTGCAATCCACATAAATGCCGTCAACCTTGATTTGCAGAGCCTCTAAGCAGGCTTCCAACAGAACAGGCTGATGATAAAAGGCCTTAGACATTCCATTGACCTCCCATCACCCGCTCGGCCAAGGCCGAAAAGTCTTGTGGTTCTTGGTCAAGCATCTTGTGATAAGCCTGTTCAGACCACAGTTCTATGCGATTGAGGTGCCCAAAGAGCACCAAATCCCTGTCAATCCCTGCATACTGAAGCAAGGATTTGGGTAATAAAAGCCTGTTCGCGGAATCAGGCTCCAAGGCCGTGGCCCCCCGCAGGAAATACCGCAAAAACTCTCGGTTTTCGCGGACATATGGGTTCAATTGACCCAATTCATGGACCATGCTATCCCATTCCAAGGAGGGATAAAGCACCAAACAAGACTCAAAACCACGATTAATCACCCATTTGCCAGCAGCCTCCGCGCTCAATTGCCTTAAGAGTCCGGCAGGCAGACTGATCCTGGACTTAGCGTCCAATTTTAAAGAAAATTCGCCGATGAACTGTGTCACTTCTCTGTGGGGGCTTTCTGAGGTACGAATTAACCACTTTTTCCCACTAAATACCACTTTTCCCCACAATATTTATCCACAAAGACCAAAATCCTCCCTGCGCAGGAATTCCCACCTTCCCTTTAGATTTACGTAGACTTTAGCATTTCTTCACGGAAATAACCGAACATTGCGACATTAACCCAACATTCCCTCCATCAATGACCAAAACTCAATCTCGATTAGCCCCAACCGTCCGCGGCAGTATTGAAGTCATCACCGGATCCATGTTTTCTGGCAAAACCGAAGAATTAATTCGCAGGCTACGTCGAGCGGAATTGGCCGGCTTGGGAGTCCTCATTTTCAAGCCTAATTATGACAATCGGTACCACAGCAACAAAGTTGTTTCCCATAACCAAAACAGTATTTCATGCGAGAGCGTAAAAGCAGCGACGGATATTTACGCAATCTTACGCAACCAAAAAAATATAACTTCTGTGATCGGAATTGACGAGGCTCAATTCTTTGATGCAGGTATTTTGGATGTCGTGCAAGAATTAAGCCGTCAAAATTTGAAAATTATCATCGCTGGTCTTGATATGGATTTTCTTGGAAAGCCCTTTGGACCGATGCCATCTTTAATGGCTATTGCTGAAGATGTTACCAAAGTAAGAGCCATTTGCTCAGACTGTGGATACGATGCTACATTTTCGCATAGGCATAGTGGCATTTCCGATACGCTTGTCCTCGGCGCCCAAGAACATTACCGCCCTTTGTGTAGGTCATGTTTCAATTTACTTCAGGAAACGCAGGTTTAACATTATTCTATTTTCAATTCTAAACAAACATGGCCTATACCGCACATCCCACTGCTGTCATCGATGAAGGATGCCAAATCGGTGACGGTACCAAAATTTGGCATTTTTGCCATATCATGAGTGGTTGCCGTATCGGCAATAACTGCAATATTGGTCAAAATGTCGTCATTTCCCCTGAGGTGATCCTAGGGAGCAATGTGAAAATTCAAAATAACGTCAGCCTTTACACCGGGGTAGTTTGCGAAGACGATGTGTTTTTAGGGCCTTCTTGTGTCTTCACCAACGTGGTTAACCCCCGATCTGCTGTTAATCGCCGCGGCCAATACGCTCAAACCAAGGTAGGACAAGGAGCAAGCATTGGCGCCAATGCAACCATCGTTTGCGGCCACGATATCGGTAAATATGCATTCATAGGGGCTGGAGCCGTTGTGACCAAACATGTTCCCGACTACGCCTTGGTCGTCGGTAACCCTGCACGCCAAATTGGTTGGATGAGCGAATATGGCCACCGGCTTGAATTTGACCCCGAAGGCAAGGCAACCTGCCCTGAAAGCGGGCATCAATTCCTAATTACCCCAAACGGAGTAATTAGGAATTGACACACGCACCCTGCCAGAACTTACCTAATTACACTAAGCTTTTGCCTATCGATTAGGGAAAGACTCTTCCCATAAATCTGCAGATAATAGGTTCCTTGGCTTAGAGCAGTAATGTCGATTTCAAGCACACTTGCTTGAGCGCTATCCATTTGGTCTAAATTGTTTAATTCCATAACCAATTTTCCAGCAAGGTCATATATTTCAAGCTTATGCGCTTGACTTTCGGATGTTACGGATCTGATGGTTACAAATTGATTTGCAGGATTTGGGTAAATAATCAAATTTGCCCTTTGCTTCGCTACTTCATCAACACCCGTTAGAGTTATCCAAAATGGGGATGACAAATCAGACCTACAGATCTTGGATCCAAGGCTAATTTCACTCTGGGCGGTGTAAACACCTGGACCAGTAACTGGCAAAAATCTTGAGGCTACCCCTTGGATCAAAACACCGTTTCTGAACCAACGTACAATTCCAACCAAGGTGGAGGCTGATAAGGTATCTCGAGTTGCATTCAAGCTCAATATCGGAACACCCGGTGAAATTATTTGCACAAAATTCAAGGTCACAACGGAGTCGCAGCCGTTCGAGGTTGCCAACGTATCTCTATACACCCCAGATGCATTCAAAATTCGTCCACCGAAAGAATACAAAGAACCTTGGCATGCGGTATCCGTTAGGTTGGTACTCCTTGTTGGCAAAATGCTAACGGCAATTGCATTGGTAATACTTGAGCAATTGTTTGAATTGGTCACTTGAAGGCTGTAATTACCCGCAACGGTGGCTTGGAAGCTGCTTGCTGTGGCACCTGAAATATTCAAATTTCCATTTCTCCACTGATATGTAGCGCCTAGTATTGCTGTAGTTTGGAGAAGAACGGAGGAACCTTGACAAACATTGGTAGGTCCTGATGCAAAAATTGAGGCAGTGGGCAAGCTTACCACGTTAACAAAAATGTCATTGGACAAAGATACACACCCTGATGAATTAGTTACTTGAACCTTATAAAGGCCAGTTGTAGAGCTTGGCAAATTTTGAGAGGTAGCTCCAGAAATAGGTGTATTCCCCGAATACCATTGGTAGGTTAATCCAGGACCAGAATTCGCTTGCAGCACCACGCTAGAACCACTACAAATTGTTGTTGAGCCCAATGGGATAATATTGGCAAGTGGCAACGAATTAATTGTTACTGTAACAGGCGAAGAAACAGTGTTGCAACCGCTAGCATTCGTCACAACGACCGTATAAGCTCCTGATTGAATAGGAGTATAACTTATGAAATTTGCCCCTGGTATCGCATTACCTGCTAATCTCCATTGGTAGGTGAGGCCCGAGCCTGAATTTGCCTGAAGGCTCAATAGTGACCCTTGGCAAATAGTAGTTGATCCTGAGGGAGTTATGCTCGCTGTAGGCAGGTTATTAATCGAGGTCGCTATTGAACCAGAAGTTACCGAACAACCATTTCCGGTTACAATAACACGGTAAGCGCCTTGTTGGGTAGCCGAGAAGGTCGAGAGCGTTGCTCCGGCTATATTCTGACCATTGAGTTGCCACTGATAAGTCAAACCACTTGCAGAATCAGCTCTCAAAAGTACAGAACCGCCTGCACAAAAGGTCGTTGAACCGCTTGCATTGATTTGTGCAATGGGTAATGGATTAACCGTTACCAAAGTGTTAACAGAATTACCAACGCAGCCATTGGCATCGGTGACACGAACAGCAAAATTGCCCGTTGTTGTCGCCAAATAGCTCAACTGTGTCGCCCCCGATATATTAACACCGCCACTCGTCCACTGGTAAGTACCTCCGGTTACTGCGCTCGTCGACAAAGTAACGCTTCCTCCCTGGCAGAACGTCGCGGGTCCTCCCGCACTTACACTAACTGTTGGATTTGCATTCACAGTGACCGAAATTCCATTGGATGTCGAGCCACATCCATTAGAACTTGCAATGCAGTCATAGGTCCCCGTTTGATTCGCCGGATAGGTTGTACCTGTTGCTCCTATAATCGCAACCCCTCCTCGTCTCCATTGATAAACTTGACCTAAACCTTGATTGGAAACTAACAAAACGACTCCATTACCTCCAGCGCATATGTTGGTCGGGCCTGCTGAGATGATGGCTACCGTTGGAGTGATATTCTCAATCACCTGAATTGTATTCGATAGAGCCTGACAGCCTTGGCCTATTCCTACTTGAACCGAGTATGAGCCAGATTGCGAAGCCGTATAACTTGACCCTGTTGCCCCAGCGATAATGATTCCATTCCTAAACCATTGATAATTCAACCCAACTCCTGTGTTCGCATTCAAAACAACCGATCCGCCTTGACAGATGGTAGTTGGGCCAGCGGCATTGATTGTCGCTCCGGGATTATTCGAAACAATTACCACGTTAGGCAGTGACAATGCAGAACAACCTTGCGAATTTGTTACCAAAATGGTATAGGTACCTGACTGGCTGGCAGTGTATGCAGCACTAGTTGCACCAGGAATATTCTGACCATTCAGTTGCCACGCGTACTGCAAGCCTACACCTGATGAAACCTGAAGGGTGACTTGACCGCCTTGACAAATACTCAAGGAACCAGATGCACTTACCACTGCATTTGGTGTTGGCAAGATACCCAAATTCAAGATAATCACCGAGTCACAACCGTTGGCCGATGGAACGGTACGATTGTAAGTGCCAGCGGTAGTCAAGGATTGGGTTCCGAAGGCATAGCTCTGACCCTCACAAATCGAAGCCGAAATCGACGAGGTGCTGTTCTGCCTGACCGTCAAAACCAGGGTTATCACTGAGTCACAACCGTTACTTGATGAAATGGTTCTTGTGTAAGTGCCCGCACTCGTCAATACCTGCGTTCCGAAGGCATAGCTCTGACCCTCACAAATCGAAACCGAAATCGTAGATGTAATATTCGATCCAATAGTCAGTGTTAAGGTAATCACTGAGTCACAACCGTTGGCGGCAGTGACGGTACGGTTATAAGTACCTGCGCTTGTCAAGGATTGAGAACCGAAGGTGTAGGTCTGACCTTGACAGATCGTTGCAGAAATATTGGAGCTAGCATTGGGTTTGATAGCCAATGTAAGGGTAATCACGGAGTCACAACCGTTGGCGGCAGTGACGGTACGGTTGTAAGTACCTGCGCTTGTCAAGGATTGAGAACCGAAGGTGTAGGACTGACCTTGACAGATTGCTGCTTCAATGTTTGCAGAAGAATTGTTGTTGACCAGAACGGCGACAGGGGAAGAAGTGGCCGAGCAATTTGGAGAAGAGCTTACGGCGACGGTGTAAGAGCCTGAGGTTGAAGCTACATAGGATGCGCTGTTCGCACCGGTTATTGGAGATCCGTTGATGGACCATTGGTAGGAAAGTCCAGTGCCGGTGTTGGCATTGAGTGTGACGGATCCACCTTGGCAGAAAGTAGTCGGTCCTGCAGGTGAAATGAATGCCGTAGCGGTACAACAGTTTGGTCCAGTAGCAATGGCTCCATTGATCCATTCGGTATTGGGAATGACATCGGCGACTTCGTCGGCATATTCACAGTTGCCAGCAGTGCTAAGATCCCAAATGACGGGCGAAGATCCTGAAGCAAGAATTACGAATCGGACGTTGAACATGAGCCCGTTGAAGGCGACAGGCGTAAGGTTAAACCAAGCGGCTCTGAACTGACGACGGGTCGAAGCGTTGTAAGGGGCATTGGGATTGAGGCTGGTGAACAGTCCGCAATTGCTGAGGAACCCGGTAGCGATGTTGGCGTTAAGTCCTGTGACTGCGCTAATGCAGCGCAGCTTGGTAGAGTCGTAATCAATGGCCATGGAAAAGGCAGCGGTGCTGATACCGGAGGCCATGCTGATGGACACGGGAACGATAACGGTATCCCCCACGCAACCGCTCACTGAACCAATCGTGGTGCTGATGTTAGGACTTATTGGGTTCAAAGCAGTGATGGTGCCCGTCGCGGTGTTGTTCCCACCCGTACAGCCACCGGTCATCGTTATCGTGTAGTTAAAGGTTCCTGTAGCCGAGGGAGTTCCGCTAATGGTTACGACATTAGAAGCCCAACTCCCAGTGACTCCTGCAGGAAGACCGCTAATTGCTGCACCGGTCGCTCCTGTTGTGCTGTAGGTGATGGTGGTGATGGCTGTGTTAACCGTTACCGTTTGACCGTTGGTTCCAGATGCAGAGCTCAGGGTAATCGTATTATTTGAATTAACGGTCACGGTTCTGGTGGCGGTGGCATTAGCGCAACCTCCTGTTCCGGTTACGGTGTAGGTAATGGTGGCGGTCCCTGCGGTAACGCCGGTAACAACCCCCGTAGAGGCATTCACCGTGGCGACACCTGCTGCACTGCTGGACCAGCTACCGCCGCTTACCGTAGAGGCGAACGTGGTGGTGCCGTTTGTACAGATTTCTTGGGTTCCGCTGAGGGTTCCCGCTGAGGTAGGAGCCGTGACAGTCACGGTTCTCGTGGCGGTGGCATTGGCGCAACCTCCTGTTCCGGTTACGGTGTAGGTAATGGTGGCGGTCCCTGCGGTAACGCCGGTAACAACCCCCGTAGAGGCATTCACCGTGGCGACACCTGCTGCACTGCTGGACCAGCTACCGCCGCTTACCGTAGAGGCGAACGTGGTGGTACCGTTTGTACAGATTTCTTGGGTTCCGCTGAGGGTTCCCGCAGTGGCAGGGGCCGCAACGGTTATCGTACCTGTTGCCGTGCTCGTTCCCCCAGTACACCCCGTCAAGGTCACGGTGTAGTTGAAGGTCCCCGCTGCCGTTGACGTTCCGCTAATGGTCACTGCATTGGAAGCCCAAACTCCTGTAACGCCGGCAGGCAGGCCTGTCACTGTTGCTCCGGTTGCAGCAGTTGTGGCATACGTAATATTGGTAATGGCGGAGCCTTGACATATTGACTGGCTGTTGGTGCCGGATGCAGAACTAAGTGTAATGCCGCAATTGACAGGCGCCGCTGATCCGCACGTGATGCTACCGTCCACAAAACTGCAATTTGGAATAACATCCGCTAATTCATCCGCATACTCACAGTTCCCTGGGGTTGCGACATCCCACTTGACCGAACTATTCCCGGTGGCAACCACTACAAAGCGCAGATCAAACATCAAACCGTTGAAGGCTACTGGCACTAAATTGAACCATGCCGCCCTGAATTGGCGGCGACTACTTGCCGTATAAGGAGGATTTGAGCTTTGATTTGAGAAGAATCCGCAATTGCTTAGGAAACCAGCCGAAATATTGGAATTCAGTCCGGTAACGGAACTGATACACCTTAATTTGGTCGTATCATAGTCTATGGCCATGGAAATGGCCGCCGTGCTGATTCCAGAGGCCATGTTCACCGTTATAGGCAAAACAATGGTATCCCCAACGGCGCAAGTGGAAGAGTTGAACGAGCCAATGGTGGTGGTGAGGTTGGTCTGTGCTCGAAGGCTCGTGATGGTGAGCATGCAAATCAAAGCAAAGACAAGCTTCAATGAGGTGTATAAGTACTTCATATTCTTGGGGTGAGGGTTTTAGCAGAATTTTGCTGCTAAAGATAGGCATTGCTTCTTCAATGTAAATGAAAATGGACAAGGGCTAACAATATAAGAAAATCATCTTTACGCTCAATCTGGAAAAAATCAAAAAATCACCAAAACTGAGGGTCAAAGCGATTCTTTAGAACCTAAACCAAAAGCAGCGAATTGTACGATGAAGCACTTAGACGATGGAAATCATGGACCCAAAAGGCCCCAAAAAGCCGCTTCAATATGGGCATACACCATGGGGATGTTCATCCCGTACAGGTTCGCAAAGAGGGTAGGGATGGCCAAATACAGGGGTTTGGATGTGTCCGATGTGCAGAAACAAAAAAATGTATGAGGAGAATTCGCGCCTCAAAAGGACATACGCCGACCTTGCGATGGATTGGCAGCTTTTGAGGCACCAGTTCCCCAAAAAAGGCTGGTACCTACCACCATGCGGCAAATAGCCAAAGAATTGGTACGCGATCACGGCGAACCGGTCAGCAGGGCCTGCAAACTGGCTTCCACACAAAAATCTCAGCTTTACTTTTACTATCAAAGCGCAAAGTACGACAGCGACATCATCGAACGGCTGCAAGAATTGTCCAGGCAACACCCAGCCAACGAATTTCGTTAGCTTTTTGCACAACTGCGACACCATAGAGCATCGATTTTATGAGCTATAGTAAAATGGGAGATCTCAAAATTCGCGCCGTCAATTCCCTGGTCATCAGGCCGGACAACTACCCTTAATTCACCTCCAAAGAACTTGAGTGATAGTGCAAGGAAAATGAAATTGAAATTCAGTATAATCAACCCGATAGGTCCATGGAAAACAGATATATCGAAAGATACAGGTGAGTAAAGAGAAGGTACTCTAGACGCCTTCGTGTTCAACGATAATTGGGATTCAGAGCCCCCACCGAAGATTAGATCGAAGAGTATAATTAACGAAGACCTAACGAAGCACTACAAGGCCAAAACCCTCTGAATGGAAACAACAAATTTTATCTTAACTTAAGAATTATAGATGTCTTGTAAAAAGGTAGATACAAAATTTATTTCTGCCTCACCTTACATTTTAGAAAAAATTAACGCTTCAAAACAACTTTGATAATAGCTTTTGATTTTTCATCGTTAATATGAACAAAATACACCGAATTTGGTAAGTCTAATAAATTTAACTCATATCCAAAATCCGTTCTACCTAGTGAATATCCGCTTTGAATTAAAATACCCGTAGAAGTAACCAATTTAAATTCAAAATCCTTGGAATTGAAAAAATAATCTGATTTTAGGTTAAGGATACCATTTGTAGGATTTGGATAAACAAAAACATTAAAAATGTTTTCATTGGAAACAAAAACTCCCGATTTATAAACTCGATTTGAAGAATCAGAGGTACATGTAATTGTGCCTACAATTGAATCACGAACCGCATAATAAGTGCCTGCAAGCGATACAGGCAAAACACCATTAGCACCACCAAAAACCGGCAAACCATTCCTAAACCAACGAGTCGGGCCTTGGGGCAAGGCATAAAGTGTGTCCCGATTAATTGAGGGTGTAATTAACGGCGGTTGAGGTTTAATGATGGAAAGCAATGTCAATGAAATTATTGAGTCACAGCCATTGATGTTAGATAAAGTACATGAATATGTGCCTGGTTGAGTAATTGGTAGGCCGCAAAACTGATAGATACTGCCTTGGCAAATACTATCGATTAAAGTAACTAAACTAGGTTGTAAAATATTTACGGAAAGTGTATTTGACACGTTTGTACATCCGTTATTGTTCGTAACCTTTAAAGTATAAATACCTCCTAACCTTGCCTCATATTGTGCTAAGGTAGCTCCTGGAATATCAATTCCATTCCTAAGCCATTGATACTGAATATAAGTGGTTACACTAGAAGTCAAAACAATGCTATCACCGGAACAGAAGCTAAGATTACCAGATGGTAGTATTGTTATTGGTGGTAAAGAATTTACAGAAACGATGACACCATTAGATTGTGAGGCACAACCTAAAATGTTTGTTATTCGAACAGAAAAAATCCCTGTCGTTCGAGCGACAAAACTCATATTCGTACTACCTGGAAGATCGACCCCATTTTGCTGCCATTGATAATTAAGTCCTGAACCCATATTTGCGTTTAACACAACACTGTCTCCGAAACAGAAACTCAATGGGCCTGTTGGACTGATAATTGCTAAGGACGGTTGATTAACAAACACAAGCAAAGCACTTGAGAGAAATGAGCAATTATTAATCGTAACGCTGACCGAATATGCTCCCGTTTCTGAGGCAGAGATGCAGGAAGTTGTTGCGCCAGAAATTACCTGTCCATTTCTAAACCACTGATATACCAGATTAGTTCCGGATAAATTGGCGCACAGCTGTACGGTTGAACCTTGGCAAAATGTAGTTGGTCCATTGGGCGTAATTGTAATAACCGGTGATTGGGTTTGAGTAACCAAAATTGAAGATGATAAAGTAGAACATTGATTCAAAGAAACTAAAACTGAATAGGTTCCTGTGGTGTCAGCTCTGAAGCAAGAATTAACTGCACCCATAACATCCTGCCCATTACGGCGCCATTGATATATAGCTCCCAAAATTGAATCCGTACATAACGTCACAAAACCCCCTGCACAAAACGTCGTTGAACCGCTTGCATTGATTGGTGCAACGGGTAATGGATTAACCGTTACCAATGTGTTTGCAGAATTACCCACGCAGCCATTGGCATTGGTGAAACGAACAGCAAAATTACCCGTGATCGTCGGAATATAACTCAACTGTGTTGCCCCAGGTATGTCAATACCGCCGTTCGTCCACTGATATGTGCCGCCGGTTACGGGGCTCGCAGACAAAATAACACTTCCTCCCTGGCAGAACGTCGTAGGTCCTCCTGCACTTACATTAACTGTTGGAATCGGATTCACAATCAAATCCAAAGTAATCACCGAGTCACAACCGTTGGCTGATGGAACGGTACTGTTGTAAATGCCAGCGGCAGACAAGGATTGGGTTCCGAAGGCATAGCTCTGACCCGCACAAATCGAAGCCGAGATCGCCGCTGTGCTGTTCTGCCTGACCGTCAAAGCCAAAGTAATCACCGAGTCACAACCGTTGGCCGAAAGAATAGTACGGTTGTAAGTGCCAGCGGCAGTCAAGGATTGAGTTCCGAAGGCATAGCTCTGACCCGCACAAATTGAATCCGAGATCGCCGCCGTGCTGTTCGGCCTGACCATCAAAGCCAAGGTAATCACCGAGTCACAACCGTTGGCCGAAGGAACGGTACGATTGTAAGTGCCAGCGGCTGTCAAGGTTTGAGTTCCGAAGGCATAGCTCTGACCCTCACAAATCGAAGCCGAGATCGCCGCCGTGCTGTTCTGCCCGACCGTCAAAGCCAAGGTAATCACCGAGTCGCAACCGTTAATTGATGGAACAGTCCTTGTGTAACTACCAGCGCTCGTCAATACCTGTGTTCCGAAATTATAGCTCTGACCCGGGCATATAGAGGCAGAAATCGTCGATGAAGTATTGGCTCCAATCGTCAAGGTTAAAGTAATAACCGAGTCACAACCGTTGGCCGAAGGAATGGTACGGTTGTAAGTGCCAGAGGCTGTCAAGGATTGCGTTCCGAATACATAGCTCTGACCCTCACAAATCGTAGCCGAGATCGCCGCGGTGCTGTTCGGCCTGACCGTCAAATCCAAGGTAATCACCGAGTCACAACCGTTGGCTGAAGGAATGGTACGGTTGTAAGTGCCAGCGATTGTCAAGGATTGAGTTCCGAAGACATAGCTCTGACCAGCACAAATCGTAGCCGAGATCGCCGCCGTGCTGTGCGGCCTGACTGTTAAGGTTAAGGTTATTAGAGAATCACAACCGTTAGATGATGGGATGGTTCTGCTATAGACACCTGCAGAGGAGAGCAACTGCGATCCGAAAGTAACTGTTTCGCCTTGGCAAATTGAGCTATTAAAAGACGAATATTTTTTGGGAGAAATGCCTAATGTCACTCTAACAATTGAATCACATCCGGATGAAGCGGTTAATGTATCCGTGTAAATCCCTGAACTCAATAATGGATTTATCCCCAAATAAAAAGTATCTCCTTGACAAATATTAACCGTGAGAAAATTATAAACAGGAGCTATGACATTCAAGGCAACCTCTACAGTTGAATCGCAACCGTTAACGGCAGCACCAGATAGGTTAATTAAATAACTTCCACTGTTATAAAATTGATAGGCATTGACATTAAAGGTATCGCCTAAACATATTATTGGTGTCAAGGTGGTATTTGAACCCCTTTTATAATCCAAATTTAAGGTCACTGTAGAATCGCATCCATTAATTGAACTTAAATTACAAGAATACGTCCCTGGCAACGTCAAAATTTGATTACAAAAGGTGAATGTGGCGCCTTGACATAATGTAACATTGGATGTAAGAGAATAATTTTGATTCTGATTGACTGAAAGCACATTACTGTAAATTACGCAGCCTGCATTGTTAACCAAAACCTTATAGATTCCCCCTTGGGTCGCACGAAATACATTACCTTGAACATTAGGAATTACATTATCATTTCTATACCATACATAACTTGAAGAAAGAGTACCTCCAGAAACTATGAGATCAACCCCACCGCCCAAACAAAAACTGTTTGTCCCAACAGAGTTGAGTTGAATAGTATTGCTCGGTACACTAACAGTATTAAGTGAATTAGAGAAAGAAACGCAATTACCCAATGTAAGGCCTAAACCATAGTTGCCACTTTGGTTAGTCCAATAGACTGAAGTTGTTGCGCCAGGAATAGCAATTCCATTCCTAATCCATTGATAAGAAACCCCGCTCAAATGTGATGCAACCAAAGTCGTTCCAGTAATATCACAGAAAACAGAATCCCCCGAATTTCTGATAATTGGACTAGGCAAATTGCAAGCTGTTCCACATTTATACAATCCGTTTATTGTATGAAAATTATAACTTACAACGCCTGAACTATCCTGAAAATAAATCAAACCAGGTGAAGCAATATCCCAAGCCAAATTGCTAAACCCTGAACCACGAACCTTAAATCGTAAAGTAAGTATCTGACCTTGAAAATTCCTTGAAACTGAACTCGACCATTGGCCTCTCCATTGGGTTCCAAAACCTAAACCCGAACTTCCAAGACCGATATGGAAAGAACAATTGTTTGAGAAATTACTCAATAAATTTGGGTTATTGATTGTAGCGCCAAGACATTGAACTTTGGTGGAGTCATAATTCAAAGCGAATGACATGGAGCCCACGCTTAGACCTAAAGGCATTGAAATCGATACTGGTATACTTATGGTATCACCAATATTGCAATTGCCATTATAATAAGTTCCAGTAGTCAAGATAATTGAAGAATCGGAACCACAATTGTTTACATTAATGAAACCATTGGATTCATAGGTCTCAACATTCAGTGAACAAATTGATTGGTACAGAATTTTGTAAGAGAAAATACCATTAACCGAAGAAGACCCCTGTATTCTAGCTTGACCATTGATAAAACTACCGGTGAGGCCAGAGGGTAATCCCACAAACGTTGCAGAAGTTATTCCGTTGGTAGAATACACGATGGGAACAATTGGTGAATTCCTACAAACAACTTGATTTTCAGCCCCCGAGGCTGAAGTCAAAAGAATAGGACCGATAATAGTCCTTTTAAAAAAGACGCTAGAAGATGGAAATGGACAACCACTGACTGTACCAACAACGGAATAGGAACCGGTATCCCGCACTAATAACTGAGAAGTAGTTGCACCCGAAATAGGCAATGAATTTCTGTACCACTGGTAAGTTGTTCCAGTAACTCCTTGGGCATTGAGAACAAAGCTATCCGATGAACACAAAGACAACGTATCAGGGTAATTCAACAATTCGCTTTGATTAGGAGCGGCTTGCAAAACCACATTTGGTGATACTGCACTGCATCCATTACGAAAAACAACAACCGAATATATTCCAGTCGTGCCTGCGGAATAAAAAGTACTAGTAGCACCAGGTATCGCGAAATTATTTTTTCTCCACTGATAAATTGCGCCCACCAGTTGCGTAGCATTCAAAGAAATATTTGAATTTGGACATAAGACTACTGTTCCACTCGGAGAAACCGCGACATTGAGTAAATTTTGTAGGACAGCTATATTTTGCGAAAAACTAAAACACCCGTTACGAAATATTTGAACTTTAAATATCCCCGAGCTTCGGATTGTTAACGAAGAAGAATTTGCGCCAACAATCAAAGTGTCATTTTTCCACCATTGATAAGCGAAACCTGTCCCCGTGTTGGCGTTTAGCGTAACGGAGTCTCCTGAACATAGATAATTGGTATCACCGGCATTAATATATGAAGGCGGAGGAACACAAGGAGTGCTACAGGTAATGTTTCCACTGATGAATCTAGAACCAGCAAAAATTACCCCCGCTGAATCTCTATAAAAACAATTCCCCTGGGTAATAGTATCCCAATTGATCACACTTGACCCTGTTGTAACGACAACGAACCGAAGGTTGAATAAGAGCCCGTTGATCGTAACGGGGCTCAAACTGTTCCAATTGACTCGGATTTGCCTCCTACTTGATCCGGTGTAAGGAGGATTAGAGAGAAGATTATGGTAAATACTGAGATTGCTAATAAAATTGTTGGCTATCAAAGGGTTTAAGTTAGTTGCAAAGTTACCCCCACCTGAAATTGTTGGTATGCAACGCAGCCTAGTGGTATCAAAATCAAGAGCCAAAGCTAGAGAGCCAATTCTAGTAGTTGAGGACATAGTTACAGTAACTGGTAATATTATAGTATCTCCAACACTGCAAGTTGACAAACTAAACGTGCCTACATTTGTACGAATAGAATCCGCTATTCCAATCGAAGTATTCACAACAATTCGGCCTGTAATGGTATCTCGTCCACCCGGACAACCACCAACCAAAGTAATCAAATAATTAAATATTCCTGTATCCCTAGGATTACCACTAATCGTGAGGACATTCGAAGCCCAGATCCCATTAACTCCATTTGGAAGACCGCTAATTGTAGCACCCGTTGCGCCAGACGAGGCATAAGTAATGTTTGAAATAGGCGAATTAATGGTGACAATTTGAGAATTAGTGCCTACTGCTGAGGTTAAGGCCAGAGAATTCCCCTGATTTACAGAAATTAATGTAGTATTTGAAATGGTAATACAGTTTAAAACATTTTGAACTACCACCGAATAAATCCCACTTGTTGAAGCGTGGTAATTGTCATTGGTAGCCCCCACAATATTCACGCCATCCTTCCTCCATTGGTACGTATAATTTGAACTGGTATCAACCCTCAAAACCACTGAATCTCCTTGACAAAAGGTAGTCGGCCCACTTGCAGTGACATTAATTACGGGCGAGTTACAAGGCGGAGGGCTAGGTGCACCACATGCAACATTCCCATCTACAAAGCTCACATTTCCAATGACTTCGCCAAAGAAATTGGCATAACTACATAATTCCGGATTGACAAGGTCCCACTTAACTATACTAGACCCAATCGAAAGTGCAACAAACCGCAAATTAAACATTAGCCCGCTAAAGGATCTTGGAGTTAAATCTGACCAAGCTATTCTAATCTGCTTTCTTCGAGCACCTGTATATGGAATATTTGGAACCAGATTTTGGAAATAGGTAACATTGCTAAGTAAACCATTTGAAATTAATGTATTTACATTAACAGCAAAATTATTTCCCCCTAAATTCCCCGGTATACACCTTAATTTGGTAGTATCAAAATCAATTGTTAATGAAATTGCACTAAGACTAATTCCTGAAGCCATATTAACAGTCACCGGTAATATAATCGTATCACCAACAGCACAATTACTGGAATTGTAAGATCCTATAGTGGTCTGTATATTGAATTGTGCCGAAGCAGCATTGAAACATAAGGCAATAAAACTACCTATTATGATTAAAGATTTTAAGATATGCTTCATAGTCAAGAATAATGGATTTACCAAATAATATAACCTCAATTAAAGTTTATTTTTAACAAATTAATTTAGATTTATTTTTAACAAATTCAATTACGATAATTTTGAAAAACAGGACTTTACATAGAATGATTTAAGTTTTACAATCCATTTTTCAAGTATCCAAGGTCAAATGCTACTGTTTGAAAATTATTTGGTTCTAAAGATAGTAGCACATCTAAATTCAATTTTCATGATTTGAGCGTCTCAACTCTGTTAGTTTTCCACAAATAAATTCGGGGAAAACACATCGAAATAAGCTAAATGAAACAAGTACGTAAAATTGTTCTATGCGAAGAATAGGCCAAAAATCGCAATAAATCAACAGGTTAGGTAAAAAAACAATCGGTCTCGGGAGTTCTAATCTTCTTTCGGTGAATAAATCCCAAAGCACCGGTCTTAACTTTACTCATTAGTTGCTAAAAAGTCCAATAAAATAGACAGAGCTTGAAGGACATCTTGCTGACATATTCAATTACAAGAATGTAAATTTCATTCGTCATCAAACCGAGTAGATGCGGTACCCATTCACTTTAAATTGAAGTGAGGTAAGAGTCATATTTTTTCAGTAATTCACCAAAAAAGGGGGCAAAAGCCCCCTTTTAATGTGTTGATTCTCTGAATAGAGAATACTATGAAAGAAATAATAATTAAATCACTATTCCTTGACAAACCTCACGATGCCGTATCGATCATTCCGTTGAATGCTGAGGAAATAAAGCCCCGGGGCAATCGACTTGAGATCGAGCTCATGACGAAATGAGCCTTGAAGACCTTCTACACTATACTTCGCTACATCTTGTCCGGCC
>Ga0194111_10002927_pt1 | contig 20599 bp, 19 predicted proteins | sample TA2KigC300mmetaG_FD_146194 | JGI IMG/M metagenome (GOLD analysis project Ga0194111, IMG submission 146194) | Freshwater microbial communities from Lake Tanganyika, Tanzania - TA2015033 Kigoma Deep Cast 300m | ecosystem: Environmental > Aquatic > Freshwater > Lake | place: Tanzania: Lake... | reverse complement strand
CACCGTCCTCGAGGGCCCCAATCGACCCCGTCCCGATAGCGACATACCCGCTCCGTGATGTAAAACGACCGACCCCAACCCCCATTCCTGGGGATCCGTCGGCCCAAACTCTCAAACTCGCGCTAGGTCGCCTCGCCGGTAAGGCACTGCTCGAGGATTCTCGTCTCGTTCCTCGCCAGGGCGCCGGCCGCGTAGAACCTCAGCACGCCCGCATACACGCCGGCCGCGTAAAGCACGGCCAGGGGCACGGTGAAGCCATAAGCCCCGGGTCGGTGCAGCACCGTCGGCAGCAGGGCTCCCGCGAACACCGGCAGCCCGATCAGCCAGGCGACCATCAGCGCCCCCAGCCGAGTCAGCGCCGCCAGGCAGCCCACGCTCGAGGAGGTGGTGAAGGGGTTCTCGCCGCGACGGGCGAGGCGCTGTGGGAGGTGGATGGAGACGATATTGCCGACGCTCGACAGGATCAGCGCGAAGGGGAAGACGAAGGCCGCGCAGATGGCGGCCAGCGGCGCGTCTCCCAGGATGGCCCCCACCGCAAGCACGGCGACCCCGCTCGTGAGGGTTGCGGCGCCGACCGCCGCGATGTTCTTCCCGATCAGGATGTCCTCGCGATCGCACGGCGTCACAAACAGCAGTCGCAGGCCCTCCCGATCGACCCCGAAGATGTTCTGGAATAGCGCCGAGAAACTGGCGAGACAGACGAAGGCCGTGAACGCGATGGCGGCCGGAGGCTTCCAGATGCCCGTGGTCAGCGCGCCGGCGAGCACCACCGCCATGGGAAACAGCGGGGCGATGAACATCGACTTGTGGCGCGGGTCGCGCCAGTAGTAACGCGCCTCCTTCAGCGCCAGAGCGGCCAGGGGGTTGGTCGCGAGTCGCTGCAATGCCGGCTCGCGCGCGGCCGACGCCTGCCGCGCCTTCCGCGCGGGCTGGGCGCCGATCTCACCAATATGCAGGCGGCTCAGGATGAAGCCGCCGAGAGCGATCGTGAGCACGAGGTACCCCGCCGCCCCGAACAGGCGCCCCGCCGCCTCCACGTAGGCCCCGCGCGCCGCGGCCTCGATCGCTCCCGCCGCCATGCCGACCGGAGTGTATCCGAGGTAGCGGGAGGGGTGCCAGGCCACCAGCTTCCTGAACGTGTCCGGGCCCCCGCCCATGGCGCCGCTGGCCAGGAGGTGGGGGGCCAGGTAGAAGGTCAGCGCGATCAGCGGCGCCAGCAGAATCGCCCAGTCGCGAATCCGGCGGCTCCGCAGAATGTTCAGCAGCCCCCACAGCATGGCCTGGCTGAAGGCCACCGTCTGCGCGAGGAACAGCGCCAGCGCGAGGAACACCAGCGGCGCCGCCCCCAGCGATCCGCCCCGCGACAGCAGGATCACCGCGAACATCGGCAACACGAGCAGCATCGTCGGGTCCAGCAGGCACGCCAGCAGATTGGCGACGAAGATCGTGCGCCGGGAGATCGGGTAGATGAACAGCCGCGTGAGATCGTAGGACTGGTTCAGGCTGAACCCTACCACCGGGAAGACCAGCCAGAAGACCCACACGCCCATCAGGGCGAGATGCAGAAACTCCCCCTTGTCGCGGCCGGGAAGGGCCTCCAGCCCCATGTAGGTGAAGGCGCCGAGGCCGATGCCGAACGGCACCACGAAGCACAGCACCATCAGCAGGATGCCCACGACCGCCCACGGCCCGCGGCCCTGGCGAAACACCAGGCGTAGCTTCAGCGCGACGATCGGGATCAGGCGATCCAACTCAGGTCGTCCTTCTCGGGGGGCGCGCCGACGAGGGCCAGGAACACGTCCTCAAGCCTCGCCTCATCCGGCAAGCCGATGCCCGTCCGCAGGTCGGGGAGCGTCCCGACCGCCTGCACCCGGCCCAGGTGGATGATCGCAATCCGCGTGCAGAGCCGCTCGGCGAGGTCCAGGATGTGCGACGAGAAGAACACCGTCGTGCCCCGCTCGCGCAGGCGATCGAGCACGTGCCTCAGGGCCCTCGAGGACACGGCGTCGATGCCCTCGAACGGCTCGTCCATGAACAGCACGCGCGGGTTGTGGATCAGCGCCGCCGCCATCGCGGTCTTCTTCTTCATCCCCGCGCTGTAGTCTACGATCATCTTGGTCGCGTGCTCTTCCAGCTCCATCAGCCCGATGAGTTCCTCCGTCCGGCTCAGCACGGCGTCCCGGGGGAGCCCGTACATCGTGCCCGCGAACTGGATGAACTCCCGCGCGGTCAGGCGCTCGTAGAGGTTCAGCTCATCGGGCAGCAGCCCAATGGCGCCCTTCAGGCCCAGGGGATCGCTCGCCAGGTCGTGGCCGGCGATGACCACCTGTCCCGCGTCCGGCCGGAGCAAGCCAACCAGCATCCTGATCGTCGTGGTCTTCCCCGCGCCGTTCGGGCCCAGGAAACCGAAGAACTCACCGGGCATGACGGTCAGGCTCAGGTCATCGACGGCCACGTGGCTCCCGTAGCGCTTGGTCAGGCCGCGGATGAAGATGCTCGGCTCCAACAACGGCGGGTTCGGGGTTTCGGGTTCGGGGTTTGGGGTGTCAGGGACCAAGTGGCGGCTCCCCCAGGGCGCTACTGGATGCGGTAAGTGACGGTCAGCGACACGTTGCGGGTGGCGAGTCCCGGCTTGGGCGACAGGCCTACCGCAGCCACCATGGCCATGTAGCCGGCCTCCATCTCCGAGACCTGAACCCCCGCGATGCTCCCCAGCTTGCCGCCGGTGCTCGCAGCCGTCGCCTCAGCCACTTCCTTCGCTGCAGCCAGCCCATTCGCGATGGCCTTGTCACGCAGCGGCTTCGGGTCGTTCACGCCGAAGACCACCGCACCTCCCTGGGAATACACCTGCTGCACGGGCCCCGGCGCCTTGATGGTTGCGCCCGCGTCGGCGGCCGCGTCAAGGACCTGGCAGATCTTCTCATCGAGGGTCTGCGGGTCAATCGCCGCCAGACGCACGGTCACGCTCCGTCTGACGGCCAGCCTGGCAGCCGCGGCCTGCTCCTCCATTCCGGGCACTGCCATGACCATCTGCGAGTACATGTCCCCGCCGATCTCCGGCGGGCCCAGACGCACGTCCTCCGTGGGGATGCCCAGCGCCGCCAGCTCATCGACCACCGCCTTCGAGGCCTCCTGGCACACGCCCAACGCCTCCTGGTAGGTGGCGCCCTTGCCATCGATCGAAAGGCTGATCTCGACCCAGTCGGCCGGCCCATCGGCGGACCCGGTCACGGTGACGGAAAGCGTACCCTCAGGCCCCGGCGCGACGAAAAGCTGCCCCATCGCGAGCGAGCCACAGAGGACCAACGAGACAACAACCAGCCAGACGCGCAGTCCGTATCTCATCCCTATCGCCTCACTTCCGATTGGTGTGCCGGCATGGTTCCGCGTCTCCGCTACGCGGTATCACGGATATAGTGTCTCAGCACCCTCGAATCATGCGGCAGAATCTCATCCGGCGGAAGGAAGTCGATCCACTCGCCGGACAGGTGCCCCTCGAACCCGATGCTCGCCAGCAGGCGGATCGGCTCGTCGTGCGGGATGTCGCCCTCACCCATCTTCGCCAGGCTCACCGGGCCGCTCGGGCCTTCGGGCAGGTGGCCGTCGTGCACGTGGCAGTGCCTCACGTAGGGCTTCACGAACTCGAACGCCTCTGCAAAGGAGTTGCCAGCCCGGAAGGGGTGCATCACGTCCCAGCAGATGGCCACGTTCGGATGCTCGGCCAGCTTCACGGTCTCGGCCGCGTGCTCGGCGCGGCTGAAGGCGTCGTGGGTCTCGAGGCATACGAACACCTTCCGCGTCGCTGCATGTTCGCCACATTTGCGCAGGCACTCCGCAACGTACCGGTGCGCATCGGCGCGCTCGACGTCCTGCGGGAACGGGCCCCCGAACACGCGGATGTGCTTGCAGCCGAGGTCCGCCGCGAGGTCGATGTACTTCAGGGTCAGCTCGACGCTCTTCTCGCGCTCGGCCGGATCGGCTTCCGCATACGTGCGCGAGGTCGCCAGGCAGTTGATCTCGATCCCGCAATCCGCGAACTGCGACCTGATCTCCTTGCGCCGCTTCCTCGTGGTCTTCAGGTCGATGCCGTGCTTCTGATCGCACTCGACGCGCGGCTCGACGCCGTCGTAGTCGTACCGGATCGCGCCCGTGATGATCTGGTTGACATCCCAGTCCGGGCAAGCCCACGTCATGAAGCTCAGTTTCATCCGACGACTCCTCCGAAGTGATGAGTGCGAAGTGCGAAGTGATGAGTAGACGGCACGGCCGCCGTCTGCTGTGTTGTGGGAGGGGCTTCAGCCCCGAACGGTCGGGGCTGAAGCCCCTCCCACAACCCTGATCGCCCATGCGTGCCGGCAGGGCGGCGCCTTGGCGAGGTCGTCGGGCACGTGAACGGCGCAGCCGAGCTGCGTCCTCGTCCAGTCGAGCGGTCGCCCAACGCCCAGCATCGTGACGGCTGAGCCGGGCTGCGGCGCAACCGGGAGATCGATCACTGGCGGCAGGAGGCCGTCGCCGTCCTCGTCCACGTACAGCGCGTAGGCCTCGCGGCCCTTCATCGTGAAGGCGACCAGGCCCTCTCGGTACGGTGCCGCGGGCCGTGTGCCGTGGATGGCCTCGCCGTTCACCTGCATCCAGTCGCCGATCTCCGCGAGGCGGGACAGGGCGGTCTCGGGGAATCGCCCGTCGGGCTGCGGGCCGATGTTCAGCAGCAGGTTGCCGCCTTTGGCGACGACGCCGATCAGCAGATGGATCAGCTCGCGGGCGCTCTTGTAGTTGTCGTTCGGCTTGACCGACCACTGATCCCCCATCGTGATGCAGCTTTCCCAGGGCTTGTCGAGCAGCGGCTGGTCGGGCACCTCCTGCTCGGGGGTGAGGTAATTCTCGTGCTCGCCGCCGACGGTGCGATCGGCGATGATGAGGCCCGGCTGATGCGTGCGCGCCATCGCCGCAATCTCGTCCATCCGGATGTCCTGCAAGGGAGGACGGACCTGGCCGCCGTCGAGCCAGAGGATGTCCACCGGCCCGTAGCCGGTCATCAGTTCCTCGATTTGCCCGTGGACGAACTGCGCGAACCGCTCCCACTTCTCGGGCTCGGCGGCGGTGTCGTAGTTCGGATTGCGTGTGCGCGCCGGGCGATCCGGGCTCCAGTAGTACGGGCAGTGCCAGTCGGACTTGCTGAAGTAGACGCCGATCCCGAAGCCCTCCTCCCTGAAGGCGTCGAAGACCTCCCGAGCGACGTTGGCGCGCGGGTCGGAGCTGAACGGGCAGTCCGGGTGGGTGATCCGGTAGTCAGTCTGCCGCGTGTCGAACATGGAGAAGCCGTCGTGGTGCTTCGTCGTGAAGACCACGTACTGCATCCCGGCGCGCTTCGCCGCAGCGGCCCACGGCCTCGGGTCGAACTCGGTCGGGTCGAACGTCCGGTTGAGCGCGAAGTAGTCGCGCTTGAAGCGCTCGATGTCCTTGCCGCGCTCGACCCACGCCGGCAGGTCGTCCGGCCGCGCCCAAGTGTCCTCCTCCACGAGCGGCCAGCTCTCGATGCAGCCCCACTGGCTGTACGGCCCCCAGTGCATGAACAGCCCGAACTTCCGGTCGCGGAACCACTCGAGACGGTCGGCAAGGGTCGGTGAAGTCATCGAATCTACCTTTCGCAGGGCTACGCGCGGGGTTCGCCGGACAGGAGCGCGGACCCTCGTTGCCGAACCCATCCACATGCTCAGCCTGGTCCTGCCACCGCTCGCCGCCATCTGCTGCCCATGCTCCGCCGAGCCCCGCGACCTCGGCGCCGTCGGCGACGCGCGCGTCGTCTTCGATGAGTCCCAGGGCCTCGGCGGCCTGGAGGTGACGGTCAACGGAGTCCACTTCCGCCCGCTGGCGGGAGCCGGTGCGATGGGCACGGACGGCAAGGTCGATCCGGCGGTTCCGCTGACGATCGAGCCGGCCATCGGGGAAGACGTACTGCGGCTCACGATCACCTCGGCCTCGTCGGAGGCCCGCGGGATCGACCCGGGCCACGTCGAGGGCCTGGGCGAATGGCGAAGGCTCGACCTGTCGCGGTACGCGGAGCCGTATGGGCAGGCCTGGTGGCCGAAGACAACGTACAGCGTCCAGGGCGACTTCTGGTTCACCGCGCACTGGGTGATGGAGGAGAGCGACGGCACGAACTGGGCGGCCCGCAACCAGACGAACTCCGGGACCGGCCCCTTCCCGGCGGGGCTGGCGGTCGAGTACGCGCCCGACACCGACGGGAAGTACCTGCCCATTCGCGAGGTCCTTGAGCTGCGTTTCTCGCGCAAGCTGTGGGATGTCGTGCCACCCCCCAGGCAACAGCCGAGCGCGTACCGCGACTTCCTGACGCAGGCGGTCTTCATCGACCTGTGGGGCGGGCAGTCCGTGGGGGACCTGCGGCACTTCCTGGAGGTCATGCAGGCTCTCAGTCGCGACCGCGTGCCGTTCTACACCATCCTGCAGAACTGGGAGGTCGCCGGCTGGGACGCGCTCCTGCCGGACTCCATGTGGCTGCCCGACTACCCGCCGAATCCGAGCGTCGGCACCGTGCAGGAGCTGCGCGAGCTGTGCGCCTTCGGGAAGACACTCGGGCGCTTCGGCTTCCGCACGAACTACCGCGTCCTGCGGCAGAACTCGCCGAGTTCCCTGCGGGGACTGGCCCACTTCGCCGTGGACCGCGAGGGCAAGTCCCTCGACTACCTCCGACCGGCGGATTGGCTGTCCGTCGCGACGCGCGCCGAGAACGAGATTCGCGACGCCTTCGCGCCGAACGCCGCCTTCACCGACCAGATGACCTCGGGCGCCGCGCCGTGGAGCTGGCACGACTACGCGGCGGACGGCGGATCGCGCTCGATGCGGCAGACCCTCGGCCACCAGCAGGCCCTCGCGCGGCTCATCAAGGACACGCAGGGCGGGCCGCTTTCGTCGGAGACACTGATCGATCAGCACCTACTCGGCGAGTTCGTCGATACGGGCGACTTCGGGGCGATGGACGGACATCATCGGCTCTTCTCGCCCGAGTACAAGCTGCGGCGGCTGCAGCCCCTCTCAGGCTTCCACGGAATGGGCCTGATGTACCGCTTCTATGAGATGCCGCCCTTCCCGCAGTTCCACAGCGGCACAACCACCTTCTACGACGACCCCGCGCAACTTGACGACTATCGGGCCTGCGAAGTGCTCTACGGCAACGGCGGCTACGTCTGCGGCGGCTTCGCAAACTGGCGTTACTACATCACGGAGGTCCTGCTGATCGGCAACCTGCAGCGGCGCTACGCGGGGCAACCGGTTCGCGAGGCCCGCTACTGGCAGGGCGACAAGTGGATGACCCTGGAGGAGCTGGTGCGATCCGGCGTGACGCCGACCACCTTGCCCTGGGAGCCCCCGACCCAGGCCTTCGCGCGCACCTGGATCGAGTATGCGAACGGCGTACAGGCGATGGTGAACCGGAGCGACGAGCCGCTTGACGTGGGCGACGGGATCGTGCTCCCCAAGTCCGGCTGGATCGTCTTCCGGCCGGATGGTTCGCTCGCGGCCTTCTCCGCGTACTGGCCCGGCACGCAGCATCGCGTGGACTACCTGCGCGACGACGAGGCGGGCCTGAAGTACCTCGATCCGCGCGGCGAGGAGACCGACGGCGTCCGCGAAATCACGCTCTGGGAGCAGGGGAAGGTCGTGCTCACCGCCGACCCGGACCGGAACCTGCTGACCGTGGACGGCCGCGAGGTGCCCCTTGACCCGCCGGCCCCTCCGGCGCGCACCGAGGTGGACTTCGGGTTCGACGCCGACCTGCAGGGCTGGCGGCCGATCCGGGGCTTTCTCAGTGCTCAGGTGCGCGAGGCCGTGCTGGTCTTGCGTGTCATCGCCGAGGACCCGTTCCTGACCTCGCCGAAGCTGCGGGTCGCCGGCGACCAGACCCCAGCCATCGAGGTCCGAATGCGCGTCACGGGCGGGCCAGCCCAGAACGCGGGAGGCCTGTTCTTCACCACTGAGGAAGCGCCGAACTGGAGCGCCGAGAGGCGGGTCGGCTTCGACGTGCAGGCCGACGGTGAGTGGCTCACCTACCGTGTGCCGATGGCCGATCACGCGCAGTGGCGAGGCGCGACGATCATCGGGCTGCGTCTTGACCCGATTGAGAGCGGAAGCGACGCGCAGATCGAGATCGACAGCTTACGCGCGGCACCATAACCACGCCGCGAGGGACCGCCATGATCACCCTCACCCGTACTGACGGGCGCTGGCTGGTCGAGATGACGACTTATCTGGACGACCGTCCGGGCTCTCTCGCCCAGCTCGCGCGCACCGTTGCGACGCATGGGGCGAACATCACGCGGTTCGTGTTCAACCGGGCGGATTCGCCGAACCGGGTCGAGCTGACGGTCGAGGTGCGATCCGCGATGCGAGCCGGCGCGCTGGTCGAGCATCTGGAGCGCCAGGGCCTTCTCGATCCCCGCGAGGAAGAGGCCGCCTCCGCCATGCCGGACCCTGAGGCGATCTTGACCATGAGGGTGCGGCTGGTCGATCAACCCGGCACGCTCGCCGAGTTCGCCGAGCTGCTCGCTGAGCATGACGCGAACGTCATCTTCATGCAATACGATCGCAGCCTCGCGCCGGGCCAGTGCGAGATGTCGATGGTGGCGCCCTCGGCCGACGAAGCCGCCGCCTTGCTGACCGACATCACCGAGTCGAAGTACGATTACCACGTGGAGTATCGCGGCTCAGACCCGGAGGCGTACCACGAGATCATCGGGCTGAGCGCGGTGGAGGTCTTCTTCCTGCGCTTGCGCGAGAGCCTCCCGGAAGAGGCGCGCCGGGAGCTGCGGGACCTCGTGGCGCAGTCCGAGCAGCTCGAACGCAGCCTCATCGAGTTCCGCCGCGAGAGCGCGCGTTCCGAGGAGAGCCTCGCGGCGAGCGAGATCTTCGAGAACGTCCTGGAACTCGCCACCATGTCGCTCCGCAAGCTCGGACCGCACTTCACCCTGAAGTGCACCGGTCCGCTGCCGGTATCACCAACCGTCAACCTCTACGCGCTCGCGCCCCCGACCGGGAGCACGTGCTACCTGCTGGACGACGGAGCCGAGTTGACCGCCATCGATACGGGGTTCGGCCTGTACTACGAGGACTGGAAGCAGTGGGTCACGCGTCTCGGATTGAGCCCGGCGACGATCACGCGCGTCTTCCTGACGCACGCCGATGCCGACCACGCGGGCTTCGCCGGCGCGCTTCAGGCGGAGTTCGGCGCTCGCGTGTTCGCGCACCCGGAGGCCGAGCGCATCTTCCGCGACGGGAACCGCGCGGCAGGCAGCGGCTCCGCGCTCATGGTCCTCAACGAGCACTTCACCCACCTGGTCAATGCCTTCACGCGTGCCCAACACCCGCAGACCATCGAGGCCTTGCAGCCCACCGAGGGCGAGGCCGGGGGCCTGCGTCGGCTGGCCGGCTTCAGCGTCGGCGACGTGCCGTTCGAGGTCCTGGAGAGCCTGGGCGGGCACACGCCGGGTCAGGTCTTCTACCTCGCGCCCGACCACGGCCTGCTCTTCTGCGGCGACTACCTGATCGACTTCCGCAGCCTCTCCGACCACGACAAGGCGCGTCTATCCGTGCCGAAGTACCTGATGATCAGCACGAACGTCAACAGCCGCGTGTTCGCCGAGGAGATGGGCCTGCTGCAGCGGATGATGGTGAAGCTGGACGAGCGCCTGAGGGCCGAGGGCAGGCAGGCGCGGGTCTTCCCCGGCCACGGCGAGCCGTACCACGTGGACGAGGCGCGGGCAATTGGCGCATGGCAGCTGAACGAGGGCGCGGCGTGACCCGGCGAACGTGGGGCGCTCGGCAGCTATGGCTGGCGCTGGGCCTGGTGCTTCTGGCAGTGGTGCTGGCATTCCGGGACGCGAGGCGGACGAGGCCTCCGAGCCGGCCGCCGACAAGAGCGCCGCGAGTGCTGCTGGGTGAGGCAACGCCTCCCGAGCCCCTGGCGCAACTGGCCCGGCAGGCCGGTATCCGGCGCGAGCCGATTGCGCACGCCCGGCTGGTCGTGGACAAGTCCGACATGGAGCTGCTCTTCTACTCGGGCGAGCGCCTGCTGAAGACGTACCCGGTAGCTCTCGGCTTCGGCGGGCTGGGGGACAAGCAGCAGCGCGACGACGGCTGCACGCCCGAGGGCGAGTTCCGCATCGTCGAGCGCGTCATGCAGCCGGAGGTCCGCCGCTGGAGTGACGTGTGGATGCTGCTGGACTACCCGCTGCCCGAGGACGCCGAGCGCGGCCTCGCCGCCGGTCTCATCAGCCGCGAACAGCGTGACGCCATCATCGAGGCCGCGCGCAACCATGGGACGCCGCCCCAGGACACGCGCCTGGGCAGCGGCATCGGCATCCACGTCGGGGGGATCAAGCCCCGTACCTGGACCCAGGGCTGCATCGCCCTGGAAATCCAAGACGGGATCGAGGTCTTCCGGCAAGTGCGCATCGGGACACGAGTGACCATCCGACAATGAACGCCGCCGGAAGCAGCGCAGACCACAGACTGGCCGTGTGCGACTACACGCCTGCCATCTGCTGCGCGACCAACGCAGCCCGCTGGAGAGCACTCTCCAGGTGCTCGATGAGTTGCGGATGGTCTTCGGCCGCGAGGTCCCGCTCCTGCCCAGCTGGCCGCACGTGGACGGGGTAGCCGGTGACCGACTCCCACTTCACCCGGAACGCGTTGGCCTCGAAGCCGTCGCTGATCCGCTCAAGGACGACCTGATGCGCCTCGCTTTGGGGCTCCCCTATCCATGGCTCAATCCGCGCAGTCACCCCCGTGTTCCTGAGGGCGGCGTTGAGCCCGTCAACGGCCTCCTGAAGCGTGCTCCGGACCTCGTCCTGCTGTTGCCCGAAATCCGGGTGATCAGCAGCGCGAGGGCTGCGCAGGGTCTGAACGACAACATTCTCAAACCGGTCCACCTGAGGCTGCGATCCCACAGTCGTCCTCCTCTCCCTCAGAAGCTGAGTGCAAAGCAGATCGGGAAGTGGTCAGACGTCATGTTCGGCTTCCCGTCCGGCCCGACGAGTCCTGGAGGGCAGTGCACGCTCAACGTCGCATCATCAAACACGGGCTTGGGGCCTTCGAGCATGCCAGCACTCACGAGTACCTGGTCGCACGTGCTCCACTGCGCCTCCCTCACTTCCCCAAACAGGTACGTCCCCGCTGGCTTCTCGCGGCCTGAGGCGATCTCCTCGCCGCGGGACTGACACTCTCCGAGAAGCCGCCACCCGGCGTTGTAGAGCACAGGACCGTACGCAGCGGGCTTACGTTGGAGCACAGCAGTTCGGTCCCGCACGAATGATGGCCGCCCGGCTGTCCCCTCAGGATCGACGAGTGACTGACCAAACGGCTCATCGTTGAAGTCCCCAACTACCAGGACCAAGGCGGTGGGATCCCCCTGGGATCCCCCTCTGGCGCGGACCTTCTGGGACACGCGTGAGTAGTGTCGCTCCACTGCACCTGCGCCGCGCATCGGCTACCTCGCCCCGACCCGAGGTCCAGTGGTTGACAAAGAGCGTGAATGGGCGGCCACTCTCCACCTCGGCGAGGCCGATCTCGAGGATGCGGCGCCCGTACTCGCCGACCGGCGACGAAGAGCGCACCGCGTGCTCCTCCGGCTCCTCCGCATCCCTGCGAAGGCGCTCAGTGTTCCACATCGCGGCGCACGTGATGCCCCGGCTGTCGCCCTTCTGGCCCGTGTAGTGCGCGAGGTTGCCACCAAGCAAGTCACGCAGGTCCGCCACCGCATCCCGTCCGCCTGCAGCGCTCGGCGCAGCCACCTCGCAGAAGGCCATGAGGTCCGGAACACCACCGGGCACCGTGCGAAGCACGCCCGCCACGTCAGCGACCTTGCCTCCATACGCCTCGGCCGTGGGCGGCCAGTAGCCGGCCTTCGCTGTCCGCTTGCCTGCCACATGCGGGTACAGGTCCCGGACGTTCCAGAACAGGCAACGCACCTCACCCATGCGCCGGACCCCCTCCGGGTGGACTGGCGACATGCTACGTCTGGGGCTCCTGTGTGTCAAGCGCATTCCCGACCGTGGGGCCGAGGAATCGGCCGAGGTGATGGTGAACGCACGAGCGGCCGCGCGATGTCGCAAGAACCAGCCCTTGGGGAAGGAGTCGGCATGGCAGCACTGCTCTACCGCGAAGACATGGACGAGGTCCGCGAGCGCCTGACCACGTGGTGGAACGGGGGCGACATCGGGCGGCCGGCGCTGCAGATCACGGCGCCGCGTGAGGTGCCGGTCGAGGGTATCCCGGCTCTGCCGGAACCGCCGGGCTGGATGGGGCATTACTCGACCGCCGACTTCGAGTACCGCGTGAACCTCGCGCAGCGTGCGTGCATCGGGTCACACTTCCTCGCCGAGGCGGTGCCGCACGTGGCGCCGGACCTCGCCCCCAACTGCCTCGCGCTCTACCTCGGGTGTCGCGGTGTGGAGATGCCCGGCACGACGTGGTGTGAGCCGTGCTTCGACGAGCCCGACGAGGCCCGCTTCGAATACGATCCCGACAATCTCTACTGGCAATTCACGCTGAAGCTGACGCGGGAGATGCTGCGCTTCGGCAGCGGCAAGCTGCTCATCCAGTTCCCCGACCTCATCGAGGGCCTGGACACGCTGGCGGCGATGCGCGGGACCGAGAAGCTCCTGATCGACCTCCTCGAGCGGCCGGACTGGGTGCGCGCGTGCCTCCGGCAGATCACCGACCGCTACTTCCACTACTACGACGTGCTCTATGACCTCATGCGGGACGAGGTCGGCGGGTCGCACTTCTGGGCGTGGGCGCCCGGGCGGATGGCGAAGTTCCAGTGCGACTTCTCGGCGATGATTGGCCCGAGCATGTTCGCGGAGTTCATGGTGCCCGTGCTGACCGAAATGTGCGGGCGCGTGGCTTGCAGCATGTACCACTGGGATGGGCCCAGCGCCATCCCGCACCACGAGCACCTGCTCTCCATCCCCCGCCTCACGATGCTGCAGTGGACTCCCGGCGCCGGCGTGCCGCCCATGGAACACGAGCGCTGGTGGCCGCTCTACCACCGGACCATCGAAGCCGGGAAGAAGCTGCTCGTCGCCGGGATCAGCGGTGTGGACAGCCTCCGCGCTCTGAAGAAGGAGTTCGGCTCGAAGCTGAAGCAGTTCCTGATAGGGCTCGATGTGAAGTCACCCCGGGAAGCCGGGGAGATCATCAAGATCGCGCTGGTCGATTGACCGAGGCCGGCGAGCTGTAACACTGGCTGGTGGCCAAGCGTAGTAGCCGCAACGTACGATGGACTCTGGCACACACAGGAGGTCTGGTCTGATGCGACGCACGATCGTTTGGGTAGTCCTGGTGGCATTCCTGCTGACGAGTGCCGCGGCGCTCGCAGTGGATATCCTGACGGTCGCCGGCAAGGTCACCTTCGCGTGCCCTCAAGGCGGCGCCCTGAAGGTGAAGAACGCGAACGGTGAGGTCATGCTCTGGGTGAACCCCAACTGCCCTCGCAAGGCGGACCTGCAGGCGCAGATCAAGGCGCTCAAGGTCGGCAACCACGTCCGCTGCCGGTACTACGCGCAGGGCGGCAAGAACTACGTCACCAAGATCACTGTACTGAGGTAGGGCACCCGGCGTGCGGGAGAGCGCGGCGGGAGTGGACGCGGCGGTGCTCGGTCGCCTGCGCGAGGGCGACCGCAGCGCCTTTGAGACGGTCCTTCGCGTCTACCATCCGGTCATCTTCCGCTTCGCGGCGCGGATGCTGGGCGACCCGGAGACGGCGAGCGACATCGCCCAGCAGACCTTCCTCCGACTGCATGCTTCCCGCCGCCGAATCGACCCCCGCCGGGGCTTGCGTTCGTGGCTGTTCACCGTCGCCCAGAACCTGTGCACCAGCCATCTGCGGCGGCGGGGCCTGGAGGCCAGGGCTCTTGGCAGTGTTCGGCCGCCGGCGGCGAGGGATCTCGCCGAGGGCGTCGCTGTCGGGGAGGCCGTGCGAGAGGCCCTGGCTGGGTTGCCGCCGGACCAGCGGGCAGTGGCCATCCTGCGCGAGTATCACGGCTTCACGCATGAGGAGATCGCCCGGATCGTGGGGTGTTCGCCGGGCGCGGCGCGAGTCAAGGCCCACCGGGCCCGTGAGCGGCTGAAGGAGTTGCTCCGCGATGTCCTCGACTGAACGGGCGCCTTGCGCGCTGACTCATGACGTGTTGGATGCGTGGCTGGACGGTCGGCCCGGCCGACACGCCGCGCACGTCGGCGGCTGCGCGGCTTGCGCAGCGGCGATCGGCGGCTACGAGCGCCTGTCGGCCGTCCTGCGGTCGGACCCTAGCCCCGAGCCGCCGGCGGGCGCCTGCGCCGCCGTCCTGGGCGCCCTGCCCGCCCTGAAGCCCCTTCCACCGGCGCACGGATGGGTCGCCACCCGCGTTCTCGCCCCGGCGGTTGCTCTGTGTGTCCTGGCGGTTGCTTTCGGCTCTTGGCTGGTCGTGTCGCAGACCAAGGGCGCCGTCAGCGGCGGCGTCCATTGGCGGGCCGGTCATCAGCCCATCCCCGACGCGTGGGTGGTGCTCCTGCAGGGCGAGGAGGTTGTGGCGGTTACCTCAACCAGCGCGTTGCGTGGCGGCTTCCGCTTCGAGGACCTGCGTCCGGGACGCTACGACGCTCTGCCGTTCAGCGCATGCAGCGTCCTCCCGGCGCCGGTCTCGGTGCAGATCGAGCCCAACCACACGGCGCGCCTGCCGCTCTTCCTGGACTCCTGTGCGCCCGTGCCTCCGACGGGCACTCCCGTGCATGTTCAGATTGCTGACGACCGTGGGGCGCCCGTCGAAGGCGCGCTGACGGTCCTGGTGCAGGGCGGGCGCGTACCGAGCATCGCCTCAGCTAATGCGCAAGGCCGGTCCGCGCTCCTCGCTCCGGAAGCCGGTCCCCTCACGGTGTGGTGCTACGCACCGGGCTACGACCGCGCCAGCCTCGACACCACGCTCCCCCCCTCGGGCACCCCCATTCGTCTCGACCTCAAACTGCGTCGCCGTTGATCGCTACCGTGAGTGCGCAGCGCCTACGAGGTATAGCGGGTCACGACGCGGAAGCCCCCGCGCGGAGGACCGTGCCATGATCCTCGACCGCCTGCAGAACCTGTCGCGCTATGCGCTGTTGCACCCCGGCATCGCGGCTGCCGTCGAGTGGCTGAAGGGCAAGGACCTCGCCGCCCTGCCGCCGGGCCGCCAAGAGATCGACGGCGAGCGCCTCTACGCGAACGTGGATGAGGGGCAAGGGAAGGGTCTGCGAGGCGCGCGGCTGGAGGCCCACCGCAGGTACATCGACATCCAGATCGCGGTCATCGGGACCGATGTGATCGGCTGGAAGTCGCTCAGTGAGTGCCGCTTCCGCTTCACCGGCTACAGCGACGAAAAGGACGCGGAGCTGCCCGACGACGCGCCGGACGCGTGGTTCGAGCTGGTGCCCGGCACGTTTGCCGTCTTCTTCCCCGAGGACGCGCACGCGCCGCTCGCGTGCGAGGGCAAGGTGCGCAAGGTCATTGTGAAGGTCCGGGCGGCGTGGTAGACGTCGCTACGACTCGTGGGGCATCTTGCTTTGACCGTACTGGTCGGCGAGGAGTTCGGCCTCCGCGTCTGCCAGGCGCGCGTTGATGGCGATGGCGAGTTCGATAGTGTGCCGCTGCACCGGGCAGTGGAATGCGGCATCCGGTTCCTCAAGCGTGCCGCTGGCGTCAACGTGCACCCGCCAACACCCTCCGCCGCAGTGGTAGCGCGCCCAGCAGTCGCGGCATCCAGGGCGCGCGTCCACGTGAAGGCGGCTCACGCAACGGCGGACCGTTTCGTCCAACCCCTCGAAGATGTTCCCCATCGCGTACTCCGGCGTCCCGGTGAAGCGGTGACAGAGGTACAGGGTGCCGGTAGGGTCTGCACACAGGTACCCGCGACCCGCGCCGCAGGGGTAGAACCGGGGCTTCTGAGGGTCCTTGGTGCTCTGCACGTACTTGACGAAGTTCGAGAAGTTCAGCAGCTCCCCCCCGTCGAGGCGCTCCAGGAACAGCTCTGCCATTCCCGTCAACTGCTGCTTCAGTTCCGGCAGGCAGTCCGCCGTGACCGCGTACTCATTGGCGATGCCCGTGGCCGGCTCCACATGTACACTGCCAAACCCCAGCCCCAGGAGGTGCTCCACCACGCGGCGCACGTCGAGGTGACGACGCGTGAGCGTAGCCCGAGCGGTGACCTGCCCGGGTCTGCGCGCGAACAGCCTCCGCGCCGCGGCTTCCACCAGGGCGTGGGTGCCTTGTCCCGTGCGGTCCGCGCGCTGGTCGTCCTGGATGTCAGGCGGACCGTCCACGCTGAACTGGATGCCGATGCCGCTCTCAATGAGGAAGTCGAGCTTCCGCTGCGTGAGGAGCGTGGCGTTCGTGGCCGTGGCGAGGTGCAAGCGCTTCCCGGCCTCCTCCGCCCGTTGTCTGAACTGCGGCACCAGCCGCTTGAACAGCCGCCAGTTCAGAAGCGGCTCGCCCCCGAAGAAGACCAGCGCCAGCTCGCTAGCCTGACCTGACGCCCTCAGCAGCCACTCGAACGCCGCCGCCGCTACCTTCTCGCTCATCCAGCCTTCGGCCGAGCCGTAGCGGAACCGACCCTCGCAGGCGGGCAGCGTCGTCCCGTACGCGCCGTAGCAGTAGCGACAGGCCAGGTTGCACTGGTGGGTGATGTTGAGGTCCAGCGAGGTCACCGGCGGGAGGACCGCCCAGGGCGCGGGAGGCCGATCCGGCAGACGGCGCGTCAACAATCCCGCGCGCTGGAGCTCGTGCCACACCCTCCCCATCCGCCACCAACCCCAGCGTCGCCGTACCTCGGCGGCCCCCGCCCGCAGATCGCCCGCCGCGCGCGCGCTCCGGACAAACGCAGCGGTGGGCTCGTCCGCCTCGAAGAGCAAGCCTCGGCGCACATCCACCACCACCGAGGTGCCGAGCTGCTCGACGAGGTGGATCTCGCCCAACTCCCAGCCGTCGCGTGCGGACTCACCGGGTGACATGACACGCGCCTCGCCCGCAAAGAGCCTACCACACAGGAGGGACGGCTGACCCTGGCCGTCCCTCCCGCGACTTCGTTCGCCAACCGCCCCGCGCTACCGCTTGCGCAGCTTCTCCAACGCCTGCTTGCGGCGCGTGAGCGTGTCCTCAAGGACCTTGAGGTTCCGCTCCATCATCTGGACCTCTTTGTCATCCGGGATCCCGTTGTTGTTCACGTCGATCCCGCACTGCTGGTTGCCCTGATTGCAGCCGTCGCAGCCGCTGTCGCAGCTCACGATGCAGGCATCCACGCCGTGGTCGCACTGGTTGCAGGTGTTGCAGGTGGCGTTGCACAGGTCGCACCCATCACAGCCGTTGCACCTGTTGCAGTTGTTGCAGCCGATGTCACACCCGTGGTCGCAGACATTGCAGCCGTTGCATGTGTTGCAGTCGTTGTTGCACTGGTCGCAACCGTCGCACGCGACGGTGCACTTGACGGTGACGTCAGCGCCCTCCACGCATACGTCGCCGGCAACGCAGTCCGCATCCGGCTTGACGGCAGGCAACTTCAGGAAGCCTCTGAGGGTCAGAGGCTTCAACGGCGGCCTGCGCGTCGTCCCCTGCGCAAGCGCCGAGCCAATCCCACCTACACCGGCCGCCCATGCTGCGAGCAGGCCCAGCCCAACCCGTTGGAGAAACCCGCGACGCCCTGATCCTTCGTCCATCATACGACCTCCCTTCTTCGCCTCAATAGCCCGACATGATCGCCACCATAGGACGGGGAGTGCTGCGACTGAGTCCTACGCCAAGACCGATGCGCTACGGCAAACGACTGACGCCAGGTTCCCTCTGCTGCTATCATTGTAGAAGTGCGCCCTGGAGCTGTCAACTAGCAGACGGTCGCCGTCACGGGGCGTCTGCGCACACCTACCTCCCCACCGGCATCCCCCCTGTCCTCGCCGACTCGAACGCCGCGTCGAGCACCTCCAGCACCCCCACGCCGTCCTCGCCGCTGACACTTGGCGGGCGGCCTTCGCGGATCGAGTTCGCGAACTCGGTAAGCTCGTTCGCCCAGGTGCGGATGTACGCGGAGCTTCGCAGCGAGGCGCGGGCGTCGTAGCCCGGCGGGGGGAGGTAGGCGGTTGGCGGCACCGTGATCTCGGTCAGGTTCGCATACTCGGGGATCACCGTGCTCTGGATCGTGAGCACATCGCTCTCCCACTGCACGCGAATGCGGCCGGCCGTCCCCAGCACATCCAGCCAGCCGTACCGTCCGCCGAAGGTCTGCGAGGTCACGAGCTGCCCAAGCGCGCCGCCCTCGAAGCGAATGTTCACCATCGCTTCGGTCTCGCAGCCGCCGGGCTCGGCGCGGTTCATCTCCGCGCAGACGCGTTCGGCGGGCCTCCCGACGACCCACAGAATCTGATCCAGCGCATGGGTGCCGATGTAGAAGAGGGGCCCGCCGCCCTGCGCCGGATCGCCGAGCCAGCCGCCCATCGCGCCGATGCACTGGCCCGCCATGACTTGCCGCACCTCGCCGATGACGCCCTCCTCAAGCAGCCGCTTCATCAGGATGCGCGGCGGCATGAACCGCAGCGAGTAGCCCACCATCAGGTTCACGCCCGCCGCCCTCGCCGCCTCGACCAACTCCCGCCCCTCGGCCGCTCGCAGCGCCATCGGCTTCTCAACCAGCGCGTGCTTTCCCCCCTGCAGCGCGGCGAGCGCGCACGGCTGAAGCTGCGCGTGCGTGGTCGCGACGATCACAGCCTCCACGTCCGCCTTGGCGAGCATCTGGCGATGGTCCGCGTACGTTGACCCATACCCGCACTCGCGCGCGGTCTGCTCCGCCGACTCCGGCCTCACATCGGCACACGCGACGAACTCGAAGGCGTCCGCAATCGCCGCCGCTTCCGACAGATACCGGCCCTGCGCGCCCGAGCCGATCAGCCCGAGCTTGATCCGACGAGGTTGGTCTGCACTCACCCGCACAACACCTCGCTGACGAAGTTGATCGCGACACTCAGCGCTGGAGTATTGCCCGAACGAAGGCAGGGATTCCTCCGTCCGCATTCCCGCGGTTGCCAGGGGTTCGGGGCGTGTGGTAGAATCCCGGCGCCTTGCCAACGCCAGCGGGTGGGACTTCGCATGACCGAGTGCCATGAGTGTGACGTCATCATCGTGGGCGCCGGGGCTGCGGGGCTGACGGCGGCCCTGTACGTGCAGCGCTACGGGCTGAAGGGGATCGTTCTGGAGAAGCTTGCGCCCGGCGGGCAGCTCACCTCGGCCAATCTCATCGAGAACTACCCGGGCTTCCCGGAGGGCATCTCGGGTTACGACCTCATCGACCGCTTCCGCCGCCATGCCGAGGCCTTCGGGGCGCAGATCGAGACCGACACCATCGAGCGCGTCGAGCCGCACGGCGACCGCTGGCGTCTAGTCGGGGCGAAGCGCGACTACCTCGCGCAGGCCGTCATCATCGCCACCGGAGCGCGGCATCGCCACCTGAACGTGCCGGGTGAGAAGGAGTTCGCCGGCCGGGGCATCTCCGTGTGCGCCACGTGCGACGGGTTCTTCTACCGGGGCAAGGACGTGGCCGTGGTCGGCGGCGGGAACGTGGCCCTCGACGACGCCGTCTACCTCGCCGATCTCGCCCACAAGGTCACCGTGGTCCATCGGCGTGATGCCCTCCGCGCCGAGCCCGTCCTGCAGGAGCGCGCGTTCGCCCGACCGAACATCGAGTTCGCGTGGGACTCGGTCGTCGTGCGCATCAACGGGACCGACGCGGTGCAGTCGGTCACGATCCGGAACGTGAAGACCGATCAGGAGCGCGACATCCCGGTCGATGGCGTCTTCGTCGCCATCGGCTTCGTGCCCGAAGTGGCCCTGGTGCAGCACCTCGTCGAGACCGAGGACGGCCACATCATCACCGACGGCCACATGCGCACGAGCGCCGAGGGCATCTTCGCCTGCGGCGACATCCGCCAGACCGCCCTCAAGCAGATCGCCACGGCCGTCGGCGACGGGGCGATCGCCGCAGACTCGGCGTACAAGTACATCCAGGCGCGCAGATAGCGGGGGCGGGCGCCATGAATGGCGCCCCTACACGACTGGGCGCGATGAATCGCGCCCCTACGCAATCAACAATCATCAGCCGTCATGTCGGGGCGTGATTCATCACGCCCACTGCCCTGCCGTCACGTAGGGGCACGATTCAGATTGTGTTGACAAAGGCACTGTCGGGATTGGTATCCCGACCTACGAGATACGTAGGCCGTGTAGGAGAGGCGTCCTTCCTCCACAGAGCCCTTCTTCAACACAATCTTCATCGTGCCCAAGTGTAGGGGCGTGGTTCATCACGCCCACTGCCGTGCCGTCATGTAGGGGCACGATTCATCGTGCCCAAGTGTACGGGCGTGATTCATCACGCCCACTGCCGTGCTTCTCCTGCACCCGACCAAGGCAGGTGGACCGTTTGTCGGACGTCATCCGAGTCGGCTTCGTGGGCTGCGGGAATCACGCAACTCACAGTCTATATCCCTGCCTCGCGTGGGCTCCCATCGACCTGGCTGCAGTGGCCGATCTGGACGAGCG